>Ga0105046_10001955_pt1 | contig 32251 bp, 27 predicted proteins | sample MAT03_FD_78385 | JGI IMG/M metagenome (GOLD analysis project Ga0105046, IMG submission 78385) | Freshwater microbial communities from Lake Fryxell liftoff mats and glacier meltwater in Antarctica - MAT-03 (megahit assembly) | ecosystem: Environmental > Aquatic > Freshwater > Ice > Liftoff...
ACGGCCGGCACGCAGACGCAGTTGGCTTCGTGCTTGACGCCCCACTCCTTGCCGACTTCGCTCCAGGTCTTGCCGTCTGTTCGAGTCCAGAGCGGGTTGCCGCCCTTAGTAGTGGCCCACTTGTTGCCGCTCTCGGCATCGACGCCGACATAAATGTCTGGCAGTCCATCGTGATCGAAATCTTCGATCACGAGGTCGTGGCCGAGCGTCTTCGATTCCAGAATCGGATCGACAACCGTGGCGAACTTTCCGCGACCGTCGTTCGTGTAGAGCAGGTTCGGTTCGACCGTGTGTTTCATCTTGAGTAGCTGCGCTTCGGTGGAGTTAGCACCCGAGAGCCACGAGTCGGTTGAGACGTAGAGGTCGAGCCGGCCGCGGTTGAAGACGTCTGCCATCACACAGCCGACCGACGAGGCCTTGCGGCCCAGGCCGGCTTCCTCGGTGATGTCCTTGAACTTGCCGTTGCCGAGACTCTTGAACAGGGTGCTTACCTGCGACTTGTAGTTGGTGACAAACAGATCGTCGAGCCCGTCGCCGTCCACATCGCCGAAGGCGCAACCGAGACTGTGACGGTCGGCCAGTTCGACGCCGGCTTCCGTCGCGATGTCGACGAACGTGCCATCGCCCTTGTTGCGAAAAAGAAGATTGGCCCCGTCTGGCCGGGTGACATAGAGATCAGGCCGGCCGTCGCCGTCGACATCGTTCCAGGCAGCGGAGCGAGCCGACCCTTTCACGAGTACGCCCGCCTTCTCGCTGATGTCCTCAAAGGTCCCATCGCCCTTGCCCTTAAAGAGCCGGCTGGCGCCCTTGCGCAGCGACGTCAGGTAGACGTCGAGATGACCATCGCGATCGAAGTCGGCAATGGCGGCGCCGGTGCCGTCGCCTTCGAAGCTCTCCAGGCCAGAATCCTTGGTAACGTCGCGAAACTTCAGGTTGCCGAGGTTGCGGAAGTAGTAGATGTGCGGCTTGCCGAAGGTTAGGATGATGACGTCATGTAGGCCGTCGCCATTGAAGTCCTCGACAGCGACAGCATGCGGATTCGTGCCGCCAACGCCCGTGTTGTCGGCAATCTTCAGGCCGCTGTCTTTGGTAACGTCCGTGAAACGGAGCTCGGCCAGAGCGGGTGCGGTCAGCAGAATACTCAGGAAAATCGTTCGCATGGGTTATTTCTTCTCCGGCTTGCGGCCATCAAGTAGTGGGATCGTCATGGCGTTGCCGAACAGCACCACGTGGCCGCCGGATTTTTTGTTCTTGCCGATGAGGTCGATCAATTCGATCTCGTAGCCGAAGGTCGTGTTCTTGGCGGTCTTGACCCGGCCGTGAAATGTTGATGGGGAAAGGTCCTTGTTCTTGTCGAGGATCTCGAGCGATTTCGAATCGAACGGGGCCGACTGGCCGTTGACGAAACCGTACATGTCGTAGGGCGATTTCTTATCGGCGTAGAAGGCGTGGATCGCCTTGTCGGTCTTGTCGCCCCACTTGTGGAACCAGTTGTTGACGAAGAACTCTTTCCAGACCTTCGGTTCCGTTTCGACGAACACGATGAACGCCGTGGCCAGGTTGGGCTCGTCGAGTTTGAAGTCGTAAAAATCGGGCGGTTGTCGATCGATCGCCTTGACGCCAACGACCTTGACGCGCGGCTTTTTCATCCAGTCTACTTCCAGACCGATGTAAGTCGTGCCCATGCGGTAACCGTAGTTCGGCGTCGGCTCGCGCGAGATGATCCGCCAGGTCTTGCCCGTGCCGACTTCCTTGAGCAGGAAGGTAAAGTCTTCACGCCAGTAGTATGAACGCCAGTTGCGATTGAACCAGTACTCGGTCGCCTCGCCGACGAGTTCGACGGGTTCCCAGTCACGCTTCGGGGGATCGGCGGCACTCGCAGCGCCTGTCAGAAGCAGTAGGGCAAATAGTATTCGCACGGTCAATCCTCTCTGTGAGCTAGCTTCGCGACGATTTGACGATCCCGCCCTGCATCACGGCCACGAAGTTCCGGCGATCTTCCAGCAGCGAGATGTCCGCGACAACGTCGCCATCAACAACCAGAATGTCAGCCAGTTTGCCGGCTTGCAGAGTGCCTAGTTCGTCCCCGCGCCCCAGGATCTCCGCGCCGGTCTTGGTCGCGCACTTCAGCACCGTCAGCGGATCGAGGCCGACGTGGCGGACGAAGAAGGTGAGTTCGCGGGCGTAGTCGCCGTGGGGGTTCCAGGCGAAGCCGTAGTCGCCGCCCATGCCGAGCCGGCCGCCTGCTTTCAGGATCATGCGGGCGCTCTCCGCGCCCGCTTCGAGCGTCTCCTTGTGCCCGTCGATCACCCGTTGCGACATGCCGAACTCGGGGCCGCGTTCGATGCTGGCCTGTTCAAAATACAAGGCGGGTACGCACGGTACATCACGCGCCAGGAGCAGATCGAGGGCTTCCTGATCCATGAACGTGCCGTGCTCGATGGCATCATACCCGGCACGCAGCGCGTTCTTGATCCCCTCAGTCGCCCGGCAGTGGCCCGTCACTTTCAACCGATGATTGTGGGCGGTCGCGACGACGGCGTTCATCTCGTCGAAGGTCATGCACAACGTGTGGTGATCGTTGGCATCCGGGGCCGCCGCGTCGCCGGTCGGATAAGTCTTCACCCACTCGACGCCGTCTTTCACCAACTTGCGGACCGCGGCTCGCGCCTCGTCAGGTCCGTTCACCAGCAACACCAGGCCGTCCATGCCGATGCGGCGGAAGTCGGGGTTCCAGTCCATCAGGCCGCCGACGCCGCAGATCTCCCGGCCGCTGCTTACCAGTCGTGGACCGGGCGTGATGCCGGCCTCGATCGCCTTCTTCAGCCAGACGTCGATGTTGAAGAGGCTGCCGCCGCTTCGGGCCGCCGTGTAGCCACACTCGAGGGCGAGCTTGGCGTTGGCGGCGGCCAGCAGCGTGACGTACTCGACGGGATACTTGATGTCGAGATCTTCCAGTGCGGCCACGTTGAAGTAGGTGGGATGGAAATGAGCCTCGACGAGGCCGGGCATGATGGTGCCGCCGCGGGCGTCGATGCGGGCGGCTTCGGGGCCGACCTTGGGGGCTTCCCGCGCGGGGCCGGCGTAGGCGATGTGGCCGTCGCGAATCAAGACGGCGGCATCCTTCAACGGCGGACTGCCTGTGCCGTCAACGAGTTGGCCGTTCAAGATCAGGGTGACACCGGTCGCGACTTTCATGGCGGTTGTCTCAAAACGAATCGAGGAAGTTCATGACAGGCTGGATGAAGAGGTCGGGCTTCATTCCGTGGATCAGATGGCCCACGCCCCGGAAATCGATCCGGTAGCCATCGACGAGTGCGGACGCCAGGGCGTTGGCATCAGTCGAGGGCAACATTCCGCCGGCGGCGGGGTCGGCGATGAGAAGTAAGGCGGGACACTGAACCTTCGCGGCGGCGACGATTGGGTCGAAGCCGTCGAGCCAGCGTTTCTCGATCACCGGCGTCAATACTTGCGGATCAAGATCGTTAAGACACCGCGCGTGAAACCGCAACGCGGCGGCATCGCGCCAATCGCCGAGCGTGCTGCCGTCCGGAAGCGGGATGGCTGCCAGGGCGCGCGTGACATCTGAAGTTGATCGCGTGCCGCCCGCCAAGTCGCGCATGGCGCGAAACTGCATGCCGTAGGGGCCTTCGTCGATTCGGGCTAGAAATCCCGCCGAGGGCGGATCTTCGAGAATCACCCCGCGGATCTTTTGCGGAATCGCCGCCGCGACTCCGATCGCCGTCAGGGCCCCGAGCGAATGACCGATCAAGATCGGCGGTTGTTCCAGATGCTTGACAAAAGCCGCAGCGTCGGCGATGTAGTCGGTGGCGAGATACGAATCAGCCCGGCCCGACTTGCCATGGCCGCGATGGTCAACTGCAAATACCTGCCAGCGAGAACTCAGTGTCGGCAAGAACAGTCCAAAATCCTGCCAGCGACGGCTGACCCCATGAAACAACACCAGCGGCGGTCCATTCCTGGGACCCGAGGCGACTTGAAGTGAGACTGGTCCGAGGGAATAGTATTGTTCGATCCACATGTTGATTGATCTTTGTATGATTCCAAACAGGACGCGAAAGAACCCTCGATTGACCGAGGGTTCTTTCTCCTTCAATGATGTTCAGCGATTGTAGCGGATCGTGATGATCTCGCGCACCTTGCCGGTCTTGCGTTCGAATTCCTTCAGGTTCGTCTTGCTCGGCGGCCCGAAGCCGGTTTCGAGGATCTTGGCGTTCTTCGAGCCATCGTCCTGCGGCAGGTCGTCGGGCACGACGCCCGAAGAGCGATAGGTGAGTGTGATCACACCGACTTTGCCCGAAGCGATCTGTGCCTGGCTCGCGGCGCCCTGGCCGTATTCGGTGACCAGAAAGGAATCGGCCACCTCGTTCGTCTTGTGCCAACCGTAGACGATCAGGTCCGTACCGGCCGGGATGATGAAGTGGCTGTACTTTGGCCGTCCCGTGGCCGGGTCCTTGATCTGGCTGAAGGTGAAGACATCCAACCCGTCGATGTTGACCGCGACCGCGACTTCGAAGTTGGTCGGGTTAATCAGTTTAATCTGGTAGATCTCCTTCACATCGAGTGGCACAAAGGCCTGGCCTTCGACTTCCTTCATCTGGCGGGGAAACGCCTTGGCGGCGGGCGAGTTTTTGACGAGGATCTCAGCCGCGAATTCACCGTTCCGGGAGACCTTTACCTTGGATCCCTCGAAGTGAACTGTCGGGTTGTCGAGCGTTTTCTTGATCTCTTCGTTGCGAACTTCGTCGTCGCCCTTCTTGGGGAAATTCAGCGTGACGCCGAGCATCTTGGCGATCTCGATGTTGTTCTTGATCTCGGCCGAGAACTCCGCCTTGACCTTGCCGTTGGCGGCATGAACGCGGAAGGCCATGTTGACGACCACTCGCTGGTCAAAGTTCTTGGGGTCGTCGCCGCGGAAGTAGTCGCCCTTGACGGAAAGCGAAGCCTTCTTGTTGATATTGATCTTGAGGGCGAGCAGTTCGTCGGACAGGGCCTTCTGAATGGCCGGGCCGAAGTTCGTCGGGATGCTGGTCGGCCCCGAGAAATCGCCGATGGCGATCGAGTCCTGCTTCTCGTCTTCCAGGGTCTTCTGGATTTCCTTGGCGATTCCGGTGATCTCTTCCTTAAGGGTCTTCACCTGGGCGTCGGCCCGGTTCGCCATGCCCGCAAAGCCGATCAGGCAGAGGCAGGCAGTCATCAGGATGCGGTGTAGCGTTCTCATCGTAAGGCCCTCGTCTTTCAGTTTCTTTGATTTGAGTTAGGTTTGACCTCTACGAATTCAGCGGAAGCTCGTTCGTTCTGGGGAAAAGTTTTTTGATGAAAAGCCGAAAGCGTCAGCGACTCGCGCTGACGCTTCTCGGTACGGAATTTACTTGATTACCCGCACGGGCGTGCCATGTTCGAGTTTCTCACCCACCAGTTGCATCAGGCTCGTGCGGCCGGCTCGTTCCCAGTCGTGTCGCTGGATGGAACCGCCGGGTCCCAGCAGGATCGCCAGGCCGAGTTCCCGCAATTCGCGATTGTTCTCGATCAGCAGTTTAAGTTTCTCGGGCGCCATGTCGAGTTCGATCGCGGCGCTGGCCAGGTCGACCGGCTTTAAGCGGTGCCGTTGCGCGAGTTCGCCGATCGGCTCGTCGAATTTGTCGATCGGCTTGTCTTTATCGGGGCCGACTTTCAGGAACGGGCCGGTCGCTCGTTCCAGGGCGGAGAGGAATTGTTCCTGATCATCCTTGACCAGTTTCTGCATCACCTTGTCCTCGGGATAGGTCTTCTTCACCTTCAAGAGGGCGTCGCCGGCCAGACCATTGCCGTCGCGGATTTCGTCCTTAAAAGTGATCATGCCGTCCTTGTGGCAGGCCATGCACGAGACGCCGTTGACGATGACCGGCGTGCCCGAGACTTTCTTGCGATCGTTAACGATCTCGACCGGTCCTTCGTCGATCCGCTCATCCTTGTTGTTGACGAGCATGTAGCCTTGCAGATGATTGGGCAGAGCGAAGACGATTTCGCCGCCGTCATGGTCGAAGGCCAGGGCCTCGTGTGGGTTTCCCTTGAAAACAGGCCCTAGCGGGAACTGCGTCAGCACCGTCTTCGGTTTGTTCGGCTTGAAGTCATAACTCTTCCAGTAAGCCCCGAAACTCGATTCGTGCCGTTCGACGAGGCGGTTCTGCTGGGAGACGCCGCTCTTCGAGAAGCCGGCCCGGGCTACCGTGTCGCTCAGCAAGTTCTGTTCAACATTGACACTCAGCGTCTTCTCGAGTTCGGTGGCGGTCTTGGGGATGCCGAGCATCGTGTGGTAGAGCGGCGGACGGGTCGCGGTGCTCACGAACCAGTCGACACGGACCACCGGGATCTTGACATCGGGGAGCAGGCGCGAGATGTCCTTCTCGAGTTCGCGAAGAGTGTCGTCGTTGCCGTCAGCGTTGCTGAAAGCATAAGGGTAAGCCTTCATCACTTCACGCCACAAGTCGTTTTCGTCCCAGCCGAGTTCTCGCGTGTCGATGGCGAAGACGGTCTGCTGGAGGTCGATCGATTCCGGGATGATGATCCGCCTTTTCATGGAGAGACTATTGATCGCCTTCGAGAGGGCGGCCCGGTAGAGCCGCAACTCCGTCGCTGTCACCATCGGGTTGTTGTGCAAGTTCGCCAGCGAAAAGAAGCGGAAGAATTTGGCGTTATCGCGATCCTGCGTGCTGAGCTTTTTGAAGATCGATTCCATCACGACTTTGCGATCGACGGGCGGGCGCTTGTCGAGTTCGATTTGGAAAGGCGGCGCCCCGGCTTCGATCCATTTCTTGAGGATTGCCTTGTCCGCGTCGGTCGTCAGCGGCGTCTCGTCTTCCGGCGGCATCGAGCCCTTCATCACCCGTTCGAGTAGATACGATTCATCGGGCTTGCCGGGCACGATGAACGGCTTTTTCTTGCCCCGCTCGGCAATCAGTGTCTCGTGTTTGAACACGTCGAGAGAGCCGCCCCCCTGACCGGGATGACAGCGAGAACATTGTGCTTTGAGGATTTTGAGGGTCTGGGCGGCAAGTTCATCGTTCGTGAGCGCCCGGGCGTGGGATGCACTCAGTAGAACGACCGCGACAAGAGCGGCCGCGAGACGTCGAGAAAGAAATTGGAAGGACATAATGACGGCATCCCGAACAAGGGTTTCGATGTCGGCCCGCTCCCGGCTCCGGGAACGCACATTCGGCCCCAACGACGAGCATAGCGGATGCCGGCTTCCTCAGGTGAAAAAAAACCGAGCGTATCGACAACTGAACTGGCTTCGTGCCCAACCCATTTCAACACCGCTGGTTTTATCGCTACTAGTTCAGGTTCGATTAACGAGCCTCCGCGTCATGTAGTGACGCTCTAAATTTTAAATTTCCACTGGAAAATCACCCAACTGATTTGCTTTTGCTCGAAAAAAGAACTCTATTTGAGGGTGATCATATCTTTTGACGTTCGCCCGTGCCACTGTCCGATTGACCGCGAAAGGGGCGGCTGATGGCCTTCACCAAATGCCCAAACTGCCGGCGCATCCAGCAAGTCGTGCCCAAACTGCTCGATCGTGAAGTCGGCTGCATGAATGGGCTGTGCAACAAAGCATTCGATGCTAACGAATACCGTTTGCATTCCGGTCCGCTTTCGCGAGTGACCTTCTACTTTGTGATCGCGTTCGCAGTCTATATGATCTTCCGCTGGATGTGGCCTCACTCGATATCGATCATGCGATTGCTAATGTAGGCGCGCAGATTCGGCCTGGCTATTCTGCACGAGCGTGCATCTAGACCGTATTGATGCCGTCGGGGCTGTCCCAAGCGAGTTTGAGGCCAGCGTAGGCGACCAAGCCGCACGCCATGCCGGCCATCACCGGGACAGACAACGGAATCCAGGAAACCACTACGCCCCATAGGACAGGGGTTGGCAGCGGTCTCCACCAGGGCAAATCCGAGGGGGACTTCATTGCCAGGGTACCGTAACGTCAGGTTGTCGTAACTTTCTTTATCTTACACGATCGATTCAATCGGTAAAAGCGTTTTCTTCGGTAGAATCGCTCAAATCGGCACTCCTTCAACGATACAGAGCTCCATCCTCGTCGGGACTACGCGCGTCAATCGGAAACCGGCACGCTGAAACAGATCTCGATACTCCACTTCTGTCCGCTCCTTGCCGCCGGGCAACATCATCATGTTGAGGTCGAGCAGCTTTCCCCAGTGCGGCGAGTTCCCAGGCGGGATTACCATCTCAACCACCAAAAGGCGATTGCCTGACTTCATCACCCGACGGCAGTTCTGCAGAATCACGTGACACTGCTCATCCGTCCAATCATGGATGATGTGTCGCATGAGATAGGCGTCGCCCCCCGGCGGGACCGATTCAAAGAAACTCCCCGCGATCGTCTGGCAACGTGAGCCGAGTCCGGAGCGAGTCAATTCAGGCCCAGCTCGTTCCAGCACGTGACCCAGATCGAATAAGATCCCTTGCATGGCGGGATACTTGGCAAGCACAGCCTTGATGACGGTGCCATTGCCGCCGCCGGTATCGACCAGCGTGCTGATGCCCGCAAAGTCGTAGGCATCGATCATGGCCTGCGTTTCCACGCCATGGATGCTCGTCATGGCCTGATCGAAAATCGCAGCTTGCTCCTGATGTTCCGCCAGGTATTCGAAGATCGGCTTCTTGTAGACATGGTCGAACCCGACCTTACCGGTCCGCAGACTGTAAAGAATCTCACCCCAGGCGGCGTAGTGCTCCTCGCCGGCCATGATGCACATCGCCCGTTGCGTGTTCGGTCCCGTCAGCAGGCACTCCGCGAGCGGCGTCATGCCGAAGCGATGCTGCTCGTCTTCGGCGAAGATGCCGAGGCTTGCGAGAGCCCGCATCAAACGGTACAGGGATGGAGCGTGCGTCTGCGTGTCAGCGGCCAGTTCTTCCGCACTACGGGGACCCTTCACGACAAGATCCGCCAGACCCAACTTGGCGGCCGCGAAGATCGATTGCGACACCCAGTAACTGGTGCCCATCTGCAGGATCTGAATGTGAGGAGGCAGTTCTCTTGTCGACATTGGCGGATTCCTTTCGCGAGAGGGAGAATCGACCTGATTCTAGCGAAGTGTTTTTTCCGAATCCATGAGATCCGGTTCGTCTGAAGGCGACCCGTCGCACGCTTCACACTGTTCCCAGCGGCAGCGAACACAACGCCGGCTCGTGCGAGTCTCGATCATGACACCGCCACAAACTGCACACGCAACCGGGCAAGACCGATCGAGCATCGCGGCTAAAGGGGTGGGACGATCGGGAAACGATGGAAGCATGCGCTCTCCTAGACGAACAGGCATTACGTGCTTGTATTCATATCGATCCTCCATGTCTAGTTCATGAAAGATCGTTTTGGAATGCGTGATCTTCAAGGCGAATCCGGATCGACGCCCAGGGCACGCAACTTGGCGGCAAGCGACTCCGCTTTCTGCTGGGCCGCGTCGGCTTTCTGCTGCGCCGCGTCGGCTTTCTGCTGCGCCGCGTCGGCACGCTTCTGTGCCTGAATCCGTGCCAGACGATCTTCTTCAGCCCGTTGTTTTTCCTCAGCGACCGCCACTCGCGCTTCGTCAATCTGGCTGCGTGCTTCGTCTCGTTGCTGGAACAGTTCGAGCATCGTATAAAATGGCTCGCCGTTCGGGCGGTAGATGATCAGGTCGTCAGGTTGAAGCTCGAAGCGGATCCCCAGGCGTGGGCTGATCCAGTTATTCATGGAAGAGATCGGCAGCAAGCGATCGCCATCCCGGAGCCAGCCGTCGAGTAGATTGTTGTCCGGGTCGTATAGATAATATTCTTCGACACCGAAGCGCTCATAGAATTGGAACTTGCGAGTCATCTCGCCTGGACGATTGCCTGGCGACAACACTTCAAAGATCACCTGAGGGCCGATCCCGCCTTCGTCCCATTGCCGGTAGGATCCACGGCGTCCCTTGGGCCGGCCTAAGACAACCAGCGCATCCGGCGCCACGCGAGTCTTGTTGTCGCCCTCGATGGGATACCAGAGCAGATTGCCGGCCACGAACACATTCGGATCCGAGTGAAAAAGGATGTCCAGATTGCCTTCGATCCGGACGATCCAGTCGTACTGAAAGGTATTGTCGGCCATGGGTTCGCCGTCGTCCTCGGGGTATTCGATCGGTCTCTTGGTAGTATTCGGAGTCATCGCAATTGCACTCGTTTCCCGTGTATGGAATCCGTTGGAACGATTATATCCGAACCGAAATAGAAACGCGAGTGGCTCTCGACTTCAAATTCACAAGACATTCCTCTTCTCGGTTCTCCCCGGCCTCATGGTATAATCGCGGCACATCATTCACGAGAAAACCCCATGCCGGAACTACCGGAAGTCGAGACCGTCGTCCGCGATCTCAGGCCAATGTTGATCGGCAAGCGGCTTGCCGCTATCCGCCGAAGCAAGCACCAACTGCGGACGAAATGGTCGAACGCCTGGGAGCCTCGTTTGATCGGCAGCCGCATTGATGCGATCCGCCGCCGGGGCAAATGGATCTTGATCGATCTGCAACCCCAGGGCCTGTTCGTCGTGCATCTGGGGATGACCGGCCAATTGACCGTAACGCCGTGCGCGACGCCGCTGGAGAATCACGTCCATCTGGTCTGCGATCTCGATGCCGGGGCCGAGCAATTGCGTTTTCGGGACATCCGCCGATTCGGGTCAGCTACCTATCATGACGACGTGACGGCCTGGAACTCGGCACATGCCGAAGATCTTGGACCGGAACCGTTCGACCTGACGGCCCTTGCGTTCCGCCAGTCCTTGTCCCGGACCGACCGTTGCGTGAAAGCAGTCCTGCTCGATCAGAGCGTCGTCGCCGGGGTCGGCAACATCTACGCGGATGAATCGCTGTTCGCGGCCCGGATCAATCCCCATCGCCTGGGGAGCGATCTTTCCTCGGGTGAAGCGGAGCTGATTCGCCGGGCCATCGTCCGGGTGTTGACGCGGGCGATCAAGTATCGGGGATCGTCGATCCGCAACTACGTCGGCGGCTCCGGTTTGAAGGGGAAATTCCAGAACGAGTTCAGCGTCTATGGCCGTACGGGTGAACCGTGCCGCCGCTGCCAAACCAAGATCGAGCGTGTCCGGCTTGCGGGCCGTTCAACGCACTATTGCCCAAACTGTCAGAAGGTGTAGAGTGCTGATGAGCGAGTGTTGAGCATTTAGCCTCGACGCACTCCACCGAACAACAGAGCGAAATGTCCTACCGCGCCTTCAAACGATTGTTGGGAGAGACGAGCCTGGAGCGGAAATGCCGTTTCCTGCTCGGAGCCGGCATCCTGGTCCTGATCACGCTCAGCTTTTGGGTTTATGCGCGTCAGACGGAAGATCTCGCCTACGAACAAACAGCGACCACGGGGCGGTTGCTCGTCGCGCCGATCGTCGCTCGATTTCACGTCGAGAACGCCAACAGTCAAAAAGCGCTCGAGAAATTTCAGGTTCTAAACGACGCGCCGGATGGGTCGGATGTCAACGAGTACAAATACCGTCTGTTAAAACCAAAGGCTCGTAAACCGGACAACAAGCCGGAGAGCGACGAACTGGCCATCATCAATCGTTTCGTTCAAGACCCCAAGAAGAACGAGGAGACACGCACTCTATCGTCGAAGGGCGTCTTCTACTACTACGGCGCCATCCGGGCGAGCGAGTCATGTCTCGAGTGCCATGGCCAGAAGAAAGAGGATCGTGAAGAATACGGTCCCGAGGGCTTGCAAGAAAACCAACTGATGGGCGTGATGGCGGTCCGGCTTTCGACCAAACCGATCGAAAGCGGCATTCATCTGAACAGGGCCTTGCTTCTCTCCACCGCCGTGCTAACTGCTCTCCTCATCATGGCCGGCAGCTATCTCATCATCCGTTACGTCATTGTCAAGCCGGTCAAACACCTCAAAGAAGTGAGTGACGCCATTGCCGCGGGGCAGCTCAATGTCCGCTCCGAGATTCAGACGGGTGACGAGTTCGAAGACCTCAGCCATGCGTTCAACCGCATGTTGCGCAACCTGATGAGCATGCAGGATCGCTACCAACGGCTTAACTCCGACCTGGACCGTAAAGTCGACGAACTGGCCCACGCGAATATGTCGCTCTACGAATCGAACCGCCTGAAAAGCGATTTCCTGGCGACGATGAGCCACGAACTGCGCACCCCCCTGCACAGCATTCTCGGCTTCAGCGACGTGCTCATGGCCTCGGGCGGCCAGTTGAACGAGAAGCAAGCCCGCTGGGTGGCAAACATCAAGGGGAGCGGTCAGCAACTCCTCAGCCTCATTAACGACATTCTCGACCTCGCGAAAATCGAGGCCGGCAAGATGGAGGTCCGCCCCGAAGAGCTATCGATCCCGGAATTCTGCGAAAGCCAGATCACCATGCTGCGCCCGCAGGCCGAGAAAAAGAACCTCGACTTGCGAACCCAGTACGACTCCGCTTTACCGCTCGTTGATCAGGACGCGGCCAAGTTGCGGCAGATTCTGTCGAACTTGCTCTCGAACGCCATCAAGTTCACTCCCGAGGGCGGCCGGGTGCTTCTGAAGGCTCAGGCGGATGGCAACGACATCCTGCTGACGGTGACGGACACGGGGGTCGGTATCGCCCCCGAAGATCAGGAAGCCGTCTTTGAGAAATTCCGGCAGTCGGGCAACCCATTGACACGCGAACACGAAGGTACGGGCCTGGGTCTGTCAATTGTCCGTGAACTCTGCAAGCTTCTGGATGGCGACGTGTCGCTGAAGAGCGAACTCGGCCGGGGCAGCACTTTTACCGTTCGCCTACCGCAACGGATCAAGCAACATTCCCAACTTGACCTGCAGTGGGGCATTCAGCAACTAGCGCTGGCGAACAGCCAAGCCAAAGCCAATAGTCGGGAACATCCGGACGTGACGTCGTTGCCTTCATCGGTGGGGAACCCATGAGGATCGCCGACTCACGGCAGTGGAACTTTTAAGCGAGACCCGCCAACGCGTTGCCAGCGCCCGCCGGCGGCAGCGCGTGGTCGCGGAGCATGAATCAAATTGTTGAATTCGTTGACACAAGATCGATGGCCGCGCCGTGCTTCAGGCATGGCCTCTTTCTCCGGTTTGTCTGCTTCGATGAGCTCGAAAGGCTCCATCCGCGTTGTTGAATCGGCCGTTGTGATAGGCGCGTCGGGCGAACCCGTTCCGCCGGAACGCTTCTGAGCTTTCTCCGCGCTTTTCGCGATTGATTTCCTGCAAGCGACGAACGGCATTCGTCGATATGAAGAATAGCAAGGTTGCTGGTGTGCGAATGAACAGTCATCGCAAGTCGCCGCAATCATCGGCTTTCCAGCCGGCAGTTCATGATAAACAGCCGGCTTTCGAAACCCTCAGGTGGAATTGGCCGAATAATGGGACCGTCTCGACGAGATTGCTGGTTTTCTCGCCTGTCGCAGGGTCAACTTGGGTTGCTTCTTCCTATGAACCAATTAGACTGGAAGAAGATCAAGTTAACTCATCATCACGCACCCCTGGGAGCTCATCGCATGCCGCGTACTGTCCGCTGGTCACGCCGGCAGAAGCCTGGAACCACTTCAGCCGCACGACCACTGCCCTTAAGTGGTCGCGAGCGCTCGTCCGGCATCCGGCAGGAGCTGGTTGCCCAGGTTCGTCAAGCGATTCACGCGGGCGATTACGATACGCCGGCGAAACTCGAATTGGCACTGGAACGAATGCTCGACCAAGTTGACGGCGACTAAGTGCCTTTCTTGAAATCCATGGGGTTGCCAGGAACGTCGTCCCTAGCAACCCCTTCGTGTTTCTCCCTATAATGATGACAGGAACGCTCATTCGAGCTACCCAAAGGGAGAATTCCTTGTCGTTACCTTCAGTTCAAGTATCGCAATCTCCGGAAGAGAAATTCCGGGAGTATCTCGCCAGCCGGCCTCGCACCCAGCGATTCACCGGCCAGCAGCGGGAACTGGTGCAGCACATCTTCGCCCAGCATCATCACTTTACAACGGAACAGTTGATCCGCGACTTACAGTCGGCCAATCGGAACGTCAGCCGGGCGACCGTGTACCGGACACTCACGAAACTGGTCGATGCCGGCTTGCTTCGCAAGCTCGAACTGGGAAGCGACACTTATTACGATCACGATTATGGTTACCCGCAGCACGAACATCTCGTCTGCGAGCGTTGCAAGCGCCTGATCGAATTTCAGCACCCGGCTATTGAACAGGCCATTCGCGAGATTTGTGAAGACAATCAGTTCCACTTCTCCGGCCACACGCTGATCGTCCGAGGAGTCTGTGTTGAGTGCAACCGGGCCCAAGCCACCAAACGGCTGCTGGACATGATTTGAGCGGGCTCCCATCAATAGATGAGGAGTCGACACACTTTTGAACGCGATCAAGGGCTAAGCGACGGCGACACTCGCTTCGCTCAGGGCATGCAACGCCTCGGGAGCGAAGTCCGCTCCGTTAGGCCATGAAACAGTACCGCAGATTGGATCCAGCCATGCTTTAGCAAAATACGTTGGGTCACGCAGGGGTTCGAATATCGGCCCGCTTAACAACGAAATCACGTCAACAATACCTTGCGTGCCGTCATTGAAAGCGAGCCGAAGATGATGCGGACCAATTACTTCGGCCGTTAGAACGCGTAAGATCATCGATCGTCTCCCTATTCCAAGGGCTCGATGGGCAGGAGTGGCTGACTGGCCACCGACAGTGCCCAATTTCTTTGTAACTCGTGCCTGCGTGTCGTCAACCAATCCTCGACCAGCTTCCGTGCTCGACGGGGAAGCTGACCAGCTATCACTGTTCCGGTATCGATCTCGAAAACTGCCTCGTGTTCACCATAGTTGGCGTGGAAATGCGGGGGTGCGTGATCACGGTAGTAGATCGAAATAGTGATTCCATAAAATTGCGATAGGCGCGGCATCGTCGAACTCACTTATCTGCCACATGTCACCAACGACATTCTAAGTTTGCGATTGAATCCGCGGCAACCCCCACGCGCAAAAACACCGCGAGTCGGGGCGACATCCTTGTCACCCCGGCTCGCGGTGTTCGCTACGGAAATCCCTTTCCGTCAATACCTCAGGCCGGGTCCTGGCCCTGGTCCGATCGGCGGGACCGGGTTCGGCCCGTTGCCGATGGCCGCCCGATCAATCGGAACCAACAGACCGGCAGTTTCCTCCTGATATCCCAATTCCCTCGGGAGGGGGAAGTCCGGTTCCTGGGGGAAGTACTGGGGCAGATGCTCCAGATAATGACCTGAAGGCAGCGTCATGCCGCCCATCCAGGTCTGACAGCCGGTGAGCAGAGAGAGGGCAAGCCCCATCCCCGCGATCCATCCCTGACGCATTCGAATTCGTGAACGCATGATCCTGGCACTCCGGCCGTACTGAAACTATTTCCCCGCTCGAATTATCGGCTGGGACCACAATCGGAGTTGAACGATTTTTCCGAAGTATCCAATTTCTCTGCCGGTTCCGATTGACCAGGTAAGCGAGGAACCCTAGCATTGTCGTGGTTGATTCCATCGACATGGTAGGAGAAGGATCTCATGACGATTGCTCGCCGGGTCGTCCGGTCGCATTACACCATTCCGCCGCTTGAGTTGCGCTGGGATGCGCAGACTCAACCGCTGCCGCTCGTCGAAGTCGAAGCCCCGCATCGGCATGCGACGGCGGGACTCGAAGCCCCCCCCTGGATCGACACCGGCTTGCCCGGTGAACCGTTCCATTTCTCGGAGCATGTCAAACTACTCGTGGCTGACATCGCCGCCCGCTTTGAACCGTTGCGCCATCTCGATGTCTCTCGCATCTTCTTCGCCTTCACTCAGTCCCGCAATCATCGCATTCACGGTTTGCAGGCTCGCGTGACGCCGTTGCGATTTCATGACGGCGACCTCATCCGCCAACATCGGGGCGTGCCCTTCCAGGTCCAACGGTTCTTCCACGACCATCGAGAAATTCTTTACGTCGTCACGTTCTGTTTGCCCCGGTTTCTGAACCGCGACTTTGACGATAAGTTCGTGACGATCTTCCACGAATTGTTCCACATCAGCCCGTTATTCGACGGCGATCTACGCCGGCATGAGGGCCGCTGTTCGATCCATACGTCAAGCCAGAAGAGATATGACCAAGAGATGACCGCGATGGCCCGGGATTACCTGAATGGCGGTGCAGATTCCCGACTGCACGGCTTCCTTCGTCTCAACTTCTCGCAGTTGCGGCATCGCCATGGCGCGGTCGTCGGCCACGTGGTTCCGCGGCCGAAGATCATTCCCATGCGGTCGTCGCTGCATTGAACGCAGGCTCACTCGTCCCGATTGATGCCGAACTTCTTGATCTTGGAATGAAGCGTATCCCGTGACATGCCCAGCACGGTGGCCGCCTGGCTGACCACTCCGCCCGTCTGTTTCAGCGCCTTCTCGACCGCCCAGTGTTCCAGTTCTTCCCAATTCAAACTCGGCGGCGCATCAGTGATCGTGTGCGGAGATAACATGCGTTTGACGCCGTCGGCATCGATCGTGTCGACATCGCTCATGGCCACGGTGCTTTCGAGCAGGGCACGAAGCTGACGGACGTTGCCGGGCCAACCATGTTGTTCGAGGACCTTGAGTGCCGCGGGCGTCAGGTTCACCGTTCGCCGACATTCGACGGCTAACTTGTCGAGGAAGTACTGAACGAGATAGGGGATGTCCTCGGGCCGATCGCGCAACGGCGGCACATCGATCTCGATAACCTTCAAACGGAAGTAGAGGTCCTGGCGAAAACGGCCGGCTTTCACTTCGGCTTCCAGGGTGCGGTTCGTGGCCGCGATGATGCGCACGTCCGTTTTGATGTCCGAGGTGGCGCCGATCGGCCGGAAGGCCTTGCCTTCGATCACCCGCAACAATTTTGCCTGGCAATCGGGCGAGAGTTCGCCCACTTCGTCAAGGAACAGAATCCCCTCGTCCGCTTGTTGGAACAGGCCGGGATGATCACGCTCGGCCCCGGAGAACGCCCCACGGCGATAACCAAAGAGTTCCGCTTCCATCAACGACGACGGGATGGCGGCGCAGTTGACGACGACGAACGGCCCATTATTGCGAGGACTTCGGCGATGCAGGGCGAGGGCGACCAGTTCCTTGCCGGTGCCGCATTCTCCCTGAATAAGAACCGTGAACGATTGGGTAGCCGCCCGGGTAATGCGGGAACGCAAATTCACCATGGCCGGGCTGTCGCCGAGTAGATCATCAGATGCGGAGAGGTGCGACCGCAACCGGGTGTTCTCGGCTTCAAGTTTACGGCGTTCCTTCAGCACATGCAGGCCGTGGGCCAAGTAGCCCGCCAGTGCCTCGCAGAATCGCACATCTTTGTCCGCGAAGGCGCTGCTGCTTTTGTAGACGTGAACGGCGCCGAGCGCCTCGCCAGCCGCCCGAAGAGGCAGGCAGAGGGCATCGCTAAACGGGGTCAGGCTCTCGCTGGCGGGCCGTGTTGGGGCAGAATCACCGCCAAGCCAGACCGGTTTGCCTTCACGTTGAATCCGGCGAGTCAGGAGCTTGCTGAGTTGGACGTCGACCGTCGCGGTTTCGGGAACAACCATTTTGGGCAGCGGATCGGTCGGATCGAGGCTGAGATAGCCGACGAGGCACGCCCCGGTCTGGTGTTGAATCGTCAAGAGACCATGATTGACGAGTTCATGCGGGTCTTTCGCTTCAACAGCCGCCGCCATGAACTGGCACAACGTCGAAAGCTCATCCATGTGCAGTTTGGTCGTTGACAGCGGGATCGTATTCGTCGCTTCGAGCCTATCGGCACTGATCTTATGAACCGACGAGAGGCCGACTTTCTCCGGAAGTGTGAAGCGGAAACGGACGTCGCCGATGCGGACTTCCATGCCATGGTCAAGCTCGGCTACCTGATCGATCCGTTCATTATCGACCTTGGTGCCGTTCAGGCCAAAGTCGCGGACCATCCATTGGCCGTTCTCGAATGAGATCTTGGCATGCAGTCGCGACGTGTGCTCATCAAGGGGGATGATAATCGAGTTATCACGGCTACGGCCGAGCGAAGCGGGCTTGTCGGGCGCCAGCTCCAGAACTTCCGGCCGGGCCTCGCCTTCAATGAGAGTCAGGCGTCCACGCATCGCACACCCGTCTTCAGCAAAAAATGGTCATGAAATCGCGAGAGAAAAGAAACGACTGTCGGAAATCCCTACTCCTCTATACCTTGTTCCACCCCGTTTCGTCAATGAATCCCCCGCAGATTGCGTAATTTTTTGAGGTTATGCGCGAAATATATTGCGACGTTGTGAAGGGGAAGTGGAACCGACTAACGCCAACAAAAGTCTCGTGAAGCCGCGACGCACAAGGGTTTTGCGGAGGGGGGCACATGAGACAACCGCCAGTCCCACGAGCTCCACATCCGAAGACTTCGGGTCGCGGTTAAGCGAGGCGGTTGCTGAAAAACATCCAGTCGAGACTGGTGATTGTACTTCTGCATGAGCAGTGGTTCACTGTTTTTTCATTAGCTTCCGCGCGCGGATTGTCAGATCCTCTTTACCATCGGCTGCCACGGGAATTCCAGCTAATTGGTCAGTCATCGGGCCGCTCGATAGGGAGTGTTCACGCGACGAACCCCTCGCTACCCCTTCGACTTTACCGACGCTCGGCAACCTCATGGAATCTTCGTCTTTGCACACAACAATTCCGGCCAATTCGTCTGCAGTGGGCAGGCCACAGGTCGTTGATTCAGGCAATGGGGTATTCATGCTTATTCTCCTGCGTGGTAAACTCGCACTCGCCTCGCGGCAATTTCTTGCTGATCCACCGTCAAGGCAAATAAGTAACTCCCGGGCACGTCATACATAAGCTGCCGAACTCGAAATCGCAGATTCACTACCTGCAACGGATCAGGAAAATCTACGTCCATGATCTGGTTGTAGATCTCCTCATTCGTTTCCAAGTGAACGACCGTCAATGTTATTGTAACACGACCAAGGCCATCAGTAAGGGAGGCAAAGATATCGAACCGTTGCGGGATAGTCGGAAACCGCTCTGCTGCCACACCGGTAAAAACGCCTAAAAGATACGGCTTTTGGGTGCCTACTTCAAATACGACCTGATCACACAACATCAAACTAACGGTACTGGGAATCTGAGACATCGACGACTTCTCCCACCGATCGTTCTCTCGAATTCGACAGCATCCAAGCGAAAGTGGGCCAGCGAAATCAGCCAAACTTCGTCGCTCTTGGCGTTTTATTTCGACTCATCGCTAGCCGCGACTCGCAGGGTTTCCGAAGCGGATTGTTCTCCTCCGGAAACCCTCCGGGTCGCGGCTTCATCAAGAAGGCATCACACAAACTTCGTCACGCCCGGCACCGCGACCTCGGGGGTCGGCATATTGCTCCAGGCGAGCTTCTCGGGCATCAGATTTTCCTTCGATTCCAGCATCTGCTTCCACGTCAGTTTCTTGCCGGTGTAGGCGACCACGCGGCCCATGATGGCCATCAGCGTACTCATGGCGGCGTTCTCGCCGTCGTTCAGGATCGTTCCCTTGCGAATGGCGGCGAAGAGCTCGTTGTGTTCGTTCTGGTACATGGCGCTGAAGTCGTGCTTGCCTTCCCAGGCCCAAGCCTTGGGACCCTGAATCTCATGCGACATCAGCTCGGCCGTGCCGTTGGTGCCGATGACTTGATCGAACACGCCATTGGCGCAGTTCTTTTGTTGACGGCATTCGTGGAACACCTGCACACCGTTGGGGAATTCGTACACGATGCTGAAGTGATCGAAGATATGGCCGAACTTCGGATCGGTGCGTTGCTGGCGGCCGCCATGGCCGATGGCCGAGATCGGGACTGCATCTTGCAGCAGCCAGCGGGTCTTGTCGATGTTGTGGATCGCCTGTTCGACGATGTGATCGCCCGAGAGGTAGGTGTAGTAATACCAGTTGCGCATCTGGTACTCGGCCTCGCTCCACTTGGGGTCACTGCCGCGATGCCAGATCTCGCCGGTGTTGTAGGTGTTGTGAAGAACCAACGGCTTGCCGATAGCCCCGTCGTAGATCCGCTTGACGGTCTCGCGTTTGGCGGTGTCGTACCGGTAACAGAAGCCGGAACAGAGATTCTTTTTCTTCGAAGCGGCCATTTTGGCGGATTCGATGACCGATTGCACACCCATGGCGTCGACCGCGACCGGCTTTTCACAGAAGACGTGCTTGCCGGCCTCGACGGCTGCCCGCAGATGTTGCGGCCGAAAGCCGGGCGACGTGCAAAGTAGCACGACGTCGACGTCAGTCGCCAGGAGTTTCTTGTAGCCGTCAAAGTCGGTGAAGCACGTTTCGGGGGTGACGGCGATCCTCTCGGTGATGTCCTTGGTTTTCAGCAGGCTCTTGAGACTGAGCTGGAGACGATCGTCGAAAAGATCGCAAATGGCGGTGAGTTTGACGTTGGGGTCGGCTCGGAGGGCGTTGATGGCGGCGCCGGTTCCCCGGCCGCCCGCGCCGATGAGGCCGATCTTCAGGGTTTCGCCGCCCGCGGCATGCACGCCGCCCATGGCGAGCGTGGAAGCTGCCACCGTCGCTGCGGAAAAAGACAGGAAATCGCGACGAGTGGTCGTCGGCACGGTCGAAGTGTCAGCCATGGAAATCCTCGGGAAGAGAGAAGAAAGCGATACCATTCGCAGTGAGATTAGTTTATTCTGATGGTGATTCTTGGAAATGTCACGTACATTTTCTGGAAGGAAGAGATAATCTGCCTATTGTCCGCCTGCCGATGCCTAGACTATAGATGTAGATCCCGCCGCCTTCCTACCTGCCCGTTTCCGCATTTAGGCCCATGCCTGCCGGAGTTCCTCATGTTCCGGATGACTGATACGAAGTACGTTCGTAATTGCGAGGGATTGAGCCGCCGTGAGTTCATGCGCGTCGGTAGTCTCGCCATGGGCGGCCTGACGCTGCCCGGCCTGCTTGCCTCTCGCGCTCAAGCGTCCTCGGCCGGGAAGACGTTCAAGGACAAAGCCGTCGTGCTTCTGTTCCTCCAGGGCGGCCCCTCGCACATTGAATTCTTCGACCCCAAGATGACGGCTCCAGTCGAATACCGCAGCATCACGGGCGAGGTTCAGACCAAGATCCCCGGCGTCACCTTCGGCGGCACGTTCGCCAAGCTCGGCGCCATGACCGACAAGATCGCCGTGGTCCGCTCCTTCGCCTCGGGCAACTCCGATCACCAGAATTACATCTCGGTCGCGGGCGGCGGCAACGCCATTAAAGCCCCGATGGGGGCGATCTACTCCCGCGTGGCCGGGACGATCAACGCAAAGTCCGGCATCCCGAATAACTGCATCGTCATCCCCGAAGCCGTGTCGCCCGGGTTGAAGCTCAAGTCGAACTTCGAAACCAAGTCGATGGCCTCGCTGCTCGGCGCCGGCGACCTCGGCCCCAACTGCACCCCGTTCGATCCCAGCGGCGGCGGCGACCTCAAGAAGAATCTCGACCTGCAACTCGACCAAGCTCGTTTCGGCGATCGCAAGACGCTTTTGAATCAACTCGATAACTTCAAGCGGCAGATCGACAAGACGCACGCCCTCGACAACGTCGACGTCTACCAGCAGCAAGCGTATGACGTCATCCTCTGCGGCATCGCCAAGGCGTTCGACATCTCCAAGGAAAGCCCTGAGACGATCGCGAAGTACGATACCAGCACCATCTTCAAGCAGGAAGATTTGCAGAAGTTCTACGACATGAGCCGGACGTCGAACCTGCTCGGCAAGCAGATGCTTCTCGCTCGTCGATTGGTCGAAGCCGGTTGCGGATTCGTGACCGTCTGCGACGCGGGCTGGGACATGCATGCCAACAACAACAGCCCGAAGAACATGGCCGGCATGACGCCGATGGGCTCCCAGGTTGACCATGCTGTTTCCACGTTCATTGAAGATCTTCACGAGCGGGGCCTGTCCGACAAAGTGTTGCTCGTCGTCACCGGCGAGATGGGCCGATCGCCGCGCATCAACAAGAACGGCGGCCGCGACCACTACGGCAACCTCACCCCGCTTCTCTTTGCCGGCGGCGGCCTCAAGATGGGCCAGGTGATCGGCGCTTCCGATCGCAACGCTTCCGTCCCCGCGACCGAGAAGTACACACCGCAGAATCTGCTTTCTACCGTGATGAATGTGCTCTTCGACACAGGTGAAGTCCGCGTCGCTCCCGATGTCCCGCCCGCCGTCGCCAAGCTCGTCGCCGATGGCAAAGCCATCCGCGAATTGTTTTGATCCATCCCGCCTCGGCTCCGTGCCCTCAGGATTCTGACTATGCGCACACTGTTGATTCTCCTCGTGATGGCTCTTCCGGCCTCCGCGGCGACCCCCGCCAAGGGTCTCGGCGATCCCGGCACGCTGCAATCGCTCTCGGTCGAAACGGGGCGGGCGAAGAACGGCGTGGTCACCCTCGCCGGTCGCGATGCCATGCAGCAGCTTGTCATCGTCGGCAAGTATTCCTCAGGCCAGACGCGTGATCTGACGCGAAACGCCGCCTTCAAGGCGACGCCTGCCGACATCGTCCGCATCGATTCGACTGGCTTCATTGTTCCGCTGAAGGAAGGCAAGGCCACCATCGAAGCCGCCTCCGGCAACGCGAAGTCGAGCCTTCAGATCGAAGTGACGAACATCGTCAACGACATCCCGGTCCACTTCGTGAACCAGGTCGTGCCGATCTTCACCAAGTTCAGTTGCAACGCGGGCGGTTGTCACGGTAAGGCCGACGGCCAGAACGGCTTCAAGCTCTCGCTCCTCGGCTTCGAACCGCAAGACGACTACGAATATCTCGTGAAGGAAGCTCGCGGTCGCCGCGTCTTCGCTCCGTCCCCCGAGTACAGTCTTCTGCTTCGCAAAGCCACCGGGCAGGCCCCGCATGGCGGCGGCAAGAAGCTCGAAGCGGGCTCACCGTTCTACAACATCTTGAAGCGTTGGATCGAGCAAGGCGCCCCGCGCGGCAAGGCCGATGAAGGCGCCGTGGTTCGCATCGAGGTGCTGCCGAATGAAAGCCTGCTCGACCGCAAGGGCCAACAGCAGTTGATCGTCATCGCCCACCATGCTGATGGTTCAACGACCGATGTGACGCGGATGACGCAGTTTGAATCCAACGCAACCGACCTGGCCGAAGTAGACGGCACGGGTCTGGTGAGTGCCAAGGAAGTTCCCGGCAGCGCCGCTGTCATGGTTCGCTATCAGTCTCTGGTCGATGTCTTCCGCGCCACCATGCCGCTCGGCGCACCGGTTGATTCTCTGCCGAAACCGAACAGCTATATCGATGAACTCGTTTTCAAGCGATTGAAAGACCTCGGCCTGCCGCCGTCCGAAATCTGCGATGACTCGACGTTCCTGCGTCGGGCGACGCTCGATCTGGCCGGCCGCCTGCCGACCAAGACGGAAGTCGAAGAGTTCCTCGCCGGCAAGTCGGCTGACAAGCGTGAAAAGCTGGTCGACAAGCTGATCGAGAGCAAGGACTACGCCGAGTACTTCGCCAATAAATGGGGCGCCATCCTTCGCAACCGCCGCAAGTCCGCCAACGACGACCTCAAGCCGACGCAGGCATTTCACGACTGGATCCGCGACGCCATGATGGCCAACAAGCCGTATGACCAGTTCGTCCGCGAGATCCTGACCGTCACCGGCGAGGAAGTGAAAGAGCCGCCGGTCGTCTGGTATCGCGAGTTGAAGGAATCGACGGCCGCGATGGAAGACACGGCCCAACTGTTCCTAGGCCAGCGGATCGGCTGCGCCAAGTGCCATCATCACCCGTTCGAAAGGTGGAGCCAGCACGATTACTGGAGCTTTACCGCCTTTTTCAGCAAGATCGACGTCAAGGACCCGAAGCCGGCCAAGAAGCAAAAGGACAAGATGGACCCCGCCATCCCGGCGTCGATCACGATCAAGAGCGGTTCTTCCGAAATGAAGAACCCACGCACGAACACCATGGTGAAGCCGGCCGGCCTCGGCGCCGAGGCTCTGACGATGGACAAAGACGCTGACCCGCGCATTCAACTTGCCGACTGGATGACCAACGTGAAGAACCCGTTCTTCGCTCGCTCGCTGGTCAACCGCTACTGGAAACACTTCCTCGGCCGCGGTCTGATCGATCCCGAGGACGACATGCGCGTCACCAACCCGGCCACCAATCCGGACCTGCTCGACGCCCTGGCCAAGAGCTTCCTCGATAACAAGTTTGACCTCAAAAAGCTCGTTCGCGCCATTTGCACTTCGAAGACGTACCAATTGAGCGCCGTGCCGAATAACTACAATGCCGACGACAAGCAGAATTTCTCCCGTTATCTGCCGAAGCGTCTCAACGCGGAAGTGCTGCTCGACGCCATCGACGACGTGACTTCCTCGAAGACCACCTTCAAGGGCGTGACCGGCATTCGGGCAGTGCAACTGCCGGACAACCTGTTCGATTCGTATTTCCTCAGCGTCTTCGGCCGGCCCGATTCCGCCAGTGCCTGCGAATGCGAGCGCAGTTCGGACGCGTCGCTCGCCCAGGCCCTGCACATGTTCAACTCGCAAGAGATCCTGACCAAGGTCGCCGGCGTCCGGGCCAGCACCCTGGCCAAGGATAAACGGCCGCACGAAGAGCGTCTCGGCGAATTGTATGTGGTCGCCCTGGCCCGCAAACCAAGTGCCGAAGAAATGAAGAGCCTGCTGGCCTACATCGAGAAGAACAAGGGCAAGGAACAGACGGCCTACGAGGACATCCTCTGGGCGATGATCAACACCAAGGAGTTTCTGTTCAACCATTGATGTGATGAGATACAAGCCCCGAGGTGAGGCTTTGCGAACTTCTGGGGGTATTCTCCATATCCATCCCCGAGGTTCTCAAAGCCTCACCTCGGGGCTTGTATTGAAGTGAAAGGGAGTGACCGATGTTCAACATCCGCTCCGGTTCCCACATCTTCCACACGCTCTTCGATGTCGGTGAAGTCCGCGTCGCCCCGGCTCTGCCAAAGCCCCTCGTCTCGGCCATCGCCGATGGAGCTCTGATTCGGGAGTTGTTATAACGGAATTCTCGTATTCCGATTCCCTGTAGCCCCCATTCATGCGAATCGACGCGAGCGGAGCGTCCGAGGCACTTTACTTCAGCTTCATGACGCTGACGACGTTGGGTTACGGAGACATCCTGGCTGTGACTCCTCTTTCGCGGATGACGGCCACGCTCGATGCGATTGTCGGATGGCGTTACTTCGCTTCCGCCGGGTGGAACACGAGGACCGGCATGCTGGCGCCGCGGATGAGTTTGTCGGCGACGCTTCCCAGAAGCAGGCGTTTCAGACCCGACCGGCCGTGAGTGGCCAAGCAAATGACGGGATTGCCGTGTGTGGCGGCATATTCCAGGATGGCCTTGGCGGCTGAGCCGTGCTGGATGACTTCGGCATGCACTTCCAGCGAATGCCCGCGCAGGCGATGGGCGATCTTCTCGACATAGCCGGTCGCCTTCTGTAATGTCGCCTCCGGGAACCAGCCACCCGGAGCCTGAATCTTGCGGCTGGCCAAGGCCTCAATGTCTTCGACGGCTTCGAGCACCAGCACGAGTGCCACGGAGGAACCGGTAACTTTCGCGAACGCGATCGCGGGCTCGAGCATCCGCTCGGCCAACTCCGAGCCATCGAGCGGAACGACGATCTTGTTGACGAATGGTCGAACGGACAAGTCGGCCGCGACATCGTCTTGCGGCCGGACCAAAAGAGTCGGGATTGTGGAATGTCTGATGACTTCATCAGCCGTGCTGCCGAGCCAGAAGCGAGCGAACGCCCCGCGCCCGTGCGAAGTCATCACCATGAGATCGGTCTTCAATGAATAGGCATGGTCGCGAATGGCGCCGGCAACGAGGCCGCCTTCGAGAACCGCTGTTTGGATCGGTATCGTGGAGATCGCGCGCAGATGTTTGGTCAAGTTTTCCAGGTACTTGATCTCGCTTTTCCGGAGCGCATCGTCAACTACCAGGTCATTCGACAGTTCGCTTCCTATGGTGATGGGCACCGGCGGAACATGGACCCGCACCAGGTGAAGAGTCGAGCTATCTTGCTGGGCCAGGCTGAGCGCCCAGGGCAGCGCGTACTCCGCGGACGATGAACCATCAAGCGGAACGAGAATGGTGCGGTACATGGTCGTGACTCCGGTGAAAGAATGGCCGATGCCGGGATATGGATATTTTACATGCTTCGTCTATGAATGTCGAAAGATCGCCGTCTTCGCTCCGGAACCATATCACGAACGTCATGGTACAACCGTTGAAAATCGGCGTTATTGGCGGCGGCCTCGGTGGTCTCGCGGCTGCGTGCGTGCTCGCGGCTCGCGGCCATCGCGTCGTTCTTTTCGAGAAGAATGCCTGGATGGGCGGCAAGGCGGCGGTTCTCGAAGAAGCAGGCTACCGCTTCGACATGGGGCCGACGATCTTGACGATCCCGGAAGTGCTGCGGCGCATCTTCGCCGAGGCGGGCCGATCGCTGGATGACGAACTCGACCTGGTCCGACTCGATCCGCAATGGCGTTGTTTCTATGAAGACGGCGCGGTGCTCGATCTGCAAGCGAACGTCGACCAAATGGCGTCGACGCTCGAACGATTTTCGCCCGGCAGTTCCGCCGGGTATCGGAGCTTTCTGACTTTCTCGGAACGCATGCACTCCATTTCCGACCGCTTCTTCTTTTGGAAATCGGTGGGCGGCCTGCGCGACATGATCGATTTCAAGGCAGGCTTTCAGCCGAAGATGCTCGCCGACATTCTGGCGATGCGGATGGGGCGATCGGTGGCCGGGACCGTGCGAAAGTACGTTCCCGAGCCGCGGATCGCCCAAATGCTCGATCATTTCACCCAGTACGTCGGTTCGTCGCCCGCCGGCTCTCCGGCTGTACTATGCGGCATCGCTCATATGCAGACGGCGGAAGGGATTTGGTATCCGCGCGGCGGCACCCGCGCGGTGCCGCAGGCCTTAACGCGGTTGGCGGAGGACCTGGGAGTTGATCTTCGGCCAGGAACCGGCGTGCGCCGCCTTCTGGTGGAAGGACGACGTGTCACTGGTTTGGAAACTGATGCGGGCGAGAACATCGCGTTTGATCGAATCGTCTCGAACGCGGATTCGGTACGTACGCATGCGGAACTACTCGACCCGCAATCGCCCCCCGCGAAGCGATTTCGCAAACGGCGCACCTATGAACCCGCCTGTTCGGGCGTCGTCCTCTATCTTGGGCTCGATCGCGCTTACGACCATCTGTTGCATCACAACTTCGTCTTCTCCCGCGACCCAGAGGCGGAGTTTCATGCTATCTACCAGAACGGCGAGCCTGCTCCCGACCCGACATGCTATGTGTGCGCCCCGGCACGAACCGAGCCCGAGGTGGCCCCGGCGGGCGGCGAGGCGTTGTACGTTTTGGTCCACGCGCCCTACCTACGGCCGCATCACGTTTGGAAGGAAATGTATCCCGCCTATCGGCAGGTGATTCTTGATAAACTAGCACGCTGTGCCGCCATGCCCGATCTCGAAAGCCGCATTCGTTTCGAATCATACCTGACTCCGCAGGACATTCACGATCGCTATCATGTGCTTGATGGGGCGATCTACGGCCTGGCCAGTCACGGCAAATGGGTGGGCGCCTTCAAGCCGGCGAACCGCAGCCGCGATCTGGAAGGGCTTTACTTGGCCGGCGGCTCCGCCCATCCGGGGCCGGGGATGCCGATGGCGCTGATGTCAGGCTGGATCGCGGCGGATACTCTCGATCGCGACGCTCCGACGAATTCCTTGACCCCGCGCCCGGCATCGCCGACAATGGCCGGTCGTTAATCCCACCCGTTGCACTTCGTGAACCGCGACATGGCTGATCCCGAAATTCCCTCGCATTCGACCTGGCTCTTCAACTGGTTCCGTTGGTACTCCATCCGTTACGCCCGCAAACACTTTCACACGGTGAGCGTTTCCCGTTCGTCGGCTCCGTTGCCGCCGGCGGACGGCAAGCCGTTGATCTTCGTCATGAATCATCCCTCGTGGTGGGACATCATCATCGGCGTGGTGCTCTGCGATCGCTTCCGCGCCTATCGGCACTACGCGCCGATCGATGCCGCCATGCTGCCGAAGTATCGCTTCTTTGTCAAACTCGGCTTCTTCGGCGTGGAACCGACACCGCGCGGGGCCGCCCGTTTCTTGCGAACAACCGAGGCCATCTTTGCCGAGCCGTTCCGGACGCTCTGGATCACGGCCCAAGGGCGGTTTGTCGATCCGCGTGAACGGCCGATCGAACTTCGACCGGGCGTCGGTTACGTCGCTTCTCGATTGAAAGAGGGGTGGATCATCCCCATTGCCGTGGAATACCCGTTCTGGGAGGAGCGAACTCCGGAAGCACTGGTGCGATTTGGCGATGCCCTGCCGTTGGGCGACACGGCCCGCGACGGGCGCGAGTGGACCTCGGCAATCGAATGGGCGCTCACCCGCTCTCAGGATGTGCTCGCGCAAGAAGCGATCCGCCGGGACCCGGCCGCGTTCGAGGCGATGGTCTCGGGCAAGACCGGCATCGGCGGGTTCTACGACTTCTGGCGGCGCTGCAAGTGCTGGATCCGCGGGCGTTCGTTCGATGCCGGTCACGCATCGCCATCGGTTGATGCGATCAAGCCGAAGGGGAATGCATGATCCTTCTGGCCAGCTTGGCGTTCTTCTGCTCCGTCGTTCCCGCGATTCTCTACGCCCGCAACGTTCGGCTTTATCGACGGCCATTACTTCCGGATGGTCCGCTGCCGGCCATCTCGATTCTGATCCCGGCCCGCAACGAGGAGAAGTCGATCGGCGCCGCCATTGAGGCGGCCTTGCAATCGACTTTGGTTGAATTCGAGATCGTCGTGCTCGACGATCATTCCGAAGATCGCACCACGGCCATCGTTCAAGAATATGCGGCCCGCGATTCTCGAGTGCGGCTGGTTGAATCTCCGTCCCTGCCGCTTGACTGGTGCGGTAAACAACACGCCTGTTACGTCTTGTCGAAGGCGGCACGGCATCCGGTGTTCTGTTTCATTGATGCCGATGTTCGACTGGCTCCCGACGGTCTGGCCCGCATGGTCGGTTTTATGGAATCATCGAAGGCGGATCTCGTCAGCGGCATCCCCCACCAGGGGACAGGCACGTTTCTGGAGCAACTGCTGATCCCGCTCATCCATTTCCTGCTGCTGGGCTTTCTTCCGTTCGGGTCCATGCGAAGAAGCAACCGGGCCAGTTTCGCGGCCGGGTGCGGGCAACTCTTTGTTATCCGGCGGGAAGCGTATGAGAAGTCCGGAGGGCACGAACAAGTGAAATCGTCGCTTCATGATGGCCTCACGCTCCCTCGGGCCTTTCGCTGTCGCGGCTTCCGGACCGATCTGTGCGATGCGACCGAAGTCGCAAGTTGCCGGATGTACCGGTCAGCATCGGAAGTGTGGTTCGGCCTCGCCAAGAACGCCCGCGAGGGCCTGGCGGCGGGCAAGCTGATCGTGCCCATGACCTTGGTGCTGCTTCTGGGCCAAGTGCTGCCGCTGTTTCTGCTCGTCGTGTTCTTAATTTTATTCAGCCTGGAGATGGCCCTCGGACCGAATTCAATCGGTGAACTCATGAGCGGTTACGAATATGTCCATGGGGGCGCCGGTCTGGTTCTAAGCCTGTTCGCGATCGCCGCGATGTATTATCCCCGTCTCGATGCCGCACGCCGATTCCGGCAACCGCTGATAGGGGCGTTGCTGCATCCGGTTGGCATTGTGGTGCTCTTAACCATCCAGTGGTATGCATTCTTATTTCGGGGTCGATCGTGGAAGGGGCGGCGGTATGGTTGAGCCGCGAAGCCGATCGATTTGAGTCATTTTCGTTCACACTGGGACGATTTGTCTGGTATCTTCGTGCTCATGGAAACCGATTCCTTTTTTTGGCAGCTCCTGAAGCAGTTGCCTGAGACGCTCTTCGCCTTGCTCGGGTTGCCGATCGAGCGGGCGAACGCTTATCGGTTCGATGCGGTCGAAATCAAGAAGTCGTATCGGCTCGATGGGTTGTTCATCCCACCGCAAGCCAATTTGCCGGTTCTGTTCGCCGAGGTGCAATTTTATCATAAGCGACGATTTTACCCGAACCTGTTTGCCAAAGTGTTTTCTTATCTTGAAGCCAACGATCCCGATCAGGATTGGTTGGCCCGTCGCGATCTTCGCTGATCGAACTTACGAGCCGAAAGAACAAGCGGCCTATCGGGACCTGCTCGCTTCGCCACGTGTTCGGCGCATTTATCTCGAAGAAGTGAAGGTTTCCGCCCAGGATGCGCCAGGGTTGCGAATTCTTCAACTGATTACCGCTCCCCGAAGTGAGGCGCAACACTTGGTCACGGAGTTGTTGCACAGGCCGGATTGCGAACCGTCAAAAGTCGTCGTACAATTAGTGGAAGAATTGTTGATGCGACTCTACACCGAACTAAACCGCGAGGAGATTCGCCGCATGTTCAAACTCAACGACATCCGCGAAAGCCGTGTGTGGCAGGAAGCCCACGAGGAAGGCCGAGAAGAAGGCCGAATCGAGGAACGCGGGGAATTTGTTAGACTGTTACATCAAGACGGTCAATCGCTAAAAGAGATTGCCAAGACGCTCAAAATTCCTCTCGCGGAGGTCCGCCGATTGGTGCGTGGTTGATTCGCTAAGCCGATCCAAATCGGAGATTCGCCGAATGTTCAAACTCAACGACATCCGCAAAAGCCGCGTTCGGCAGGAAGCTCACGAAGAAGGCAGAGTCGAGGAGAGACAGGAACTTGTGAAGTATCTGCGTAAAAAAGGGTGGCCGTTCAAGCAGATCGCGGAGTGGGTGGAAATAAGCGTCGCGCAAGCCAGCGTCTCGCAACGACAAAGTTACAGTGAAATCACTTTCCCAACCGCTCCAGAGAATCGCGGGCATCGCGTGCGGCGATGCCGGTTCCACGACTTGCTTTCTTGAGTAGTTCACGAGCCTCCGCCGTTCCGATACGTTCCAGAATCTCGATCGCCCGCAACTCACGCAAGCTTTTCCCGTTGAGAATGGGCTGTTCGATCGACTGCAAGATTCGCTCGACACGCCGTTCCGTCTCGGGGCTCGCCCGCTTGAGAGCGAGTTCCAGGGAATCCTCGACTTTCTCCGCGATCGCTTCCAACTCGCGGGTTGCTGTCTCACGGACAGCGTAACGGTCCGCTTCCAGATCTGCCAACAACGCCGTCAACCGATTCAGCGGAACCGGTCGGACGATCGTGAATTTCTTCTTGAGCAGTTCGATCGCTTCCTTGGGGGAAGCGAGAAACCGACCGATGGCATTGAACGCGCGAGGGGCATCATCATTCGCCAGATCTTCCCAGGCGGTCGCTAACTCGATGGCCGTCGATTTCTTCAGGGTTGGGCGAGTGTCCCACAGCAGAATTGTCCCGTTACCGTGTCCCGAAGCCACCATGCGGCCATCGGGTGAAAATAGCAGGATATGAACGCCCTCGTTGCCTAGATCCCATTCTCGGACAATCTTACCCGAGGCGACTTCCATCATGATGAAGCCATTGTTTTGCGCTTGGGCTAGATAACGCCCATCCGTGGTCAAGGTGAAGGTAGGCTGCGGCACGGCGAACCGCCGCCAGACGCGGCCTGACGAACGATCGAAGATCAAGAGGGTCGAATCCTGTTCAACGTAGGTTGCGGCAAAACGCTGCACTCGCCCCTTCCCCGGTGTGGCCGTGGGTCGAAACTCTTTCCCGGTGGCCAGATCCCAGAACTGGATGAGACCTTCTAAGGTACAGGTCGTCAGGGTGCGTCCGTCATCCGCGAAGGAGACGTGATCAACAATGCCTTCAGTCTTCGGACCGTTCGGGCGCGGCTTGCCGGTCTTGGTGTCGAGAAGGGATATTCCTGATTCCGCGAGCGATTGGGCGATCAGTGATCCATCGGGCGAAACCGCGAGAGCGGTACGGCTTATTTGATCCTGGGTCAAGATCCTGGGTTTGCTTCGTTGGCCCGTCTCCCACGAAAGAACCATGCCGTCCTCGGAGGCAGCAATCAGTTGACGGCCTTCGTTCGCGAAGATCACGTTCTCGATTCCACTGCGATAGGGGGTTTCGAGAATCGAGTGCTCGAGGCTGCGGATGCGATCTTCCGCGATCGTCCCTTGAAGATTCAGCAGCGTTCGCCGCGGCGACAGATCCCACGTGCGCAAAGAACAATCTTCAAAGCTTGCCGAAGCCAGCATTTTTCCAGA
>Ga0105046_10001960_pt1 | contig 32192 bp, 32 predicted proteins | sample MAT03_FD_78385 | JGI IMG/M metagenome (GOLD analysis project Ga0105046, IMG submission 78385) | Freshwater microbial communities from Lake Fryxell liftoff mats and glacier meltwater in Antarctica - MAT-03 (megahit assembly) | ecosystem: Environmental > Aquatic > Freshwater > Ice > Liftoff...
AACAGTGTTGTTCACACATAAACCGTCTCATAACGTTGTCGAGGTGAACTTTACCCCGGAAACGGGTGTGGCTGTGGGAACGAGCCGTAGGTCACTTAAATCGTTCCCTCCCTTCGGTGAAACCATCGTAATTATACCTACCAGAAAGGACAAGGCGCACTCTCTCCCCCTGCCTAAAGAGGGGTATCCCGCGCCGATTCGATGACTGATAAAAAAGCCCGTGAAAAACCAAATTTTCCCTCTCCCTTGAAGTTTCTGATGCCGCGCATCTCATGGACAGCGATTTTAATTCCTATCGCCATCATCGGGATGCTGTTCCTGGGATCGATGGTCTCCGGTGTTGTCAGTTCGATCCTCAAAATTGTGGGGTCGGTTGGCGGTGGCTTGATGATTGCAGGGTTTATCACTGTTGTCATCGCCGATAAAGAATCCTGGCGTGTCCTCGCAGCGGGGGTAAGCATTCTCGCCCCACTGCTCATTGTGTTCACGGTCCTGTTTGGCTTCGGGTGGTTGACTGTCTTCGGCATCTACACAGGCGTCCTCACGGGGATTTTGCTGCTTTTAGAGACACGACGACGCATCAGCGGCAAGTAATCTCTCTCTGGCATCACCGAGATTCGACATATAAGCACACTGTAGGGGCGATCCAGCGGATCGCCCTTTGCATTTAAGAGACTCTAACAAGCCATCTTTGGCATCACAAAGACAACCACGTTAAGATGCACAGTCATATCCCATATCCGATCAGGAGAGAGTTATGGCTGCCCACAAAATTGTGACCCTTACCCTCAATCCCGCCATTGATAAAAGCAGCGCCATCGATACGGTTGCCTCTGAGATCAAAATGTACTGTGATGAGCCAACCTTCGATCCGGGCGGCGGTGGCCTGAATGTCTCACGGGCAATTAAAAAATTGGGCGGCGACTCGCTGGCGATTTTTGCGTGCGGGGGGCCAACGGGTGAGATGCTCAAAGAACTGCTTGAACGCGAACACCTCACCATGCAGCCGATTTCCATTGCCGCTTATACGCGCGAAAATCTCATCGTTTATGAAAAAACAACGGGATTGCAATTCCGCTTTGGTATGCCCGGCGCACATCTGGGTGAAGCCGAACTCCAGAGCTGCACCGATGCGGCCCTCAACAGCGGCGCAGAGTATTTGATTGCCAGCGGCAGTCTGCCGCCCGGTGTGCCCATTGACTACTATGCCCAACTGACACGATCCGCCCATACCAAAGGGATGAAGGTCATCGTTGACACCTCCGGCGCGGCGCTGCAAGCCCTTAAGGGGGCCGATCCTTTTTTGCTCAAGCCCAATATTGGCGAACTGGAAATGTTTTCGGGCGAAAAATTTAAAGGGGAGAAGCGTCTGCGCGAGGTAGGGCGTAAACTCATTGATGAAAATCTCGCCGATGTGCTTGTGGTGTCGCTTGGGGCAGGTGGGGCGGTGCTGATCACGCAAGAGAAGTTTGTGCAGATGCGCCCGCCCGTTGTGCCTGTGAAAAGCAAAGTCGGTGCGGGTGACAGCATGGTTGGCGGGATCGTTTGGGCCTTATCTGAGGGCAAAGATCTGGTGGATGCCGTGCGGTGGGGGATTGCCACAGGTTCGGCGGCGGTCATGTCCGAGGGGACAAGCCTGGATCGCATTGATGATGCTGATGAGATTTATCCGCAAATCAGTGTGATGGAATCATAGCGCTGACGGAGAGGGCGATGATTGCCGTCTTCCTCAACTAAATCCGTGATCAAACGAGGGGTGCGGAGGGGCGACCCAGCGGGTCGCCCCTACACATCAACATGAAAAGAATCCAAAAATTGCGTGTCATGTATTGCGGGGATGTGTGAGACGCACCAATGAGACCATCATCCCAATCGGCATAACGTCCATATGCCAAAAGAATCAAGAAAACAAATCTAGAGTGATGGTCGTTTTCGTGTTATAATACATCGAACAACGATGAATAGTTATAAGGGGCATATCTCTCGTGTCAACATCCGCATCTCATCAATTAGACCTCTCTGTGCCTGTGCATGAACTGCCGCGTTGGGTGTGGATTCTCAGCGTCGTGCTGATGTTCGCACCGTTGATCCCATACGCCATGATTTACGGCCTTCTGACGCTGTTATACGGCATGAATCCGCTTGCAATTCTCATGGGTTTTATCGTGCTCATCGTGCTGCATGAGGCCATTCATGCCATTGGCTGGAAATTTTCCAGCGGTTTGCCCTGGTCAGCCTTTACATTTGGCTTTTTATGGCGGGCCCTTGCGCCATACTGCCACTCCAAAGAGCCAATGAGCGTCACAGCCTATCGCATTGGGGGCATTTTGCCGCTGATCTTCACGGGCATTATTCCCTGGCTCATCGGTTTGGCGATGGCTGATGCGACGATCACAGTCCTGGGGACCCTGCTGATTGCAGGCGGCGTGGGTGATATTTACGTTCTTTGGTCGCTGCGCAATGTTCCAGACTCGGCTAGAGTCATCGATCATGAAAGCAATGCGGGGTGTGTTGTGCTGCTTGCTGAGTAAACACGGGCTCAATCTATAGATTTTTGTAGATTCTGCCTCTCGATTCATTGTCATTCGTGCTAAAATTCACAGCACTAGACGAATGGAATCGTGATGACTGTTTTAACACCTGCCTTTGTCCTGTCTGTCATCTCCGCCCTCGTGACGGGCGTTTTTGCGACGATTGTTCTGCGCAAATGGTGGATGCATCCGCGCCGCCCGAAGTATCTCTGGGCCTGGGGCGTCGGGCTGTCACTGTACTGTCTGGGCACCGTGAGTCAGGTGGTGCTGGCGATCACATGGAGTCCGCTGTTCTTCGCGCTGTGGTACTGGTGCGGCGCGTTGATGGTTCCGCCCTGGTTAGGACAGGGCACAGCCTATTTAATCATTCGGCGCGGTAATATCGCCCGCAACATCCAGATGGCGCTGTATCTCGTCATGTGCATGACGCTGCCCTGGACACTCTTTTTTACGCCCCTGAATGCTGAGGCGTGGACATCCGGCCAGGAAATTACGATGATTTATAAGGATCACGTTGATGAGAATGGCGTTGTGACCCCTGGCATCATGGCAGGTGAATCGCGCGGCACTGTACGCTTTTTCTCTCCGATCATGAATGTGTGGGGAACCGTGCTTTTAGTGGGCGGGGCGCTCTACTCGGCGCGGGCCTTCCGTCGCAAAGAGATCATGCCCAATCGCGTGATGGGCAACTGGCTGATTGCGGCGGGCGGCCTGCTGCCTGCGCTGGGCGGGGCGCTGATCCGTCTGGGTGATCCGTCATTTAAATATTTAGGCGAGATGGCCGGGGCGATTTTGATCTTTGCGGGCTTCTGGTTGGCAACCAATGTGCCTGAGAAGAACCCTGATGCGCTGCCGACGGGGATAGAACCCAATCGGGCGTAAATGCCGTTTATGTGCCTAATATCAAATTAGTGACTGTAGGGGCATGCCATGCCCTCGCAAAGATACTTTGGCCCGTTTAGATTTGGGATTATCGTCAGGGGTTTAAAACCTCTGCCTTGCCTGTTGCGGGGTTCAAAACCCCGCTAATAGTCTTCATGTGTGAGCGAGGCTTTAAGCCTCGCAACAAGGGAGACAGGGACTTTGAGTCCCTGGCGGATGACGATTGGGAGGCCGCAAACCCATTTGATCGCGCCAAAATCAGCCCAAATCCCTTCGCTTAATGCCTATGTGGCACGCTATGCCCTACAGGTTCAAATTTATTTCTGTGCCCGATGGTTTATGCACATGCGCATCTTCATTTGTTTAACGCAATCCTTTGCAAGCCCTCGGCATAGGCCCGAATCGTCACAGTCGCCTCGTAAGACAGCACCGCCTCACGACCTGCTGCCGCCATGTTTGCAGCAAATTCAGGCGCATCCAGAACGCGGCGCATGGCAGAAGCCAGCCCATCAACATCGCGTGGCACGAGAAAGCCATTGTCCCCATCGCGAATCAGCTCCGGCATAATGCCGACAGGCGTCGAGAGAACGAGTGTGCCGCAGGCCATTGCCTCGGCTGTCACACGCGGGTTGCCTTCGACAGTCGATGCACACACCAACATACGCGCTGAATTGTACAAGCGCACCATGCTCACATTATCTGTCTGACGCGGAACAAAATGCAGCTTGTCGGCAATCCCAAGCGCAGAGGCCTCTGCTATCAGAGAGCTTTTCAGGGGACCATCGCCGCGCAGAGCCAGTGTGACCTGGGGATGCGATTGGGTAAGCTGCGCAAATGCCTGTAACAGCACATCCACGCCTTTATTGGTCGCCAGCCGCCCCACAAATAGCACATCATACGTTTTGGGCACATCTGGCAGCGGGCAGTAGGTATTAAGATCGAGATAGAGCGATGACAGCACATGGATTTTTGAAGTCGGTACGCCGAGTTTTTTTAGCAGTTCAGGGACTTCACGCCGATTCACCACCCGAAAGCCCGTGACATGATGGCTTAACCAGGGCAGATAGCGCATCGCTGTTGCACGCCACAGTTTCTCACGCAGGGTCGTCGCCGTGGGATAGCCCTCCACATGATGAATCTCGCTCACCAGCGGGATTGTCGTGCCGCGCAACAGCATCAGGGCCCCGATGCTGTTATAGAAGAATCCAAAATCATGCGATGTAACGAGAGTATAAGGCCGCTCACGCAGCAGGGCCGCGCCTTTTTGCCGAATATACAGCGGTTGCAGCGCCCGATGCCAGGGAGAAGGGTGGACATGCACATGCTCATGGATCACACGCGAGGAAGCCCCGTCTGCCTGCGGCGTGAGAATATCAATCCGCGACCAGTAGGGCGCGAAGCGGCGCAGCATCTCATAGAAAGCGCCGTCACTGCGATGCGCAATCGATGAATCGCCGCTGATCATGAGCAGATTCATGGCAAAATCCTGATGGAGGAGAGGAATAAGCATGCATTATGCGGGTGAACAGGCGATTTTTTGAGAGGGAAATCATTTATGCGCCGTGAGAATCGGTGGTTGATCGTCGTTTTCAGGCATCAAGGGCTCTGATAAGATAGCCGTATCACAATGACATCTGAAAATTCGGTTTTCGCATAAAACATATGACCTCTAAAGGGAGCGCCCCATGCGTATCTTAAAAAGCTGGCTGAGTGGCCGGGGACTGCTTGTGCTTCTCGTCCTGTTGCTGGCCGTGAATGGGCTCTACAGCGTTGTGGCAGCCCGTCAAACCATCGTCAGCGGCGCACCGGGCGATCTGCTGTATGCGGCAGGCTTCGATGGCTTCCTCGATGAATGGCAGCAGTCGGCGGGCCGCGAACATCAAATTGTTGATGGCGTGATGCGCGTGGCTGTCGAGGACTCCAACACGATTTATGCGGCTGCCAGCCCTTTGTATGCTGATTTTGATACGTCGGTCACCTTTCGCACAGTGGCAGGCTCAGAGGAGAATGAGGGCGTCGGTCTGATCTTCCGTTTGCAGGAACAGGGCTGCGATATGCCGCTGCCGCTGCTGTGCGACCTCAATCAAATCAATGCCCTGAGTATCCCCTTACGCCTGCTGTTTCGTCCTCAGCAGGCCCAGCAGGGCTACTATATCTTCCTCGTCAGCAATGATGGCTATTACGCGCTCGGCAAATACGATCAAGAGCGTAAAGGGCTGGACATCGTGACCGTGTGGCACAACAGCGATGGCCTCGTGAACACAGGCTTGAACGCTGATAATCGTGTGCGCGTGGTGGGGCGGGGCGATCAATTTCAGTTTTTCATCAATGGGCGGGCCGTTGAATTGTGTGTACCCAATGCGGGCGAACGTCCCACAGGCAACGCGTCCAGTTGTCAGGGCCAGCGTGTGAGCGTCTGGCAGGACTCATCCTATCCAACAGGCAAATTGGGCGTTGTCGTGCATACGGATCAAAATATTGGCACTGTGGCGGAGTTTGACGCGTTCACGGTGACCATGCCGCGTACTGGCACAGAAACACCTGGGGCAGAGATATAAAACAACCTCACCCCCGGCCCCTCTCCATAGGAGAGGGGAGACAAACAAATTGGGGTATGTGACTAAACATTGCTTTGCAACAGCGCATTCTCTTGATGTTATTTTTAGTCCACATAGAAATGTTCTGCACCCCTCTCTTATGGAGAGGGGCCGGGGTGAGGTTACTTCAACTGCACAATCGTCGTGCTGAACGGCGGCAGACTCGCCCAGGGCACATACTCGCTAAAGCCACCCGTATCCGTGATGGATGGCAGCAACGGTGCAGGCAGATCGCCAAAGATCACATTCGCCTCAGTAATGCCCGCCAGAGGCCCTTCATTCAGTGTCAGGCTGTAGTTTTCGACAGGCTCATCATCGAGATTGATGACCACAAGCAGTTTGTCATCCCCTTCGTAGCGCACGTAGGCATACACAAACGGATGTGATTGATCCATCGTGACCATGCCCGCCCCCTGGAGCGCCGCATGCTCATTGCGCAGATGGATCAATGTGCGATAGTGGCTCAACAGAGAGTCGGGATCATCGGTCTGTTTGGCCGCGTTCACCTTACGATAGGTGATCTCAAGCCGCTCCCAGGGCCGCCCTGTGGTAAAGCCGCCTGTAATGGTGCTGTCCCACTGCATCGGCGTGCGAATCAATTCGTCCGGTTTATCGCCCACCATGCCGATTTCTTCGCCGTAGTACAGGAAGGGTGTCCCCGGCAGCGTCAGCAGCAGGCTGGCCGCAACCTTATTGCGATCAATACTCTTGTTCAGCACCGTCATCAGGCGCGGCTGATCGTGATTGGTGAGGAACAGCGCGATTTGCGTGCCGTATTTATTTTGCAGCGATTTTTGCAACCGTTCGAGGTCGCGCTTGGTGGTGGCGCGGGCCGCACTCAGCATGGCTAATGAGAGATCAAACTCGAAAGCAACATCGACCGATTCATCTTCCATGTAGCGGCTGATCACGACGCTGCTGTCCCAGATTTCGCCCAGGACAAAGGCTTCGGGATTGAGGCTTTTCACATGGTCGCGGAAATCGGCCAGAAACGCACGATTTGCAGGCGCGTCTTCAAGGAGTGTGCGTCCATTGATCTCCTCTTCAATGACATATTTCACGGCATCCAGGCGGAAGCCATCGACCCCCATCTCGTTCACCCAGAACTCGGCCATCTTGAATGATTCCTGGCGCACATCAGGATTGGTATAGTTCAAGTCGGGCATCTCGCTCCAGAAGGCCGCATAGTAGTAGCGATCTCCCTTTTGATACCACACATCCTGACCCCAGGGGCCCGTTGTCCTGGGATCAGTGTCCGACCAGATGTACCAATCGGCATACTCAGGATCACCCGCGATGGATTTCTGAAACCATTCGCTGCCTGAACCCGTGTGATTGATGACCAGATCCATGATGACGCGAATGCCGCGCTTGTGGGCTTCGTCGATTAACTGCTTAAAATCATCATTTGTGCCATAATCCGGTTCAATCATGTAGTAATCGAGCGTGTCATAACCGTGATAACTGGCCGCACTCGTGATCGGCATCAACCAGATACCCGTAATGCCCAGATCGGTTGTCGTGGTCGGGTCGCCATCATTGAGATAATCCAATTTCTGGATGACGCCCTGCAAATCGCCAATGCCATCGCCATCACTATCGTAAAAGCTGCGCACAAACAGCTCATACCAGACCGTTTGATCCCACCAGGGCGCATCCGTCGCAGGCTCCTGCGTGGTGTCCTGCGCCGAGACAAACAGCGAGAGACAGACGAGAAGCGTCAAACACAAAGAGAGACGTTTAAACATAAAAATCCTTTTCAGTATCTATGAGGGGATTGTCGTAGAGGCACGAGCAAAGCCACCATAGGTATACGTGATCGTGTGGTGTTCTTGTAGGGGCACAACGCATCGTGCCCTCCTTAAACGTTATAGGCTTTTACACCTTTTTGGGTTGAAAAGGGGTCACGTAGGCACGATGTGCCCCTATACACCCATGATTTTACGCGTCACAAAAGTTCACCATGTGATTGTGTCCTGCTACCTCGCCGCCCCTACAAAAACGCATTTTATACACATACTGTGAGAACGCGAATAACGTTCCCGTGCCCATTGGGCAATGACTTACTCACCAAACCGTTCTCGATACAGCGCCAGATCGTGCTGCGAGACGAGTGTCAAATCGGGCGGCATATCCGCCAGCGCAAACCAGCCAATTGCGGAACACTTGTCCGGCTCACGGATCACAGGCATACCAGAAACGATGCGGCACAAATAGGAGGGCGAAACCCAATGCTGACCTTCATCCGGTAAAATATGATCCGTCACTGTGAGCAGCGACTCAATGCGGATGATGATGCCATATTCCTCCTCCATTTCGCGGATGAGGGCCTCCTGTAAGCGTTCGCCAAACTCCACTGAGCCGCCAGGGAATTCCCATAGGCCGCGCTCATTTTTGGCTTTGGGGCCGCGTTTCGCCAGGAATAGACGACCCTCATCATCGATGATGATCGCGCCCACACCCACCCCGATGGTATCAACGCCGCGTTTCATGGAGTTCCTTTGGTTGAGGATTGTCTCGTGTATCCGTCATCGGACGACGCATTATACATTGGGATGTCGACCTCAAAGTTAAAGAACACCTGAAACGCGCGCAATGACCAGTGCCACCAGAAGCCATGCAAACAGCACCGCCCCGGCGATCAAGCGGCCGCTCGCTTGCAAAGGATCGGCCTCTTTCTCGGTGATGATGACCTCGCCAAGCAAATCACAGGCAAAATCGATATTTTTATCGCCCTGATTGAGCCGTATCAGATAATCCGAATCATGAACCGGAATCCAGCGATCCTCTTTGGCCCAATCTTTGCCTAAGCGTGCCTCAATTGCTGCGATGAGACGGGCGCGGGCCTCGGCGGGGGGAATCAGATCAATTTCGCGAGACGGTGGTTGGGTCATTGAAACTCTTTTAGATTGTGGACACCAGATTCTGCTGACATTTGCCTCTCAACCCTATAATTGAGTCACTGGAAGAGGCATATTAATTCAAGAAAGTCCCTCGCCCCTTTGTGGGAGAGGGGTTAAGCCGTCCTCTAGGGATTAATTTTCAGTTCTGGTGACAGCGGTCCCACGATGCCATCCGGCCCGCGTGCTGCTACCGCCACACCCTCATAACTGGTGCCGCTAAAGGTATACGGCACAGACGTTGTGTCGCCTGACACTTCAAACTGCTGGTTATAGCTGAGATTTCCCGGATAGCGCAGCGCCACGATATAGCTCACGGCGTCCGGCACAGGCTCCCACACAAGCTGTGAGTTGTTATTGCGCAAGGTGAGATTTCGCGGCGGACGCGGCCCGGAGGCCATACAGCTCATCACCAGCAAGATCGACTGCACCGCACGCCGAAAATAGGCGGGCTCGATGTATTCAATCGTATCGGTGGGGTCACCGTTTATCTTTTCCTCAACCGCATTGATGAAACGAATCGAGGGAATCCCTTTCTCGGTGAAGGAAAAATGATCCCCGAAGCGCTGCTCACGGTCAATCTCCGGCTGAACAGACAAGCGCAAAACATCCAGCCCTTGCGACTGGCCCTGCGTAAAGCTCAGGAATTCCATTGTGCGGGCCAACTGGCGATCCGGCGTATCATTGGGCTTATTGGAAAAAACGCGCAGTTCGCTGGCATTCACGCCGCCTTTGCCATCATCCTGATTGCCAATGGTATCGATGTTGATCATGGCGAAGACATCAACATTTTGATTGACGAGGTAATTTGCAAATGCGATGCTGCCCTTGCGCCCGACCTCTTCCGCCGAGAAGGCCGCAAACATGATGGAGGAGCGCTGTGGGTTTAAGGCGGCAATACGCGCCATTTCCAGCAGAGCCGCTACACCTGTGCCGTTATCGTTCGCGCCAGGAGCAAAGGCCGAGCTGATTGTAAAATCGGGAATGACGACACTATCGTAGTGTGCGCCAATCACCAGCGTGCCCGCGCCAGGCTCCGTACCCTGCACCACAGCCACGATGTTTTCCTGGCGTGTCTGGATTTTATTCCATGTCAGATCAAATTCATGCGGGAAGACGTATAGGTTGCCCCCCTGCTGCTGAATCAGCTTGAACTCGTTTTCAATATAGCGACGGGCAGCCCCAATGCCTCGCGTGTCAGACACCATATCCGAGTTGACATGCCGCGTATAGAATCCTTGCAGGCGATCCACATGATTCATCAGGCGATCCACCTCCACCTGATTAATGAGATCAGCAACAGCCTGCTGGGCCCCAATCACCGGAACAGGGGTGCCACCGATCGGGGCCATCACAACGGAGACGCCGCCCGACCCGACAACACCCATTGTTGGCTCAGGGGTCGCGCTGGGACGTGGTTCAAGTGTTGGTGGTTCAGGGGCCGGGGTTCCAAGATTGCAAGCCACCATCACCGTCAGGCATGCAGCGACAAACGCACTCCGCCGCATAAAAGGAAATCGTGTCATTGAGTTTACCCTTGAGCTGTTGGCAACGGTTCGTCGGCCAGCAGCGGCCAATCGAATTCACAGGTCATTGTCCCCACACGGCCCACTGCACGCCCTGCGGTGTCGCATGTTCCCACGACTTCACCATCAGCCTCCACAACAAACTGCGTATCATCCGCCGCACGTTCCCCGGCATCGGCCCGCCAGAAAAGCAAATTCCTATTCAGTGTCGCCTCAAGCAGCATAGAACAGTTCCAGTCTGTCGGAACTTCTCCTTCAGCGCGACCGCTGCGAATGACGACGCATTCCCCGGGCTTAAGCGTCAGACCGAGTGTACGCCCCACATTTGAGAAACTATCATCCGCATCCCCGGACAGACCAATCATCTCAAGCTGCTCAATCGCCACTGTCGCATCGCCTGGATTCAATAGGACAAGCATTTGATCGTTGTAGCGCAGCACCAGCAGATTCTGCCCTTCAACGACGCCGACGAGGGTCGGCGGTGTGGTGGCGGTGAGGGTGGGAGCACGCCGTTCGGTAGGCTCTACGGCGACCTCATCAGTCGGCTGGCCGTTTGGCGTCTCGGTAATGGTGGCCGATGGTATAACCGTCGGTGTGCTGGGAGTTGGGCGCGGCGTGCGTGTGAGTGTCGATTCAACATCGTCTGTACTCTGAACGTCTTCGGTGGCGACTGCTTCTTGCGTCACAACCGCGATCAATGCCCCGTCCGTCTCTAGAGTGGGTGGCGTCAGGGTGACGGCGGCGCTCATCGTGGCGGCATTGGCTGTTTCCACCAGAAAGCTTAAGGCCACACTGGTGAGTGTCACATCATCATCGCTGCCAACAGCCACAGCCGTTGGCAGAGTACTCCCACCGCCGCCTATCAACTGCGGCCCGATCAGAACAATGAGCACCACGATCATAATCGTCACGGCGGCGCTGGCCAGCACATACAGCAGCAGCATCTCTGAGGAGCGCTGTGCGGCCTGCTGTGGGCGGACCGGGCTTTTGCTCAACGTGTTGGTGGAGGCTTTGGGACGCAGCGGCTGTGTGCCAGTGCGATCACGAAAGGCCTGCGTATCACGCGGCGAGAGTTCTCGAATTGGCCCAGCAGGGCGCACAGGGGGGGTAGAGCGTCCAGTGTTGGTGGGTGGGGATGCAGGAAGTTCGGGCGGTGTCTCAAAATCATCCGAGGCAAAGGGAACCGTTGATGCATTGTCTTTAAAGGCATTGTCATAAGCACTCTTCAGTGATTGGATAAACTCCATCGCTGTCTGATGCCGTTTATGCGGGTCTTTAGAGAGTGACTTGAGGATTTCTTCCTGTGCCTGTGCCGGGATCGCGGGATTGTGTGTGCGCGGTGGCTTGGGCTGCTGCGTCACATGGGCCAGCGCCACTTCCAACGGATGCGGCGCGTCGAACAGCAGCGCTCCCGTGAGAATCTCGTACACCATCACCGCGAGCGAATAAATATCGCTCTGGGGAACGGTTTTTAAGGAGTCTGTGGCCTGTTCCGGCGAGATATAGCGCGGTGTACCAAAGGCTGTTCCAAGCGTTTTATCGGAGGACAGCATCGCCAACCCAAAATCGGACAGATAGACTTTGTCGCCTGCGCCTAACAGCACATTGGAGGGTTTAATATCACGATGCACAATGTTATTGCGATGGGCATAATCCAGCGCAGCAGCGACCTTCTCAAGGATCGTGAGGGCTCGCCGCACATCCATCAGCTTGCCTCTTTGCCGCAGATCATTGACCTCCTGTGCCAGATCGCGCCCTTCAACATAGCGCATGGCAAGGAAGTACTGTCCATCCTGTTCCCCAAATTGATAAATGGGGATAATCGATTCATGTTCTAACTTGGCGATGGCACGGGCCTCCCGCTCAAAGCGTTGGGCCATCACACTGTCATTCAACATATCACGGGAGAGAATTTTAATCGCGGCCATGCGCTCGAGCTTGGCATCTCGTCCGAGATAGATATGGGCCATCCCTCCGACTGCCAGTTTGCGCTCTATAGTGTAATCACCCAATTTGCGCCCAACCATATTTTCCGCTTCGTTCACACTGCCGCCCTTTCCCGCTCGTGCAATTCGTTTTGGGGGTGTCTTTTTATCATTAGCTCTTTGGGGATCGATTCTGCATTGTGAAGGTACAAGGTGTCAACATCTCAATTGGCAATCCAGCGTCATTCCTGCAAAAAGACCCGTGTCTGTGCGCTCTTTACTTCCAACAGAAGACAAACAAGACGCTAACAGTAACATATTTTAAGCCTTTAAGGCACTTATAAAGCACAAAGGACACAAAACAGGGGCGTTTTGTGTCCTTCGCATGATTTAAATCTTATGGAACAAGACTAAAGGGCTATTCCTTGAGCAGACCGCTGTTGACAGCATCGTCCCAATTGAACGTGCCGCGCTTGTTGGTGTCCATGTTGGCGAGTTCTGCCAGATTTTCCAGGCTGAAAAAATCACCTTCTTCGCCCGGAACAGGAGTCACACCGAAAATGTCATCAAGGTTGAAGTCTTCATCGGCAATCGCTTCCATCTGCGGCAGGGCTTCAACCACTTGATACTCAGCGGTCTCCTTCTTGACGATAAAATCAGCACGGGCCAGTTCCTGAGGCTCAGAATCAGCCGCCAGCGCTTTGGCGGCCTCGTTTACATTCTTAACCGCTTCGGATTTGCGCAGCGAGGCTGGCACTTTTTCTTCCGGCTCAACAGCCCGCAGCAGCCAAGCGTCCATGCCCATGAGCGCCACCAGATCTTCGGCGGCACGGCGGCCCACGAGACGCACGTTACCCAGCTGACGCGCACCATCCTGGCCCTTGAAGACCAGCACCGTAAAGTAGTGATAGCCTGCGGAGAGGACGTAAACGTCGTATTCTTCACCATCATAGAATTGCAGCGTGGCTGCATTCCCACCGATCATGTCGCGAATATCGATGTTAGCCATCACTGCCTTGACGAGATGGGTGGCGGTGCTGTTACGATCAAGGCCAATCACGCCCAATTCCAGCACGGGCATCCCTTCGCGGCTGCACAGCAGAACGCCCATCGCATTCAAATCCGTCAGCATCTTCTGCAAAATGGATCGCGCCCGTTCCTCGTTCATCAAGGGCACAGGGTTGTAGCTAATTTGCGCAATGGGGGCATTGGCAATCACGGGCGGCTTGAGGGCAGCAAAGACATCTTCGCCTTCAAGGGCCGCTGTGAGCACACGAAAGAATTGTTCAATGTCAAAGGGGCGTCTCAAGTAGACGAAAGGCGAAGCATTGCGCATTTCTTCGTCGAGTTCAGTGTCGCTGACATCAGCCAGGATAATGACGGGTGTATCGGGTGAAATTCTCTTGATGCTTGCCGCGAGAGCCCAACCTGGCATCTGGTCACCTGTTGTCCAGGCCGAGATGACAGCGGTCACACTTGCATTCTTGAGTTCTTGCAGCGCTTGTTTTCCATCCGGCACGTCGATTTGGATGATCAATCGATCCATCAAATCAATCGCCCCCCGCACCTGTTGGGGAATACGTCCAGTGGGGTCTACGGTCAAGATACGGGGCAGCGATGCCATAAAATGTTCGCCTAGGGACACAGGGTTAAAACCCGGTGGGGAAAGGCGTACTTCCTTTCTAATAGCTATAGCCGTCAGAATGGTATCCCCGAAGGGAGGGAACGATTTAAGTGACCTATTGGCTCGTCCCCACAGCCTTCTCTGCTCACGCGGGTAATGTTTTCCTCGACAATGTTATGGAGCGGTTTTGTGTGAAAGACACTGACTTAGACCCTCAGCCTGTTTAATCGCTCACCGCAGAGTTCGGGACTGGAAGGTCATCCCGAAGTGCCTATGTATTCGCTCCTAACGGAGCCCCGTCAGTCCGAAGACTGGTGGCTAAGTCTGGTCAACCTGAGCATTGTTCATGCTCCCGGCTTGCGCCGGGGGTCGTTGACATGCGACCTCAGAGATAACGAAATTTTAACGATTTTGCGATGATGTATGCATTATAGCGTACATTTGTTGAAAATAACGCGAGGACTTTGGTTTCTTAGTTCTTTCTTCTGAAATATTTACTCTCATAGATCGAAAGTAAATTACCACTTATTGAGAGCCGTGTGGCGGGACTCTTATCCAGAGGGACAAAAATAAGAAGTACACCCTCATGGGAGTATATTCCTATACGGAAGGACGTTTGGCTATTTATGTGCGTCTCATTCAGGGGCTGTTTGCCGTTCCTGCGACGACGCGGCTATAATCAGTCTGTCTGAAGTATCCGCGCGATGTACCGGCCTATGATTTCTGCTTCCTACCGCTATAGTCATCATGCCTTGCGTGCCCTGGCTCATGCAGCGACGCTTGCTGAAGGCTTTCAACATGCCCACCAGGATACGGGACATCTGCTCTTAGGGATTGTTCTCGCGGAAGGCAGCATTGGCGCTCAGGCCCTGGAAGATGTGCGATTTGACGCGACAGTGGCGGGTGTTTACCTCAAGCGCCTGATGGTTCGCGTAGACGATAACACCCATCCCCCGCGCGGCGAAGCCTTTGAAAAATCCCTGGACGATGCCACCCTTGAGTCCAACTGGCTCACGTCGCATTACATTGGAACGGAACATCTGCTGCTGGGAATCACGCGCACCAATCTGGGCAACGCCCCCGAACTCCTGCGTTTACAGGACATTGCCCCCGAACAAATCCGCCGCCGCGTGCGCGATCTGCTGCAAGATCGGCAGCCTCAATTTGATCTCAACGCCCTGCGTGCCAATACCCGCCTCAGTGAACTGGCCCGCCGCGTTCTTGCTGCCGCTGAACAAACAGCCCTGTCGCTGGAACAGCCTTCGCCTGGAATTGGTCATCTACTGCTGGCACTGGCCCAGGAGAGGCGCGGCATCACATCGGATATGCTTAAGCACAGCGGCCTGAATGTGGCACATCTTGAAGCAGGGATCGAGCGGCGTGACGAAAATCTTCTTCAAAGTCTCGATCATGTCATGCGATTTGCCATCGACGAGGCCAGCCGCCTGGGGTCTCATTATCTGGGAGCCGATCATTTACTGCTGGCGCTGACCTTGCTGCCAGCGGGCGCAATCGTTTTACAGCTCTATAACGCCGACTCCGATAAAATCGGACGCCTGCTCAATAAGCATTTACGGCGCGAATAGGCCGCTCCTCTGCCAAAATAGCGCAGAAGAAGCGGAGTTCGGGATTTTAAACGTGAGCCATCTGCTGGAGCGCCTTCAAAGCCTTCTCAATGCTGCTGGTCACGCCTGTATCAATTTCCATATCGACAATGCGCCCCTCTGCATCAATCACCCAGTAAGACCGAACTGCCATCGGCAGAGAAATAAGGCCCAGGAGTTTCATGCCCCACGCTCCGTACTCTTTCAGGACACTGTGATCGGCATCGCTCAGGAGATCATAGGGAAGTTTCTGCTTCTCCTTCCATGATTTCAATGTCTCCTGCGAATCGCCGCTGATCCCCACAACTGTGCCTGCCGCATTGTTAATCTCAGGGAAGGCATCGCGGAATGTACAGGCCTGTTTGGTGCAGCCGGCTGTCCCCGCTGCTGGAAAGGCAAAGATTACCACAGGATTACCACGCAAATCCGAGAGTCGGATCATCGTTCCATCTTGATTGGGCAGGACAAAATCGGGGGCCATTTCACCAATGTTCAGCATACAATACATCCCTTGTTAATCGAGAAAAACATCACAATCATGTTTTCTATTATCTGCCAAAGAAACAAGAAGTCCATGAGAGGAATGGGAGCAGATCATAGCAAGATGACCTTGCTCGAATCGTGTTTTTCATGCGAGACTATGATTATCTTTCGGCATTTATTGAAGAGGGTTCATCTATGGAAGAGCATTTTGAGACCTGGAGTCGTTTTAGCGTTCCAGGTCTGATTCTCACGGGGCTGGGTTTGAGTCTTATTGGGCAGGCCACCATTCACAAAGGCAAGGGACGCCGCTGGTTCTTGCAGGGCACGCTCGGGCTGGTTGTTTTTAATGCCGGGTTAGCGCTGTTCGGTGAAGCCGTCAAAGCGCGAGCTCTTTATGAAGTTGAACTGGATCGTTTCCGCCATGCGCCCCGCTGAGATCGATCAGCGCCTGGCTGATGCAGGATACTCTCTCAGTTTGACGGATAAGAGCCGCTATCTGTATCACATGACGCAGCGGCTCATGATATGTGGGGGTTGGGATTCCCTGCACACGGCCTATATGACACGCCTGTGGCTGAGTGCAGGCGTGCGCAAAGGTCGCGCTTATACGCTCTCCGAACTGCGCCAGATTGCCCAACCACGCCAGGATGAGGTGGCCTTTACGGATGGGATGATGCGGCTGGTGAATGGTTCGGTCTTTAAGCGCTGTATCCGCCTCAAATGCGAGCATTGTGCCCTTGAGCAAACCCATCCACCGCGTGACCTGGATGACCCCATCTCCTGTGCGGGCTGCTTGAATCCGATGCAGCTGCCTTTAGAAGCGCCTTTTGCCTATATCCCCAATCCGCTCTTTTGCACAGGCATGTCCAATGGTCTCCTGACGCTGATGCGCGTGCTGTGGCGTTTTGACCAGAGCGATCCTGATGGCGTGTGGGTGGGAGGCGTCCTGCTCCAAAAGGAGGGAGGAGGCCCAGAAATCGAAGTGGATCTACTCTATCTTACGGGGGATACGCTGCACCTCGTCGAAGCGAAGGATGCTTTGCCGGAAAGTTCTGCCATCCAGATGCAGATGCTGCGTTATCGCACCCTGGCTGAGGAGATTGGCGGCGTGTGTACGCTGGCGTCTTTACCCACGCTGCCCGCCGATTTGAGCGCGTGGTGTGCCGATTGGGGCATCGCTGTGCTGGCAGGGTGACCAACGTTTTCATTGATGCGTCTATCTGCAAATATAGAAGTCAAAAACGAGAGTGTTGGGGCGACCCGCTGGGTCGTTCCTACACAACAATATCTTTATTAGGGGTAAAACTTCGCAGGATACCCACAGCAGGACTTCTCTCCTATGACTTAATGTTTCAACCTTCCGTTGCAGCTTTAAGAATCCCCTCTATAATTCCTTTCCACACCAGCGTTTATCCCCAGGTCTATTTCAAACAACTATGATGGCGATCCCAATCCAACTTCGTATTAATGCCGAACGACTTCGGAATGATCTTGATGAACTTGCCCAGATTGGACAGACGGACGAAGGCGGTATCACCCGTCTCGCGCTGTCTCAGGATGATGTGAGAGCCCGCAACTGGTTTGCCAACCAGATCGAAGAAGCTGGCTTGATCGTGCATGATGACGAAGTCGGGAATGTGAGCGGCATCCTTGTCAGTAATAATCCCGACGCCAAAACACTCCTCATAGGCTCTCATCTCGATACTGTGCCCAACGGGGGCCGGTATGATGGGTCCCTCGGTGTGCTCGCCGGACTGGAATGCCTGCGTGTGATTAAAGAGTCTGGTATCACACTGCCTGTCCATCTGGAAGCAGTATCTTTCTCAGATCAAGAGGGTACGTGGCAGTCTTTTTTTGGAAGCATGGGACTGACGGGCATGCTCCGCGAACTGCGTCCCAACGATTATCGCCAATCTGTGAATGCCATGCGTGCCGCTCTCGATACCGTTGGCATTCGTGACAATGAAATTTACCGTGCGCGTCGTCATCCGGATAGTATTTTTGCCTATCTCGAGCTGCATATTGAGCAAGGGGATCGCTTGGACGCTGCCGGGATTGATCTCGGACTTGTGACAGGCGTCTTGGGACGCACCATGCTGCATGTCACCTTTCGCGGCGAATCGACCCATGCCGCCACCACCCGCCGCGAACGCCGCCGCGATGCGCTGCACGGAGCCGCCCATTACATCACGCGGGCCTATGACATCGTGTCCGAGGAGTACCCCGAAGGCATCTTTAACTGTGGGGATGTGGATGTAAAGCCCGGTCAATTCAATGTGATCCCCTCCAAAGCCGTTCTGAGGGTTGAGTGTCGTCACCCAGAGGAAAAGACACTCGCCAGGATGGAGGAGAGGCTCTGTCAACTGGCCTATGAATGCGCAGAGGAACACCAACTCAACGCGACCTGTGAAACCATTCTGCACCGCCCCGCTGTGGATATGACACACTCAATTCTCAGGACAATGGAAACGATTTGCCAGGAACGAGGCCACACATACCAGCGCATGATCAGTCTCGCGGGCCACGATGCCCAAATCCTCAGCCTCTTTGTCCCCACCGCCATGCTTTTTGTCCCAACCGTTGATGGTCTCAGTCATACCCCTCACGAATTCACACACTGGCATCACATTGAAGCAGGCGCAAACGTGCTGCTGGAAACGATTTTGCGTCTGGTAGGAGAGCCGCAGATTTAAGCCCCTTCGGAGATCACATCGTCGCGACGCTGACAGTCTCATTGTGCTGTCTGGGTCGCGACGATGTGAAGGGTGTGCCTTTTTTGCCAGACATCGTATAAAACCCGTAGCAAGACCTCAATCCTCTTAAGAAATCCGTCGAATCAGGCGTTTAATAAGGGGTGTCCATTCCCGGCCTATTGACATACCTGCCCACCGAAAGCCTGATATGTATACCTTAGACTTTACTCTGCCCGATCTGGACGCCAACCGTCAGGGAGTCCTGAGTGACTTTCAGCGCCAGCGCCTGGATCAAGATGTCCGGATAATGAAAAAGCAAGGGCGTCAGGCCATCTGGTTTTATGGGGCGTTCTTTATCTTTGCTATCGTTGGTGGAGGCGTCGTCGAATACAACGATGCGGGGCAAGACCTGACCAGGCTTCTCTCGCCCTCCAATCTCATGGGATTCGCGATAGCAGGGGTGGGCCTCAGCTGTATGGTAATCGTTACGATCGTGTCAGGTTGGTGGAGTGCGCGCAGCCTCACCCATGCCTCTATTCGCACAGTCGAGGGGACGGCCCATCTTGTGAATGAGGTGCGCGGCAAACATGGAATGACAAGGGCCTATAACGTCGAACTGCGGCGTGGACGCTTCTCCAAATTTACATTTCGCTTCCAGAACGCGGCTTCAATGAGGTATTTTGAGGAAGGTGTCCCTTATCGGGTCTATTATCTGCCTTATGTGCTTCCACAGGCACTCTCGGCAGAGGAGCTGCCTTAATTGGGATTTAGATCACGAGACATCCATGACGCTTATCCACCGCTTGCCCGATGCATCCGCAATTCTGATGCAATCCGTCTTATAATAAAGTTGTAAAGACCTCTTCTCTATCGGAACGAATGCCCCTCAAACGGGTGTCTAATCTATAGAGATTGTGAATTTGAGCGACAATGACAAACATCCCTCTCCCCCCAGCCAACCGAAACAGCGCTCCATTGCCTGCACCGCGCCGCCGCCCGTATATGCCGCCCGCGCCGCAAGCCAATCGCAGCCAACCAAAGCCGAACTCTATACCCAGCTCGCGCATCGATTCGCTGCGCCCTGGGCCTGTTCCTGTTGGGCGTGCGCTCCCTGTGCGCCCGACTTCAAAGAGCAGTGCCCGTCAATGGCTCAAGATTGGCGGAGTCGCGGCAGGTATGATGACGCTCGTGATTGTGCTGCTCATGATTGGGGGGGCGATCATTGGCCCGGCCAACCTGATGTATGGCTCAGGCATTGCGTCGGGCGTCTATACGGGTGGCGTCTCGGTGGGCGGCGTGCGCGAGAAAAAAGAAGCCGAAAGAATCGCAGCCGCCTGGACAACCGTCACATTTTCCAGTGCCGAGCGTGCATTGCCCTCTCTCTCGATCAACGCGGCAGAATTGGGCCTGACGGTGGATGCCAATGCCAGCGCCTCCCGCGCCTTTGCCGAAGGCCGCAGCGAAGGATCAATCGGCAGCCTGTTTGCCAACCGCACTGATGTGCCACTCACGGTCCAGGTGAATCCTGAGTTGGCCCGTGCCGCGCTAACAGCCCATGCGCAAGAGCTGACTGTTGCTCCGATCAATGCGGGTGTTGCCCTCGTCAATGGCCGCGCCCAGACCACACCGCCGCAAAATGGCGTTGCCGTTGATATTGAGGCGACGATTGCCCAATGGGCGAAAAATCCGCTGTCCTTTGCCAATGGCACGGCGTCTGTGGCGACAAGTCTGGTGGCCCCCAGCGTGACCGATTCATCGCCGCTGGTCGCCCAGGCCGAAGCCTTATTGCAGCGCTCGCTTGATCTCAAAGTCTATGATCCCGTGACAGGCGACTCGGCCTATTGGTCGCTGCCGCCCGAACAGTGGGGCAATTGGCTGACCGCGCAAAGCGATTCCAACAGTCCCATCGGCCTCTCACTGCAATTGAGCGACCCTGATTTGCGCGAATACCTGACCAATCAAGCCGCCACCGCGCTCGATTCATCCCGCACGATTGATGTGGAGCAGGGTGTCGCCGCGATCCAGGCCGCCTTAGCCGCTGGCACACCGGAAAAAGGCGCGATTATACTCAAACACCTGCCACGCACGCATGTGGTGCAGGCGGGCGAGACGATGATGACGATTGGCTATAGCTACGGAATACCCTATTTATACATAAGCGAAGTGAACCCTGGTGTGGATTCGCTGAGCGTGGGCCAGACGATCAATCTGCCGCCTGCTGACAAATTCCTGCTGCTGCCTGTCGTGCCCAACAAGCGCATCATCGTGAGTATCAGTGAGCAGCGCGTGATCGTTTACGAAGACGAACAAGTGAAATGGGATTGGCGGGCAAGCACAGGTATCTCCAGCAGCCCCACATGGCCGGGGGTGTATCAGGTGCTTGAGCATCATGAGAGTGCCTGGGCGGGTAACTGGGGTTTACTAATGCCTAAGTTCATTGGATTTTATTATCCCATACCGGGCAGCCCGTTCCTCAACGGTCTACATGGTTATCCCTCTCGTAATGGAGGACAGGTACTCTGGCAGTCCAGCATCGGCACACGGGTTACATACGGATGTGTTCTGCTGGACACTCAGCACATCGGATTGCTCTACGATTGGGCTGAAGATGGCGTGGTGGTGGAGGTGCTGCCATAAGCGTTGAGTGCTGTAACAGCGGACGCCAGAGGTTCAAAACCTCTGGCTATGTTTTTGCGGGGTTGAAAGCCCCGCGCCTGCTCTGCCTCATAACGATCATTCGAGATGTAGGGGCAAGGCCTGCCTTGCCCTAAAAATCGGTCATCTCAGCACAAAAATCATCTCAGATACCAGCGATACACCCATTGTTCGGGTGTTTTATAGCCTTTGCTGCTGTTACATATTCCGCATGCAAGGCAAATATTTGCCTTGCATGCCTACCACCATACTGAACCGTGATGATGTGATCAATGGTTAAAGCATCAGGATCATGCTGCCATTTGCAGTAAGCGCAGACACCCGCTTGAGCAATCCGCATGGCCGTAAGTTCTTTATGTGTAAATGTACCGCCATTGCCTTTGATTCGCGCGAGACGCCGCTGAACCTTAGCCCGGATTACGTCGGGATGAGCATGACTGCAAGCACGATCATATTCACGCTTACGCTCAATATTGGCTATATGCCAAGCACGACTCCTCTTACTACAATGTTCAGGATGGGCATAGTACCAAGCCCGATTGTAAGAACGGTGGTGTTCCCGATTAGCTGCACGCCACGCACGGAGATATATCTTTAGGGCATCACGTTTAGTATCTTGATAGGCTTTTTGTACCTCTAATTGACATTTTTTACACTGCGCATGTGTACCGTCTTGATTACGCTTGTTTCTATAGAACAATTCAATAGGCTTTGTCTCACAGCATTTTTTGCAACGTTTCTCCGCTGGTTGCACAGTGATTACATCGATCTTGGGCTTGGAAAGAAGACATTGCTTGCACCAAGATGTCAGGCCATCTTTTTTGCCTTTGTGTTTCCCGAACATCTCCAATGGCTTGATCTCTTCACACTTCGGGCAGCGCTTTTGAGGGATTGAATCCTCGCTCATGATACAATTCCTGTAGATTGAATTTGCATAAATTCTCAAACAAGACAGCCGTTTTGTCAAGAGGTTAGAATGACTGATGAAGTCGTTTACTTACGCATCAGCGTGACTGCAAAAACTCGTCAACAGCTTAAAGTGATCGCAGCCCAGCGCGGCACGAACACAGCCGAGATGTTTCGCACAGCGATGCAGGATTATTTGGCGCGGGAGGGGATCGAAATTGATCTCGCGGAGGGACTGAACACCTGGGGCGGGCCTGGACGCAAAGCCAAATCTGACGAGGAATAGCATAGAGGGCACGATGCATCGTGCCCCTACGATCTAACCTTGAAGTCAGGATTGGGGCGGATCAAAGAGGCAGATAGCGTATTGTGCCAAGCCACTCTGATTCATCACTGGCAAGGATCACAAGCACAAGATCATCAATAATTTGTCCAATGGGTTTGTCGTTGTGAACAATTAGAAGCCCTGGCACAGGTAGATTGGCCTTGATGCGTTGGTATACTCAAAGTGGGTACAAAGTGCGGTTTCAGCCCTTTGAAAAGGCGCAATTTATGACCTTTTAGAGTATAGAAAAAGGCTGGCATGGTATTGACGTCATGTGTGAGAAGGATATAGCCTTTCTCGGCAGCCCAAGCTAAGACCTGGGGATCAGGCTTGCTGTAGAGTTCTGTATCCTGGATGCGAGTAATTTCAACGTTGGGCACATGTCGGCGCACACCCCGTACAATGTCATAGTGAAAATTTTCGTCAGCAAGAAAGCGCATTACTGGCCCTCAGCTTGATGCTTTGCAGCCAGGCGCTGTTCCAACATCTCCCGTGTCAGACTTGGGGGATACTTCGCCTCAATCTCCTGCTGGAGCCGCTTGCCTTCTTCATCCTCGCGCCGGATATGGGCATCAATCTCATCACGGTGGCGCAGATAGTAGCCAATTGCCAGATACACACTGTCCAATGTCAGCGTGGGGTACTGCTGGATGATGGTCTCCGGCGTGCTGCCCTGCCAGAACGAATAGACAACCAGATTCAGCAGCACACGGGTATTGCCCACGCGCATGCGGCCATTCTCATCGATGCGAATCGGGATTTCTTCTGTGATCGGCTGCTGCATGGGAGTCTCTTTTCTCTACGCTGCCTTATTATAAACGTATTTTTAAGCCGGACTGTTATTCGTTGCATCTCGACCTAAAGCGTCGCATACTGATAAAAAGCTCAAGGATAGAACGCCATGACCCTCACATCCCCGGCGGCCCATCTCTCAACCGCGCCGCTTGACGAACTCATCAGCCTTCTCTTTCAGCAGTTCAAGAAGCCCTTTGTCGAACACGGTATCGACACCTCGCCTGAAGCGCTGCACAGCCTCACGGAGGCTGCTGCCGCCCATCAATCCGCACCCGATGACGATAAGATTCGCACCGTGCTGCACAGCATCATTCAGGAGAGCGAGGCCGTTTTGCGCGATGAATTTGGCTTCACCTTTGCCGAATCGCTGCAAAAGACGATGAATGATGTCACAGGTTGGACGAGCACCGCCGAATTTATTGATCGTGCCAACAGCAAAAGCACCGCCGAACTGCGCATCAGCACGGCCTCTCTGCTGCTGGCCTTCCTGGGCGACTCAACCTTTTTGCCCCATGTGCGCACAGTGCTGGCCGACGATGAAGGCGCACAGGATGTCGATGGCGTGCTGGCGATGCGCGCCCTTCAACATCTGGGCGAAGCACAGTAAATGCGTGATGATTAGTCGGTCAGTTCGTTATTGGAGCTGATGCCCTGCAAAAAGCGGTGAATCGTGCGACCATGCCGCACTGCTTCAATGAAATCATGCAGGTTGACCCAGTCTTTTTTGGCGAGATGCCGCAGCCAATACTCATCATTTGTCACTGCATCCGTCAGGCTGTCCCACTGAATTTGATAGGCTTGCGTCAGGCACTCCACTCCAAAGGGCGTGACGACCCATTCGCCAAACTGCGCGATAATCGCAGGGATGCCCGGCTCAGTCGGCAGAGGGTTCTCGCCGCCGTGCCGCTCATAGGCGATGCGAAGCGCACTCTGTTCACGCATCTTTTCCTCTTTGAGGCGCGAGATCTCCCGCTCATAGTCGTCGTGGTTCGCCATCGATGCCTGTCTCTTTCCTTATCGCCATTGACCCGCCATTGTACGCAAAAATCAGGCAGGCTCAAAATCAAAACTACGCCTTCACATCACGGCTCGTGTATATCATGTGGGAACGAACATGCATTCAAACGTGTCTTTTCCATAAGCATTAGGGATAGGGAGGCTGAATAATGTTCGACAAAGAAAAGCGCAAGGGCGTTCCCACACGGGGACTGCTGTATCTCGCAGTCGGAATCGCGATTGGTGTTGTGGGCATGATGATTGTCACAATGATTGCCAATCGCAGTGTGCGACCTGACTTTGAGCCGACCACGCTGCCTGTGATCCCGACGCCTGCAATGGGTGTGACAGGCACAGCCGACGCGCAAACAGTGGTCAGGCCACATCGTCTGCTGGCCTTCGCTGTCGATGAGACCAACGATCAAATCGCACTCTCCTATATGACCGGACGAGAGACCTTCTTAGCGCTCAAACCCTGGCAAGATACACACGTCGGCACGACGCCACCCATCATTCTCGTTCGTGGTGGAGCTGCCCCCGCCTATATGCATTTCTCCTTTAATCCGATGGCAGAGCCACCCACCCTCATGGTGTCCCCGTCTGACAACAGCCACATGCGTATCTTTGATACGACTCTTGAGCAGAATGTATCAAGAGGCGGCATGAACAATGTCACAGACAGCCTCTACAGCCCCAATGGGGCATGGCTCGCTGTTATTCAGGATAATCAGTCTGTAAAAATCAGCCGCACACCGCCAGGTACATTTGACATTGTGCCTGTACAGGGCCGTGCGACTTCAATCACATTCAGCGCTGATAGCCAGATGCTCGCGGTGGCAAGCATCGATGCAGAGAATGCGAATAAACTCTCTGTGGACGTGTTTCGCCTGCCGCCTGTGACGCCCACCGAAGCGCACATCACGTTAACACCTGTGCGCTCCTACAGCCTTGAAGGGGGCATCGCCTCACCAATCGTTTTCAGCCCCGATAACATTCATATGGCTGTTGTGGTCGATAACAGCATTCGCGTGCTCTCGCTGACCGATGATGAGCAGCGTTATTTTGATGTCGGCACACCGGTTCGACATCTGACAATCGATCCTTCAGGGCGCTGGTTGGCCGTCAGCGGAATCACCCCCGGAACCGAAGAAACTCGGTTCATCACCATTTATTCCTTAGAGGAAGGCAATGCCCTCGCGCCTGAACTCGTGATGACTCAGTCGATCAGCATGAACGCTAATATCGCGGGATTGCAGTTTGTGGATGAGGGCCTGCTGGTCGGGGAGGATGCGGGAACTCTCACCCTCTATCGCTGGACAGGCGAATTGTGGGGCGATCCCATCACGGCAATGGCTGGTTTAGAGTAGCGCATATCGTCGGGGCACGGCGTGCCGTGCCCTGCCTGCCCGCTTACCTCAGATACCAGCGATTGACCCACTGCTCAGGCGTGCGATTATTTTTACTCTTGTTGCAACGATCACAGGCGAGACAAATATTCGAGATATCACTGCTGCCTCCCTGATCTACTGGGATAATGTGATCTATCGTCAATATTTCAGGATCATATAAATAAGCACAATAAGCACAGATGCCAGCTTGGGCAATTCGCATTGCCTTTATCTCAGCCTTGGTGTAAGAGCCGCCATTGCCTTTAATACGGGTTCGACGATTGTGGTTTATAGCTCTATTCATCTCAGGATTGGCTGCTCGCCATGCACGTCTAATTGCACGTACTTTATCTGGATTCGCAACACTATAGGCTCGCTGATGCACACGACGCCTCTCCGCATTTCTCTCTTGGTAGGCCCGCTTATACTCTCGGATTCTCTCCGCATTCTTCTCAGCCTACGCTTGGCGTGTTGCTACATTGGTTATATTATAGCCTCGTCTTCGGTCACGAATTGTGTCTGCATTTGCGGCGCTATAAGCACGCACATGAGCACAAACAGCCTCTGCATTTTCCGCATAATGCTTGGAGACACAGGTCTTACACCATCTTTGTCGCCCATCCTTTTCACTTCTATTTCTTGAGAACAATTCAAGTGGCTTTGTCTCGCCGCAGGTGCAGCAGCGTTTTTGGGGGATTGAGTCGTCGGTCATGTTATAATTCCTCTATATCGATCTCATAATGATATACTGAGATATATCACTTTTGCAAGAGGAATATGGCAAAAATAATCATTACGCTGCCAGAAGACATGCATAAAGCACTCCGTGATGTCGCGAAAAAAGAAGATCGCGTTATATCGGCTCTCGTGCGTCGGTCCATTGCAGAATTTCTGTCCCGAACATATGGCATCGAAGTTGATCACGCGATGCAATGGGGGCGGAGTCGCGAGGATTCGGATGAGGATAAAGAATAAGGTCACATAGTGTAGGACGCGCAGAAGCGCGTCCCTACGAACCGAACGAAATTATGCTCAATCCTCAATGCCTCAGTTTCTCCCTATCAGACCGTGATTGAAACGTAAGAATCTTGCGACACGATACGCATGTTGTTAGACTCAAGGTGATCAATCTCCGCCCGACGAGGCCCAAACTATGACGAAAACCCTGAAACCACTTCTCACTGCCGAAGAACAAGAACTGCGCATGTCGCTGTGGGAGCACCTCAATGAGTTGCGTTCGCGGGTCATGTGGGCGTTTGGCGCAGTTCTTATCGGAACGATTGTTGGCGTTTTCTTTGCAGGCGACGTGCTTAACCTGCTGCGCGAACCTTACTGCCGTGTCGTAGAACTGCCGAACGATTGTCAGCTCGCTATTCTTGACCCAACCGGTGGTATTTTTGAATATTTTAGAATCGCACTCCTGGTGGGTGGTATTCTGGCAATCCCGATTCTCACGTTCCAGAGCATGATGTTTGTGCTTCCTGCACTCACATGGAAGGAAAAGCGCGGGATTTTGCTGTCGCTGCCTGTGATTACGCTGCTCTTCATTATCGGCGTTGTCTTTGCCTGGTCGATGTTATTACCTCCTGCGCTCGGTTTTTTGGAAGGCTTTGCGCCCACCATCTTTAAGCCAACATGGACAGCTGACCTCTACATCGGCTTCGTGACCTCTCTTCTCTTTTGGGTCGGCGTGGCATTTGAAATGCCACTTGTCTTTTTTGTGCTGTCCTTATTTTCCGTCGTCACACCGCGTCCTATGATCAAGAATTGGCGCTTTGCGATTGTGGGATCGGCCATTGCTGCCGCGCTCATCACCCCTACGATTGATCCGGTGAATATGGCGTTGGTCATGGGGCCGCTTTTATGTCTGTATACACTCAGCATTTTCCTGGTATGGATTGGCGGGAAGATCATCCAACCCGCACCCTATGTCCCAGCAGAATAGCCTGTCTTGCTCTCTTGCATACAAAAAGGCGACTCACTGAGTCGCCTTTTTGTTGCATGTTTGCCGCTTTGTCTCTTTAATTATCTCTTCGGATTGAATGCACTTCGGAGACACATTGATGCTGACACAAGAAGGATGCGTAGGCCGTCTGGCTCGTCTGCGCCAGTATATGCAGCAGGAAAAACTTGATGCGGCGCTCATCTCAGATCGCCACGAGGTCTATTATTTTACGGGCGCACTGCCCCAGTGGACCGCCCATATTCAGCCCGTGCTGCTGTGGGTGACGCAGGATGAGGCGCTGGCCTTCCTGCCCAATAATACCTGGCCCGCCCCTGTTGTGGGTGAGGCTGTGTCATATGGCTGGAGCATCGGCTCAACTGCCAGCCCGGATTGGTACACCACCTTGACGCAGCAGGCGCAGCATCGCTTGAAAGGCAAACGGGCGGCGCGTCTTGGCTGGCAGCGCCAATCCGCCAATCACCATGTGATGCAAACCCTCTCCTCTCTCCTCAGCAGCGACACATTTGTCGAGGTCGATGAGCCGATTCGCCTGATGCAGGAGGTCAAAGATGCCGATGAAATCGCCCTGATCCGCGAGTCGATTCGCTGTGATCTGGCCGCGTATGATGCGGCGCAGGCGCTGGTCAAGCCAGGGGCCAAATCGTTTGATGTGCTGGCCGGGGCGTATGCAGCAGCGATCCATGCAGCGGGCGAGTGGGTCTATCACGGCGGGGATTTTGAGCCGGGGACTGGCGGCAGCACATCCAGCACCCTCAAAGAGGGCGATTTGATGATTCTCGATTTGCAGGTGCGCTATCAAGGCTACTGGTCGGATTTGTCGCGCGTCTTCATCATTGGCGATACGCTCAAACCCGCACAGCAGGAGCTTTATGATCATATCGCGTACACCCATCACGAAGTCGCCAAACTGTTTAAGCCGGGCGTGGATGGGACAGAGATTTTCGCTGCCGCCGATAAGCTGATCCGCCAACTGTCCCTCTTCAAAGAGTCGGGCCTCAGCCACCATGCCGGACACGCCATCGGTATCCGCGCCCATGAGCTGCCCGATTTGAATCCCACGCGCGGCGGTCTGCTGCGTCCCGGCAATATCGTCACGCTGGAACCGGGAGCCTATCACGAGTCGCTTGGCGGTGGGGTGCGCCTGGAAAATATGTATCTCATCACCGAGACAGGCGCAGAAAATCTCTCCGAATACCCGATGTCTCCGTTTCCTGTGGGCGGGAAATCATAGGTTTCTGACGTCGCTTGCCAACCGAAATATATAAAATTGGCGGGGCACGAGGCCTCGTGCCCTTGTCAGAAAGCTTTGGCCCACTGTGGTTGAAATGAGATTATCGTCAGGGCACGATACATCTGCCCCTACACACCCATCATTTGACGAATCACAAAGACCAACCATGTGGTTGTGTCCTGCTATGAGCATGCTGTGCTCCTACACTGTATCGTCTTTATATAAATTAGCCGCCCCACTTGATCGCCCTCACAATCGGTCTTTTGTTCTAACGAGCGGCGCGTTATAATTGTCTGTTATTGTATATTTCCGACAACTGCAAACTCGACCATTACAGTCTTTCTAACAATATGTTGGAATAACTTGGGATAATTTGGGATATAATTTTTCCTATTTTATCCCAAAGATCATATAGGGATTAGTCACTATGCAAATCAGTGTGCTACAAGAGAACCTTGCCAAAGGGCTTAATAGTGTCGTTAAGGCGATTGAATCGCGCCCGCCGCTGCCTGTCCTGGCGAATGTCCTGCTCGAAGCCGACGAGAGCCGTTTGCGCATTGCCGCCTCAAATCTCCAGATGAGCATTACGGTCTGGATTGGTGCTAAAGTGGATCGTCCTGGCACGATTACCTTGCCTGCCAAGACCTTCACCGATCTGGTGGGGCGGCTGTCCAAAGAGCGTGTTGATCTCGTGCTTGATGAGGCCACCAACACGATTACTGTGCGCTGCGGCTCAACCGTCTCAACGATCAAGGGCATCGCCTCCACCGAATATCCACCCATCAAGCAGAGTGACGAAGCAGGCATCGTGGTCAATGCCAAAGCGCTCAAGAGCATGATCCTGCAAACTGCCTTCGCCGCCGCCAAAGAAGACAATCGCCCGATCTTGACAGGTGTTTATACACAGATCGATAAAGATGTTCTGACACTGGCCGCTGCCGATGGCTATCGTCTGGCGGTGCGCACCGCTCGTCTGGATGAAGCGCTGCCCAAAAAGGCCGAGATGGTCATTCCCGCCCGCACGATGATGGAAGTGGCACGCCTGATGGATGACGACAATCAGCCTGTCAGCATCTCGCTGCCCAACAAAAATAATATTGTCACCTTCCGCCTGCCCAACGTGGATATTTCCTCGCAGATTCTGGAAGGCCGCTTCCCGGATTTTGCCGCGATCATCCCGCAGCGCTATATCACCCAGAGCGTGATCGAGACGCAGGATTGGCTGAAAAAATGCCAGACTGCCGAGATTTTCGCCCGTGATGACGCTCACAGTGGCCGCCTGATCGTCAAGCCGCCTGTCACGCCTGGTTCTCCGGGTGAAATCATCGTCGCCGGACGCAGCGCTGAACGAGGCCATGCTGATAACAGCCTCGATGCCCATGTGGAAGGCGAAGCGTTAGACGTGCATTTTGACATTCGCTTTTTGATTGAGGTGTTGAATGTGATTGATGAGGATCAGGTCGTCTTCCAGAGTAATGGCACAGACAGCCCCGGTGTCATCCGTCCGCAGGGCCGTGAGGATTTTGTGCACGTCATCATGCCGATGACGCGCTAAAGAGCTGCGTCATAACGACGCAAAAGGGGCGTGAGAGAAACTCTCATGCCCTTTTTTGTTTGTCATCCTGCGATGAAAACAAATTAAAGCTGCCGAATGACCGAGAGAACCTTGCCGCGCACTTCGCAGTTATCCGCTGCGACTATGATTGGCTCCATCATGGGGTGAGCGGGCTGCAAACGAATTTGTTCACCTTCAGGGTGATAATACTTCAATGTGGTCTTGCTGTCTTTTGGCATCCACACCGCGACCATATCACCCGCGACGGCTGTGTTCTGGCGCAGCATAATCACAATATCGTTGTCCTGGATCATCGCATCGATCATCGAGTCACCACGCACGCGCAGGGCATAGACCTGTTCGGGGTCATGACCCTTGAGCAGAGACGGCGGCACATCGATGAGATTTTCTTCGTCGTAATAATGACCTGTATCATCCGGCATTTCGACGGGCAGGCTGGCAACGATTTGCCCCACCAATGCCACACGCGCTGCCGGTTGATTGCTGATCACGCGACGAACCTTCGAGCCAGGCAGATCAGCGACAAGACGCAGACCACGCGACACACGATCCGAACGTTCCAGATAACCCGCTTCCACGAGTTTGTTCAGGTTGTAATTCACGACTGAGGTCGAGTTAATGCCAGTGGCCTCCCCGATCTCCCGAATGGTGGGCGGATATCCCGCTTGCTTGAGATAGCGTTCCATAAAACGCAAGATATTGCGCTGGCGCTCCGACAAACGATTGAACTTTTTAGTGACCATAGACCCAAGAGCTTTCACTTACGGTGGTATGTCGTCATGACACACCGAATGTCTGTTCTGATTATAACGAACATTGGTTCCGATTGTCAAATGTATGTTCTAATTTGTGACAAGATACCTTTCATATTGATTAACATCGATATGTTAGAACAAAGAATCGCTTGATAACCCATACACGAGATAGGTATTCTGCTGGAATCAATACTTGGTCAAGGGCTGCTATCGCCGACTGTACGAAAGAGGAGAGCACCACATAATCATATGGGAGCTATATTGATCAATAACAGTTTGAGGCAAGCAGCCTATATGCCACCCACCTTAAACTGTTGTATTGGCAGACATAGATCAGCTGACTGCCTTGACAGACGGCGTAGAGGCAGCTTAACCGAATAATGTGTTGGAACTTGAGGAGCTGTGTTTGATAACCAGGAGAGTCAGGCCAAGCATATTGGACGTTGGTTCAAGACTCTTCGTCAGCGATGAGTGCGTTTTACAGGCTAATGGAGAACCTTTATAGACCTCAAATGATTAAAGATTGATCTCAGCGGGCGCAGCATGCTGCGCCCCTACCGATTTACCAAGGGGCGACTGTAGGGACGCAGCATGCTGCGCCCCCTGGACAGCAACTTAAGCCAATCGGACATTGCTCGCCGCGTTGTCGGAGGCTAAAGCCGTCCGCCTCCCCTGACAAAGCCCCATGAATGGGGCGACAAACTCGCCTGCTCCCTCGCCATGAGCCCCGTTGACGGGGCTTCGTAATCCCTAGACAGACGGCTTTAGCCTCTGGTGAGAGCGGATGCCGCGTGCTGATCAGATGCCACATATCCTTAAGTTGGTGCATATGGG
>Ga0105046_10001961_pt1 | contig 32188 bp, 26 predicted proteins | sample MAT03_FD_78385 | JGI IMG/M metagenome (GOLD analysis project Ga0105046, IMG submission 78385) | Freshwater microbial communities from Lake Fryxell liftoff mats and glacier meltwater in Antarctica - MAT-03 (megahit assembly) | ecosystem: Environmental > Aquatic > Freshwater > Ice > Liftoff...
ATTTCGACGCGCCCGCCCTTGGCGTTTTCCATGCCTTGCACGATGCCGCCTACGACGCTGACGTCGCCGTCGATCCGCGCGCCTTCGTCGATGGTGATCGATCCGCCGACCGCACTGGCGTCACCCTCGACGTGCGCGCCCGACAGGACATGCGCCGACCCGCCGATGACCGCGAGATCACCGGTGAGTCGCCCTTCGACGTCCACCGAGCCTCCCATCACCGTGACGTCGTGCACCGTGTCGCCGGCGGCGACGCGCACCGACTCACCGGTCACGACGATGTCGCGCGCTCGATCGCCAGCGGGCTTCGAGGACGGTGCAGCCACCGCGACAGTTGCCGCAGGAATGGCCGGAACCGCGGGAATCGCTGGAGCATCGGGCGCCACGGGGATCGCCGGCGCCGCGGGAAGCGAGGCCGCAGCGGACCCGCGACGCTCGATGCGCACCAGCGTGCCCTCGCGCCTCGCGGTCCAGTCGCTGCCCATGAGGATCGCGTCGAGCGCGGTCGTCGCCGGCACGTCGGTGAGCTCCACGAGCAGCGACTCGTTGGTCTGATCCGTCTGCAGCAGCACCAGGCTCCAGCCTGCGGCATTGGCGAGCTTCTTCAGCGCCTCGCTTCGCGACACGCGCCCGAGCGACAGCGACACCTTCGGATCCTGCGCCGGCCACGTTCCTTCGCGCACCACATCGGCGCGGGCCGTCCTCGTCATGGTCGCGACCGTCGCCCCCCCCGAGAGGGCCATCGCCACGAGCGCCGCGCCTGCCAGAACGCTGGTGCGGTTCTTCGAGCCGAGTTTCGACATCACCGAGCTCCTTCTGATGGATTCGTCACGTTGGTCACGTTCGTTGCATTCGCCCGCTGCGGAGCGCGCCGCGCGATCCACAGTCCCAGTCCGACCATTGCGGCGGCCGCCGCCCACGAGGCGGTCGTCCGCACGATCTCGAGCCGACCCGAGGCGACGCGCAGTGCCTGCTCCGCCTGCACGCTCACCGCGATGAGCACGAGCAGTGCTTGCCGCAGCTCCGCGATACCCTTTGCCAGACCCGACAGCGACGGCGCCGACGCGAGCCCCGCGATGAGGAGCCCCGCGGCGATCCACCAGGCACCGCCGCGGGCGGGCTTCGCCAGCTGCGCCGCTGCTGCCGACACGTCCGGTTGCGATCCTCGGCTCGCTGCCACGCGCTCGATCAACTGCTCGCGCGCCGCCTCGCTCATCGCTCCGAACGCCACCTGGAGCTCGGACGCGAGGAGCGCCTGCTCCGCGATGCCGCTCGCGCATCCCGCACACGACTGGGCGTGAATGCGGGCTCGCTCGCTCAGCAGCGCGCTTGCGCCGTCGGCGAGCAGGACGAGCGCCGCCTCGCCAAGATGCTCTCCGTCGAACGCCTCGGCGTCGTCGAGCAGCCCCCGATCGATCGCGTCCTTCATGACGCACCTTCAGTATGGCTCGTTGCCGTGCTATCTGGCTGGCCAATTGCCGCAATAACCTGTTTGCGACCTCGCGCGACCCAGGTCGCCACCGTGCCCAGCGGGACGCCGAGCCGCGCCGCGATCGCCTGGTACGTGAGCCCCTCGATGTGGAAAGCGACCAGGGCCGCGCGCGCCCCCTCGGGCAGGCCTTCCAGCGCCTGGGCCAGCTGGGCCGCGCGCCGCCGCGTGTCGAGCGCCGTCTCGAGCGACGGTGCCGGGTCGTGCGCCTCGTCGATGAGGGCGTGACCAGCCTCGCCGCCGTCCTCGCGGCGGCGTTGGCGGGCCCGTCGCTGATCGAGCGCGACGTGTCGCGCGATGCCCGTCACCCATGGCCCGACCGGCTCGCCCGGGCGCAGCCGCTCCAGCCCTTCGAGGGCGCGCCGCAGGGCCTCGTGCGCCCCATCCTCCACGTCGGCTTCTGACGCGCTACCGCCGAGGACCCTCGCCACCACGGCTCGCACCACCGGCCGAAGCCCGGCGATCGCCGCGGCCGACTTGTCTTCGGCGCCTCGCGGCGGGTCGAGCATGGTTACGGCGAGCATCCTGTCGTTCCACTTCGCACGGGGCCGGAGGAAAATTTCAGGTCGCGTTCGAAATTCGCCGAGGCCGGGTTTGCAGCCGCGAAACGTCGCTGCTCGCGGACGCGGAGGCGGTGGCGGCGTCGTTCGGTGAGAGCCGTGGCGGCGCTTTCGCCTCTGGGCTAACGCAGGGAATGCTCGACGATCAGCTCCGGGACTGCCTGACGTTCGACGACGTGCTCCTCGTGCCGGCCTACAGCGACGTCCTACCAACCGAGGTCGACGTCCGCTCGCGACTGACCGCGGCGATCCCGCTGCGCGTGCCACTGATCAGCGCCGCGATGGACTCTGTCACCGAGGCGCGCGCCGCCATCGCCATGGCGCGTTGCGGAGGGATCGGCATCGTCCACAAGAACCTGTCGCCGGCGGATCAGGCTCGTCACGTCGAGCGGGTGAAGCGCGCCGAGACCGGTCTCATCACTTCGCCGGTCACCGCGCGACCGGAGCAGCCGCTCCGCGAGGCGCTCGCGCTCATGCGCGAGCACGACATCAGCGGCGTGCCGGTCACCGACGAGCGCGGCCGGCCGGTCGGCATCCTCACGTCGCGCGACATGCGCTTCGCGCAGAACCTCGATCAGCCGGTGCATGCGCTGATGACGAGCAAGCTGGTCACCGTCCCTCCCGGCACGTCCAACGAGCGCGCCAAGGAGCTTCTCCACCAGCACCGCATCGAGAAGCTGCTCGTCGTCTCGGAGGATGGCCTGCTGGTGGGCCTCATCACCGTCAAGGATCTGCTGCAGACCGACTCCCACCCCGAAGCCAACAAGGACGACCGGGGTCGGCTCCGGGTCGGCGCGGCGATTGGGCCGGGGCCCGATCGCGACGAGCGCGTCGACGCTTTGGTCGCCGTCGGGGTCGACGTGATCGTCATCGACACCGCGCACGGCCATTCGGCGGGCGTGATCGCGGCGGTGCAGGCGGTGAAGCGCCGCCACCCGCGCATGCAGGTGGTCGCCGGCAACATCGCTACCGAAGGCGCCACCAAGGCCCTCATCGAGGCTGGCGCCGACGCCGTGAAGGTCGGTATCGGGCCGGGCAGCATCTGCACCACGCGGGTCATCGCCGGCATCGGCGTCCCCCAGATCAGCGCCATCGCCGACTGCGCCAAGGCGGCCGAGCCGTATGGCATCCCGGTCATCGCCGACGGCGGCGTGAAGCTCTCCGGCGACGTGACCAAGGCGATCGCCGCTGGCGCGTCGTGCGTCATGATCGGCTCGCTGTTCGCGGGTACCGACGAATCGCCGGGTGACCTCGTCCTCTATCAGGGGCGCAGCTACAAGGTGTACCGCGGCATGGGCTCACTCGGCGCCATGCGCCGGGGCAGCAAAGATCGCTATGGTCAGGGTGGCGCCGCCGACGAGAAGCTGGTCCCCGAAGGAATCGAGGGCCGCGTGCCCTATCGCGGCGGTCTACCGGCGATCGTCCACCAGCTGGTCGGCGGCCTGCGCTCCGGCATGGGCTACACCGGCTCGCGCACCATCGAAGAGCTCCGCAAGAATTCGACGTTCATCCGCATCACCTCGCAAGGGCTGCGCGAGAGCCACGTGCACGACGTCATCGTGACGGAGGAGGCGCCGAACTACCGAATCTCTTGACGACGTGGCGGGCAGGCGGTCAGCCGTCTCGCGCGCCCGCGGATTCGCGGTGGACGGACCCGCTGCATCGCGCGTAGCTTGCGTGCGAGGTTGCGCTCACCCATGCGAATGCCGCGAAGTCTCCTTCTCCTCCTCGTGTCGGGCCTGGCGCTTCTGTCGAGCGGCTGCTTCACGACGCCTCTTCAGGACCCGCGCTACCTCCCCGGCGAGGAGCACGACGAGTGGCGATCGTTCTTCCTCTGGGGGCTGGTCGGCGAGGCTGAAGTGAACGTGCGGGAGTTCTGCCCGAACGGGGAGGTCTACGAGGTGGCGATGGGTACCAACGGCGGCACGTGGCTGGTCTCGTCGGTCACGGTGGGCATCTACTCGCCCCAGAAGATCTACGTCACGTGGTAGCGGCGGGCGGGTGAAGCAGCCATGAGCGCTCTGACTCGGGTTCTGAACAAGATGCGACCCCTCGGTCTGTTGCTCGCCGTGGTCTTCCTCGGTGGCTGCCACCAGTTCACCATCACGAATGGCGACGCTGCACCCGACAAGGAGCCAGCGCCCACGTACAAGGAGCGGCGGCACAGCGCGATCGTCGGCGACATCGTCACGATCCAAAAGCCGGGGCGGCTCGACCTGGTGTGCCCCCGCGGCTGGGCCCGAATCGAACGCGAGATCACGTTCTTCGACGGCGTGCTGGGCCTCGTCGCAGGATGGTTCTATCGGGCCGACACCCTGACGCTCTATTGCGACAAGAATGACAAAAAGACTGATGCAGCCTACGCCGCGACGGTCTCTCCGCCTGCGGCTGCCGCGGCACCGACGCTGGCGCCGGCAGGTGCCGTGCCAGCTCCCGTCGTGCGTCCGCCCGCACCTCCGCCCTGATCGGGTCGCCGAGTTGGCCCGCTCGAGACTGCGTGAAACACGCGAGCGAATCGTCGGCCGCTCACCAGAGCGAGCAAGTATCCTTCGGTAGCTCGCAACCGAAGGCCTGGTGGAATTCGGTCAGATGGTGGATGGGACCGTCGACCGCCCAGCGCGGGTAGATGTGCGGATTGGTGCGGATTGATTGGTCCGCTGCGCCGAGCGCGCGGCCTCCTCGGTCATGACCACGCAGGGGAATGCGTCGCCTCCACCGCGTCGCGAATGTGCTCGAACTGCGCGTTTCGGTCAGGATGGCTGGTTCCTTCGAGCGTCTTGCGATTCGCCTGAAGGCTGTACCCATCTCGCGCAGCAGCTTTCCAACCATGCGTGCGCTTGTCGCGTGCCCAAGGCCGATCAGTTCTGCAGCCAGATCGCCGAGACCGCCCCGGAGAGTCTTCGCGAAGCATGGTCGGCGAGCGACGAGGCGTTCTCGATGCTCGTGCTCCTCGAGCTGCTCCACCCGCGCCGCGAGGATGCGACGTGCGTGGCGCTCGCGCGGGCCCTGGCGTTCCATCGTCATTTGCAGCGCGCCGTGGAGCGCCAGGCGCTTCGCGGCGTGACGTTTCAGGGCCGGCGCCGACGAATCGCGCAGAGTGCGCTCGCGACGCGCCTGTAGCATCCGCAGCGCGAGCGATGACCGTCGACATGAATCTGCAGCAGCAAGGTGCTTCGCATGAAGCCGGCCCCGAGGTTCGGCTCCCGCTCCAGATCGGGACCACGTCGCTCTGGAGCCTGGGACGCACCGCTCTCGTGCTCGTCCCGGCGATCGCGCTCCTCCCGTTCTCGCTCTTCCTCGAAGACGGGCTCTTCGGCGGCCTCGCCGCAGGCGCACTCCTGATCTTCTATGGCGGCATGCACGCCCGCTTCGCGATCCGCGAGCGGTCGAGCGACGTCCTCCTCTCGAAGCGAGGCCTGCGCATCGAGGGCGGTCGCTTTCATGGCCTTTGGGCCCACTGGGAGAACGTCGAGCGGGCCCGCTGCCACCTCGACGAGACGACCGAGAAGCGGCCCACGTTGTGGGGAATCTTCACGTTCCTGGTCTCGAAGGCGCGCAAGAGCCCGCTGCGCGACGTGCCCGTGATGCGCCTCCGCCTGGTCCCGCGGCACGGTGAAGCGCTGGTCGTCGCCCAGGCCGAGCGGCCCATCGAGATGGAGTCGATGCGCGCGCTGCTCGAGTCGATCCAGACCGGCCCGTGGGGCGAGGCCGACAAGGCGCAACTCGACCGGCGCGCCCACGACAACCGAGCGCGCCAGGCCCAGCTCGGCATCCACGTACTCGCGTGCCCCGAATGCGGCGCCCCCGCGGCGCCCGCCGAGCAGCCCTTCGTGAAGTGCCGCTATTGCGGCGCTGCCGTTGCCGTTCCGCCCGAGATGGCCGGGCGCATTGCGGCCTCGCGCCGGGTCGCCGTCGGAAGGACTGCGTCCAGCGATCTCGTGAAGAAGCTCCTCAAGCAGCCAGGTGCACACGAGACCAACTCGCGCATCATGCTGCTGGCCGTGCCGATGCTGCTCGCGTGGCCGCTCGCCATCGTGGCACTGCTCGCACGCTGGGGGACGGACACGCTCACCAGCGTCGACCTTGCAGCCCTGCCGATCGCGCCTTTCCTGGTCGTCGCGGGCCTCTTCGCGGTACTCCGTGCCTCGCTCGTCGATCGCCAGGCGCTTCGGCTGCTCACCCTCGACTTCGGCGCGCAACCGCCGCTCCGCAAGGGTGATCCGCACACGTGCCGGCGCTGCGGCGCGCCGCTCGAGGAGCGGCCCGGCGAGGTCCTGGTCGTTTGTGCGTACTGCAGCTGCGACAACGTGCTCGGGCTCGACCTCGGCCGCGAGGTCGCGCCGACCGAACATCAGGCGCGGTCGCTCGAAGAAGCGTTCCGCGGAAGGGCCTCCGAAGCGCGCCTCTGGGGCGTGCTGAAGGTTACGGGCTTCGCGCTCCTGGTGGTCGCCCTCGCTGGCTACGTGCTCGGAGCAGGTGCTTCGATGGCCATCGACGATCCCATCGAGGACGGCGCGTCGGAGAAGGCAGCCGCGCCGGCGCCCCAGGTCACGCGGCCGGTGGCGCCGCAGCCGACCGCCCAACGCCCGGCGGCGCCGCAGCCCAAGCCCAGCGTCAAGACGGCCCGACCCCACCGCTGAGCTCGATTCGGCGACCGCCATCGCGCACGCACAGCGCCGTGCGCTCGGCGCGCTGCCCGTCATCGCGCTTCACGTGGGCGACGCCATCGACGACCAGCCGAGGGCGGCACTGGAGGGCGAAGGACGTTCCGCTGGGGAGGACGAAGCCCTCTGTCGCGAACAACCGTGCGCGTGCGCCATCCGAGGTGAGCACGCCGCCAGAGAGACTGGCGTCGAGGGCTGACGCGTTTTACCATTGGTGACCACCAAGCCGACGGGCTCCCCGTTGGGACCGAAGAACCCTGCGTTGACCACGACCTCGGCCTGTGCCGCGAGCAAGGCCGCCGGTAGGCCCCCTCCAGGGTCGACATCGAGGATGCCGAGCGCATGTCGATCCAAGGCGAACGACCATATCTTCGGGAGATGGTGGAGACCGTCCTCGATGAGGGGGGAGGCGTCGGACACCTCTGCGTCGTCGTCACCGCCGGGAGCCGTCGCCAGCGCGCGGGTCGCGGTCGGCGTGGCCGTACCGAGCCAGTGCGCAACCACGACGGCCGACAGGGTCGCGATCGCGATGGCGGCGATGGTCCACGCCGGCCACGCGCGACGGCTTGGGTCTCGACCGTCTCGACCCATGCGATCGTACATTCTAGCGTCGGTCACGGTGTCCGCGTCGCCTGGGACGAGGGCCGGATGCGATGTTCCATGGAGGGGTTCGGGGGAGTGTCCGATCCAACCACGGCAGCCCGCGCTCGCAGGCGCGGCCGTTGCGCGAGGCTCGATCTACGGGGCTCGTCGCCGCACCCAATTCCGCTAACTTGGTTTTGGAGCCACCATGACTTCTCGATCCACCCTCCTGCTCGCCTCCACGACCCTCGCGACGTTCACCGCCTTGTCGTGCGGCGACGACTCCGGCGACGGGACGGGCGGTGCTGGATCGACCTCCGCCTCCACGAGCGCGGCGACGACGTCGTCCCAGAGCACCAGCTCGTCGTCCTCCTCGAGCGTCGCCGCGGGCACTGGCGGCGAGGGGGCCCAGGGAGGTGGCGGCTCGGGGAGCGGTGCCGCGGGAGGTGGCGGGATCGGCGGCGCTGGCGGCAGCGGCGGCGGCGGCGGCACCGCCTGTGACGAGGACGTGATCCCCCCGCAGCCGGAGCCGCCGGAGCTGCTCTCCGACACGGGGCTCTACACCAACATCGAAGATCGGACCGTCGAGCCTCGCATCCAGTCGTACGCGCCCGAGTTCAAGCTCTGGTCCGACGGCGCGGAGAAGGAGCGCTGGGTGTACTTGCCGGCCTGCACCACCATCGACGTCACCGACATGGACCACTGGCAGCTGCCAGTCGGGGCCCGCCTCTTCAAGGACTTCAGCGTCGACGGTGAGGTTCTCGAGACGCGGGTCATCCACCGCTACGGCCCCGAGGTCGCCGACTGGTGGATGACCTCGTACGCGTGGGAGCCCGAGGGCGGTGACGCGGTGCGCGTGCCCGATGGTGTCCTCAACGCCGGCGGGACCCAGCACGACATTCCCTCCGAGGGGGACTGTGTCACCTGCCACAACTACCTCGAGGAGAGGGCGCTCGGCTTCAGCGCCATCCAGCTTGCGTGGGTGGGCGAAGGCGGCGCCACGCTAGGCAGCCTGGAGGCGGACGGCTGGCTCTCCGCAGAGCCGCCCGCCATTGCGATCCCAGCGGCTGATGAGGTCGAGCGCCAGGCGATGGGGTACCTTCACGCCAACTGCGGCAACTGCCACAACGATGGTCTCTTCTTCGTCACCCCGTTCGACATGCGCCTCTCGGTCCTCGACGCCACGCGCGAGGACACCGGGGTCCTGCGCACGGCGGTCGACGTGGAGACCGACAGCTTCTTCGGCGGCGGCGTCACGCACCGCATCTTGTCCGGCAACACCGCGCTCAGCTGCGTCAGCTACCGGATGGGCGACGCTCCTCGCATGCCGCCGCTCGGCAGCGAGGTGCTCGACGTGATCGGCAAGGCCGCCGTCGACGCGTGGATCTCGGCGTTGCCGTAGGCTTGCCGGTTTACGCTGCCTGCGTCACGCTTGGCGCCGACATGCAACGCATCCTGCTCGGCACGGTGGCCATCGGTATCCTCCTCGCGGCTTGCGAGGGTCACGGTGGCGACGAAGGGCACGGCGGCGGGGCGGCGGCGCCAGCGGCGGCGCCGGCGAGCGTACCGATAGCGGCGATCACCGGCGACGCGGTCTACGTCGTGAACGGTGAAGACGCGTCCATCTCCGTCTTGGATCCGAACAGCGGCGCGTCGATCGGTACGATCGAGTTGAAGAACGTCGCATTCCCTCACCACGTCTACCTGAGCCCCGATCGCACGCGCCTCGCGGTAGCCGCGCCCGGACACGATCTGAGCGGCGGTCACTCCGCTGCGGCTCAGCCCGGCGGCGAGCATGGTGGCGAGCATGGTGGCGAGCATGGCGAACACGGGGGCGAAGCCTCGCCCGCGATGGCCGGCGCCGTGCTCGTGCTCGACGCGACCACCGGTGCGACGATCAAGGCTCGACGTCTCGCTGCCTCGAACCACAACGCCGCATTTTCGCCCGACGGACGCGAGCTGTGGACGACGCAGCTCATGGACGCAGGCACAGTCCTCGTGCTTGACGCCGCGACGCTCGAGACCAAGCAGACCATCGCGGTCGGCAAGGTGCCCGCAGAGGTGACCTTCACGCCCGACGGCAAGTACGCGTTCGTCGCGAACGGCTCGAGCGACGACATCACGGTGATCGATTCGGCATCGAAGGCGGTTGTGAAGACGATCGCGGTCGATCGCGAGCCCGTGGGCGCATGGCCCGGCGCTGACGGCTTGATGTACGTCGACTGCGAGGTCGCCAAGACCATCAAGGCCATCGATCCCAAGACGCTCGAGGTGGTGCGAACGTACGATCTCGGCTTCACGCCTGGCTATGCCGCCGTGCCGCCGAATCGGACCGAGGAGCTCTGGGTCACCGACGACGCTGGAAAGCTCGTCTTCCACAACACCTCTGCCTCGACCAAGGAGGCAGACCTTGCGACCGGCGCGGGCGCGCACGCCATCGCGTTCACTCCTGACGGCAAGACTGGATTCGTGACCAACCAGCTCGCGGGATCAGTCTCGATCATCGACGCGAGCACGCGAACCGTGAAGTCGACGGTCCCGGTCGGCAAGAAGCCGAACGGTATCGTTTTTCGCAGCAAGTAAAGTTGCCATGCTGCCACGACATCCCAGGGTGCGCCCTCGCGGTCAGCTGGTCGCTGCAGCGCGACGCGCCTCGAGCAGCAACGCCCTCGCCCGTGCCGTCTCACCGGCGTCATAGGCGCGCCAGGCGGCGATGGTCGTGGTGCGGGTGAGCGCTTCTTTGGCGCCCGGCTCGCGGGCGCGCGCCGCGTGGTCGAGCGCTTCGCGCGCGGCGTCTGCTTCACCGCCGGCGGCGGCCAGCGCTTCGCCCAGGACAAGGAAGCCCGATGGCGGCTCGCCCGCCGCCCGACGGACCAGCTTCGCGCCCAATCGCGCGGAGACCTCGCGAAGCTCGCCGGCGCGCGTCGCGAGGCCGGTGAGCACGGCGGTCCATAGCGGTGCAGGAATCGCCTCGCCCGGCCCGATGCTCCGGCCGGCGGCGACCAGCGCGGCCCGCGCCATGGCCGGCGGGTCGCGCGCCATTGCGCCCAAAGCGTCGAGGCCTAGCGCCGCGAGCATGACGAAGGGATTGGAGAAGCGATCGCTTCCGTGGCTCGCCATGGGGCTGCCCATGGCGAGGGCCCGGGCGCGCACGACCAGCTCCTCGGCCTCCGCATCGCCTCGGGCCGCGTCTCGCGCGGCGCTCGCCTTGTCGGGGCTGGGGGCGGTCGCCAGCGCGACGACCGACCGCGTTCGACGCAGGACTTCGTCCCGGCGGGGTACGTCGCCGATCGCGCCGAGCCCAGCGAGCGCGCGCTCGGCCTCGAGCGCCGTGAGCCGAACCCCCATCGCGTCGATGTGTCGCGCGATCGCGCCGGCGGCGGCGTGGCCGACGTCACCTCCCGCTGCCACCGCATCGCCGAGCGCGGAGAGGGCGCCGGCGCGCGCGAAACGCCCCGGCGAAAGCAGCTGGGCGCGTGCCACGGCGAGCCGAACGGTATCGCTCGCACCTTCGAGGGTCACGCCTTCGACGATCGCCAGCGCCTCGCGCCGATAAGGCAAATCAGCATGCTGGCGCGCGTCCACCTCCAGCATCTCCAGGCGGCGCGCCGCCACCGCCGACGCCAGGATCGCGTTACCTTCCGCGAGCGCCATCGATCGAGCTCGCCCCAGCAACGCGCTCTCGGTGGCGGCCCGCCGGGCCTTGGTTCCGCCGAAGATGCGCGCTGCGGCGTAGGCGCTCGCTGCCGAGGAGCGCCGCGCATGATCGCTGTCGGCGATGCGGGTGGCCGCCTCGTCCCAGCCGCGCGATAGCTGACGCATCGCCAGATCCACGGGCTCGTCGGTGGGGTAGCCAGGGTCCGACTTCGACCATCGCTCCGCGGCCTGCAAGAGCTCCGCCTGGTCGCCAAGCTCGAGCGCGCACCGCAACGCGCCGAGGACGGCCCGCTCGCGCACCGGCGACGGCGCATCGTGCAGACGCTTGTAGGAGGCGAGGGCGATCCATGCGCCAACGTTGGCTTCGAGCTGCTCGGCAGCGCGGATGCCCCACTCGTCGAAACGGGTCGCGGCGGTCACGTCAGCCCTGGTTTCCGCCGCGCTCGCTCACCAGACCCATCGAGGGAACGCGCCCCAGCGCCGCCTCGATGCGTTCGAGCTCGGCCGACGCGACGTCGAGCTTGCGTCGCGCCTCATTCGGATCGCTCGCCTCGAGCCCGCGCGCCTCCTCGATGGCGCAGCCGACCTTGCCGGCGAGCGATGCCTTCAGTCGATCGCGCTCGGCGAGCTGCAGTGCGCGAATGTCGGCCGACGCTGCGGGAACGAAATCTTCGAGCGCGCGCGACAGATCGTTTTCGTGCTGGATGATCCGGCGCAAGAGGCGCGACACGTACGCCGGGTCGTCGAGCCGCATCTGGGCGAACTCCTCTTGCGTGGCGGTCTCGTGGAGCGCTTGCAGCTCGTTGAACGTGCGTCGCCACCCGGTCGCGTCGCGCGTCGACCACGCGGCGCGCGCCTCCTCGTCGAGGGAGCGGAGCTTGTCTTCCCAGCCGCCCTGGCCGAGCCCGAGCAGCCCGCCAGGCGACCGGTAGACCACGCGGCGTAGGGCGTTCAGCGTCGATTCGAAGTGCGAAAGCGGCGGCGCGAGCTGGCTCTCACCGTCGGCCTGGAACTCTTCCACCAGGGTGGAGAGCTGCGCGCAGAGCGCATCGAGCTTCGGCGGGTCGGTCCCCACCACCTCGCGGATGCCGGAGATGAGTCGGTCGGCCTCGTGGCTGTAGGCTGCCGCGTAGCTGCCCCACAGATCGCGCTTCACCTGCTCGGCCCGCTCGAGGAGCGCCTCGACCTCGCCCGCGCCCGCGAAGCGCGCCTGCTCGCTCGGCGAGGCCACCGCCCACAGCTCGCGCCCACCGACCTTGGCCCGGGCCTCGATGCGCATCGTCTCGTCGCACAGGACCTTCAGCTCGACCATCGTGCCGATGCCGAGCTCCATCGGCACTTGGAGCACCAACGTCTTGATCGGCATGCGGTCTTGCAACAGCTTCAGCACGACCGCGCCGCTCTGGTCCGACGTGAAGAACACGTGGGAGGACTCATAGGGCAGACCCGTCCCGCGCGGCACGAGGATGGCGCGTTCGCGCTTGCCGCTGCGCACGATCTCGAGCCCGAGATCCTTCGACACCACGGTGGCACGCGACAAGGCGCTGGCGCGCGGCCGCAGCTCGCCGCGGTACACCTCGAAGGGCAGCGGCTCGCCCTCGCCGAGCACCAAACGGAGCGCGACGTCGCCTACGCTGCCACCGCCACCCGGCGGCAACGTCACGTCGAGCTTCACCGGCGTCGCGCGCTCCGACGGCTCGCCCTCGATCGCGCAGCGTGCGAGCTCCCGACCCTCGTCGTCTTGGACGACGATCGCGCCTGCGCCGACGACCTCTTCGGGGCGGACCACCAGGCGGATGCGATCCTTGGTGGCGACCAGCGGCGACAGGAACGTCGCGCGCCCCGCGCCCGCCTTCTCGAGACGCACGCCGCCAAGCTGGGCCGCATGCACCGCGGCGCCCAGAGCGACGATGGTGTCGACGTCGTCGGCCAGCGGCTCCTTGCCCTCGGTCAAGGCTTCGCGCACGCGTCGCTGAACCAGCGGCACACGCGTCGAGCCTCCCACGAGGACCACGTGATCGATCTTGTCGAGCCCGACCGCCGCGGTCTCCAGGCTGCGCGCCACGGCGCGCTGGGCGCAGGTGATCGTCGTCTCCACCAGGTCGGCGACAATCCCCTCCCAGTCCTTGCGGGAGACCTCGAGCTCGATCGACACGCTCTCGCCCAGCTTGTCGACGAGCACGTCTTCCTTCTTGATGGAGATCACCTCGGCGCTCGAGAGCGATTCCTTGATCTCCTGCGCCAGGTGGACGAGCCGCTCGAATCGCGCGCGATCCTCGGCGTCGCCGCGAACGTCGAGATCGAGCGCCCAGCCGCGCGCGGTCAGGTCTTTGCGCAGTCGCTCGGCGTAGCGTCGATCCAGATCGTCGCCGCCGAGGAAGTTGTCGCCGTCGATCGCGAGCACCTGATACTCGCCAGCCAGGCAGCGCAGGATCGACACATCGAAGGTGCCCCCGCCGAGGTCGTAGACCAGCACGTGGCCGTCACCGATCTTGTTCTTCCACGTCTGGTAGATGGCCGCCGCGGTCGGCTCCTGCAGCATCCCGAGCACGGTGAGCCCGCAAAGCTCGCCGGCGCGCCTCGTCGCCTCGACCTGGGGCGCGTCGAAATAGGCAGGCACGGTGACCACCGCCCGCTTGACCGCCATGGTGAGTCCGTCGCTCGCGCGCTCGGCGAGGTAGCGCATCATCGAGGTGCGCAGCTCGCCGAGGATGAGCGCGCTGATCTCCTCGGGCAACGTCTCGCGGGGCCCGAGGAGCACCCGATCGGTGCGTCCCATGCGTCGCTTGATCGACTCGATCGGGCCGGGATCTTGGCCTCGCCGCTGCTTGGCCGGTCGACCGACCAGGATCTCCTCTTTCTTGGGATCCCATGCAACCGCAGAAGGGACGGTCTTGCGACCGAAGCGGTCCTGGTAGACGAGGACCTCGCGCTCGCTGGGGGTGAGCATCGCGATCTCGGAGTTGGTGGTTCCGAGATCGATACCGACGGGTCGATCGACGATCATTTCACGCCTCGAAGGGGAGCGGCCTCGGGGTTACGGGCACGCAGCAGAGGATCGCGCTCGAGAGCGGGGAGGCAGCGCACGGTCGGGGAAGGGGTGGTGGAGGAGCCGAGCGCGCCGGCAACCGGTGCGTGCACGAGACGCGCCTCGTCGCCGGCCGGCGTGGGCACGGTCGCGCGTACCGGAAGCGGTGGACGTCCGATCGGGGGTCGGGTCTCGGGGAACGTCGACAGGGCCTCGGCGATGCGGCGCTTGGGGTGCATCGTCAGCTCCTCCCAGGCGCGGCGGAGCTCGACCGCGGTAGGCGGATCCGCCTCCTCCATCGCCTCGCGGAGTCGCTCGGTGATGGCCTGCGGACCGGCCGAAGGGTCGAGATTCCAGCGATCGAAGAGGTTGCTTTCGCTCATCGGATGAAGCCTCGGTTGCGGGTGCGGATCTCCTCGAGGCGAGCCTTGGTCTTTTCCAGCCGCTTGCTCTGCGCGAAGAGGGTCTCGGCGCGCGCGACGGCCTGTTCGGCCAGGGCCAGGGCGCTCGCCTGGAAGATCGCGTTGCCCGACAGCAGCAAGTCGGCGCGGTCGCACAGGAAGTTGCACGCCACGACGCGCGCGTTGCGATGGGTCGGGCATATTGTCAGAGCGCGCTCGATCAGCGGCCAGCGGTCCGGCTCGTGCGCCTTGCACTCGCCGCGGAATACGAGAAATTGCGCACATTTCGCGGTGTAAGCGAGGTGCCGGCGTGGATCGGACTCGATTCGCTCGGCCATTCGATCGGTCATCTCGGCGAGCGGCTCGCACATGGCGCGCAGCGGATCCCAGCCCGTCTCGCGGTAGGCGATCCACGCGAGGCTCGTCGCTTCGTCGACCGCGAAGCGCTCGACCTGCTCGTCGCGATCCGACCAAAGCCAGATGCGGTGGACACGCTCGAAAATGGCCGGCGCTTCGCGAATGATGGCGTCGCGTCCGCTCGCGTCGGCCAATGCCTCGAGGATCGGAGCGAGCGCCGTCGAGATCGCCGCGCCACGCATGGTGTCGGCTCGCCGGCGGATGCTCGTCGTCGCGCGCTCGTCGAGCCCGGCCAGCTTCGTTGCGCGATCGAGTCGGCCCAACATCGCCAGCGCCCGCTGGGCGGCGTCAGCGCATTCGGCGGCGCCGGTCCGAGCGGCGGCACCCAGCTCGTCGATCGGTCGAAGCGCCGCCGCGCGGCCTGCGGCCTCTGCCTCGGCGCCAGGGAGGGCGGTGCCGGCGACGACGCGGGCCAAGGCCTCGAGGTATCTGCGCTCCTCGCCGAGGACGAGCCATGCCGCGATCGATCGGAGCTTCGCGGCGTCGCTCGCCTCGGGATCGCTCGCCGCCAGGGCTGCGGCCACGCGACTGAAGTGGACCGCAGTGTGGTGGACGAGGGCGGGCGTCCAACCGACCAGGCTCCCCGGGACCAGGAGCGCGAGGACCAGCGCGAGGTCACCCTCGATCGCTCGCTCGATGGCGCTCGCCCCGCCGTCGACCGCGCGGAGGAGTGCCACCATCCCCGCGGCGCGCGCCGGAAGCGGAGCAGCCGTCGACCCCGCCTGGCGCGCCCAGATGAGGCCCGCCACCAGCTCGTCCTCGATGCGCGCGAGGAGGCGAGCGTCGTCATCGCGGAAGGCGGCCTCCATGGGAGGCGGCATCGTAGTGCCCGGACCGGGTCTGGGCACGCCACGGCTCGGCCGCAGTAGCCATTGCGGACCGGCGCACCTTGAACTACAGAGTGCGCTTATGTTGACCCGCAAGCTCGCCGCGTGTTTCGGACTCGCCGCCGTCCTCACCACCGGCGCCATGGCCTGTGCGCCGTCCTCGTCCTCCGCTCCCGAGGACGGGACGGACCAGGAAGTGGACTCGCTCGGGTCGTCACAGCGCTCGTACGTCGTGATCCAGCGCGACTACCGCAAGTGCGCCTGGCCGATGTGCAGCGGATTTTACGTCAAGGACGTCAACCGCAAGAACGCCAAGTGGACCTATGTCTCGGCGCTCGACTTCGACGGCTCGGGGCTCGACGAGGCCACGGCCGGCCTGGCCGAAGACGCGCCCGGCGAGGTCGTCCTCTACGGAAAGCTTGGCGATCTGCCCGATTGGGACGACTCCGCCATGAAGACCTTCCGCGTGGAGAAGGCGTGGCGAGGCATGCCGGGCGAGGTCGCCGCCGAGACCGACGTGTTCTACGAGGTCGCGGCGATCGAGCCCCCCGTTACGTGCCTCGTCGCGCCGTGCCCCGCGCTCACCATCAAGCAGCTCCACAAGAAGGCGACAAAGCAGATCGAGCGCGTCGATCTCGAGGGTCTTTCCGAGGTGCGGCTCGACCGCAACTGGCTCGGCGATCGCGTGGCGCACGGCGGCGCGCTGGTCGCCGGCACCGTCGTGGACGGCGAGATCTTCCAGGGCGGGCCGGAGCGGGTGCTCCAGGCGTCGCAAGCGTTCGTGCAGCTGCCGGAAGAGCAAGGCCAGTGCCCGCAATCGCGTCCCGGCTGTCCCGAAGGACAGGAGGCGATCTACTCACGCGACGAAAACCGCTGCGTCGTGCTCTCCGGCTGCGTCGAGCCCGGCGCCTGCGCGGCGTACGTCCCGACCTGCAACGAGGGCTACACGCTGGTCGGCTGGACGGGCGGCATGTTCGCCTGCACCGTCTACGCCTGCGATCCGACGTTCGTCGTGCCGGCGGAAGAAGAAGTGACCCAGGACGACACGTCGAGCGACGACTCCGTGGACGAGTCGGCCGACGACGCCAGCGAGGGCTGAGCGCGCGGGCCTCGACGAACCATGAACCACGCCTTGCGGCTCGCCATCGCCTCCGCTTTCGCCTGCACTCTGGCCGCCACGACGTTCGTCGGCACGGCGTTCGCGGAGACCGCCGAGGCGCTCTTCGCGAAGGGCGAAAAGGCGATGGAGCGGCGCGAGTACGACGCGGCCTGCGCAGCCTTCGCGACCTCCTACCAGATGAGCGACGGCAAGGGCGCGCTCTACAAGCTCGCCAAGTGTGACGACGCACGCGGCGGCCGGCTCGCGACGCAACTCAAGAACTGGAAGAACGTCCGTGACCGCTTCCCCGAGAAGCCCGAGATCGTGAGCGAGGCCGAGAAGCGCATCTCGGCGCTCACCGAACAGGTCGCGAAGGTCACCATCCGGCGTGGCGCGGGCGTCCCCGCCGGCCTTCGCGCCGAGCTGGATGGGCGTCAGGCCCCGTTCGACGAGCCGATTCCGGTCGACGCCGGCAAGCACTCGGTCGTAGGCACATCGCCGGGCGACAAGCCCCTGCTGGTCGACACGTTCCTCAAGGATGGCGACAAGCGGACGGTCGAGCTCGGGCCCGGAAAGATCCGCGTCGACGACGGCGAGGTCACCCCGCTGCCCGTCCCTGGCCCCAAGACGGAGGAGACGCCGTCGCCGCGATATCCGGCGGAGCCTCCGCCGAGCACGTTCCCGTGGACCACGGCCGGGCTGGTGGCCGGCGGCGTCGGCATCGCGGGCCTCGCCGTCTTCGCCATCTCCACGCCCATCTTGGCGGGCGCATCGGGCGACATCGACGACGCCTGTCCCGACCGCGTTTGCACATCGCAAGCGCGAGCCGACAAGGCTTCGAGCGCCGCCGACAGCGCAGAGGCGTGGCAGGTCCCCAACGTCGTGGGGCTGGTCGTCGGAATCGTCGGCGTCGGTGCCGGCGTTACGTTCCTTGTCATCGGCGCGCAGAGCGATGCGCCGATGGAGGTATCAGTGGGCCCTGGTCACGTCGGCGCGCGCGGATCGTTCTGACTGCGCGCTAGCCGCGCACCGTCACCATTGGGCGCAGACGGCGGTGCAGTCCTGCTCGTTGCCATAGAGATCTATACGAGCGCATTTTCGCGTCCAGCGCTTGCAGACGCGGGCGGGACGCGCCGAGGCCGACGGGGTCGCAGACGGGGGCGCTGCGACCACGGCGGAGGCCGACGTCGGCGGGATGGGGTCGCTGGAAGGTGCGGCCGACGGCGACGTGGCGGCGGTGTCGCGCGGTGGGGGGGCGACGGGCGCCGCGCTCGGTTGCGCCTCGGGCGGCGTCGCCAGCGGTTCCGCGGGCCGTTCCGCGGGCGCCCCCGACGGGCTCGGTGGCATGTCGGACGTTTCCTTCGGCAGGCTGATCCACAGCACGATGGCGAAGATCAGGAGAACGCCCCCTGCTGGTAGGCCGATCTTCAGGGCGAGCCCCAAGCTCGGAGGTCGCGCCACGGCCGAGCCCACCACGGCCGAAGCCGTGCTCATGGCGCGCGGATCGTGAACCACGCGCTCGTCGGCGGACGGATAGCTCGGCCCGGTCATCATCGCTTCCCGCGAAGGTCCGGTATGCGACGGGTAGGGCGTGTGCCCGCCGCCCCACGCGCCGCCATGACTCGGATACGAGCCGGGCGTCGGCCACGCTGCGCCCTCGCCGCCGAGCATGCCCGAGGCGCGCAAGGCGCTCACGTCGACCTGCACCGTCGGTGCGACCTCCTGCGAGGCGACGTCGTCCGGGCCCGAAGGGAGGTTCGAGCGTCGCATCTCGACCGTCGAAGGCCCGCTCCCTGCGATTCGCGCCTCCGGCGGCGGAGAGGCCATCGTCGGGCCGATCACCCGCGTCACCGCCGGCGGTCGATCGAAGTCCGCGCCCGGGGCGCGCATGTCGACCGCCGCCAGCTCCACCGTCCTCGATCGGCTCATCTGCGGGTCGGTGTGCGACGTGATCTTGGCGTCGCTCGCCGCCGCGGCCGCGACCTCGGTCGCTGGCGGCGGAGCCTCGCGCATCGCGTTGGCCATCGACGCGGCATCGGTCCAGCGGTCCAGCTTGTCGAAGGAGAGCGCCCGATCGAGCGCCGCGATCAGGTGGGCAGGCAGCTGCGGCGCAAGCACGCGGATCGACCGCGCCTTCTTGGTCGCCACGGACACCAGCAGCTCCGGAATGCTCCTCGCGTCGTGCACCAGCTTGCCGGTGAGGAGCAGCCATGCGGTGGCAGCGACGGCGTAGAGATCGCTCCGCCCGTCGACCTCGTCCCACTTTCCGATGGCCTGCTCGGGTGGCATGAAGGCCGGCGTGCCCAGCATCGTGCCGGTCGCGGTGGCGTGATCGGCGATCGCTTGCTCCTCGCGGATCCGCGCGATGCCGAAGTCGAGAAGCTTCACCTCGCCGGCGTCGGTGACGAAAACGTTGTCGGGCTTGAGGTCGCGATGCACGACGCCCGCAGCGTGCGCGACGGACAGCGTGTCGAGGATCGCGCAGCAGTAACGGACGACGTCGTCGATCGGCATCTGCCGACCCCCGTCGCTCCACAGCTCCTTCAGGGTCTTTCCTTTGAGCAGCTCCATCACCAGGTAGACGTGTTCTTCGTGCGCATCGTCGTCGAGCACCTTGACGATGCCGGTGTGCTCGACGCGGTTCGCCACGTAACCTTCGTTGACGAAGCGCTTCTTGATCTCCGCGTTCCGCGCGAGCTCCGGGTGGAGCACTTTGACGGCGACCTTGAGCCCGTTGCGCAGGTGGACACCGGCGAACACCGTCGCCATGCCGCCGCTACCGATGACCGCGTCGAGGCGCCACTTGCCGGACAGTACCTGCCCAACGCGGCGATCCGTCGTCTGCCCGCTCATCGTCGACCCGCGCGGAGGATAGCCTATCGCACGGTGAGGCAAGGCCCCGGCGCGTCGCGGGCTTTCAGCTTTCTTGCGGCGTGGCCCCCTCGGCGGGTGCGTCGCGCTTTGTTCCGCGAAACGGAATCGCCATGAGCGCGGCCATCACGATGCCGGGCAGCAAGCCATCGCGGTATCCGCGGAGCTGGCCCCAAACCGAGAACGGCGATGCTTGGCGGGTGATCGATGCGACCCAGGTCTCGATCTCGGCGGTGGGCAGTCCCTGCCGTTCGCCGCTCTTGCGGGCGATCTCCCGCATTGGCTCGACCGTCGTCTCGAGGAGGCTCGGCTCGATCACGTGGAAAAGCAGGATCGAAAACGCCGTGTAGAACGCTTGGCCCAATGCCCAGGTGAGGCACAGATGAAACAGCACCCGGGTGTAGGGCTGGAAGCCGCCGGTCTCGCGAGGGAGCCGGAACGCCGCGAGGAGCAGCACGCCGATCGTCGCGGCCCACAGCAGCACGCCGGTTGCCACCGACACCAGCGCAGGCACGCCGAACGCCAGGTGCAGCACACTGAGGATGAAGATCTTTGCGGCGCCCAGCACGCCGCCCGCGCGGATCGCCGAGCGCACCAGGCTTCGCCGATCCGCCACTCCCATTGCCGTGCGCAGGTAGCACAGCGAGCCGGCGCGCGCTAAAGGCGGCGGGCGCTTGGAACCGATGTTGCGATGGCGGCACGCTCAGGCGACGCGCTTGAAGATGCGCGCGAGATCGGCCTCGACGTCGGTCTTCTTCACGCGACCGCCGAGGGTCGTGAGCACGAGCGAGTCGCCTTCGATGCGCAGCGATTGCGTCCAGAGCTCGCCGCCGAGCTCGTACACCTGCGCCCCCGACATGCCGAGGGCGCCGAGGCTCGCGACGTCGTCGAAATCCGCGCCGATCGTGCTCTTGCCGGCGATCGGACCATCCGCGTCGGACAGCACTGCGGCGGTGAGACCCTCCTTGCGCAGGAGCGACTCCAGGTAGTGGCTGGCAGCCGGGTAGCGGTGGTCGGAGCGCCGGCGGCGTCGTTCGGGGGACGGCATGTCTCGTCACTCTCATGCCAAGACCGGCCGAGCCAAAAAAAGCGGGAGCCGCACCTGCACGCGGCTCCGAGCGGCCCTACCATGACGCGTCGCGCTGGTCTGATGCCTGCGACCGAGGCCGATCTCACCGATGACTGCCGCATCCGAACAGCTTCGTCCGCGCGACGCGGCGCCGCGCGAGCGCCCGCGTTTCCCTTCGCGCTACCTCGACCCCGATGGCGCTCGACGTCTCCACGGCCCGCTTGCCGATGTCGTTGGCGAGGGTCTGTTTCGTCGCGATCCGCTCGCCGACGCGTTCGCCGACGCGATGGGCCGCGATCCCAAGGCCTTCGGTGAGCTGGAGCAGGCGCTCGCCCGTGGTCTGCATCGGCGCGACGCCGCGTCCGAGCTCGCTCCGCGTCCCGAGCTGGTCGCCCTGATGGAAGCGGTGGAGCACGTCCCGGAGTGGGTCGATTGGGCAGCGGTACGCCGCGGGGGGGCCGCGTTCTTGCGCACCGGGATCCTCGGCGGTTTCGTGCTCGGAGCGGTCTCGCTGATGGCGGGCTACGCGTCGCCTGGCGGCAACAAACCTCTCGTCTCCAGCGGGCGTCTCCAGAATCAGGTTCCGCGACGGCTCGCCGAGACCGCGCGCTTCGTGTGGGCCGTCACCAAACCCGATGGGCTTCGTCGGGATGGCGAGGGTTTCGCGATCACCGTGAAGGTCCGTGTGATGCACGCGATGGTGCGGCGGCTGCTGCGGCGCTCGGGCACGTACGACACGCAGGCGTGGGGCGAGCCCATCAACCAGCACGACATGATGGGCACGCTGCTGCTGTTTTCTTCGCTCCTCGTGCAAGGCACCCGCAAGCTCGGCTGCGATCTGTCCGACGCCGACGCCGAGGACCTCGTGCACCTCTGGCGCTACGTCGGTCACCTCATCGGGGTGGAGCCGGCGCTGGCCCCGACCTCCTGGGCGGAGGCCCGTCGTCGCGAGGAGATCCTGCTCGCGACCCAAGGTTCGGTCGACGACGACGGGCGCGCGCTCGCCGCCGCGTTCCTGGGCCACCTCGAGACCTCGATCGCCGCGCCCGACCCCGAGCGCCGTCGGGCTCGTGCTCGAGGGTTCGCCCATGGCCTATGTCGCGGCCTCTTGGGCGATGACGTCGCAACCCAGCTCGGCGTCGACGACGACGCCTGGCGCTACGTCGTTCCGGCGATCGCAACGGTCATGCGCCCGATCGAGAAGTTGCGTCGCTTGGCGGGCGTCGCCGGCGACGCTGAGGCTTTGCGCCGGGGCCTTGCCTATTGGGAGACGTCGATTGCGCTAGGCGAACGTGGCAAGCGGTCCGAGTTCGCGCCACCCGAAAAGCTGGGCGGACGCCCAGGTTGAGCCGAGCCCGGCCGGGGCATCGAAGGCAGGTCGATCGTCTCGTTGCGGCCCTCGCGCCCGGCGGGATTCCGCGCTAAGCCGTCGCCCCCATGGCCGAGACCCTCGACGCGATCCAAGCGAAGCTGAAGACCATCGATGAGAACTTCCGTGAAGGCTTCGCCGGCAAGGAGCGCTCAGCGCTCGATCCTGCCGCGCTCGAGGCCTTGCTCTCACGGGTGAAGGATCTCGAGGTCGCCCTCGACGCCTCGCCCGAGGGCGACGTCACCACGATGGTCAAAGGCCTCGTTGCCCAGCGAAAGCAGGGCTTCGAGCGAGAGCTACGCCTCGTCCAGACCGCCAAGGAGTTCGGGCCCGGCTTCGACAAGTTCGTCATCGAGGGCGCCGCGGCCAACTTCGTCTTCGACCGCTACATCCGCCACTTCGCCGGGCAGAGCCGCGACACGCGCGACCTCGGCTTGATGAAGGAGCTGAACGAGGAGCTGCGCGGCATCAAGAAGCGCATGTTGGCCCTCGCCGGCAAGAAGCCGCCGGAGGCGCTGGCCAAGGACCTCGAGCTGGTCGACCAGAACATCGAGCGCTACTCCGGGGAAGAGCGGGAGATCCAGAAGGCGCATGTCGCCGGGACGAGCGAGGAGCAGGCCGACCGCTGGGCCAACCTCGCCAACTCGCAGTTCGCCGTCTACCAGGCGTACTTCGCGGGGCAATCGCGTCTCACCCGCCGCCCCGCGACCCTCAAGCGCGTCGTCGACAACCTCAAGCGCATCAAGACCGCGATGTTCGATCTCAAGAACCGCGGCCTGAAGGTGCAGTCGAACTCGAACAACATCGACATCGTCGATCAGCGTCTCAAGGGCTACGACAAGGAGCTCGAGGAGATCCGCAAGACGCGCCAGGGCGTGCCCCTCGCCGACATCATGGGCTCGCTCGGTGGCACCGCGAACGAGTTCTTCAAGACGTACCGCGAAGAGTACGCCAACAAGGATCGCAAGAACGTCGACCGCGCGAAGCTCTCGCTGATGATCGACCAGCTCGACGAGCTGCGCCGCCAGATGGAAGAGCTGGGCCGCGTCGAGAAGAACGCCAGCAACGAGCAGAACCAGAAGATCGTGCGCGACTACCAGTCGTCCTGGGTTCGCGAATACGGCCTCATCGGCCAGGCGCAGTCCGGCAACGGCTGAGCTCTGCCCGGCCCTCCAGTCGCGGGGCCGGTTCTTCGAGCTGCTTTTGACGTAACATCGCCGGTAACGGCGGGCTCGGCCCGGGCCCGCAAGCCAGGAGAGCCGCTTGGCGGAGCGTCCCGATCTCGACTACGCGCTGCCTATCCTCGCGCGCGAGCTCGAGGGGCGATCGATCGTTCGCGTCGACGTGCAGAAGCCGGTCGTCGTCCGGGTGGCGACCTCCCGGCCGGGCGACCTCTTCGATGCGCCTCAGATCGGCGCGGTGTTTCGAGGCGTCGCGCGTCGCGCGCACTTCGCGCTGTTCGCGCTGGAGGCGCCGTCACCGGAGGGCCGCGGCATCCGCACGCTCGAGATCGCGGTCGCGCCGATGCTGGCCGGTCGCTTCCGTCTTGATGACCCGGGGACGAAGCTCGCTCGCGACGCCGCGGTGACCTGGTCGCTCGATGACCGGCGCACGCTCGTTTATCGGGACGGCGTGCAGATGGGCAAGGTCTACCTCCTCGATCGCGGTCGCTGGGAGAAGATCCCGAACCTCGCGAAGGTCGGACTCGACCCGCTCGATCCGAAGGTCTTCACGCGCGAGGCATTTCGCCAGATGGCCAAGCGCCGACGCGATCAGGCCAAGGTGTTCGTGATGGACAAGTCGGCGATCGACGCGCTCGGCAACGCCTACGGCGACGAGGTGCTGTTCGAGGCGCGCATCCACCCGAAGGCCTGGGTCGCCAAGCTGAGCGGTGACAAGATCGACACTCTGCACGACGCGATCACCGGCGTGCTCACCCGTGCACGCGACACCATCCTCGCGCGCAAGCCGCCCCTCGATGAAAAGTTGCGCGACTTTCTCTCGGTGCGCGGCCGCGCTGGCGAAGCGTGCGTCGCGTGCGGCACCAAGCTGCGTCGCTGCGGGGTGCACGGCCATGACGCGATCTTCTGCCCGACCTGCCAGCCGGATGATCGATCGAGCTCGCTGGTCGATTGGCGCAAGCTCGCCGAGGCCAAGGCTGCGAATGTCGAGGCCATCAGCACCAAGGCGGAAAGCGCAAAGACAGCCAGCGCCAGGGCCGATGCCGTGACCAAACCGACGGCAGCGCCGAAGGCGAGGACGCCGAAAGCCGCTGCAACCAAGGCAGCAGCGGCTCCGGCAAGGACCCGCGCTAGATCGAAAGCTGCCCCGTCCGCAGCAGATACGACAGCTTCTTCCTCTGCTCCTCGTCGAGCAAAGCGTGGATCTTCCTGAGGGCTGCGGTCACGGCGATCTGCGTCCGCTCGACACTGCTCAGCCGATCGTGTCCCGCACCCTTTGCCTTGTCTTCGTCGAACGAGCTGCCGGCCACGCTCTCGGCGAGCGCCGCCGTCGTGCGTCGGAGGTCGACCGCCGCTTGGGCGCGCTCGGTCTTCAGCTCGTCCAGAACGATGGCGAGATCCGCTATCTGACTTTCTTCTAGCTCGAGCTTCCACGCCAGGAAGCGCAGCGGCCTCCGCACACCGAAGCCCGCGTCGTCCCCTTCACCGCCGCCGCCACCGCCACTCCAAGGCGGGCGCCGACCGAAGCCGTGCCCACCGCCGGGACTGTGCCCGCCGCCAGGCCCGTGACCGTGTCCGCCACCCGGTCCCGGGCCGTGCCCGCCGCCAGGACCGCCGAAGCCAGGGCCGAACCCATGAAAGCCATCTTCGCCGGGGCCGCAGCCTCCGCCTTCATGACCGCCGTCGGACGCGTGCGCGCCCCAATGACCGTGCCGCGCGCGATTCCACCACGCATAAACGCCAGGATGCATTCGATTGTCTCTCTTTCACCTCGCCGGGGCCGATGGCTCCCAGCGGGACATGAGCCGCGGCCGATTGGCGCGCGGGCGGAGCGGGCGACGATGCCTCGCTCGTGAGACAGAGGATTGGCCGCGCCGGCCCGATCGTCAACGGGCGGACGCGTGAAGTAGTGTTACGTCCGATTGGCCGGATCGACCGCTGGCGACGGAGATTCGACCGTCGCCGGCTCGAGCGCTACCGGCTCGGTGGGCGCGGGCTCGGTTGGCGACGGCTCGATCGTCAGCTGCGCAGTGGCGGCCCCCGCCTTGCGTCGGGCGCGCACCCTGCGAACCAGTCGATACATCACCAAGACCGCGACCATCACCAGCGCGATGCGCCACGCGCCGAGGGGCTGGTCGCCGAACCACGCCGCAGCGCGCGCGCGCAGCCAGTCGATCGCGCCCGGTCCGAAGATCACGAGGAGCGTGACGCCGGGGAGGTAGCCGAGGCCCGACCCCAGAAGGTACGTGCCGAATCGCACCTTGGAGATGCCGAGCAGCAGGTGCACCAGCTGCGACCCGAAGAAGAGGATGCGAAGCACGATGATGGCGAGCAGCCCCCAGCGCTCGATCCGATCGTCCCAGGCGCGCAGCCGCGGCGGCAGCTTGGTTGCGACCCACTCGCGGCCCATCGCCCGTGAAAAACCAAACGACAGGGTGCTCGCGAGGAGGAAGCCCGACATTGCGAGCGCTCCTGCGATCCACGGGGGCCAGATCACCGAAGCCACCAGGCATAGGGCGATCCCCGGCATGCCGAAGGGCTGCGTCGTCGCAAAGATCGCCACGTAGGCGAGCATCCCCACGGCGCCGAGGTCGCGAAGCTCCGCTTGGAGTCGCGCGGGCTCCTTGGCGAGCTCGAGCAGGCCCGACGCCCAAACGCCGATGGCTGCGGCCACGGCGCCCGCGCCGATGGCGATCTTCTTCCAGTGAGACGCCCGCACCCCGCCGGAGCACTTAGCGGGGCGCGCGCGTTGCGTCGACCGCTCCCGGCTTTTCCGGGGGCGGTGGGCCTGCTAGACCGCGCCCGCCATGAACGCCGTCGCCCGACCCACGCCCCGCCTGCTGAAAGCCCTCCTCGTCGAAGGGATTCATCCGGGTGCTAAGGAGGCGCTGGCCGCCGAAGGCATCGCCGTCACCATGATGGCCGGTTCGCCGCCGCCCTCCGAGCTCATCAAGCTGGTCGCCGACTACGATCTGCTCGGCCTGCGCAGCAAGACCCAGGTGACGGCGGAGGTCATCGCCGCCGCCCCGCACCTCCTGTCGATCGGCTGCTTCTGCATCGGCACCAACCAGGTCGACGGCGTCGCGGCCAACGTCGCTGGCATCCCTGTCTTCAACGCGCCGTTTTCCAACACGCGCAGCGTGGCCGAGCTCATCATCGCGGAGGTCATCGTCCTCGCGCGTCAGCTCGGCGATCGCTCGCGGGAGGTGCACGAGGGCAAGTGGCAGAAGAAGGCCACCAACTGCCATGAGATCCGCGGCAAGACGATCGGCATCGTCGGCTACGGCCACATCGGCTCGCAGGTCGGCGTGCTGGCCGAGGCGATGGGCATGCGGGTCGTGTTCTTCGACGTCTCGAAGAAGCTTCCGATGGGCAACAACCGCCCCGCTGCAACCCTGCGCGATCTGCTCGAGGTCGCCGACTACGTCACGCTCCACGTCCCCGCCACACCGCAGACCAAGAACCTGATCGGGGCTGACGAGCTCGCGCGCATGAAGGAAGGCAGCTACCTCCTCAACGCCAGCCGCGGCAGCGTCGTCGTGATCCCCGCCCTCGCCAGCGTGCTGCATTCGGGGCACCTCGCGGGCGCCGCGGTCGACGTCTACCCGGAGGAGCCGGAGGCGAACGGTCAGCCGTTCGACAGCGAGCTGCGCGGCCTCCCCAACGTGATCCTCACGCCGCACATCGGCGGCTCGACGGAGGAAGCGCAAGAGTCGATCGGGCGTGAGGTGTCGGAGAGCCTCGCCCGCTTCGTCGGCATCGGCGCCACCACACGCTCGGTGAACTTCCCCCACGTCGAGGTCACGCTCGACGAGGGCAAACATCGCCTGCTCAACGTCCACCGCAACGTCCCCGGCGTGCTCCGCGACATCAACAAGATCGTCTCCGATCTCAACGCCAACATCACGACGCAGGTCCTGTCGACCGACGCCACGATCGGCTACCTGGTGATGGACCTCGACGACGACGTCTCGCAGGACGTGTGTGATCGAATGACCGATCTGCCCACCAGCATTCGCACCCGCCGCATCGTCGGGCGGTGAACCGCGCCGCGGGCGTCTCCATGAACGCTCGAGCGCCCACCGGCAACGCATGACCGACGACACCATGCACCACGCGGACGATATCGAGGCTCTCCTAGGTCTCGACATCCGCTCCGAGGTCGCGGTGGACGTCGTGTACGAGCTGCATTCGGTCGCCGGCGAGGGAGCCATGAGCGTGGCGTTCCACGGCGTGCGCCTGGCGCCCGACGGCGCCGTCCCGGTGGTCGTCAAGATCCTGCGGCCCGCGGTCGTCCTCACCCAGAGCGCCACCGCCAAGCTCCTCGTCATGAAGGAGTCGGTCGCGCTCGGCCGCCTCAACGAACGCATCCCGCCGACCCCGCACGTGGTTCGCCTCATCGATACCGGCGCCGCATCGATGACCGTCGCCGGGCAGCTCATCGAGGTCCCGTGGATCGCGATCGAGCAGGTTCACGGCGGGGTGGAGGGCACGACGCTCAGCCAGCGCGTAACCCACTCCATCCGCACCACCGGCTTCGCCTTCGATCCGCACCGCGCCGCGGCTCTGGTGGAGGCGCTGGCCGACGGTCTGCACGCCGTGCACGAGGTCGGCGTCATCCATCGCGACATGAAGCCCGACAACGTCCTGTGCTGCGGCTTCGGCGACGACGAGATCTTCAAGATCGCCGACTTCGGCGTCGCGCGACCCATCGGGCTCGGCGTGACCTTCGGGCTCGCAGTGGGGACGCTCGCCTACGCCGCGCCCGAGCTCATGGGCGGCGGCAGCGAGACGGTCGGCCCGTGGAGCGACGTCTTCGGCATGGCCGCGATCGTCTACTTCGTGCTGACCGGCCAGGACTACTTCGACGTCTCCACGCCACAGAAGGCGATTTTGGCCGCCGCCTCCACCGCCCGCCGCAGTCTCAAAGAGTCGGCGTGGCTTTCGCCGGATCTGATTGCGCGACCTGATGCGGTTCGCGCGATCGACTTCGCGCTTTCCGGCGCGACCAGCGCCAACGTCGCGGTGCGCCCGAGCCGCGCCGATTCGCTCGCCGGCATGATCACGCCTTGGCTGCGGTCGATCGAGGCGCGACCCAACGCCGTGGCGAAGCGCCGCGCCCGCCTTGAGGACGACGACGAGGTGACCGGCCTCATCGAATGGTCGTGGAGCTCGCGTCGGCGCGGCGGCGCTCCCGAGCGCATCATTCGCGACGTCGCCTGGGACGGCGATGGCCGGTGCATGGCGGCCACCAGCGACGGGCTGGCCTTCTGGAACGGCTCGACCTGGACCGACGTGCCGCACGCGCAGGCGCTCGATCCGCAGCGCATCCGCTTCGTTCGCCGCACGCTCGCGGGCTGCTGGCTCGTCGCCGACGATGCGCTGACTCTCGCGTTGCACACGCCAGAAGGCCCGCAGCCCGTCGCGCCGCTGCCCCCCAGCGAGCTCGACTTCGAGATGCTCTCGGGCGACGTGGAGGAGCTGGCGGTGCTCGTCGGCAGTCGCGAAACGGGCGGTCCGCTCGAGCTTTGCTCCCTCGACAAGCGTCGCTGGTCGGCGCCGATGCCGCTCCACGGCGCGGCTGCGGTGAGCAGCCTGCGCCAGTTTTCGGTCGATCGCTGGCTGATCTGTGGCCGCGCAACCGACGGCCAGGCCTACGCCGCGACGGTCGCGCCGCGCGAGCGTCAGGTGCGCCGTCTCGAGTCGCCACGCGCGCGTGCCATCCTCGCCTGCGCCGGGCAGCCCGCATTCGATCTCGGACTCGCGGTTGGCACCGATGGCGCGGTCCTCTGGACCCGCACCCGCGCAGTCCGCCACGAGACCGTGCCCGGCGCAGTCGACCTCTCCAGCGCCGCCATCGACCCGACGGGTCGCGGCATCTGCGCATCGGCCGGCAAGATCTGGCGGCATCGCCGGAGTGCCGTCGCCCTCGAGGACGCGCAGGCCCCGAGCGGCTCATGGGAGCTGGTCTGGTGGGACCCCAGCTGGACCGTGCCGTTCGTTGCGCTGTTCGCCGAGCCGGGGCGCGTCCTGGCGGTGACCGCCGATGGCGACATCGTCGAAGGCCGGGCGGGCAGCAGCGCCTTCGGTCCGCCCAGCGTGCGCCGGCGCAGCGGACATCCGCACGGCTGATGATCGTGGCGCCGGTCGGCCGGCATGGCCGGGACCCGGCACCCCACTCAGCTGTCTGAATGCCTTAGAGCGCCAATCAGTACTTCTTCTTGAACACGCCCTTGGCGTCGAACTCGACCGAGCCGTCCTTGCGCTCGCCGGTGACGTAGACGCGCCAGCGAACCTCCTTCTCGAAGGGCAGCGGGCGCTCGAGTTTCATGTGGGTGACCTTGCCGTCCGGCACCTCGGCCTTTGCAGGCGCATCCTTGACCATCGCGGGGACCTTCGTGAAGTCCACCTCGCCGATGTCGAACGTCTGGAATGCCAGGTCCTTCTCGGTCGGCGCGTTGCCGCTCCACTTGATCGGCGAGCCGTCGTCGACCGTGCCGCCGCGCAGCTCGAACTGGTTCGCCTCGAGCTTCTTGTTCGGATCCTGGATCTGGGACTTCGCGAAAGCCGGGTAAACGAGGATCTCGAGCGGGCGGACCGGACCCTTGATCTTCTCCTTGAGCTTCACCGGAATGCTCGTGGCATCGACGAAGAGATCGGGGCCAGCGGCGGCCGGAGCGGCGGCCGGAGCGACCTTGTCGAGCTCCTTCTTGATCGCTTTTTCGGTCTCCTCCTTCGCCTTCTTGGTGATGGCGTCGCCGAGCTGGTCGCAGCCAAAGAGGCCGGTGGAGAGAGTGGCCGTCGCGATGACAATCGCAACGGCGCCTTTGAGCTTGAATGCCATGAGAGACCTCTAGAAAAGCGCGAAATGAGAGGAAGTCGACGCGCGCGCGGGTACTCCTGTTTCGCGCGCGCAGCCTACCCGCGCTCTTCCCGGAGAGGGTAGCCCAGAAGAAGGCCGCCCAGCTCTTGCTCTCCCCGACTAGTTCGGCTCATCATCGCGGCGATCCGACCCGGGGTGCTCAGCCGCCTCGGTTGGTGCCGCGCTTTCGATAGGTTCTTGACGCTTCGTGCCGGGCTAGTCGGCCCCGGCGTTGAAAGGTGTCCCTCCGAGGGGCGCAACGACGTGATGGCGCGTGCCCACGCGCCTGACAGGTGAGGACATGCGTAGAGGCTTGATCACAGGTGGTTTGCTCTTCGCGGCGGCACTCTTGGGCGTCGCCGCCGAGGCCCATGCGCAGGACGCTACGACTAGCCAGACCCCTGGTCTCGCGCTCGGGCGCTTCAACCCTGCGCCGGCCGGCGATCGTTTCTTCGGCGTGCCCTCGCCGTTCGTCGCAGGCGACCCCGCGCTGCACGTCATGCTGCTCGGCGACTATGCGAACAACCCGCTCGTGCTGGTTCGCGAGAACGGCGACACCGACGAAGAGCTCGGCTCGGTCGTCTCCAGCCAGCTCTTCCTCCACCTCAACGCGAACCTCGCGCTGTGGAACCGCCTCGCGATCAACATCAACATCCCGGTCGCGGTCTTCCAGGACGGCGATGCTCCCCAGGGCGTGAATTCTCCGACCAGCGCGGACTTCGGCGACGTGCGTCTCGGCGCGCGCGTCCGCCTGCTCGGCGAGTACTTCGACCCGTTCCAGCTCGGCATCGGCGGCTATGTCTGGTTGCCGTCCGGCAACGACAACGGCTACACCAGCGACGGCTCGGTCCGCGGGATGCCGTACGTCACGATCGGCGGTCGCGCCGACCGCGTCGTGTGGACGTTCGCAACCGGCCCCGAGCTCCGCGAGGCGAAGAACTACGCCAACGTCGGCCAGGGCGGCATGTACTACTTCGGCGGCGGCGTCGGCTTCCTCATCGGGGAAAACCGGCAGTTCCAGATCGGGCCCGAGGTCAACGTCGCGCTGAACTTCGAAGGTATCGAGCAGCGCTCCACCAATGCCGAGGCCATGCTCGATGCGCGCTACCGCATCGGCGACTTCGAGATGGGCGCCGGCATCGGGCCGGGCCTGAGCTCCGGCGTCGGAACCCCCGACTTCCGCGCGGTGGCGATGTTCGCCTACACGCCGGAGATGCTGCAGCAAAAGGACCGCGATGGCGACGGCATCTTCGACAGGGACGATGCCTGCCCCGACGTTCCGGGCGTAGCCGATCCCGACCCGGCGAAGAACGGCTGCCCGCCTCCGGGAGACCGCGACAAGGACGGCATCCTCGACCAGGACGACGCCTGTCCCGACGTCCCCGGCGTGGCCGATCCCGATCCGAAGAAGAACGGCTGCCCGAAGGGCGACCGGGACAAGGACGGCATCCTCGACGAGGTCGACGCATGCCCCGACGAGCCTGGCGTTGCCAGCGAAGACCCGGCGAAGAATGGCTGCCCGCCCGATCGTGATGGCGACACCATCTACGACAAGGACGACGCGTGCCCCGACATCCCGGGCATCAAAACCAACGATCCGGCCACCAACGGCTGCCCTGGTGACACCGACGGCGACGGCATCCGCGACGACAAGGACGCCTGCCCGCGTGAGAAGGGCGTCGCTGACGCCGATCCCACGAAGAATGGCTGCCCCAAGCTCGTCCGCGTGACCGACACCGAGGTCATCATCCTGCAGCAGGTGCAGTTCGACACCGGCAAGGCGACCATTCGCCGCGAGAGCGATGCTCTCCTCGACGAGGTCGCGAGTGTGCTCAAGGATCACGCCGAGATCGTCAAGCTCGAGGTCCAGGGTCACACCGACAACCGCGGCAGCAAGCCGCTCAACGCCAAGCTCTCGAAGGATCGCGCGAAGTCGGTCATGGACGCGCTCACGAAGCGCGGCGTCGCCGCCGACCGTTTGACCTCGAACGGTTACGGTCCGGACAAGCCCATCGCCGACAACACCACCAACGACGGTCGCCAGAATTTTCTTTGCGTGCAGTCCATCGCCACCGAGAAGAAGCCCATCAAGCCCTACGCCGGCGACAAGAA
>Ga0105046_10001962_pt1 | contig 32184 bp, 12 predicted proteins | sample MAT03_FD_78385 | JGI IMG/M metagenome (GOLD analysis project Ga0105046, IMG submission 78385) | Freshwater microbial communities from Lake Fryxell liftoff mats and glacier meltwater in Antarctica - MAT-03 (megahit assembly) | ecosystem: Environmental > Aquatic > Freshwater > Ice > Liftoff...
CGCCCTCATCCCCCAACCCCTTCTCCCAAGCGGGGAGAAGGGGAGCAAGAGTGGCTCAAAGTCCCTCTCCGCTCTGGGAGAGGGATTTAGGGTGAGGGGGTTCAGGAAAGTTGCACATCGCGTTATATAGGGCAACTATCCAGATCGGATGACTTGACCTTAAAAAGGTCTAGACTTTATTTAATCACGCCTGCCTATTTATTCATCTAGAGTCATGATGATTTAGTTTGCCCAACTTTTAATTCTTGAATAACGTTTGTTGAAAGGTAACTGCTAGATATTCGCCAAGTTCTTTCCCCAGAGGTATTTGGAGAGCGAGCGAAGTCATTTTTGATAGTAAGTTAGAGTCAGTGTCTCGAAGGCGATCGCCTTTGAAGAGCAGCGATTAGAACAGAGTTAGCCGGCAATTCAGAGCGTTCAAAACAAAAGCCGAACCCTCCACCTCAAAATGCTATCCTTAGATCGACAGATTGACTGATCGCTCCTTTCTATCTCAAAAGTAGATCAACAGAAAAGCGCGATCGCCACAACCCTTATGCTCCAGTAGCTCAGCCGGATAGAGCAATTGCCTTCTAAGCAATCGGTCGCAGGTTCGAGTCCTGCCTGGGGCGTTTTACATCGCATCTCTTGATTCGACAGACATTATGCGCTTAAGTGGCTTCTCAGGTGGAGCGATCGGTGCCCTGATTAGTAGCTAGTCAACTCACCCAGACATATGCCTACTGCTAACGCTAGCCAATTTTTTCATACTCCCGCTGAAGATAAATTGTTTCAATCTCATCTGCCGATCGGGGTTTAGAGAACAAATAGCCTTGGCCAAATTCACACCCTAGTTGCTTAAGCCACTTCAATTGATGTGACGTTTCAATTCCTTCAGCTACAACGGTCAGCTCAAGCTGCTTGCTTAGGGTCACAATCGTACTGACCACCTGATAGTCACGGTTGCCTTCTTGAACTTGATTCACAAAAGAACGATCAATCTTGAGGCTGTTTACCGGAAAACAGTGCAAGTATCCAAAGGAAGAATATCCCGTACCGAAATCGTCAATGCTAATTTGAATGTGTCGAGCTCGCAGTTGTTGGGTTAGGGCGATCGCCGTTTGAGCATTATCCATAATTGCACTTTCGGTAATTTCCAGGATTAAGCAAGTTGGATCAATCGCGGTTTCTGCCAAAATCTGAGCAACATCGTCCAACAGAGCCGGGGAGGCAAACTGTCGTATAGATAGATTTACGCTCATTGTTAAGTCTGTCCAACCTTTTTGATGCCACTGCTTAAGCTGTTGGCACGCCTGCTTTAAAACCACCATTCCCAGGGGCACAATTAGCCCTGTTTCTTCCATACAAGGAATAAATTCTCCGGGCGGCACCATGCCGCGATCGGGGTGTTGCCAGCGCACCAATGCTTCAAATCCTTTAACTTTTAGGGTTTCCAGATTGACAATAGGCTGATAGTGAACGGTAAATTCGTGTAGTTTTAGCGCCCGACGTAAATCATTTTCTAACGTCAAGCGAGTTAACGTAGCCAAATGCATTTGGGGTTCAAAAAATTGATAGCACCCCTTTCCGCGTAGTTTAGCCTTGTACATCGCCGTATCAGCGTCCTGCAATGGCTCTTCGGGTTGCTGATACACATGATTACCAAACGCAATCCCTATGCAAGCAGTCATAAAGATTTCACAACCCGCTACGGTAAACGGGGTATTAAAACTTTGAAGAACGTCTTGAATCAGAGACTCGAGGGCGATCGCATCTTTAACGGAGTGCAATAAGAAACAAAATTCATCCTCCCCAACCCGCGCCAAAACATCACCGGGGCGCAGGTAGTGCTGTAGTCGGCTAGCAATAGCAACCAGCAACTGATTCCCAACCCCATAGCCCAAGGAACCATTAATCAGTTTGAACTGATCACAATCTAAATAGGCAACTGCAAACGACGAATCGTGAGTGAGCACCGCATCTCGCACCGCTTCGAGTAAAGCCGTTCGGCTAGGCAATCGAGTCAGGGTATCCTGAAAGATCATAGTTTGCAGCTCAGCCGTCCGTTGCTGAACTTTTTCTTCCAATACCGCATTAAAAGACAACAGTGCTTGCTGCTGTTGTCGAATGCGAAACATCGATCGCACCCGCGCTTGCAGCTCTAGCCGATTCACAGGCTTACTGATAAAGTCATCCGCTCCTGTTGCCAAACATTGAGCTAGATCTTCTTTAGCCGTCAGTGCTGTCACCATAATGATTGGCACCGACTGCCATTCAGGCATCGCTTTCAAACGACGGCAGACTTCAATACCGTCAAGTTCAGGCATCATGACATCCAGTAAGATGACATCTGGCTGAAAGTACTTTAGGCGGTCGAGTGCTCGTTGGCCACTGGGCGCGTAGTGCAAATGATACCCCTCACCGTGCAGTAGTGTCTCAATGACATCAAAATTGTCGGGTTGATCATCAATGACCAAGACGGAGGGGTAAATAGACATGGCATCAAGATTGAGGTGAAGGACTAGAGTGACGTTTGAAGCGCGGTGTGGCTGGACACGAGATGGGCTAATTGATCATTCATTCAGGGCTGTCTGGCGGCTGTAAGAGTGATTGGATCATAGCCACTAGCTCTCTAAGCCTGATCGGTTTGGTTAGGTATTCAGTAGCTCCAGCAGCAAGGCATTTTTCGCGATCGCCTGGCATCGCTAGCGCGGTTAAGGCAACAATCGGGGTCTGAGCCAGTTCAGATATCTCCCGAATTTGCCGGGTTGCTTCCAGCCCATCCATCCCCGGCATTTGGATATCCATAAGAATAATGTCAGGTGAATGAGCCTGAGCTAGATCAATTGCCTGCTGCCCCGTTGCGGCCACGATCAGCCGATATCCACGACCTTCGAGGTAGCCAGTCATAGTTTCAACATTAGCGGCGTTATCTTCTGCCAAAAGAATTAAGGGTGACGCTGTGTGATCAGCGAGATCAGACAGGGGCGATCGCAGTTTTTCTAGGGCGGCTTGAAATTCGCCGCGCGTAAACGGCTTAACTAAATAGGCAGATGCACCCAACGACAGACCCCGCTGCAGATCGTCAACAACCGATGCAACAATCACGGGGATCGCTTTAGTGTTGGGATGTTGTTTCAACTGCAAAAGCACATCCCAGCCAGAAACGTTGGGAAGTTGAAGATCAAGAATAACCAGAGCAGGCTGGAGCCGTAGGACTTCTGCGAAAGCACCCTCTCCGTAGGGATAAATCGTTGCCTGCATCCCTAAATCATGAAGATAGCGAACCACGAGATCGGCCGCCACCGGAGCATCGTCAATCACCATCGCTCGATGATTATTAACGGGCATCAGAATACGGTTTAGACAAATATCCGGAACAGCAGAACCGCCGGCAAAGCCATAGACCAATGGCAATCGCACCATAAAACAACTGCCGCGATTAAGTTCACTCTCGACTGTAATGATGCCGCCGTGCAGCTCCACAATCCGTTTGACCAACGCTAGCCCCAGCCCAGTTCCGGCATACTGGCGGCTAAGGCTGCTGTCAATTTGGACAAAAGCATGAAACAACTGACTCAGGTTTTCAGGGGCAATTCCAATACCTGTGTCAACTACGGAGAAGATAATAGATTGTGGCGGTAAGCCTGAAGCAGAAGAGTCTGGCTTAGAAGAATCTGAGCCAGATGATTCTGAGTCAGGTGAAAGGGGAAACAGCGTTTGTGGCGTTGGGGTCTCACGGTTGACTTTATTCGATCGCCCTTCTAGCGGTAACGATAAACACTCTCTAGGAGCCTCTGTCTCTAACCGCACCTCTAGGGTGATGCTGCCACCTTCTGGGGTAAATTTGACTGCATTGTTGAGTAGGTTGATCAAGACCTGACGAATGCGACGGTCGTCAGCCCAAATACTCACATTGCTTAAAAAGTCAGGAATTTGGGTGTTGAGGCTAATTTGCTTTTTAAAAGCCATCTGTTTGACAAATGCGATGCTGCTTTGACAAATAGAGTGAACTGACACTTGATTCAAATCCAAGGTCAGCTTGCCTGCCTCAATCTTCGACAAGTCGAGGATGTCATTGATTAGCTCTAATAGGTGTCTACCGCTGCGCTCGATTGTGGCGATCGCCTTGTTTTGGCGATCGTTGAGCAGACCAAACGCAGCTTCCTGCAACCCTTCAGACATGCCCAGAATGGCATTCAAGGGGGTGCGTAATTCATGACTCATGTTGGCGAGAAACTCGTCTTTTAAACGAGTGGCGCGGGCTAAATCTGCATTTGAGCGTTCTAGCTGCTGTTCATACTCTTTGCGCGCCCGCATATCTCGCATAATGGCAGAGAAATACTCCACCTCTCCCTGGGGTGATTTATGCGCCAGAATCAATTGGGATACTGGAATCTCTTGCTGCTCTGCATCAAGTAAGGCAGTTTCTCCTACCCAGCTACCGTTCGCTCTTGCACTGGGAAACCCTTCTTGCAGAATCAGTTGTGTTGCCCACTGAGGATGACCATCAGAAACATGTAACTGCCAAAAATCTTTATTTTCTAATACGCCCCACAATCGCTCTAATTCTGCATTTTTCCAGAAGATCTTGCCCTCTGCATCTAACATGGCAATGTAATCGGTCGAGGCTTGGAGAATGGCAAGCAGTCGGTTTTGCTCTTCTTCTAGTCGCTTGCGATCAGTAATGTCTTGCACTAGCATAATCAAACAATCCAGCACGCCGTTGGCTTGTCGAATAGATTGGGCAGAAATGCTAGCGTCGATCAACCGACCATCTTTGCAGATGAACCGCTTGTCGATGGAATAGCCTTCTATTTCTCCGGCTATCACCTGGTTAAAACAGGCCACATCTGCATCTAAATCGGCGTGATGGGTCATTTCTAGCCAGGTGAGATGGGTTAGCTCTTCGCGGCTGTATCCTAAAATCTCACACAGCCGATCATTTACCTCTACCCACCCCTTGTCAGCAGACGTGATGGCCATTCCCACCAGCGATTGCTCAAAGTAGCGACGAAATCGCTCTTCACTGAGGCGCAGGGCGGCTTCTGCTAGTTTACGTTCGGCTTCGCTTCGTTTCCGTTCGCTGATATCTTGAGCGGCACTAATAGTTTGCTTGACCCTACCCTGGGCATCTCGACTAAAGACTGCATCCCGACTGTTAAGCCAGCGCCACTCACCGTTTGCATGTCTCATTCGATATTCAGTTTCAAGAATATCACCGTCTTGAGCACTGCTAAACCAATCCTGTTTAACGACCAACCGATCGAGATCATCGGGATGCATCAACGTTTGAAATAAGGCTGCTCCTATCTGGCGAATCTCATCAGACGTGTAGCCCAAAATAGTGCCAATTTCCCGGTTAATGTAGATATTGCGCTGTTCTTGCAAGTCGTAGAGATACAGAATATTGGGGGATGCCTCGGCGATCTGCTGGACAAAGCGCTGACTCTCTTGCAAGGCCATTTCTGCTTGTTTACGGGCGGTAATGTCTTGCCCAATGCCAATCGTAGAACCATCAGACAGACGAATGTGAGACCAAGTCGTGGTCAAGACCTGGTCATTACGCACCCTGGTTTGAAAGTCTTGCCAAGTGGAGTTGGCCGCAAACATGTGCTGAATGAATTTCACCTGAGTGTCTGGATCGGGATAACAGGCTTCTAAGACATCCACATCGCCGTACTCTGCCTGAGTCCAACCGATCACTCGTTCCATCTCCCGGTTGATGATCCGAACTTCACCGATGGGGGAAAATAAGCCCAACATGAGGGGAATGTGGTCGAAGATCGTCTGAAGCGTCTCTTTTTGCTGCCGTAGTGTTTCTTCGGTGCGTTTTATATCGGTGATGTCATAGGTAATCCCAATCATAAATTGAGGCTCACCCTGGGCATTGTGTTGGGTAATCGAGTTAGCCTTCAACACACGGATGCTCTCATCGGGCAGCACGACCCGAAATTCTGGTGCAAATGGGTTCTCGCCCCGTAAAGCCTGTTGAAGTGCGTCACGACTGACTGGCAAATCATCCGGGTGTAGACTCGTTTCCCAAACGTCATAGGTTCCTGTAAAGTCTTCTGGGTTGACTCCGTAGAGTTCATACATCCGCTCGTCAAAAATCAGGCGATCGCGCATAATATCCCATTCCCAGATGCCGATTTGAGCCGATTTGAGCGCTAGCTCTAGGCGAGTAGAAAGCCCGCGCAGTTCTTGCTCAGATCGCTGACGCTCGGTCATATCCAGAATGACCGCTAGAAAAACCTGCTTGTCTTGGTCGTGTTCATCTCGATATTGATGCTGCTGGAGATGGATCTCTATGGGGTAAGAACTGCCATCGGCGCGATGCTGACGTGTTTCTAACACCAATTTGTCCTGCTGTTGATCTAATAACGGCTGTAATCGTTGACGCAGGTCGGCTTCGGTAAAATTGGGGTTGAGATCGAGCAGTGTCATCCGTTTTAGCTCGTCTACGCTGTAGCCCAAGTTTTGCACTGCTCCCTGATTGGTATATTCAAACTGGAGTGTTGCAGCATCAAAAACGTAAATTTCATTGAGGCTAGCTTCTAGCAAGCTTAGGAGGCGATCGCGATCGGCTTCGGCCTGTTTTCGCGGGGTAATGTCAGTTTCTGAGCCACCAATTCGGCTGACCTGACCTTGCTCGTCGCGCTCTGCCTGACCGCGAGCCACCACCCACATATAGGTGTTGTCTTTACAGCGCGTTCGGTATTGCAGTTCGTAAAACTCGGTTATTCCCTCAAAGTGAGCGGCAATAGCCTTCATGGTGCGATCGTAATCATCGGGATGAATCCGCTGCGACCACTCCTCTAGCGTGTCGCCAATCTCTGTATCGGTAAAGCCACGCATTTCTTTCCATCGACTTGAATAAAAAACGCGCTGACGTTTAACATCCCAATCAAAAATGCCATCGTTGGTGCCTCGCAGCACAAGTTGCCAACGTTCGTCACTTTGACGTAGGGCAGCAGTGCGTTCTTCTACTTTGGTTTCGAGAGCTTGGTTCAACTGCTCTAGGGCATGAGTTGCCCGCTCGCGCTCTAGCTCCGCAGCCGCACGGGCTGCAAAAATCTGGAGGACAGACTGTAAGCGGGATACATCGGTGAGGGGATGGTCATACAGAACGCAGAGAACTCCAATCGGCTGTCCGGTGGTATTCGTGAGGGCGATTCCTAGGTAACCTTCGGCTTTGAGGGTTACTAGCTCAAGCTGATTGGGAAAGCCCTGTTGCACCTGAGCCGGATGACAGTAAATCCCTTGGTTTAAGGCGACTTGGCAAGGAGACGTAGCAGCGCGATACTTAAAGTTGGGTTGGATCTGGTTTCTGAACCAAAATGCTCGGGTGTACAAGTGATCGCCTATCAGTTCTGAAACTACAGCGTGGCTACTGCCAAGAGCTGAAGAGAGATATTCAACTAGAGCAGGGAAAAAGTCATCTCCGGTGACAGCGGCGGTGCCTTCGACTAGGTTTTGTAGAGCTTTTTCAGCCTGGACGCGCACAGTTACATCCTGGATGGTGCCAAACAACTGCATTACCTGCCCGTGTCGATCAAGTTTGGCGCGGGCGATCGCCTCCACGTACAACCAGGAGCCGTCTGGCTGAACGGCTCGCAAGAGTAGTTGAGATGATTCTCCATGGGCGATCGCCAACGCCACCGCCTGCTCTAGACGTGCTGCGTCGTCAGGATGGTAGAGTCGAAGGCTCTCCGTGTAACTAGGCTCTCCAAGCGCTGGGTCGCAGCCCAAAATTCGAAATAGCTCCGCAGACCAAACCATTGTCTTAGTTTCAACATCCAATTCCCAATTGCCAATGTGAGCCACTCGCTGAGCTTCTGCTAACTGAGCCTCGCTTTGTCGCAGGGCAAGCTCAGATTGTTGTCGTTCAGCCCCACTGCGCTTGCGTTCAGTGATGTCTCGAACAATGACCAGAACCTCATCATCACCCGCTGGAACAATTCGAACTTCTTCGTGTTGTCTCTTACCTTCAATCTCTAATTCCTGTTCATAAACCTGTAAGGATTGGGTGACTAATGCCTGCTCAATGGCTCGCAGCTTTTGCTCAGCCAAGGCAGGGGGTAACAAATCGTAAGGAGTGCTGTGGATGGTCTGATCAACCGGGTAAAGCGCCTTCACTTCACTGCCACTGGCAAAGCTAAGATAGTGTCCCTCTCTCGACAAGCGGATTAATAAATCTGGCATCGCCTGAATAATGGCGCGGTTGGTGGCTTCGCTTTTCTTTAAGGCGGCTTCGGTGCGCCGTCGTTCTGTGAGTTCAATTTGCGCTTGCTCGTAGGCTGTAGCTTGCTGAATGGCGATCGCCAGGTGAACAGCAATATCCTCTAATAACAGCAAATCTGTTTGTTGCCAGGTGTAATAGTCGGCACAGTGGTGCCCAATTAACAACCCCCAGAGCTTCCCTGCAACCAAAATTGGCACAACCAGGTTTGCCTTTACCTGATAGCGGTTGAGCAGCTTGCGGTAGCAGTCGGAATAACCCACTATATCGACGTTATCGACAGCGGTGATTTGTCCTGCAATATAGCGGGCCGCGGCCTTCTCTTTCAAACAGAGGTCGTCAATCCGGTCGTGAAGTGCCACTCTCCAACTGTCACCAACCGATTCGGCCACAACGGTGCCGCTTCTGTCTGACTCAAACCGAAGGACTAGCAGGCGATCGCAATTTAAAAACGACCGTACAGCAGTCACGGCTGTACTCAGCACCTCTGCCAAGTTTAATGACCCACGAATCTGTAAGGCGATCGCCATCAGCAGCTTTTCTCGTTCAGTCTGCACTTGCAAGTCAGCCATGCGAGCCGCTATCTGCTTCTCTAGCTCAGCATTGCGCTGTCGTTCTAGCTCAGCACTGTGGTTTTGACGCAGCGTTAAATTTTCTGCCTCTAAACGAGACACTTTTTGTTCCAAGGTTTCTACCGTCCGGTAAGGTTCCATGGGGTTTAACACACTCAATAGATTGGTTGGGATACCAGTGCCTAAAAATTGCTCTCCACCAGCCGCCGTTATGACGACCCGACTAACCTGCCCCTTTGAGATCAAGATAGGCAAAGTAGGCAAAACTACCCTGCAAGCGATCGCCATCTCTCTGAGCGTCTGACCAATTGTATACAGGTGCACCAAGCTGCGTTCGACTACAACTCCCATCAGTTGATAGCCTCTCAACACTAGTCCACAACCATTTCTTAATGCTGTCAGTATGAGTTGAGAGGCTGCATCCAGCTCACAGGTGCAAGGGCAGAGATGTCTTCCTGCACTGATCATGGCAAATGCGGTTATCACCGTTATGTCATACGCCACTCTGAAGGAATGGCAGATGACCACAGGCCATAAGTCGCTTGAAATAATGAGGAGAGAAGAGACAACCATGCGTAGAAAAGCGGCCACAGACTAGAGTGGAGTTGACCTAATAGTTCCCTGCTTAACCGCTTGATGCTCTATGCAGCGCCTTGCGCCTGGATAAAGTCAATTATTGACAAAGATATTGATAAAGAGCCATGCGGAGCACAGCTCTTTATCAATAATCTGTACCTCATGAACTTTAAAGGTTCTATAGAGCAATACCCCTCAGTAAATATCTCAGGAAATATCTCAGGAAATATCTCAGGAAATATCCTTGTTCTAATCTTGCTGACTACAGCAATACATAATTGAATAATTTTTCGGGTGCTTTATGCTCACAAAATTATTGACAGACTATGTTTTGTCCTCGGTAGCACATAAATTTTGTTGGGGAAATTAATTAAAACTGTGGGAAGAAAAATTTCTTAAATGGAAGTTAACCCAAATGGGGGATGTTTGAACCATGAGGGTCGCATAGATTACACAAGCAAATGGGCGATTTGATCCGCACACCTGCGAGCACCCAACACTGCCTCTGTAACGCCCAATGAACCATGTTTATTTTGTGCTCGAAGGTGATCTCTTCTTATAAACCTCGTCTAACTTGAAACCCAGAGTTTTCCCTCACCCTTCTCATATATGCCGAAGGCTTTAAGCCCTCTCCCTGGAGAGAGGGGCTTTGAAAGCTTTTCCGGCTCCCCTCGCCCTTTGGGAGAGGGGCTGGGGGTGAGGGCTAAAACTACAGTTCTCACCGTGGACTTGGTTTAGCTCTGCAGATCCAACTCATTCGCACGTTATTTCTCTAAGTTTTTTTTGATTATTGACTCTTCTAATTGCCTGAGTCCAAGTTCCTCAAATAGCTTCCTCATTTTTCCCATTTCAAGTAGCTGAATCCCCTCCTCCATTCCCGTTCTCACTTTTCTCTAACTCAGCAAGGTATTAATGATTAACGTTAAGGTTTTGCGCGCTAGTCGACTTACAGGCGCGGCTCTAATGGTTTCGATACTTGCAGGGGCGTGTGGAGGTGGTGCTCCATCGGCACAGCAGGGGCCTCCAGCCACATTGGTACAACTGCAAACCGTCAAGAGTGGCTCACTGTTAGATACCTCAGAATTTGTTGGAGCGTTGGAGGCACAAGCTAAGGTCACGCTTAGTCCAGAAGTAGATGGGCGGATCGTGCAGATTTTTGTCAAGCCGGGTGATGTAGTACAGGCGGGTACGCCGATCGCCCAAATGAGAACCGATAAAACCCAGGCATCTGTAAGCGGAGCCGTAGCGGACGTTAATGCCGCTCGCGCCGCACTCAATACAAATTCTGCTCTAGTGAATGCCGCAGAGGCAGATCGCGATAGTGCAGCAGCGGATGTGCGATTACAGGAGGCCGACCTACAGCGCACTCAAACGTTGGTTAGTCAAGGTGTTCAGTCGCGGCAGACTTTAGACCGCGCCAGAAATAGTCGAGATACGGCGATCGCCGCCCTACGTGCCGCCGAAGAAGATATCCGGGCAGCCCAAGCCGCTCTGGCTGAATCTAGCGCCGAGGTAGCGCGATCCGAAGCGGATCGCGCCGTAGCGGCTGAAGATTTGCAAGATAAACGAGTGGTTGCGCCCATTGCAGGTGTTGTCGGCAACATTCCCGTTAAGGTGGGCGATGTGGTAAGCAGCACAACGACTTTGACTAGCATTATTCAAAACAACGCCCTAGACCTAAACATCTCAGTGCCAATTGAACGTGGGCGGCAGTTACGTGTCGGTATTCCAGTTGAAATGCTAGACGAACAAGGTCAGCCGCTGCTGCGTGGGCGGATCAGTTTTGTGTCCCCGGAAGTTAGTACCACTGACCAAGCCGTTTTGGCAAAAGCCACCTTTGTCAATGACGGTAATTTGCGCGATGGTCAACTCGTTCGCACTCGCGTCATTTGGAGTACTAAGCCCGGTGTCCTTGTGCCCACTGTTGCAATTACCCGTGTCGCTGGCCAAACCTTTGTCTATGTGGCCGAGCAATCGGCTCCAGGCGACACTGGCGCGGCGGAAACTGGTAGTGCCCCTGCACCCGCTGAAGGTCAACCCCCAGCAGACCAGCCTCAGCAGATCGCTCGGCAGCGCCCCGTTACGCTCGGCAACATTCAAGGCAACCAGTATCAAGTGATTTCTGGTGTTAAAGCAGGTGAAGATGTTGTTATTTCAGGAGTGCTAAACCTGTCCGATGGCGTTCCCATCACGGTAGGGCAGGCCGTAAGCGAGCAACCTTAGGATTTATTTCGAGCAACTTTGGGACTCATTTTTAGGACTCATTTCATCAGAGTCTATCTAGCTCCAGGGCTAAAGCTCACTATTTTTGGAGTTTGACACTGTAAGCTCCAATCGTTGAAGGATTGCCCCTCTCTCTGCTTTGCTTCTCATCCCGTCCTTCACTCCTTCTCCCTCATGTTCGCCAATTTCTTCATTAAGCGCCCAATTTTTACCTCTGTTTGCTCTATCATCATTGTGTTTTTGGGGGTGGTGGTATTGCCAACACTGCCGATCGCCCAATTCCCCGATATTAGTCCTAAACAGGTTGTGGTGACGGCCAACTACTCGGGTGCAGATGCAGAGACGGTAGAGAGTGCTGTTACCAACTTGTTGGAACAAGAAATCAACGGGGTTGAGGGGTTAAGGTACATTAGCTCTAGCAGCGGCAGCGATGGAACGAGTCAAATTACGGCGACATTTGATGCGGCGCAAGATGTCAATATTGCAGCGGTTAACGTGCAGAGTCGGGTGTCGCGGGTAGAGTCTCGGCTGCCCGAACTGGTGACCCGAACGGGTGTGACTGTGGCGCAGCAAAACAGTAACTTTTTGATGGCGATCGCCCTTTACCCCGAAAACGGTGAATACAACAGCCTGTTTCTCAGCAACTATGCCGATACCTACATGTTGGAGGCGCTAAAGCGCATTCCTGGTGTCGGTGGCATTGAGATTTTTGGCGAACGCAAATATGCCATGCGGCTATGGCTTGACCCCAATCGTCTGGCTAGCCGTAGCCTCACCGTACAGGATGTATCCGACGCCATTCGAGAGCAAAACATTCAGGTGGGGGCAGGGCAACTGGGGCAACAGCCTGCTCCAGAGGATCAGGAGTTTCAGTTCAACCTGCGAGCGGTTAGTCGCTTGAAGGAACCATCGGAATTTGAGAATTTAGTCTTGAAGACTGGCACAGATGGCACACTGGTACGCCTCAAAGATGTGGGACGGGTGGAGCTAGGGGCTGAAAACTACGGCACGTTTTTGACCTATAACGACATTGAAGCGGTTGGTTTGGGCATTACTCAACGAGCGGGTACCAATGCCCTCCAAACGGCAGAGGCAGTTCGCACCCAGATGGCGGAGCTAGAGCAGTCCTTTCCACCGGGAATGAAATACGCGGTTGCGTTTGACACCACCATGTTTGTGTCTGCGTCTTTAGAAGATGTGGCCAAAACGCTGATTGAAGCAGTGGTGCTGGTGGTGCTAGTGATCTTTATCTTCTTGCAAGACTGGCGTACCACGCTGATTCCAGCGCTTACCATTCCGGTGGCGCTACTGGGGACGTTCATTTTTACACGGCTGTTTGGATTTTCTATCAACAGCTTGACCCTGTTTGGGTTGACCCTGGCCACAGGTATCGTGGTGGATGACGCGATCATTGTGGTAGAAGCAGTCGCCACTAAAGTTCAAGACCAGGGGATGAATCCCTTTCGAGCGGCTGCCGAGGCCATGCAAGAGCTGACAGGCGCGGTGATTGCCACATCTCTGGTGTTAATGGCAGTGTTCCTGCCCGTAGCATTCTTTCCGGGTACTACTGGAGCCATTTACCAGCAATTTGCGCTGACGATTGCCTTTGCGGTTGCCATTTCGACCTTCAATTCCATTACACTGTCTCCAGCGCTATCGGCTCTGCTGCTGCGACCTCGCTCTACCCAACCGGGGTTTTTAAACCGAATGTTTGGTGGATTCAACCGATTTTTAGATAACGTTCGCAACAAGTATCAGCGATCGCTAAGCTGGCTGGCTCAGATCAAATACATTGTTCTAGCCCTTTTCGTGGCGACCTTATTTCTAACGGCTTGGGTTTACACCATTGTGCCTGCTGCCTTCCTGCCTGAAGAAGATCAGGGCTACTTTATTACGCTGGTACAGGCACCGGAAGGGGTATCCCTTAACTACACAAAAAAAATTCTCGACCAAGCCTCAGCAGAGATACGCAAGAATCCTGAAGTTGCGTCTAACTTTGCCGTCACGGGCTTTAGCTTTGCTGGTGTGGCACCCAACCAGGGCATTATGTTTACCCTGCTGAAGCCCTGGGAAGAGCGCAAGAAAGCGTCTCAAACTGTACAAGCAATTATCCAAGAGGAGCAAGGCAAGTTCTTTGGGATGCCCCAGGCGCGAATCTTTTCGTTAAACCCGCCTCCCATTCAGGGACTAGGTAACTTTGGCGGTTTCCAAATGGAAATGCAAGATCGACGCGGTAATTTACCTCTAGATGCGCTGGTGGGTAATTTGTACAAGCTGCTGGGTGCGGCAAATCAAAACCCTGACTTGCAGGCCGTTTTTTCGACCTACTCGGCCAATACGCCCCAGTTACTGGTGGAGGTGAATCGCGATCGCGCCAAATCCCTTAACATCAACATTGACGATATTTTTGACACCCTTCAGAGTTTCTTGGGTTCACAATACGTCAACGACTTTAACTTAGACCAGCGCAGCTATCGCGTCTACGTTCAGGCAGATCAGCAATTCCGCTCCAAGCCCGACGATGTGAAGCAGCTTTACGTGCGCTCTCAAGATGGGCAAATGGTTTCGCTTGGCAACCTGTTGACTATTACCCCAGTCACTAGCGCCCAGGCGATTACCCATTACAATCTGTTCCGGTCGATTTCGGTACAGGGAGGTGCAGCGCCGGGTAGGAGTTCGGGTCAGGCGATCGCCGCCATGGAAGCAACTGCCGCTCAGGTTTTGCCGAGCGGTATGGGTTACGAATGGACGGGCACTGCCCAGGAAGAGCTAGAAGGAGGCGGACAAGCGCCACTGCTATTTACCTTCGGACTCATTATGGTGTTTTTGGTACTGGCGGCTCAGTACGAAAGCTACATCGACCCAGTGATTATTATGCTGACGGTGCCATTGGCAATTTTGGGGGCGCTGGGGGCACAGTTTTTACGAGGGTTGCCGAACGACGTGTATTGTCAAGTCGGATTGGTAATGTTAATCGGTCTGGCGAGTAAAAACGCCATTCTAATTGTGGAATATGCCAACCAGCTCCGAGAAAAGGGGTTTTCAATTACCAAAGCGGCGATCGAAGCGTCCCAAGAACGGTTGCGTCCCATTTTGATGACCGCCCTTTCTGGGTTAGTTGGCTTCTTTCCGCTGGTGATTGCGAGCGGTGCAGGTGCAGCTAGTCGGCGATCGCTTGGCACAGCCGTCTTTGGCGGCTACTTAGTCGCCACCTTTCTCAGCCTGTTTGTAGTACCCATTCTCTACATCTTGATCAAAACGGCAAGCGATCGCGTCCTACCCCGTCGAGACATACCCGATTTGGATGAAGTAGAAACACCCCTGCCACCACAAAAAGTCAGACCCTAGTGAAACTCACTGCACCCCTCTCAGCCGCAGGGGCAGGATTAGCTCAGCGCATCGACGCGGACGCATCAGACTAACCAGAACTGCCCAAGCCTAGTTTGATTCGGCTCTTGCTCCCGCTGGTAAGTATAGCGGTAGCCATGATCAATAGGACGCCTCCCTGTCATTCCCGCGCAGGCGGGCATCCATCTGCTCGATAGGTGCGGGGGTGGATTCCCGCCTGCGCGGGAATGACGCTGGCATGTCCTAAGCTTTATGACTATGGCTACAGTTCAACCTAAATAAAAACAAGATTCTAAAAGTCTGCGCCGCCCGCACAGCGGGCGGAGTAGACTTTTAAGGCTTTATATTTAATTACGCCCATCTACTTATTGAATTATGCAAAGCATATCTTCGGGTTATGCCACGTAAAGGCTACCTAATAAGACTTGTCTATTGCTTCATCCTTGGTGTTTGTGCGCCGTTCTGGAGTACTGCGGTTGAACTTCAGGTGAACAGAACGAGTTTGTACCCCATCTACAGCCACAGCCAAAATTGGGAAATCAATTAGTCCATCCTGGAAAGACATGTGGAAACGGAAGGTGCCATCGGGGTTGAGTTTGATCGGTTGTCCGGCGATGGTAACGGTTGCATCTGGTTCCGTTGCACCGTATACAATGAGTTCCGCATCGGCAACCAGCCAAAACTTGCGCGCCCGTAGGGGTGGCATGGACGCGCCAAACCCAATTCCGGACATGCCAATGCCGGACATGCCAATGCCAGACATGCCAACTTCTGGTGCAAACACATAGGAACTGACGGCACCTGGCACAAATCCAGTCGGTATCAGTTTAGTCGTCATAGACTCTAGAGCGCTGCCAGAAACCATGTGCATTGAGCCAAACAATGAACCGGGCACCTGTTGCATTGAGCCAAATAGAGACCCTGCTAATCGCATAGCCTCAGTTGACTGAGCCATATCAAAAATTTCATCATACAAGGGGTTTTCGACCGCTGCCGTGCGCTGGTCAGGTGGAACCAGGGCTAAGAATGTTCTGCCTTGTAGCTCGTTATTCCAATCCAGCGTCATAAATTGGTCTTCAAACCAATCCGAAGGATAGATCGGCGGAATGCGAACCGAGTTTGAACGAGCCAGCAATAGCCACGCACCCGATGCTGTTAAATAGCCAATTTCTGCTACATAGTCGCGATCGCTGACTGGAATTGGCACGTACCAGCTCCGTGATAGCTCATCGCAATCATATTGCTGCATGCTATGAGATTGTTGGTTGTTGATATCTAAAGCCGTCACATCGTAAAGACGTAACGCCAGCCGCTGTCCTCCTTGCTGACGAACAGTTTCACGATGCTCGTTAGGAATATCCCAGTAGGCATACCCCCATTGAGGATCGCGGGGCATTAGGACAATGCGACTTTCACCATAGCCTTCGGGCAGGTCAACTAATCCCTCATCGACATCTGCCAATGCTTCACGGGATAGATCTGTCTGACCCACATCAAATTTGGTTGCTTCTACTAATGATTGCTCTTCCTCGCTAGAGCGCATACCCAGGGCAGCCGCTTCCGCTACCAGAGCAGCCCCACCAGCTAAGACGGCTCCGCTTGGCGGCATAGTGCTTGGCGGCATAGTAGGTTCAACGGGCGAAGGGGGGACTGACGCAGGGGCTGCTAGGGGCGTGTCTGGAATCACATCAGCCTCAGTAACATCAGCCTCAGTAACAGATACAGGGAAATCGGTAGCCGAAGCGACTGCTAAGACAGCAGCTATGGGAGCGATCGCCCTATCGTCGGCAATCTCAGCTCCCACGATCGGTGCATCAACCGCTAGGTCTTGCTCTGAGGCAACGGATAGAAGAGGGGCGATCGCTGCGGGTACGCGAACCGCGTTTGACCGCGCCAACGCCAGCCATTCCCGATCGGCTGTTGAGTAACCAATTTCTGCCAGATAATCTCGCTCGGCGGATGGAATGGGAACGTGCCGATCTTGGTCTAGCTCAGCTACGTTGTAGTCCTGAATGCTATGGGCAGATTGGTGATTTAAGTCAATGTCGGTGACATCGTACACACGCAGGGTCAGATCTTGACCGCCCTTCTGGCGCAGTTCAGATCTATAGGCTTCGGGGACTTCCCAGTACGCGTAGGCATCATCAGAACTCCGAGGAGTCAGAATAATTCGACTTTTGGGCGCAGTCTTACCGATTAGTGCAGCACCCAAGGCGATCGCTCCTGCCGCTGCACCCGCTGCCATCGCGCTGCTATTAGCTGAGCTAGAAGCCGGAATGGTAGAAGGTGGGTTCACTCTCGAAGCGTCAGGTGGGGCGATCGCTCCTACGGCAACAGGGGGTGTGACTGGCTCCGTCGGTACAACGGGAGGTGTTGCAGCAGATGTTGAGCTAGGTGCTGGGTCAGAACGCCGACCCTTAAAGAACCAAAGCAGTCCTCCCCCCAGCACTGCCAGCAAGGGCAATAGCCACCACAGAGGGGATTTCGACTCTTGGACTGCGCTGGGTGTTGCTGCCGCGTCAGGAGAAGCTGCGTCAGGAGAAGCTGCGTCAGGAGAAGCTGCCGCTACATTTGGGGATGTTAGTGGGGATGCTAGTGGGGATGCTAGTGGGGATGTTAGTGGGGATGCTAGGGTGGACGAAGCGCCTAGAGCGACTGAAGAGTTAACGGATGGCGTAGCAGCCACTACAACATTCGCTTCGGTTTGTCTAGCTTGAGCAATTACGTCTTGGCCAACTGAAGATGTCGCAAATCCCAAAAATGCCAGCACCGCTGGACTAGGTGCCGCTTTGTAAACATAGCCACGGGGCTGAGAGTAAGGATACTTTGGATCGTCGGGTAGCGTATTGTGCATTGACACAATTTTTACGCCGCCGTCTTGGTTCAACACTTGGCTGGCGATCGCATAGCTAATTCCATCCGATCCCAGCTCTTGAATCACTGCTGCTGTATCGTCAGCAGCAACTTGCGTAGTGGTGGCTCCAGACTGGAACGGTGCCGCTTGAAACACGGCATAACGGCTCAGTGCCAGTCGAGTGTCGCTGGTATCGGGACGGTCTACAAACCGCACTGGCCCCGGCGCTCCGCCAACCTGTGACCAATCCGTAATTTCGCCACGAAACATTCTAGCGAACTGTTCAAATGTCAAATTGCCATTGAATGGATTGTCGGCACCGACTATGATGGCGATCTTTTCCCGACTAATGGGGACTTCTATCAACCCTTGGCTCTTTTCTGCGTCGGTCAGAGGCCGCCCCACTGCCGCTAGGTCAGTCTGCCCGTCTAATAAGGCTTCTAATGCTGCATCTGTACCGTCTGCCGCCAATTCGACCGTGGTTCCTTGATACTGATTCTCAAAACGATTTTTGAGACTTTCATTAATGACCGTCATACTGCTGGAGCCGTCAATCTTGACCAGCAGATCGTCAGGAAGGGTTGTAGGTAGAGGAAAAGCTGTAGGAGATGGAGATTGCGCCAAAGCCGGAGCACCTGCCAAAACCGCACTTAAAGAATTAGAGGTAGTGGCTAGAGCACCTAGCAGCATCAACGTCAGAATCGAAGTCTCTTGTTTTCGTAACATCGTTATGGGGGCAGCCTAGCTTGCTCAGAATCTTAAAGTTAATTTTTGCAAAAGACGCCCCAATTATATAGCCCCTTTCCTGGGTAGAAGTTAGTGGTGAGCTAAAACGAGTAAATCTGTTTAGTTTTTAGCTCGGTTGATTTTAAGTCTGACCGATTCAGCCCAATAAACCCTCAAACTAGCTGAGAGTGAGGATTAAGCTATGGCGATCGCACTCCAACTCTTCGCTCAGTTGCAAAAAAGCCAGCCAGAAACCTCATGATTTGGCTCAACCAATACGTTTCTAGTCAGCCATAGTCTTTTACTGATAAGTATTCTCTATATAAGTAGTTCAACCTAAATAAAAACAAGATTCTAAAAGTCTGCGCCGCCCGCGCAGCGGGCGGCGCAGACTTTTAAGGTTTTATATTTAATTACGCCCATCAAAAAATCTTTACCAATTTAGGACTACCGATTTGTGAAATGGGTTGTGGGAGGTGGGGCAGACTGAGCCTGCCCCACCTCTCACAACCCATTTGGGATTGCTGTAGAATTTGCCAGTTGGAAAATATTGTGGCCAACTCGAAAAAAATGGGAACCTCTGCGCCGCACAGGTTCCCAAGAATAAATAATCTATTGCAAACACGGCCTCAATGGATTTCCCGTATATCGTTACCAAAGCCCTCTAACTGGAGCCGCTGTAGGGCGAGCGGCAGGAGCAGACTGTGTGCTGGGAAACTGGGTTTGATAGTTGCCAACCACTGGAGTGGGTCGAACGGGCTGAAAGGGGGGCAGCAAGAGTAGCGACGTATCAAATGGGTTGTTTAGATCAGCCGTGCGAATGGTCGGGTCAGTTTCTGTCTGTTGCTGGAGCGCATTGACATAGAGACTGTGAATTCCTCTTCCATCACCAGTAATGTTGTTTTCGGGAAAAGGACCGATCAGCCAAGTGACAGATCCAACAGGACCCCGGTTGCGAAAGAAGGTACCACTCGCACCGAAATATTCATCTTCAAACGCTTCTTGAAGCGTTTGCAATTCGTTTAAATTGTTAGTATCGCTGTCGGCTTGTTGTGCTGTTGCAGTACTCGAAAAGAGGGCAGACGCACCAACTAGCGTTACCAGCCCCAATAAAACTCTAAACCTCACGCCCATAGGATTCAGTCCTCAAACTTTGCCCATCATGCTAGCTCACTTTAAGCGATGGAGCGCAGTTTTTTGTGCAGGATTGGATCGCCTGACCTAGGGAGATAACGCTAGGTTGGGTGATACAGACGTTCTAAATTGGCGTGAGGTTGATTTCGCTGCAAGAACTGGGTTGCAGCCAGCACATTTAGCGGACGGCTAAAGAGATAGCCTTGTATTTCTTCGCACTGGAGCGATCGCAGCTTAGCAAGTTGGTCAGACGTTTCTACACCCTCTGCTATAACTCTAAGGTTTAAACCACGCCCTAGCGCCATGATGGCAGTAATAATAGCAACATCGTCTGGGCTATCTGCCAGATCTTGTATAAAAGAGCGATCGATCTTGAGGGCGTGCAGGGGGAATTTCTTTAGGTAGCCCAGAGACGAGTAGCCCGTCCCAAAGTCATCCAGAACGATGCGAATCCCCATGAGACGCAGGTCGTTCAGCAGAATTGTAGTAAATTCAACGTCTCGCATAGCAGCCGTTTCTGTGATTTCTAACTCAAGGCAAGTGGCAGAAACGCCCGTTTCTGCCAGAACTTGGGCAATTTGCTCAACTAAGTTAGGTTGTTGAAACTGTCGAGCCGAAAGGTTTACAGCTACCCGTAGAGGTGCCAACCCTGCCACTTGCCACGTTTTGATTTGGGTGCAAACCATTCGTAGTACCCAAGCGCCAATCGGAACAATCAACCCGTTGTCTTCTGCCAACGAGATAAAGGTTTGCGGTGCAACCACGCCTAGTTTTGGATGCTGCCAGCGCAGGAGTGCCTCCATTTGGGTAACTTCTCCCGTCAGAATGTTGATCTGAGGTTGATAGTAGAGACTAAATTCGTTGCGCTCTAACGCATAGTGAAGACTGCTATCTAGGGTCAGGCGCTCTGACGCTTTGGAATTGAGCGTAGGAGTGTAGAACTGATAGTTGTCTCGGCCTCGATCTTTGGCACGGTAGAGCGCTGCATCGGCATTTTTGATCAGTGTTTGGGCATCTTTACCGTCTTGAGGATAGAGGGCAACCCCAATGCTGCTGGTGACATGGAGTTCGTGATTTTCTAGGCAAAAAACTGGTTTGAGCGCATACGAAATGCGCTGAGCAATCTTAGCAGCGGCTTCAACGGATGTAATTTCTGGAAACAACAGCGTAAACTCGTCGCCGCCCCAGCGGGCAATGGTGTCTTCTTCACGCAGGCAACTCATGAGTCGCTGGGTCGATTGCTCTAGTAGCTGATCGCCGATCGCATGTCCAAGGGTGTCGTTAATGGTTTTGAAGTGATCTAGATCCAAAAACATGACGGCGAAGCTCTCTCCGGTACGGCGGGCACGAGCCAGGGTAAGATACAGCCGCTGGTTAAACATCATGCGGTTGGGCAGCCCGGTTAGAGCATCGTGAAACGCTTGATGGCGCATTTGCTCTTCGGTGCGCTGCCGTTTAATGGCACCCCCAATGCTGGCAGCGATCGCCACCAAAATCGACTCTTCACTGCTAGACCACTGCCGTTCAGACTGGCAATCATCGAAACCAATGTAGCCCCAGAATTCTTCCTCAATAAAAATGGGCACCATGACCAGCGACAGAATGCTATCTGGCTCTAAAACCTCGCGTTCGGCTGGGCAAAACTGTTGAGCTGTGCGGCCAAGAGTCTGACCTGCGGCAAAGGTTTCATACCAGCGAGCCTCGCTGAATGTGCTGTAGGGCAGGCTTTGCCAATGAGGCTGGTGTATCCCCGATAGTGCTGGCGATCGCACCCACTCATGGCTCATACTCATTGCCAACTCACCCGTCTCAGAATGAAGATGGTTCTGGTAGATGTAAACTCGGTCAACCCGTGCGGCTTCCCCCAAAATAGCCAGCGCCTGTGGAATAGCCAGCGTCGAGTCGGTATTGGTTAACAAACAGCTAGTCGCAGCCGCCACCCCTTGCAGCAGGTTATCTCGATTTAGCAGCGCTAGTTCCACCCGTTTGCGCCGGGTAATATTGTCTGCTGTGCCTTCATAGCCCACCAAGTTGCCAGCCGCATTGTAGAGCGCCCGTGCCGATTCAGAAATCCAGATGATGCTGCCGTCTTTGCGGTAGACCTCCGATTCAAATCCTAGGACTTCTCTCTGTTCGGCCATAATCTGCATAAATTCTATGCGGCGGTTGGGATCTACGTAGAGCTGTTGTTGAATGTTCGTTAAGCTATTACTTAGATCTTCAGGCGAATCATAGCCATAGAGCCTTGCCAGCATTGGATTAACGGTGATGTAATGCCCATCGAGCGTACTCTGAAAAATACCCTCCACGGCGTTTTCAAAAATACCCCGATATTTAATTTCAGCCGACTGAAGGGCTTCTTCGGCTAGGTTCTGTTCAATCGCAATCCCTGCTAACCGGGTAGACATCTCCAGCAGTTGCCAATCTTGAACGATTGGCTCACAAGGGTAACGATGATATAGAGCAAGGCTGCCTAGAACCGTACCTTGAGCTGAAAAAATAGGCACAGACCAGCAAGATCGCAGGTTGTGTCTGAGGGCAAGGTCTCGGTGGTTATTCCAGTATGGATGGTGGGCAATATCGTTGACCACGACGGGTTGGCGCTGATACATTGCCGCCCCGCAGGAACCAGCATTAAGGCCAATGGCTAAGCCATTAATTTGCTCAATGTAGTCAGCGGGCAGGTTAGGCGCTGCCCCATGACGTAAGTGAACACCATCGGCATCAAGCAAGACAATAGAGCAAAGGATACCGTCAATTTGAGTCTCAACAAACTGTACTAGGCCATTGAGCACATCGGGCAAATTGGCATTGGTCGCAATCATTTCTAAGATTTGCTTTTGCCCTGCTAGCAGATTTTCGGCTTGCTTACGTTCGGTGATATCTCTGGAGGTGGCAATAATTTCGTTGACCTGGCCTGTTTCGAGATCTAATATCGCCTTACCCTTGGTTTCAAACCAGAGGTATTCGCCATTTTTACAGCGAATGCGGTAGCGAAATGGGCTAGCTTCTGGACTTTCTTTGTAGGCGGCAGCTAAGGTTTGGGCGTGGCAGTGGCGTACCAGGTCAACATCTTGAGGATGGATGAAGCTCAAGTGCGATCGCCCTAACATTTCACGCGGTTCGTATCCCAACAGGGCACGACAGGCGGGCGAGGCATAGCAATAAACGCCAGTGGGCAAGTAGCGTGCAATCAAATCGGTGGAGTTTTCGGCCAACAGTCGATAGCGGGCTTCGCTACGGCGTAGAGCAGCGTTGGCTTGCAGTCGCTCTAGGGCAAGCGAAATGGCTGCGGCTCCGGCTCGCAATAAATCGACTTCTGACGGTTCCCAAACCCGGATTTCGACACAATTATCAAACCCAATAAAGCCAAAGAACTCACCGTTGACAATCAACGGCAAGAGCAGAATTGACAAAATACCCCGTGGTTCCAAGATCGCCCGCTCTGCTTCTGACATCGTCGCCACAGTGCCAGAGTAGACCTTACCTTGAGACAAAAGCTCTTCTTGCTGAGAACCAGTATCGGCGTAGAGAAGGTTTTGTAGGAGAGGATGATCGATTTGGGGCGCGATGCCTGCTGCACACCACTCACCCTTTTGACTCATCAACAATCGTCCCGATGCGTCGTAGCTGTTGTTAAACACGTAGACCCGGCTAGCATCTGCTACGTCGCCTAGCAATCCCAAAACAGCTCTGTGAATGTCATCTTGGCTATCGCAGACCAGCAGTTGCTGTTGTACCTCTACCAGTGTGGCTAAATACTGCTCACGTTGAGCCAGGGCCTCTTCTGCCCGTCGCTGTTCGGTAATGTCTTCATAGGTGCCCAGCACCCCGATCACAGTTCCATCGGCATCGTGAATGGGTACTTTGCTAACGTCTTGCCACACTTTTCGCCCGTCTGCATACGTTTTGGGACGAATCAAGTGTAAAAAGGGAATATTGGTTTCTATAACTTGTCGATCGCTGGCTTGAAACATCTCTGCTTGAACTGCGTCCCAAACTTCGACATCGGTTTTGCCAATCACGTCGCTGGGGCTGGCCAAGCCCGCCGATTCAGCAAATAACTGGTTGGCTCCCTGGTACACCAAATTTCTATCTTTCCAAAAAATATACTGGGGAATGTTGTCGAGGATTAGCCGCAGAAATGCTTCTTTTTCTTGCAGGGCGCGCTCAACCCGTTTGCGGTCGGTGATGTTACGTGCCGTTAGCACACAAGAGCGATCGCCACAGCGAGCGAGGCGGGCTTCAAAATAGCGCTCTTCACCCTGTAGCAACAGCGCATAGTCATAGGTTTGCAGCCGACCCGTTTGTCGAGTGAGTGCCATCTTCTGACGGATTTGCTGAGCTACTTCAGCGGGTAACACGTCTTCTAATGATTGACCAATGAGCTGGTCGAGCGGTTGAAGTAAATCCTCTTCTTGTTCAGCTTGAGCATACAGATAAATACCCGCATCGCTAATAACGAATAGCATTTCGGGAATTGCTCGCAGCAAGTCTCGGTTGTAGGTTTCGCTATGTCGCAATGCTTCTTCTGTTTGCTTTCGTTTAGTGATGTCTTGCACCATACCAAAGGCTGCAAAGGATTGATTCACCGATCCGCGAACCGCAGAGCAGGTTAACAAGCCCCAAAATACCTCTCCATTTTTGCGAACGTAGCGCTTCTCTAGTTGAAAGGAGTCTTGCTTGCCCACTAGTAAATCTGAAAACGTTTCCAGATCTAGGGCTAGATCGTCGGGGTGGGTAATATCGGCGACGGTCAAGAACGGCACCTCTTCGGGAGTGTAGCCAAAAAGCTGATGCCACAGGGGGTTGGCACCGATAAGTTGACCGTTGATATCAGTGAGGCCAATGGCGATCGCCGAGCTGTTAAACACCGCACGAAACTGGTCTTCACTATGGCAGAGCGCCTGTTCCATGCGTTTCTGCTCGGTGATGTTTTCGCTCATGCCAAACGTGAACTGGAGTTCGCCAGCGACACTACGCACGGCTGCAACGGTTAAGCGACACCAAAAAATGTTGCCCGTTTTGTGGATGTAGCGCTTTTCAATTTGATAATGGTCGCGATCGCCGCGCAGCAGCTCTTGAAAAAGCGTGAGGTCGGTAGTTACGTCGTCGGGATGGGTGAAGTCGGCAAAGTGTTTGTGGCGAAATTCATCAATGCTGTAGCCAAACATATCCGCAGCCATGAGGTTGGCGTCTAACACAAATCCGTCAAGGCTGGTTAACCCAATCCCAATTGCCGCGTTTTCAAAAATGGCTCGAAATCGCTCCTCTTTCTCACGCAGGGCTGCCTCGGCCTGTTGAAGCTGGATCACCGCACCCAATTGAGCCGCGATCGCCGAAACTAACCCCACCAGTCGATGATCTTCTTGGCGCGGTTCAAACATAAAAAACACGAGCACCGCAACTAGGCATCCGTCAGCTAAAATAGGCAACCCCAGACCAGCTTTAAGGCCAACAAAAGGGGCTGCATCGGGTTGAATAAAAACGTTCTCTGGTTGGGCAGAGACATCGGGTACCCACTCCGACTGACCACTGACCCAAACTCGACCTGGCAACCCAACACCAGGTCGCACCAGCACATGCTCACTGATATGACCAACGGAATGCAGAGCTTCTGGGTTCTGGCTGTGCCAAACTGAGCTACAGGTTAGAACAGAGTGATCGTTATCAGGAAACCAAACCTCTCCAATATTCCAGTCGGTTAGGTAGCAAACTTGTTTGACCACAGCCCGCAACGCTGTCTGTAGGACGGTTAAGTCTGCATTAGGTCTAGCCAGCGATCGCGCATCAGTTGCAGCACATTCTTTGTTAGTCAGTGGTATGGATGGCGCGTCAACTAAGTACCCAGTATCATCAAGGGCATTCAAACCAGATGTTGATTGGCATGAGAAGTCAGAAATCATTGGCCGTCAGTAGGCATCTCGGCTAAGAGCGGGTTAAATCAATTCAAGTAAACGGACTCCTTCAGCTCAATATTTCAACCTGACGTTTACCTTTTAAGACCCTGTTTGAAATGTATTCTAGACGGTTGATTGTGCAGACGCGAGGCATCTGAGAAATCATCCTTAAAACAACCTCCAAAAGCTTCGTGCAGTGAGTAAACCCTTAAAAAGGTAAATATTATGTGTAAGATGCAACCCAAATATACGAATCTGGAACGTTATGCTGTTTTTAGATGTAGGTTAGGCAGGGCTACGGGAGATCTAACCAATAGGGTTGGTTCATTCACTGTGCAATTAACCGACTTGTGGAGCAGTTAGGCGATCGAGCAACAACCTCGAACGTTGATTGCAAGGTAGACACATCTATTTCTAAGTTATTCAGCCAGAATCCGGACAAATTGCAAAATAGTTTGAACTCAGAGGTGTCAATTTAGATTAGCTTATTTGATGATCAAGCTAAAACAATTGGCTCAAACACCCATAAGTGAACGGCGATCGCCATTCACTTGGTTTGTTTTGATACATTTGCGTAACTTAAATGTTAGCTACTAATAGCATTCCCTAATTCGGTCACGCCGTCGCTCTCATACTGAGCAACTCCACTAGCAACAGGTTAAGTTCTATGTCACCCTGTTGCTACCAAGTGCAGTTATAGCGGTAGCCATGATCAATAGGACGCCTCCCTGTCATTCTCGCGCAGGCGGGAATCCATCTGCTCGATAGGTGCGGGGGTGGATTCCCGCCTGCGCGGGAATGACGCTGGCATGTCCTAAGCTTTATGACTATGGCTATAGCTGGGGAGGTCGAGTGCGATTCAAGAGTTAGCGTATCCCTATCCAAGTAAAAAAATCTTGATGTGTAAATAGCTCTAATAGTAGCAACGCAATGAAGCCAATCATGGCAAATCGTCCATTAATCTGTTCGGCATAGGCAGTCCAGCCAAAGGCGGGTTCGGGCTGCACAGAAGAGGGCTGAGAGGGGGACGTGGGTGTAGGTGTGTTACTGCTCATAGAATCGTAAGCGGAAAATTGCTCGTGAATGGGTCAGAGGTTGCTTAGAGACTGGTCGTAACTTGTTCCTCGGAACGAGTGCAGCAAAGCCAACGGCTTTGCCCAGGATGGCTGGTGCGGACATCCCTTATCCTTCCTTCTTTCTCTCTTCATCGTGCTCTAGTTTTTGAACGGCTTCGATGAGCGATCGCACCTCTGCCGTGCCTTCGGATGGCTCAAACCCCAGAGGCAGTTTGCCGCGAACTAACATCCGCAGACCTAAGGAACCTAAGCTGGCAAGCCCCTGTACATCGCGGAACGAGTTGCCCATGACTTTGAGACCAAAGCGGCGCTCGTCAATCCAGCCGCCTTCTTTTACCAAGTCTACCAGCACCTTGCGGTGACGAATGGAGCGGCTCGACTGCTCATCGTGGCGATCGAGGATCTGTTGTTTAATGTTGCTAATTTGATCCAGGGGTGCAACGTCCATTGGGCAAACAGAATTGCAGTAGTAGCATCGGGTACATGCCCAAACCCCTTGTGTGCTGTTGTTGTAATCGTCTAACCGGACTTCGGTCTGGCTATCGCGGTTGTCCGCAACCATGCGATATGCTTTGGCTAAAGCGTGAGGCCCAACGAATTCGGGGTTTGTTTCACGAGCTGCACATTCTGAATAGCAGGCTCCACAGAGGATGCAGTTTCCGGTTTGGTTGAGGCGATCGCGCTCTTCTGGGGTTTGTAAAAACTCGCGTTCTGGAACCTGGCGAGCCTCTGTACTGACATAGGGATCAACAGCCTGTAAGTTATCCCAAAAGCTCTGCATATCCACCACCAAATCTTTAATAACAGGCATGTTGCCCATTGGAGCAATAACAAAGGTGGGCATTTCAGCAGGAGCAGAGCCGTTAGTAGTTTGGCTGTTATGAATATGCTGCAATCGAGCAATCTCGCTGCCTACATTTTCTTTGCAGGCTAGGGCAGAGCGTCCATTAATTCGCATGGAGCAGCTACCGCAGATGGTGTTACGGCAGTTTTTGCGGAAGGCGAGGGTGCCGTCTTGTTCCCACTTCAGGGTATTAAGACAATCTAAGATAGTGTTGCTTGGGTCTGCTTCCAGTTGGTAGGTCTGAAAAGCCGGAGCAGTGTTGGCGGTTTGCCGTAAAATCTTGAATTGAATCTGCATACGGGATGGGTCGATGTTGAAGTAAGGGAATATGGATGAAGAAACTTGAAGGTGATGAAGAGACTTGAAGATATAGAGGCTTAATCAGGGAGCTTTAATTTAGAGGAACGCAAGCAAGAACAGCAGTAAACCTTGCAGCGATCGCTCACTATTAGCCTTAACTTGGATTTTCCCACCCGCATCTTTGCTGACGTAAGGGTTTAGATTTGGCTTTTAAGTTGATTGAGCTAAATTCTGGGCGTTGTACGTCCATGTCGTTGCTTTCTACAGTTTAAGTCTCAATCCTCTAACCATGCCGAAACTCGGATATATTTTCACTTGCCCATCTCATCTAAAAAACTCAGTAGTGGTAGTGATGTAAGGATTTTTTGATGGGCTGGCTTCGCCCGCCCATCAAAAAATCCTTACCAATTTAGGACTACCAAATTTCAGATTAGACCTCACTGCACAAATGCCTTTTTGAGGGCGTAAATCGTTTCCCGCAAAGCCGGGAAACGATTTACGCAGGAGGTCTATCCTTTGTGCAAAAGGGCAAGAAACGTATAGCCTTTGGAAGGCTTGTACAAGAGTACACGCAACTTTTAATGTACTTTGTTTAGGCTGGCTCTGTCTGGCACAATTAAAATCTGGGTTTGCAACATACTTGATTTTTAACGTGGTGAAGTAGTTTCTCATGGATAGAAAACTTGCTGCTGAGCACTTTGATGCGGGTTGTTTCAAAACTGAAGAAATTACTGCTTTGAATGTGGGAAACTTTAAGCTTATAATTACGGAATATGGCTTTATTTATTTAATCGAGTCCTTATAAGTACGTTTATAAAGCTGCAAGTATATCTAGCAATCTTCTCTCTTTTGAACCGAAGGATGTTCCCAACGTGATGACTGAAACTGTAGTATCTCCATTAACTGGAAAAGCCCTGCTTCAAAAGGTAAAAGAACTTGCCCATTTGAAACCCCGAGAAAAAGCAATTCGCTGTGGTTATCAGACAACAGGAAAAAACAGCCAGACTCGCGTCAATCTAGGCGCTTTCTATGAGGCGCTGTTGGCGGCACGAGGTATCTCTCTGGGTGCTGATGGCGATCGCGATGGTCGTGGGCGCGAGCCAACCTATCGGGTCAGTGTTCATAAGAACGGCCAAATTGTAATTGGTGCCACCTACACTGAAAAAATGGGTTTAAAATCTGGCGATGAATTTGAGATCAAACTGGGCTACAAGCACATCCACTTGATCCAAATAGATGCCGAAAAAGACGACGCAACGGACTACGAGGAAGACTGAACCCATTTTCGGGTAGCAGTTTGGTAGAAATGATTGGGAAGTCTAGTTTCTTGTGTTCAAAATCGACAGAGCCAAACCGCACAGCTAGATATCTAGGACTTACACACCTGATACGAAAATCAAGAAAGTTGAATGAATTTACGGGCGCTCCGCGCCCGTAAATTCATTCAACTGCATGAGTCCTAATATTGAGATGACCTTTTAAGTAGTTCAACCTAAATAAAAACAAAATGCTAAAAGTCTGTGCCGCTCGCCGCGCGAGCGGCACAGACTTTTAGGGTTTTATATTTAATCACCCCCCACCTATTCATATTCTGGGATTGCAGTGTTAAGGAGGTTGCAATTTAAAGTTGATTAACTTCTTTGATCGTGTGTCGGAAACCCTGGCAGAGGTATCATCCCCATTGCTAGTGGGTAGTTTTTACCTAGTCTGGCTGCTGCTGTGGCTGCCGATCGCCCTTCCCTTGGCGATCGCCCTACGCTGGCATCCCCATCAGCCGATTACACCTGCCCAAAAACTTCCCCTGTTGGCATCGTTGTATTTACTAGCTCCTTTGGTGGTTTGGGGCTTTGCACGGGGGTTAGGTGAATCATTTTCTACCTATGGCCTAGAGATTCGTTCTGGGTTGTTAGGGGCTGTGGGGTTGGGTTGGCTTATGGGTGTGTTGGGGTTGGTCGGAATGTTGGCTATACAGATGGGATTGGGCTGGGTGCAGTGGCAGTTGCCAGCGGCCATGCCGGAAAATGCCCTAGTCCAGAACGCCTCTCCTTTCAGGAGCGTTTACGGATCGAGCATCCAACTACTATCTACGCTGGCGCTGGGTTTGTGGGTCAGTGTGACTGAAGAGTTGATATTTCGCGGATTTGTTGTGACTCAGTTACAGCAGGATTATGTGCCCTGGGTGGCGGCGGCGATCGCCAGTCTTATATTTGCACTGCTACATTTGCTCTGGGAAGGTCGCAATAATGTTCCCCAGTTGCCAGGTCTATGGCTGATGGGTATGGTGCTGGTCTTGGCTCGCTGGGTGAATGAAGGGGATTTAGGGCTTGCAATTGGGCTTCATGCTGGATGGATTTGGGCGATCGCCAATTTGGAAGCCGCTCAGCTTTTAATTCCTACCGGGCGAGCTAGCGAGTGGCTCACGGGTCTGGGGGGAAAACCCCTGGCGGGAGTGATGGGTATTTTGTTTCTGCTGGCAACCAGTGCTGCTTTGTTACTGGTCTAAGAGGATGTTTGAAAAGTGGTCTGCTGTGATTTTAGGCACCTGTTGATCCCCCTAGCCCCCTTAAAAAGGGGGGAACTGGACTCAAAGTCCCCCTTTTTTCTAGCGCAGCGGCGCGCCAGCGCGGGGATTTAGGGGGATCGATACCGTTTTTATACCAGCGACGGGACTTTTAAAACATCCTCTAAGACATTACAGCGTTTTACGCTTGGATAAAATCAAATTTTTGATCAAGAGCCGCGCTCAGCGCGGCTCTCATCAAAAATTTGTACCCCATGCACTTGAAACGTGCTGTATTTCTGAGCTGAGTAATCCGGTTTTTAGTAACCTGTTATACCTTCTCATAATCGAGCAAGACTGAAAATAGCCCCTTATTCTATTAACGATGATTCACCTTATCTGTTGCAAAGGGTCTACTACAGGCACATGAGTATTTCTACAGAACCGCAGGTTATTGATCATTCCCAAGCGAGCCAAGACTACCCGCTGGCGGCAGTTCCGCTGGATGCTCGCAAGCCAATCTGGTCGCTGGCTCCTCTGCTAATGGGTTTTGCGCTAACCTCCACTACCTTGTTTGCTGGGGGAGCGATTGGGCCAGCATTTAGCTTTACTAATATTCTCTGGCTAGTAGTAATCGGCAATCTATTGTTGGGTTCCTACTGTGCTGCGCTTGGATATATTGCCAGTAAAAGTGGACTGAGCACTGTGTTGATGGCGCGGTTTAGCTTTGGCAATATTGGCTCTCGCTGGGTTGACTTTATTATGGGTTTTACCCAAATTGGCTGGTATGCCGTCACCAATGCGTTTATTGCCGATGCGTTGACAAATCTGTTAGGTCTACCAGGCTCCTTTAGATGGATTTTCCTGGTTTTCTTTACCTATGCGTTTTGTGTCACTGCATACATTGGCTACACTGCTATAGACTGGCTCAGTCGTATTGCTGTTCCTGCCATGCTGATCTTGATTGCAATTAGCCTGTTTTTAGGCTTTCGAGATGCAGGTGATCTACTTGCTTTAGAGCCTACCAAACCGATGAGTTTTGGGGCTGGGTTGGCTGTAGTGATTGGGACGTTTATCTCAGGGGGAACCCAAGCCACTAACTGGAGCCGATTTGCGAACTCAGGTAAAAATGCAGTCTGGAGTACCTTCCTTGCTTTTACGTTTATTAATGGCTTGCTAGTATTTGCCGGAGCCTTTTGTACCTTAGTCTATGGCAGCGAAGATCTGATTCAAGCGATGGCAAAGCAGGGAATTTTGGTAGGGGGGTTAATCTTACTGATTCTCAATGTTTGGACAACGCAAGACAATACTATTTATGCATTTTCGGTTGCGGGTTCTAACTTCTTTCGGACTACAAAGCGTCACGCATTTGTATTGGGTGGAGCCACGTTTGCATTAGTGCTGGCACTGGCTGGGCTTTATGAGAATGTAATTCCTTATCTGATTCTTTTGGGATCAGTCATTCCTCCGGTAGGCGGCATTATCATGGCGGACTTCTGGCTAAAGCACCAGGGACATTTTCCGTCGCTCAATTCTAAGCTACCAGCTTTTAACTGGGCTGGGGTGATTGCTTATGTAGTGGGGTCGGCAACTGCTTATCTCTCTTCGCAGGCTGGGTTTGGGGTTGGCCCCATTAATGGCATTGTTGTGGCGGCGGTTTTGTATGTGGTCTTGAGCAAGGTAATTCCTCAACGTATCCGCGCTATGGAGCCGTAGGCTGTGCTATTTGGTGTTGCTGATTTCATGTATGAATTTTTCTGAAAGGGGCGCGGAGCGCCCCTTTCAGAAAAATTATACCCAGATTAAGCAGTGCCCTAGTACTCGGCGGCGGAAGTGTAACTACTATTACAGGCTCCCCAGACAAGGGGCTTAAGCCCCTTGTTCAAATGTAGGCAAACTTCCGCCGTTGA
>Ga0105046_10001963_pt1 | contig 32176 bp, 34 predicted proteins | sample MAT03_FD_78385 | JGI IMG/M metagenome (GOLD analysis project Ga0105046, IMG submission 78385) | Freshwater microbial communities from Lake Fryxell liftoff mats and glacier meltwater in Antarctica - MAT-03 (megahit assembly) | ecosystem: Environmental > Aquatic > Freshwater > Ice > Liftoff...
GTACGGCCAGCAGTAAGAGCGGAGCCCACCGGAATTGTGCAGTCAGGCGTCGAATGGCGTGCTGGCTGACGATCGAAGGGGAGGTGACGCAAAATGAGTATCTGGGCCGCATTCGCAGGTTTTATTGCCACAGCTTTGACTGGAACGCTGGTTTGGAACTGAAGAAATAAATGTTCGAGGCGGGGGGATCTGCTTGAGAAACGCTACAAGGAAAGTCATCGCAGTGACCGCCGCGCTCGGGGCGGTTGCTCTTGTCGGTTTGTTCTTAAACCAACCAAGTGTTGACTCGACAGAAATGAGTGCCGCGACTGCATTTGCGGTGTTTTCTGTTTTCGGGGCACTGATGCCCTATGCGTTGTCGGATAGATTGAATGGGCAGGCTACTTTCGTCACGTTTTTGGCGAGTGTGGTACTTGTGCCTTCTTGGCTTTCTGTTGTTAGCGCCGCGTGCGTAATTCTTCTCACTCAAGTGATCGCGAGAAAGGAGACTGCGAAAGTTATATTCAATGTGTCGCAGCACGCGGTGACTCTCTCTTGCACCGTAGTCGCATATCGGCTTACCGGCGCTGCAGGTGCCGTTTACGGCGGAGAAATAAAGCTTGCGTCAGTGCTTGCGGCATTCCTCGCGTTCGTTCTGGCGAATTCAATAGCCGTTGCGGCGGTCTTAAGCGCAGAGACTCAAAGAAACCTTTGGGTCGTTTGGAAAGAAACGCAGCGAGCATTTCTTTTCGATCTTGTTGCTTTGCCGTTTGTTTTTGTCTTCGTGACTGTTTACGTGAAGTTTGGTGTTCTGGCCACGTCTGCAGCAGCGGCGCTCGTGCTTATTGTCAGACAGTTAAATAGCACGAACGAAGAGCTGCATGTTTCGAACAAGGAACTGCTTGAGCTTACTGTAACTACGCTTGAAGCACGTGATCCGTATACATCTGGTCACTCGCGTCGTGTTTCTCAGTACTCCCGGATGATGGGGCAAGCCCTCTCACTCTCCGCGAAGCAGGTAGACAGGCTCGCCGTAGCTGGATTGCTCCACGACGTGGGCAAGATCCATGAAGTGTTTGCGCCGATTCTTGCCAAGCCTGGAAAGCTTACCGCAGAAGAACGGGCGGTCATGGAATCGCACCCGATTAAAGGTGCGGAATTGGTCCGGATTTCTTCCCACTTGCGGGACACTGTAGAGCCGATCCGGCACCACCATGAGGCGTGGGATGGATCCGGATACCCGGACGCGCTTACAGGCGAAGCGATCCCTGTTTTTGCGAGAATTATTGCGATAGCAGATACGATTGACGCGATGGCGAGTGACCGTCCGTACCGGCGTGGGCTTTCTGCGGAAAAGATTCGAGCGGAGATCCTTCGAATGAGCGGCATCCAGTTTGATCCGGTAATGTTACCAGCGCTCTTCGCGGCTGGGACAATTGATACGGTGCTGCGTCTTGCGTGCGCTTCTCACGATGATCACTTCGCTGCGGAACCAACTCTCTCCCTTCTTGCGAATGGTTAGCCAACAGGGCTAACGACGTGTGCTGCAGAGATCATGTCATGTTTTGCAACAGAAATGGCCAGACTTTCCGCCCCGACTGCTGAATTTTGGCGATTTGGCCCTGAGCAAAATGCAGCATCTGATGGTGAGTTCCGATTCTTTTCGAGCCAATAAGAAGTGCCGTGATGATTCTCTGCTCGTTCGGGTTAAATTGTCGTTTCTCAAGACTCGTCTCTAAGAGAGACATCTCCTTCTGAATCTCGGCAATCTTGCTCCCGCGATGTGTTGCGATTTTGACGCTCAGTGACGCCCAACGGGACGTCCCAGCCTTACCGTGACTGAAGGCATTTATAGTCAGCCGAGCAGCCTTTGATGCTGCAGCGCTGTCGCCCCGGAGCAGTGCCTCCCAGCAACAGAAAAAGGCGTGGTTGCCGCTCAGAAGCGGCGCGTGAATCGAATGCTTTTCAAGTATTCTCGCGGCGGAGTTTAGGTACTCTTGCGCGCTTCTTACGTCCATCTCGTCAATGCATAGCTCAGCAAGGCGAATGTCACCTTGTACAACTTGCGAGAAGTACTGAAGATCAGATGCAAGCTGCCTCGATTCATGAAGCAAGCCTTGCGCGATAGCTGCGCTCCCGGTGCTGGCGTAAATCTCTGCTGCATTTCGCAATCCCATACAGGCCAGACGAATATCGCCGACCTTTCGCGATTCGTCGACGAGGTGAGCCGCACTCTCTGTGGCCTTGCAAAAGTCTCCGGTCGAAGCAAAATAAATTAAATCCGCGCGATGCAGGTCAAAGTGGCTGATTGCATGCGAATGACGAACAGCGTTGACTGAGCGATGAGCAGCGTTGAGCCCTTCGATATCTCCGAGATTGGAGGCGATCGAAAGTGCCGTAACGGCTTCAGCGATCCTAACGTCTGGAGCTGAATCAGGATCTCGAGAAGCAGAAAGCGTTTTATTGAGCGAATCAGTCGCCGAGAATTTGTATTCAATTTCACCAGCCGCTTCGGAAACACGCGGGAGTGAAGACGCCCTCGAGTCCTCGCTCGAATGTGTCGGCGCGATGCGCTTGGACTCGGCGGCGATTTTAACCTGACGAGAGACCGAATCAAGCAGCGACTTAAGGGGCCGGGTTCTTGCCATCGAACGCAAGCGGCCAAACTCAAATAGAATCGATGGCGCCGTATCCGTCCGCACAAGGATACCGAGCTGCCCATTCACCGCAATCGCCGCCTGTTTCTCGTCTTGCGCAACGATCATGGCGCGCACACTCGAGTATAGGTCAGTCGAGCTTAAGTGCGTGACACCATGCTTCAACAACACCTCCCCCCCCTTCAACGCATCCAACCGCAACACCGTCCGCTTCACCCGCAGCTCCGCCCCATCAGCCATCAACCCCGACGCCCTCAACACCCCCTCCTCACACTGCACAAACCCACTGGTCTCCAACCCGTCCAACGCCGCCGCCAACGACATCTCATCCACCTCTAACGCCGCCGACACCACTCCCTGGCGCGCCGAACCACCCAACACCCCGCACAACGCCAACACCCGCCACTGCAATTCGCTCAACTCCCGCAGCGCGCGGTCCACCGCCACCTGGACGCGCCACGGAATGACATCCGGCGACCCCGCATCCAGCATCAGCCCCAGCATCTCGATGCCATACATCGGCACCCCCTCCGCGAACACTGCCGCACACGCCACCTGATCCGCCGTGGCACGCGGCTGCTCCGCCGCGGCGTACGCCGCCACCACGCTCCGCACATCCAGCGTGTTCATCGGCCGCAGCGACAGTCGCTCGATCCACTGGGCATCCACCGGCGCATCCGTCGGCGTCCCGGCTGTGCACGACGTCAACATCATCGTGTGATACCGCGACACGCCACGGCGATACATCCGGTCCAACCGCCCCAACGACTCGGCGTCGATCCGCTCGGCGTGCTCCAGCTGCAGCAACAACGGCGTCTCCTCACTCACCGCCGCCAGCAGATCCTCGATCTCCGCAATCGGACAATCGTCCGGTGACAGCAGCGTGCTCGCGAGCCACGCCCGCATCGCCTCCAACGCCTCCGGTGAGACGCCCATCGCCCCCGGGTAGTCGAGCAGTCGGCGCACCAGCGTGCGCAGCGCCGCGAACGGCATCGTGCTTCGCGCGCTGTCACACTGCAGGTCCAGCACACGCATCCCCTGCAGCACCGCCGACTTGCGCACCTCATACTGCAGACGACTCTTGCCGCTTCCGTCAGGCCCGTAAATCAGAAACGCCGCCCCCCGTCCGGCCCGCGCGTCAAACAGCGCGGCGGTGAGCCGCTTCGATTCGCGAATGCGTCCCACCAGCGGCCCGTGGTGCCTGCCACCGCTCTGGTACGCCACCGACGGCAGCTTCTCAGCGATCCGACGGCGCAGCAGCTGCGCCGGCAGCGCCGCATCGTGCCCGCCACCCACGCGCCCGATCTCCACCAGATATGCATCGAGCAGCCGGAGGGCGTCGACCTTCGCACCCTGCATCGCCATCGTCTCGGCGCACGTCAACGTCGCTTCTTCATTCAACGGGTCAAAGCTCAGCAGCTGCACCGCATGGCGATTGGCAAGGAGCAGATCGCCCGCCGATCGCGAAGTCTGCATGGAGCGAACGATGCGCGGGCGAAGCAGCGCATGCACCCCGACCCGCTGCGAGGTGATCCACGACCGCAGATCGTCGGAAAAGTCCGGATCGTAGTCGGGGAGCCACTCACCGCCGACATCGCCCACCGGATCGTCCCAGTCGCACGACCAGAATCGCGGATCGAGACGCAACCCGTCGTCGCCCGATTCCACGATCAGCCCGATCTCTCTCGCCTTGTAGACCGTCTGACGCAGGTTGTGACGTGCATTCGCATCGCCGACGCCGGGCCAGAGCGTATCCATCATCGTCTGGCGAGAGGTGATCCGACCCACCGGCACACTCAACCGGACAATCATCGCGAACAGACGCTCCGCGTCAGGGGTCAACGACTCATGCCCGAGCTCAACCCGCTGCGCGCCGAGAAACTGCAGCCGAGCGGTCGTCTTCGAACGATCTGACATCTGGATCCCTCCGGATCTGCCGCGCGTCTCCACTCCTCACCGCGCACACCGACGTCGGCGCAGGCCGGCTGCATCGCCTCCTCACCACAAACTGCACGCGCTGGTCACACCGGCGTCATTGTCGACCATTCCCGCGCTCCCTACACACCGTGCGTGCGGATACCTTCCTCAATATGGTCTCCCTGCTCGATATCATCGGTCCCGTCATGGTCGGGCCCTCGTCGTCGCACACCGCCGGCGCCTGTCGGCTGGGGTTGCTGGCGCGCGGGCTGGTTGGCGGCACCCCGCAGTCGGCGCGTGTCGAACTGCACGGCTCCTTCGCCCGGACCGGTGAGGGGCACGGCACCGACAAGGCCATCGCCGGTGGTCTGATGGGCTTTCGCCCCGACGACGAACGGCTGCGCACCGCCCTCGACATCATGGAACGGGAGGGGCTGGTCTACGTCTTCGAGAAGACGTCGCTCGGCGAGGAAAAGGATGTCCATCCGAATACCGTTCGCATCACCGTCACGCGCAACGATCGGTCGGCCGTCATGCAGGGATCATCGCTCGGCGCTGGTCGCGTACTGGTCACCGACATCGATGGCTACCCCGTCGAAGTCACCGGGAATCTGCACACCATCGTGCTCGTCGCCGAAGACGTCAAGGGCAGCGTTGCGCGCATCGCCACCCTGCTCGCCGACGCAGAACTCAACATCGCCACGCTGCGACTCACCAGAAAGCAGCGCGGCGGCGATGCCTTCATGGTTATCGAGACCGATCAACAGCCCGGCGAATCGGTGCGCGACACGATTCGTGCGCTGAGCTGGGTGCGATGGGCGTTCCGCCTCGACAAAGTGGGAGCGGCCTGAGATGTACAAGTCTCTTGCCGATGCCATTCGCGACGCCGAAGCGCGTGGGGTTCCGCTGTCGACGGTGGCGCTGGAAGCGGAATCGGCCGACGGCGGTCGGACGGTCGAAGACATCCGCAATGCGCTGTCGCGGGCGCTCATCATCATGCGCGGCGCCATCACGCAGGGCGAGAATCCCGACCTTCGCTCCGCCTCCGGGCTGGTCGGCGGCGACGCCGCCAAGTTGCTATCTGGACCTGAGGGTCCGTTGAGCGGAACGCTGTTCCGCGATGTCCTGATGCGCGCCCTCGCCGTCCAGGAGGTCAACGCCGCCATGGGTGTGATCGTCGCGGCGCCGACGGCCGGTGGTGCAGGTGTACTGCCGGCGGTGCTCACCGGCATTGCACTCGCGAAGCAGATTCCCGACGAACGGGTGATCGATGCACTGGCAACGGCCGGTCTGATCGGCGCCGTGGTTGCTGAACGCGCCTCACTCAGCGGTGCCGAAGGGGGGTGTCAGGCGGAGACGGGAGCGGCGGCGGGCATGGCAGCCGGTGCCGCCGTCGAGATGCTCGGTGGCACACCGACGCAGGCGGGCCATGCGACCGCCCTCGCGCAACAGGGGACACTCGGCCTGGTCTGCGATCCGCTTGGCGGCTTGGTGGAACTCCCCTGCGTGTTCCGCAACGCCACCGGGGCCGCGATTGCGCTCGCCGCCATCGAGATGGCGATGGCGGGTATCACGTTCGCGATCCCCGTCGATGAAGTGATCGATGTGATGGGTGAAATCGGCCGGGAGATGGATGTGCGGTATCGCGAGACGGCGGGTGGCGGACTGGCGGCCACTCCCACCGGCCGTCGACTGGCGAAAGCGCGACTGGTGCAGATCAAGCGTGCCGACGGGTAGTCGCTGGCCGGCATCCACGACCGGGTCACGTCGATGGCACCGCATCGCGCCGCCGGCTCATCGCGACACGCAGCGCCGTATAGGTCAGCAAGCCCACCGGTCCGAACATGAACGTGAGTCCGAGGCAGGGGACTACCATCACATGCGGGATGTTGCGCTCTCGCGCATCCATCACCTCCCAGCAGCCGATGAACAGATCGAAGGCGAGGTAATGCACCCAGCCGGCGAGCACCGCACGGTCTGCGGAGAACAGCGCCTTCACCTGGCTCAGTGATCCGAAACCCCCAGCAGGGTTGTCTGGAGCGCTCGTGAGCGCCCAGATGTAGAGCACCGCCAACGCCGCCGGCACGACGAACCTGAGGAGCGGCGCGACGCGCTTCGGCTGCAGGATCAGGGCGATCCAGGAGACCAGCGCGGTGGTGTTCGCATACTGAAAGAGCTGTCCGTCGCTCATGAGGTGGCGCCGGGTACCGGCAGCAACGGGTGGCCGTTGAGCGCCTGTATCAGCGCCGCGCCAAAGAGCGTCGCGCACAGCGCCGCGCCCGCGAAGACCAGCGCCCGCTCCGTGCCATCGTTGCGTGGTTGGCGCACGCGACGGACGCCAAGCAGCAGCAATGGCAGGATCTGGAGCGCGTGCATTCCAAGGAAGTGTGGGATCCGCAGATCGCCGTGCAGTTTACTCCAGTGGATGAGCGGAATCCCCACCTCGCCGTCAGCTCCACCCACGGTGTGTGCGCCAGCAATGAACGGACGCTCATTGCGAGACATGGACGCCAGCTGCGCTGGACTCGGCTGCGTCATGCGCCAGCCCATACCTGCACCGACGATGTTCAGAGCCAATCCAAGGCGCAGTGCCGTTCCCATCGCCCGATCTGCGGCGGGAGTGCGAAGGTGCAGGACGAGGAGGATCATCGACATTACCCACACCGTCGCAATACCGATGCCCATACCGCTGAATATGGCGATGTCGAGTGGCGTGTTGACATTGAAGTGACTGTTCACGCCACGCACGGCCTGCACGAAGATCAGCACTGTCTCGAGCACGATGATCCAGCCGATCGACGCCGCAGCTACCCTGAGAATCCGGGAACGCGGCAGGTCTCGAATCATCCACGCCAGGGTGAACAGATATGCCGCGCCTGACGCTCCGAACTTCGCCGGCTTGAGCATCGCCGGTGCACCCGCGATCACGCGAACATCGAAGACCAATCCGATCAGCGCGAGCATCAGCAGAACGAGGCACACCGCAGCCATCCGAATCAGCTGTGGTGACCACCGTTCGCAGCGAGAGTATCGATCGCGTATGGCAGGCATCATGGTGTTGGAATGGGCTTTGAGCCAGCGAAAGACGACGACTGGTGCACGGTTCTACGGCGACGCAGAGTTCCAGTTTCAGGAGCGTTCACCCGACTGGGTGATGGCAGCCACGCTACCAACGACTAGCGTGTCCTGTGATCACCGACGCCCGCCGAACGGACCAACACATTTCTTCGTCTCCGACGGTGAAAACCAAGAACAAGAACTTACTCCGCACGGCGCTCCTGGCGCTCATGCTGTATGCGGCGGGTTGCTGTGCGACAGCTGAGGTGCAGGCACAGGCGGCGAAGAAGCTGCCAGGCGTAACCTCCACGAGCACCAGGAGACGCGGCAGTGGTGCCGACGCGAACATCCGTCGCGACGATGCACGAAATACATTGACCAGGCCGACGGCAGCACTCAGTCGTGGGGCCCGGTCACGGGCGATGCGTCCTCGGGATTCCGCTGGACGATCCGCAACTGATGCGCGGCGGGGGGTGCACCTGAACGATGCACCCCCTGCGGTTCGGCCGGTGGCATCAGCGATGACGATGGCGATGCTGTAGCACGCGCGCACGCCGCCGCGCCGACGCCGGTCATGAATGCTTCCAATCGCTCGGCGGCCAGCGGAAGCTCCCGGATCGCATCGAGCACGAAGAGATCGAGCGCGTCGTACCAGATTCCGTTGCGCGCCAGTGAGTTGATGGTCGGAGTGGCTGCAACGACGTGGCGCTGGATCTGATCGCGCACCAGCAGCTCGCCAGACAGACTGCGCAGAGACCATTCAGCGACGTCACCGTCGGCCAGCGGAAAGCGCGCCTCGCCGAGGGCAACGCGGTTGAGCCCTGGTCTGAGAGAGATCATCACCGCGCTCAACACATCGCGCACCCGGACGACCAGGCGCGCCGAGTCCGGGGCGTTCGTCACACATATCGATACGAACGGCGCGGCGCGCATCGTTTGCGGCACGAGCGCATCGATTCTCGCGCTCGGTACCAGCGCGCGAGCACTGCCGCTCACCGGAACGGTGGAGTCGCGAGCCGTACCGCGCACGGGAGGCTTGAACGTGACCTGCAATCGTGCCGCCGATCGCACGGAGGCGGCGGGCGAGCTGCGCGCAGTCGTGTCCTGCGCAGGCAGCTGCGCACCCGCGACGGCAATCGCGACGGCGACAAGCGTCAGCCGTTGCGCGCCAATCGTGGATCTCGTTGCACGTGCCATCGCGGGTGCGGGGGTGAGCGGAGTGCATGATCTTCGGTACACATCTCATGATGCACTCTGCATCTCAGACCAGACACCCCCGTCCCACCCTGCAGGATCCCGCCTGCCTGACCGGAAGATCACTTCTTCGCGGGCTGCGGGTGCGCGGCGATCCACGCGCACGCCTTCTGATCGCCACCCGTGCCGCCACGCGCATGGAACTCGACGGCGCGTGTGACGATCGTGGCAGTCACCGACGTCCCCGTTTCATACATCGAGGCCCGCACCGTGCAGCGAACGGCCACGCCCCCTTCGCACCCCTGACTCAGGTACTGACCGGCGCGCACATCGTCGCGCATCACGCCAGAGCCACGCAGATATCCGGTACCGAGATGCGTACAGCTCTCTGCCACACCTGGCGTCCCGGTGCACGCCTGGGCGAAGAGCTGACGCGCCTTGCTGCGGTCTGGAAGCGCCGCCCAGCCTACCGAAACGTCGTGGCGCACCAGCTGCCTGAGTGACAAGACGAAGCCGATGAGTACACGCGTGTGCTTCAACTTTTCGCGCGCGGAGTTCGAGCGCGACAGAACCGTTGGGCTCACGCTGTTGACGGCTTATGGCGACATCTACGGCCAGCAGCCGTGGGGCCGGGAGGCGGGGAGGATCGTGGTGGCCGCTCGCGCCGGAGGGTCGCTCACACTCCCCGAAGCCGCCGCCCGCCTGCCCGCCCGCACCAGCGGCGCGACCCGCCGCGCCCACTGGGGCGAGCAGCAAGATCGGGAATCTCGGCTTTCGCTCCATTCAGCTCGTCCGGCCCCTGGGCGCCCGCCGGCCTCACGCCCGGACAGCACATCAGCGCCCTCGCCCGGCTCGGCCGCCCCACCGATCGGGACGCCGACACCTACGTCTATGTGATCACCTGTCACCTCGTGCGCGTCGCCACCAACGGCACTGTCATCACTGCCATCACCGTGCGTTTTGACCAGTAGCGCACCGGTCACCTCGGTGTGGGGAAGGGTGGGCTGGTTGCCGACCATCCCGTCGGGCCAATAGCTTCGCGTGTCGGACCGAAACACGCTGACTCCGCCTGCGTACGGGGAGGCGGCCCCCAACCCGAGGCACCACATGATTAATCGCGATGATCTGGAGAGCTTTCTCGTCCGACTGGGCGCAGAAGGTGCCAGCTATTCTGAAGTCGAGCCGGGCATGTTCGTGGTTCGCCCCGGTGGCACCCCCGACGCACAGGTGGTCGTCCACCTCACCCCGCCGGTACTCCTCCTGCGCATGAATGTCATGCCGGTGCCGGAGGACGCGGGGAACGCCGCCAGGCTGGCTCGCCGACTGCTGGAGTTGAACGCGACCGATCTCGTTCACGGCGCCTATGGCATCTCGGCCAACGACATCATCCTCACTGAGGCGCTGGAGCTGCAGAATCTCGATTTCTCGGAGTTTCTCGCCGCCTATGAGAGCATGACGCTCGCCCTCGCGTCGCACGTACGCGAGCTCGCCCCGTTCCGCGAGGTCCACTGATCCGATGGGACTCTTCGACCGCCTTTCATCGCTCATCAAAGCGAACCTCAACGATCTGATTTCAAAGGCTGAAGAGCCGGAGAAACTGCTCGAGCAGTCAATTCTCGATATGCGCTCGCAGCTCGCGAAGGCCAAGCAGCAGGTGGCCGCCGCGATTGCCGACGAGAAGCGCCTCCGCGATCAGGCCGATCAGGAGTTCAAGCAGTCCGCCGAGTGGGAACAGCGCGCCATGCTGGCCATCCAGCAGAATCGCGATGATCTCGCACGGCAGGCGCTGATGCGTCAGCAGGAGCATGGCGAACACGGCACGTCGTTGCAGAAAACATGGGAAACCCATCAGGCCGAAACGGAGAAGCTGAAGTCGCTCCTCCGCGATCTGAACGACAAGATCGAGGAAGCCAAGCGCAAGAAGAATCTGCTGCTGGCGCGCGCCCGTCGCGCCGAAGCGCAGCAGCGAATTCAGGCTACGATGTCTGGGTTTGGCGAGAAGAGTGCGTTCGAGGCTTTTGCGCGGATGGAAGAGAAGATCGAACAGAACGAGCGTCGTCTGACGGCCAGCGCCGAAATCGAAGAGGAGTTCTCGGGTGACCGATTGACGTCGGATTTCAAGCGTCTCGAAAAGGCGTCGGGTGGGCTGAGCGCCGAGGCGCGGCTGCTCGAGCTGAAGCAGAAGATGGGCGTGCTGCCGGCTGGGCCGGCGCCATCGGCAAAGCAGTTGCCGAAGGGTGGTGCTGAGGAGGCGGAGATCACTGAAGCCGACTACGAACACCTCGACGATACAAAGCCGGCGTCGTGAATGGACGGTTCACGTGAATGACGGGAAGGCGGTACCTCGGTTGCCGTTTGCGTCCATACTCTTCGGGACCGTCGTGACCGGGGTATTGCTCTGGTTGGTGGTACAGGCGTCGAACGTCTTCCTGCTGCTCTTCATTGCCATCCTGCTCTCGCTGTTCCTGCGGGCGATGGCCGATGTGTTCGAATTCCGACTGCGGTTGCCATCGTCCGTTGCGCTGCTGGTGGCGGTGGTGATCTCACTCGGCCTGGTCGTCGGTCTGGTGACGATTCTGGTGCCACCATTCGCCGAACAGACGCGCGCGCTGACGACCGAGCTGCCACGCTACATCGCCGGCCTGGAAAGCCAGATCGCCAGGCTTGGCGAGCGCATACCGCCGCTCAAGGCGTATCTCGCCACCGAAGATCACAAGGCGCTCACAGTGCTGTATGAGCAGGCCAGTGTGCAACTGCAAGGGCTTCTGCCACGGGTCTTTGGGCTGCTCCACCTCGCCATCGAAGGCTTCGCGCTGATGGTGATGTCGCTCTATCTCGCACGTCGTCCGGCCGACTATCGCGAGTGGCTCATCGCACTCTTTCCGCCATCGCAGCGCGAACTGGTGCGCGATGTGCTGCTCGAGATTGCCCGCGATTTGCGCGCCTGGATCACCGGCCAGCTGCTGGGCATGGTGATTCTGGCCGCGCTGACCGCGATCGGTCTGGCAGCGTTGGGTGTTCCCTACTGGCTGACCTTCGGCATCTTCACCGGCGCCGTCGCCATCGTGCCGTTCTTCGGTACGCTCGTAAGCACTCTGCTGCCGGCGCTCTTCGTTCTGGCGAGCGACGGTGATCCCTGGCGCGTGGTGGGCGTGGTGATTCTTGGCACTGTCATCCACCTGATCGAGAGCAATCTGGTGCTGCCGCTGATCACGCAGAATCAGGTCAAGCTGCCTCCCGTCCTGAGCATCATGTCGGTACTGATCTTCGGTCAGCTCCTCGGCGCCGTCGGCCTGGTGGTCGCCGTGCCGATCCTGGTGGTGCTGACGGTGATCGTGCGACGCGTGCTCGTCAATCGGATTTATCAAGGTGCGGCCGAACGCTCGTTGCCGGTGGATCGCACGATGGTGCTCCGCGTGCCGGCGCCGGAGGGAGGCGTCACTGTTCCCGCCGGTGTGATGCCGGATCTGATCGCGCTCGCCGAGCGGTCGGCCTTGGCCTGACTTCCGAGCGGGTGTGTCGGCGGATTCGTGAACGATTTATGTTCCGGGAATGTCCATCACACCTCGCTACCTGATCCTCGCTGAAGGCGCATTCGGCCCCTTCAGCTCCAAGACCGCCGTCGGCTGCATTCGCTTCACGCCGGAGCAGGTGGTCGGTGTGCTGGACAGCGCCACCGCCGGACGAACGGTGCAGGATGTGCTCGGATTCGGCGGTGCGATTCCGGTGGTCGCATCGGTGGCGGCGGGGATGCCGCTGAACCCGAACATTCTCCTCATCGGCATCGCGCCCAGCGGCGGAAAACTCCCTGAGGAGTGGCGCCCGGTCTTGCGCGCGGCGCTGGAATCGGGGCTGCACGTCTGGAGCGGATTGCACGTGTTCATCGGCGATGATCCGGAATTCGCCGCACTCGCGCGCAAGCAGAACGTCAACATCCTCGATGTGCGCAAGCCGCCCGCCGATCTGCCGATATCGTCGGGACGGGTGCGCGATGTGGCCGCGACCGTGATCCTGACCGTTGGCAGCGACTGCAACATCGGCAAGATGACGACGCAGCTCGCGGTGCGCGAAGCGCTCAGGCATCGCGGTGTGCGGGTCGCGTTCGCGGGCACAGGGCAGACGGGAATCTTCATCGATGGCAAGGGGATTGCCGTTGATGCCGTGGTGGCGGATTTCATCGGCGGCGCGGCAGAACGCCTTGTGCTGGAGTCGGCGCAGGATGCGGATATCGTGTTGGTGGAAGGGCAGGGGAGTCTGATTCACCCAGGCTTCTCGGGGGTGACGTACGGCCTCATTCACGGGTCGCTTCCGCACGCGCTGGTGCTCTGCACACAGCCGTCGCGCGTCACGATTCGCAATAACGATTGGGTGAAGATCCCATCTCTCAAGTCGCTGATCGCGCTGCACGATGTGGTGACCGCGCCGCTGCGCCACGCGCCGACGATCGCGGTGGCGATGAACACCTGTGATCTGAGCGACGAAGCGGCGCGCGATGCGATCGAACGTGCGATGGCGGAGACGCGACTGCCGGCGACCGATCCGGTGCGATTCGATCCGGCGCCGATCGCGGATGCCATTCTCGCCGTGCACGAGGCGCGGTTGGCCGCGCGATGATTTGAGTACGCCTGCACGTTTCAGGTTCGCCTGAACGCGCGGTGCAGCACACTGTGGCGGTGTCCCCCTGCCATGGAGTGCGTGATGTCGCTGATCGCGGTGAGCCCGCAGCTTGCGTTGCGGAACGTTCGGAAGGTGATCGTCGCCGGAGCCGGTTCCTGTCGTGTCCGCGTCACGGTTCTGGGTGGCGTGTCCTTGCAACTGATGCCGGGAGAGGCGCTCGGGGTGACCGGCGCGCTCCCGCTCGCCCGTTCGATGTTGTGCGCCGTGGCGGCAGGCGTCGCGCGGTGTGATTCGGGGAGTGTGCGATGGGGGCCGCGCGGTGTCTCGGCGGTGCGCTACGCGCCAGCGGGTGATGCGCCGCGTGTGTTGCAGCGCCGCGACGGAGCGCCCCCCGGCCTGGTGATTCTGGATGCGGCGCTGGTCGAGCACGCCCCTCAGCCGGATGTGCGAGCGGTCGTGAAGCTGCTCGAGTCGTGGCTGGCAGAAGGGGGGGCAGCGCTTGTCGCGGCGCCGCTGACCGCTGGTGAGTGGCCGTGGGCGATGCTCGAACTCGCCGGTGGCCAACTCCGGCCGCTGCTCAGCGACGTGATCTCGCGACAGCCGGCGTGGTCGGCGCCGGCGCGGATGGTGGCAGCGTCGGTCCACTTGCGTGTGGCAGAGGGTGCTCCGGATCAGTAGTTTGCCAGCTCGTGGTTCGCGGGGTGCATACACCGGCCCTGTCAGTCCGAGGGCGTTCCGCCGCTCGCTGACGCGCGTCGTCTCTGCCAGGCATCAATGAGCGAGTTTCTCCTCTTCAACACCCTCTCCCGACAGGTCGAACCCTTCGCGCCCGCCGACGGGCAGCGGGTGCGGATGTACACCTGCGGACCGACGGTCTACAACCCGGCGCATCTAGGAAACTTCCGGACATTCCTGTTCGAGGATCTGTTGCGCCGGTCGCTGGCGCTCCGCGGGTGGGGCGTCGAGCAGGTGATGAACCTCACCGATGTGGACGACAAGATCATCAAGCGTGCGAACGAGCGCGGGCTCACGATTCGCGAGGTGACCGAGCCGGTCGTGGAAATTTTTCACGCCCATCGCGAGTACCTGCGCATTCAGCCCGCCGAGCACTACCCGCGTGCGACGGACTTCATTCCGCAGATGATTGCGCTGGTCGAGCGGTTGATCGCCAAGGGTGTGGCGTATCAGGCCGACGATCGTTCGGTGTACTTCGCGATCGACAAGTTCCCGCAGTATGGGCGGCTCTCGCGTCTGGACACGCGCGAGATCAAGGTCGGCGCGCGGGTGAGTCAGGACGAATACACGAAGGAGAATGCTCAGGATTTCGCACTCTGGAAGGCGGCCAGGGAGGAGGACGAGCGAGTGGAGGCGGCGTGGGAATCGCCCTGGGGCCGCGGCCGTCCCGGCTGGCATCTGGAGTGTTCCGCGATGGCCATGGACATCCTCGGCGAGACCATCGATCTGCATGCGGGGGGCGTGGACCTGATCTTCCCGCACCACGAGGATGAAATCGCGCAGAGTGAAGCGGCCACCGGCAAGGTGTTCGCCCGTACGTGGTGTCACGGCGAGTTCCTGCTCGTCGACAGCGCAAAAATGGCCAAGCGGGTGGGGAACGTGTGGGGAGTCGTCGAGCTGCAGGAGGAGGGGCTGGACGGTGCGGCTGCGCGGCATTTCATGTTCAGCACCCACTATCGCCAGCAGTTGAATCTCAGCTCCGACGCGCTGGAAGGGTCTCGACGCGCCGTGCGCCGGCTCGGCGATCTCGCGGTCCGTCTGGACGCAGCGGCTGGTGCGCCGAGTGCGCTGACTGGCGTTGCGGTGGAGGCCGAGGCCGACTTCCGCGCCGCGCTGTTTACTGACCTGAACGCACCGCAGGCTTTGGCGGCGTTGTTCGTCTTTGTGAACCGCGCGAATGCGCTGCTTGATCAGGGCGGCGATGATGTCGCGGCGCTTTCGCGAGCCCGATCGGCGTTTGGTGTGATGAACGGCGTGCTGGATCTGATCCCGTCGGCGCTCGCCACGGATGACGAGCTGTCGTCGTTTGTGACGGAGCAGATCGAGTTGCGTGCGGCGGCACGGAAAGCTCGGGACTTTGCGGAGTCGGACCGGATCCGCGACGTTCTGCTGGCGCGCGGGGTGGTGTTGGAGGACGGTGCGACGGGGACGAGCTGGAAGCGGGTGTAGCGGTCTGTTGGTGCGATTCTGACGCTGGCGTCGGCGCCGGCGCTGCGCCCATCGGAGAGAGGCTGCCAAGTCCTGCGCCCAGCCCGGTTGTTGTGCCGGGGTTGGAAGGCTAGCTTCTCAATCTCTCGGCAGTCGTGGGTGTTGCAGGCTGACGTAGCTCAATTGGCAGAGCACCTGATTTGTAATCAGGCGGTTGCGAGTTCGATTCTCGCCGTCAGCTCTCGCCGGTCGCGTGTTCGTCGGCGACCGAGGGGTGTAGGTGTGTTTCAGCGGGTGGAGTAGCCAAGCGGCCAACGGCAACAGACTGTAAATCTGTCGACTTCGGTCTTCGAAGGTTCGAATCCTTCCTCCACCATGTGCAAGCCCCGCAATGACTTCGGTCGTTGCGGGGCTTGTATCATCCGTAATGTAGTGCTCGCTGTAGAGTTCCCATAGAGTTCCGCCGCACAATTGATATCGCGCGAGCTCGTAAGTCGGCATTTGCGCTGCGGCGGCCACCCCAAGGAGGGCGAGTTGAAGGTCCACATAGCGGTGGTGGCGGAGAAGGTGACTCGCTCAGAACGTGGGAACATGAGCATTGAAGGCATCTTCAATACCATGTTTGCACCGAGCTACCCAGCTCGGCATCCTGGCATGGCGATTCTCATTCGCCTGCTATACTACAAAAGCGAGGTGCTCGATACTGCGAAGCGTGTAGCTTTTAAGTTCGTCGACGCGGACGGACTCTCGGTCTTCGAGTTCCGGTCCGACACGGAATTCCCTCCTGTGCCTGAAGGAGAGACATGGGCGATCTGGGACCACGAACTCACGCTCACGAACTTCCCTATTGACGCTGCGGGGGAGTACTCGATCGATTTTTTCTTTGGGAGCGACAAGCTCATCGGTCTCCCAGTGCTCGCCAAGGTTGTTGCCCTCTCGCCAAGTGGCGACGAGGGAACGACAGATGCGCCGGGCAGGTAGGATCAATGAGCAAGCGTGACAAGGCTCTGGCTCGCGCCCGAAACTCCCCGAAGGGCTGGACGGCGCTGGAGCTAGGCTCTCTTTTAGGGAAGTTTGGGTTTACCTATACGGCCGGTGGAAAGCACGACCATTACGAGTCTCCGCGTGACGCCTCACTGTATATGCCAGTCCCTAGGGGTAGTGGTGAGCTTCCCGCAGGATATGTCCGGGACGCTGTTAGGCACATTGATTGTCATCTAGCCCTCGACGAGAAGTAGCCATGTCAAAGGTTTCGCATTGTGTTGTTATCGAGCAGGAGACCCTGAGTGATGGAAAGCGTGTATACGTTGCGCGCGACCTTGAACTCAAAGGACTCATAGCGCACGGAGATACGCCGGATGCTGCTGACGCCAACTTGGACGAGGTGCGCGAGGAACGTTTGGAGATGCTCCGAAAGCGTCAGGGTGCCGTTTCGTTTAGCAACGGATCCGCAATACCTCAAGTGATCTTTGCAGTACGCAAGAACTCCAGCTTAGCGTATTCCTCTAAGCGCTGACGCTGCAGAGGCACGGACGTCTCGAATAACGCAAAAGTGACAGTGGCGTCTATTATCGCGCCATGCCACGCGACCTTGCGGTACGGATTGCCGGATCTGGTCATCGACCAGCCCCTCCCGCGCGACGACCGCTGACAGCTCGCGGAGCTTATCCTGCGGATCTTGCGGCAGTGCAGCAACGTGCCGTGGCGTCCGGCATGGCACTGAAGCCCTCCGACTTCGCTCTGACTGTTGCTCAGCTTCATCCACTCGCGCGCGGCGCTCGACGAGTGGGATGCCCGAGACCTCTGGGCGGCCGATCAGCGCTTGGTTGACGAGGCGATCACGCGAGCGCTCGAGGCGGTGTGCGCACCACGGATAGTCTGCCTCCCGTCTGCCGCGCATTGGGCCAAGTTCCAGCGCGAGATTGATCGCGGCTTTGCCCACTGCCCCACTAGGTCTGCCGCGCATTGGGCCAAGTTCCTGCGCGAGATGGTGAAGTGATCGACACCTCCAGGCTGGTTCTGGGCCTACTTCAGCCGGATCTCCTCAGGCAGCTCCGCTTCCAGTTCCGCTGGCAGGAGTCAAGGGGACGTAGATCTTGATCCCTTCAAGATCTACGTCCCCTTGAACTGATCTTGATCCCTTCAAGATCTACGTCCCCTTGAACTAGTCGACTCGTTGGAAGGGCGGCGTTGACGAACTTCACGGCCACCTCATCCATCTGTGCTATGGCTGCGACGCGTCGGCCGTTGGTATTATCTGCGCCCTTCTCAACTTGCTGAGGGCTTTCTTGTGAGCAGTGCTTCTCTGGCAGCCTGTCGAGCTATTCTGTGGAGTCGTGCGATGCGCATTCGTCTTTCGCTGAAGTATCGCGTGCGCATCTGTGGCAGCACTTATAGACATGCGCACACTGCGGTGACGCTTTTGACATTTGCTTCGATCCTTGCCTGCCATACCGAACCATCCGAACCATCCGGACCAGAGGAGGTCCGGGTGCTCACGAGTTGGGTTACGGAGTCCGTGGCTCCTCGCGTGACTCCTGCGGGACAATTCATTCGCTCGACGATCAAGGCGCGCTATCTTTCGCAAGTCGCCGCAGAGTCTGTCGCGATTGCAGTCGCGCGCTCGATGGTACCTGGGGGTGCGTATGAAAACTCAGGTCTCGGTATTCAACAGACGCGCGGCGCCAGAGTGAACTTCGCTCAACTTCTAGCATGCGGGCGAACTGACTATATCGATGTCGCGACGGACGATCTGCCGCCCAACATTCCTGGTCCTGCACGCCGCGCGTACGGCCCGCAGTGGGGCGTGACGTTGTGTGCTCCCCAAAGCTCTGCTGCACAGGTTTCCGTCGGCGTTCCGGACGGGCCGCGTGATTTTCGAGTCGAACGCAATGAACTCGTTCTCAGTTCATTCCGAACGACAGGTGGTGGCGCTGACTGGACCGTCGTCGCGGTACCCGCAGAATTTCCATCGGGTATGGTAGTGACCGCCGAGGCTGCGGCCGAAGCCGTCTTCCGCGCAACTGCACGCCGCGTCAGCGAGGTGCCGAGCGCGTTTGCGATGATTGACGATATCCGCTCACCCGGCATTCCAGTGCCCGCGTGCGCGGCCTGGCGGGTTACTGTTGAAAGCCCGGTTCGCGTGCGCGGTATCGAGTCCGGAGCCGAGCGCGAAATGCGTACGTTCTTCGTCAAGCAGGATAGTGAGGGCTGCGCGCGTGGATCGATTGCGCTGTTTGCTGCGTCGCCTCGTCAGCCGCCGGGGCGCTCCATCGTGTTCTTGCGCGATACAACGGGTGCTGCCGCCAATCAAGCAGACCCATTTGATACCGTACTTGTCCCTGTAAATGGGCTCGGGCATTTTGAGCGAGTTGAGGTCATTAGGTAACGTACGTTTGACCGCATGCCAGCGCGGGGTTGTAAGTCTCGGCGCAGCACATTACCGCCCTCGAGCGGAGAGTGGGTCAGCTCACCATGGAGCTGGACCTGTTGAGAAGGGGGCGTATCGCCGACCTCGCGCTGAACAGCGGGCGGTCGTTGATCATCCCCGGGCCGGCGGCGTAATCGTCCGGCGATGATGGCGCATGATCGGCCTGCCGCAAAGCACCTAGTATCGTCGGCCCCGTGCGGTCGACGACCTGACACGCGATGCCGATGCCGATGCCGACCTGCGGGCGGACATCGCGCGGGTCCAGCGTGACTTCCCTGGCTGCGGCCATCGTCGCGTAACCCATGAGCTCCGACTCGGGCCGCATCGCGCCGATCACAAGCGCGTCCAACGGGTCTTGCAGTCGATACTCCTGCCGCCTGCGACATGGCGGCGCCTGTGGGTCGTCGCGACGCTCCCCCCGTCCGGAGGTCCAGTTGTTATGAGAGTCTGACGCCGCCCAGCGGCGGGGAATCTCATGCGGAAATCGCGGTTCAGCGACGAACAAATGATCATTCCGCAGCGCGTCTGCGGCGGCGATGGCACCCCCCGTTGTGCCGTCGTGGGCGACGAGATCGCGGACCGGCTTCCTGCACTGGATGAAGCGGACGCGGTTCGCTGCGCGCTTCTTCGCGTCGGACTGGCGCCGCAGGATCGGTCGCCTACGTTGCCGCCCGCGCGCCGACGAACCATGGCTCACCGAGGCTCTCCATCGCTGGCGAACGCATCGCGGGCGAGGCCAATCTTCAGTTGCTGCTCGACCGCGATGCGCGCGACGAGCATGTCGTCTCCTGTCAGATCGCCGCTGTCGACGAGGCGCTGGGCAATCGTGTCGAAACGTTTCCCTGGCTGGCGCGATACACCGAAGAAGTCGACGGGCAGGGCAGCTGACTGCCCTGGCTGCGGCATGATCCGCGTTGGGACCGCATACGGGATGATCCGCGCTATGCGGCGGTGCTGACCAGGGCGCGCCCGCGCAGCTGGACCTTTGGTACCAGCGCAAGCGGCCAGTCACGCTGGAGAGTGAAGCCGGTTAACCTTGGCTGTCAGCCGACGGCGGCGTGTGCAAGCATTCGGTGCATTCGGTGCGATGGAGACGACCATGGACACTGACCCCATGCTCGATCAGAAACGTCCCCTTAAAACCCCGGAGCGCGAATTGATCGCTCGTCGCCACTGGCTTTCCTCGCTCGCAATGCTCGTGTCATGGGCGCCACTATCGGCCCAGCAAAGCATTGAGCAACGTGTGGATTCGCTGTTCAATCGCTACATGGAGCGGGACGGACCTGGCTGTGCGCTGGGCGTCTACCGAGACGGCGAAGTCGTGCTGGCCCGCGGGTACGGGCTCGCGAGCGTGGAGGACGGCCGCCCGATCACGCCACGCACGACCTTCAACCTCGGCTCCGTCTCGAAACCGTTCACGGCGCTGGCTGTGTTGATGCTGGAGCAGCAGCGCAAGTTGTCACTTAATGACGACGTGCGTCGCTGGGTTCCCGAGATGCGTGACTACGGCACGCCGATCCGACTGCGAGACCTCATGCAGCACACGAGCGGTCTGCGCGATTACGGGACGCTCGGCGTGTTGTCGGGGAACGAGGTGACGACGATGGCGGAGTTCCTGGGGCTCATCTCCGCACAACGGGCGCTCAACTTCGTGCCTGGAACCAGGCATGAGTACAGCCACAGTGACTACCTGCTCCTCGGGCTGATCGTCGAGCGCGTCGTCGGCGTGCCCTTCGGCGAGCACCTGGAGCGCGAAGTGCTCGGGCCCATGGGGATGAAAGGAAGCTTCGTGAGTGATGCGCGACCTCACGCAATGACTGAGCGCGCACTCGGCCACTTTCTGGCAGGGAAAAGTGCGCGCGTGCAGTTCCCATCGTCACAGACCATCGGTGGTGACAACCTGTACGCGTCAGTCGAGGACTTCGCGCGCTGGGACCGCAACTTCACCTCGCCGACTGTTGGCGGTCCGGCGGTGATCGCGCGCATGCTTGGACGGCCGCAGCTCGCCAACGGCGACACGATTCCCTATGCGTATGGTTTACGCCTCGACATGTATCGCGGGCTCCGTACGATCGAACGCGGCGGTCACGCGGATGGGACGCGGACGATCATCGTGAGATTCCGGGATCAAGGATTCACCGTCGCGGCGCTCTGCAATGCCGATCATCTGGAACCAGCGAAGCTGGCTCAGAGAGTCGCGGATATTTATCTCTCGGATCGCATGAGTCCTGCGCGTCCTCAACCAGCGACGCCCATCGCAGTCACGGTACCGGCGGCGGAGATCGCCCGCTACGCCGGTCTCTATCGACCAGTCGGCCAACCATGGAACGTGTTGCCAATCATCGTGAGAAACGGCGCGCTGGGAGAGTTGATCTTCCACGACGCGACGGATGATTCGCTGTTCACGATGACGCCGGCCGGGGACGGACGTTTTTTCGAGATTGGGTCCACCGGGAATGTGGCGGTGTTCACCTTCCGATCGCCCCGCGCTGGCGCGTCTCCTCGCCTGGAAATTTCCTGGAACGGTGAGCCGCCCGAAACGCTGGAGCGCGTCGCGGATGCTGCGGTCTGGCGCCCATCTGCGGCGGCACTGCGGAAGTATGCCGGTACATGGTTCAGTCATGATCTCGATCAGACTTGGCAGCTCGAACTCCGCGGCGAGAGTCTCGTGATGCGACGCCGCGGACAGAACGACCTCACGCTGCGACCCGTCGAGCGTGACCTGTTCGTGCGCGGCTTCGGGCCGTTTGGCGAGCACGCGGCACAACTTCAGTTTCATCGCGATGGGGCAGGGAAGCTCACGCACTTCACCGTATCGACGCCGCCCGGGGAGGACTCGGTCCGCGGACTTCGATTCATTCGGGTGGCCGTTCGTTAGCCGGGGATCAAGGGGACGCAGCTCTCTGTCCGATAGTTCCGCGCCCCGCCGGCGCCGGCGCGAAACGCACGACAGCAGGCCATCGAGAAGACGACCACGGCGCTGGAACTAACGAAGTGCGACCGCGTCCAGCAGGCCAACCAGGAGTTGGGAAACGGGCCCGCTGATCGCCAGCCGGCGACTATCCGGGAGCACGCATTCTCGGCGGTGGTACCGGGCATGTTGCTGCGCGGTGTCGGCCCGGGAGGTGTGTTCATTCTCTATGAGAAATACGAGAAAGGGCTGATAATCGTTGTCATAACTTGTAATGTCGCGCGCAATATCTCGCGTGATCGTGCTGCGACGATGGGATCCCGTGGACGCGCATCGACGTCAGGTTGGAGCTTCCTGCGCGGCACTCTGGGGAGTCGTCACGCGCAGAGTCCGTTTCCTGGGGTAACTTGGACGCTACGGGTATTCCAGATCGTCGTGCTGGATTGAACCTCACCGCTCTTAGGTTTGATGTTGCAGTACTTTCATGAACCCACCAGGCTCAACGGAACGGCTCAATGAAATCGACTGTGAAATCATACAACAGGGAGTTCTACGCAACACAGATGACTGGGTCAGGGCAGTCCGCACGCAAGGTCCTTCCGCTCGTCTGCGACTGGATTCGCCCAACTACTGCCATTGATGTCGGATGTGGTGTCGGCACATGGACGAGCGAGTTGCTGCGACTTGGTGTAGACGCAATCGGTGTGGACGGAGCATGGGTGCAGGAATCAATGCTGGCGATGCCTCCCGAAAGATTCATCCGGTCTGATCTTGAGACGCTGACTGCAAGCGACCTCGGTCGGAAGTTCGATCTCTGCGTGAGTCTCGAAGTTGCCGAGCATCTCTCTCCTGATGCGGGCGATGGATTTGTACAGCTTCTGACGAGTCTCGCTCCGGTCGTGCTCTTCTCGGCTGCGATCCCCGGGCAGGCTGGAGCGCAGCACATCAACGAGCGTTGGCAGTCCTACTGGGCCGACCGATTCAAAGTGAGGGGGTTCGCCTCCTTTGATGCAGTTCGCCCGCGCATACGCGGTGACAAGGATGTCGAGTGGTGGTACCGTCAGAATATCATCCTGTATGTCGACAGCGCCGTATCCGCGAGCCTGCCGGGTGCTGTCAGCGGGCACTTGGCAAGCCCTGCGAGTCTCGATCTCGTCGATCCTGTTCTCTATAAAGTAGCGAATACATCTACAAGACGAATGATCAAGAATCTGCTCGGTAGAATCTTTCGCCAGTCGTGAACACGGGTTTGCGTTCCGCGAGCTGGTCGCGGTGATCTCCATCTGAGACTCGGGTGCGGTCCCTTGCAACCACTGCTGACGCGAGGGGGTACATCGTGATCGCGGAGGGGCCGAATGCTTCGCGCGGACGACGACATCGCGCTGAAGCTGACGGGTAAAGTTTCGTCACGCCATGTAGTGCAAGGACCATCATCACACGATGCTGAACGAAGATTTCGAATCGAACTCTCTCGTCGTCGGTGCAGAGGCGGCAGGGATGGCATTCGTCGACTCGCTCCTCGCGTATTCCGATGCGACGATCACGATCATCGATCGCCGTCACGCGCTTGAAGGGATCCAGGGGACGTAGTTCTTGATGCGCGCGCGTATCACGCGCTCCGTGCCTCTGTTGCGCAACTCCCGAAGGATCTGCGTCCCGATGATCCGGTGCGTCCACTTGGTCCCACTGAGCGATTCTTCGCGATGCCAACATCGCCAGAATCGCTCAGCGTGATGATCTTGCGTTGTGCATTGACGGAGTTGGCCTCACCGGCCAGTCATACATATCGGACGTCGCAAAACGTCCGGCTGCAGTGCTGACGTGAGCTGTGGAATGCGGAAAGCGAGCGGTATGAATCCACCACAGCGCAGCATGGCGTGATGGTTCACGTGAACGCGTGACATCACTCGAGCGACCGTGAGAATCATCGAGTTACGTGTCAAATGGGGTTGAACGATGTTGGCACGGTGATCATGCGTTCCCGCTCGCCGCCGGCGATCAGGCGCTTCATGAATTCGTTCGCCTGAGCCTGCGTGGTATGCGAACGGCAGTCCACCGTCAGGGCTGGTGGAGGAGAACCGGCAGGCGCATACATGCTGGCGGCGGCGTATCGCTTGTCTCGCAGCATGGTGGCGTAGGCCAGCGCAAACTCATTCGAGCGGCTGGACGCTGCGGCAAATGGGACACTGTAGAAGAACTTTCGCCCCTCGGCCATGTACGCGGTGCAGACGGTGAAGCCATCGGTTGACCCCGCTCTCTTCGACGGTGCCGGTAGCCCAGCGCCGTTCGTGCCAACGGGTGCGAGTTTACGACCGTTAGTACACGCCAGCTCGAAGCCTCCATCACAAGCCTTTGCATAAAGGCGACGAGCTTTCTCGACGCTCCGCTCGGTACCCAGGCCTTGTTCAGCATGCCACGCCTGCTTGTTACAGCTATCGAGATCGCCGAGCTCGCACCCTTTCTCGAAGGCGGCAACTGCGAGCGCACGGTCCTGAGGCATTGTGAGGCCGTCGGCATGAAGGACGCCGAGGTTCCGACATCCGAGCACGATGCGCATTGTGCATCCCCTTTCGTACATGCCTAAAGCCTTCTTCTCGTCTTTCGTGACTCCTTGCCCGGATTGATACATCGTGCCAAGATTATTGCAGCCATTACCATCGGCGCCAGCGCACGCGCGCTCATACGTGATAGCGGCTTTTGAGAAGTCCACAGCTGTGCCGCGACCGTTCTGCAGCGCGTAGCCCCAGAGCATGCAGCCGCGCGGTTCGTTTAGCGAGCAGGCCTTCTGAAACAGTGTCGCACCGCGCGCAAGATCGATCGCGACCCCAGAGCCATCGGTATACTTGATGCCAAGACTCGAACAGGCGCTACCCACGCCACGAGTGCACGCCAGGTCGTTCGAGTCAGATGGCGTGTCACGCGTGGCAGTTGTCGCAGGTTTGGCCGGTGTGGCAGGTGCTGCAGGTGTGGCAGGTGTGGCAGGTGTCGCGGCTTTGGCACTCGCAACGGGAGATGGCATCGTTCGCAGAACCGCCTGAATCTCTGCGTCACGCAGCTCCTTGATTGCAATCTCGTCGCCTTGCGCGGCGGCCTTCTGAATCAGTTGAACCGCGGCGATCCGGTCGCGGCTGACACCCTGACCATTCCACAGAAAATCGGCGTAGAACAGCTGGCCACTCGGCGATCCGTTCTCGGCGGAAAGCCGAGCCCATCGCACAGCCTCGGGAATATTCTTTGCGATGCCGACATCGCCGAAATAGTTCATTCTCGACATCTGGAACTGCGCAATACTCCAGTCGGCCTCTGCGGCGAGTCGAATGTAACGAATGCCTTCCGGCTTGTTCACAGCGATCCCGTTACCGAGATAGAGAAAGTAGCCATACGAGAACATGCCTTTTCGATCTCCAGTCTCTGCTGATTGACGCAGCAGGCGGATGCCGCCGTCCACATCCTTCTGCTGACCCAACACACCGTTGAATTTCGCTATGCCAAGTTTCGACATTGCGCCGCCATCCCCTGCCTGTACGGCGCGGCTGATCAAAAGCCAGCCTTCGGTGCGATTCAGTCCAGTCCATGGATCGCCATCGACCATCAGCCCACCGAGTACGGACATACACATCGGGTCGCCTTGTGCCGCGCCCATCCGGAGATACTTCACCGCTTTGACGCTGTCAGGAGCGACACCTCCGGCGCCGTAGTAGTAGATCGTCGTGCCAAGCGTGGCTTGCGCCGAGGCATTACCCGCATCCGCAGCGCGCTCCAGCATCGACATCGCGCGCGCTACTAGCGAGCTGTCCTTCGTCTCGAATGACGCAAAGACAGTCTTCATCCCCCACAGCGACTGCCCGTCGGCATTCCCGGCGTTAGCCGCAGCGAGAAGAAAAGCCATGCCACGCGTGCGGTCTGCGGGGCCGCCCACGCCATTGACCAGCATGGTGCCGGCGTATGCATTGGCCTCGACATGCTTCTGAACGGCGGCTGCAGTGAAGAGTCGACGCGCCTCGACCTCATTCGTCGGCACGCCATAGCCTGCATAGTTCATCCGCCCCAGCAGGTACTGCGACTCGGCGTTCCCAGCGGCGGCTTCCTTCGCCAGACGCGTTGCAGCCTGCGGCATGGTTTCGCCAACGAATATCCGGACGGTACGCGTCGCGACGACGCTTTGCGGTCCGCTCGATCCGCCTCCTCCAGAAGCGCCACCCGCGTTCGTTCTCCCACTCCCACTCCCACTCCCACTCCCACTCCCGGACGACGACGACGACGAACCGGAATTGCTCGCACTTCTGGCAGCCGACGCTCGCGCCAGCCCGGCCTGAAACGCCTGATCGGAATTTCGCCGGTCGATGTCAGCGGCACTCTGACGGGATCGCTCCATCTGTGCCTGACGCCGAGCTTCGTCTGGCTGAAAGGCTGAGGCGACCTTCGGAACGCAGAGCGAGAGCAGCACGACTCCACCACAGCGCTTTAGCGTGCGGCGACTCACGTGCATCGGTGCGATGACTCGGGCGAAGGTCTGATGCATGGAAGCGTCTGTCATGAGGGGCTCGAGGATGTTGGTACGGCAGTTCTGCGCACCCGCGCATCGTCGATCACGTGTTTCATGAACTCGTTTGGCAAATCCGGTGTGGCATCCTGCCTGAGCGCTCGAACGGCGCGCCGAGGTCAGGAAGTGCAACGCGCGACGGATCGCACCCGATGGTTCAACCTATGGGTAGCGCTGTTTGAACTGCATCACCCGACTGGGTGAGCGCCGCGTCGAATCACGATGGAGATGCAGCCTGGGACGAGACTGGCAGCAGAGGGGCGCCACGTCCAGCCGGACTTCGGACTGACGCCATGGCGAGCGCAGACCTCGGCCATCGTAACATCCCCTGCTTATTCGTGCGTTACGCCGCCAGCGAACTCCAGTCGCTCGTTGCGCAGATCCCGCAAGATCTACGTCCCCTTGATCCCCCCAAGATCTACGTCCCCTTGATGCCCCCAAGATCTACGTCCCCTTGATCCCGCCTTTCATCCCGTCCCCTTGAAGGATTCCACGTCAGCAGAGTGCCATCTGCGCTTGAGCGCGCAACATCGGCTGGGGATCAAGGGGACACTATTCATGATTTACGCACGCACGACGGATCAAGGGATCGAAGTCACGCGTGATGACGGCTTCGTGCCGACTCTGGTCGACACCGCCTTGGTCGACTGCGGTCAACGACATGATCTACGCAGCGTGATCGACACTCGCGCCGACGCAGGTTACGCGCTTGATCAGATGAGGCTGTCGTGCCTGTCGAGGTTGCGAGACGAACGCAACATTGAGGGGCGAAGTATCCAGTCCGACAGGATGGTGCTTCCTACGTCGAGTGAGCATTCCATCGAGGCGTTCGACGTCGAACACGTTTTCACCGCCCACTTCGCGCACCGCTCGCGTGTGCCGATGACAGATGCATCACTGAGGTCATCCGATGTCGCACCGCATCTCGCGTCCTGACCTGTACGCTTCTGCTCCTCGCTGGCTCACGATCCTCCCGACAGGTGCGCATACGCAGGGCTCCGCCGCCACGCTCTCGCCGAACTGGTCTGCCGGTGATGCGGCGATTGGCCGCTCCGGTGTCGCGTAAGCGCGTGACGTGCAGCGCTACAACTTCCCGCGCAGTGATCTGCGGGTCACCGTGAAAGGCGCCGACCCAGCAGTGCTCCTCCAACCGTCGTTCGCACTCGGCGGATGGATCGCCTTGCATCGGATCGGCGTTGGCGACACCTTCATGGCGATGGGCGACCTGGTACTGACCGAGGACGAAATCACACCAGTGATCACGGCACTGCAGGCCGGAGGTATTGAACAGTCGGCGTTGCATCAACACGTGCTGTCCGAATCGCCACGCGTTTCCTATGTGCACGTGCACGCGATGGGCGACGCAGTGACGATCGGGCTCACGCTCCGCACCGCCAGCGCTCTGACGAAGGTGCCGCCGGCGGTCGTATCAGCTGCCACGTCGACCGTGATCGATCTTGACACGGCCGCCGTCGCCCGGATACCCGGCTAGACGGGACGAGTCAACGGTGGTGTGTATCAGGTGAGTGTGTTGCGAGCGGAATCGATTCGTGACGGCGGGATGGAGGTTCTGGCATCCAAGGGGCTCGGGACTGCGATCAACTTTCAGCTCACCGGTGGCGGCAAGGCGGCAATCACAGGTGACTTCGGGATCAAAGGGACGGGGATCAAAGGGACGTAGATCTTGATGCACGGATGCCACACGGTCTACGTCCCCTTGATGCACGGACGCATCAAGATCTACGTCCCCTTGATGCATGGACGCATCAAGATCTACGTCCCCTTGATGCACGGACGCATCAAGATCTACGTCCCCTTGATCACGTCCCCATGATCGCATCAAGATCTACGTCCCCTTGATCGATCGCATCAAGATCTACGTCCCCTTGATCGGATCGTCTTTTGATCGTCGCCCTGATCACCTTGATGCCCGCAGACCGGCACCGAAGGGCCGCGTGTGCGCGCCATCGTAGAGCCTGTTATCGCCTACGAACGCCTATACCGCGCACCGAAATGTCACAGTCCGAAAATGTCGCGGAAACTGCGCAGGCCGGTCCGCCGGACGACCACGGACGGGATCACCAGAATGCGGCTCACGTTCAAACCCAGGACTGACCGGTCGTAGTACAGACCCAGCTCAGGGCCGATGCTGTACTCGCGGTTGCCGAACAGGTAGCCCACTGACGCACCCACCACCGGATCGTCGCTGACCGCCGTGCTCGTGATGGGGAACACCTGTGCGACACGGATTGCGCCGTAAAGCTGGCCCTGCTTCGTCCACTTCCCCGAACTGATCAGGGTGGCTTCAAGTCCAGCGTGTTCGCCCATGTTGAGCACGCCGCCGCCGAACATGATCGAGGTGCGCGCGCGGTTCTCCTGTTTCGTCGAGCTGTCGGCGCGGGTCAGCTGTTGCTTCACGGTGACCATGAAGCCGCTCCACGTCGCGATGCGAAAGCCGATGTCTGTGCTCGGGTTCAGGCCATAGCGGACCTCGGTGTCGATTGACGGACGCCGTATTGGAGTACTGTCGCCGATTGTACCCGGCACGATGTTGATGCTCGTACTCGAGACTGGTTTTCCGACCGGTGCGGTCTCGGCGCCCTGCCCGACGGTGTAGGAAATACAGCCGGTAAGAAGCGTGCCGAGGGGGGCGATGAGGCCGGCAGTGATGCAGCGACGGACGATGCGGCGCGATAGGTCAGCAGACACAGTGTGCTCCGTGGGTGAGAGGTCACGGATAGGATACGGCGGCCGCCCATGCTGCTGAATACGTCAGTTGACGTAGTAATGCGCCCTTTCGAAGTGTCTGGCGACTGGTCCCGCGTCGTCAGCACGTACGAGTGCCGCTGGCGTGTGTATTCTCTACCTACGTCATCTGACGTATTGGGGTCGCCGACGGCAGGGACAATGTTGATCGCAGAACAACGACATCTGCGCTTTCCCGAGGTGATTCCCATGCTGTGCCTTCCGTCAACTCATCGCGAGCCGCTTTTCCGCGCTGCCCTTCTCGTCGCGCTCGGACTGGTCGCCGCCACATCGGTGTTTGCGCAGCCGGCACCCGACTCGGTGGGACGCCGCCGCATTCAGCCCTTGCCCGCTCTGGGATCCGCGCCGGAGACTGGCCTCCAGTTCGGCGCCACCGTACTGGCGGTCTGGGAGCCCGCTCCCCGCCTGCGCACCCGACCCGCATCGCTGCTCGCCTCGGTACTGCGGACGACCAAGGCACAGACGCGGGTGCGCATCGAAGGGGAGCGCTGGTCCACCGGCAACGCGCGACGCATCGCCGGATCGCTGCAATGGCAGGAGTTTCCACTGCCATTCTTCGGCTTCGGCGATCGCACTCCGGATTCAGCGGAGGAGATCTATACACCCACCGGTACCGAGGCCGTGCTCTCGGCGCAGCAGCGCATCGCCGGACCGTGGTACGTCACCGCAGGTGTGCGGCACCTCGACCAGAAGATCACCGCCGACACGGTTGGTGTGCTGCGCCTTGGCCGGATTACCGGAAGCAGTGGCGGCGTGAGCACAGAGTTGTCGGCCGGGCTGCAGCGCGATACGCGAGACAACCTCTTTGCGCCGCACGCCGGCCAATGGTTGCAGTTGACGTACTCGCACGCCGACGACGGTCTCTGGTCTGATTTCTCGTATCGCACCGTGAGGCTCGATGCGCGCAGCTATCACACGATCGGGCTCGCGCACGTGATCGCGCTGCAGCTGCAGGTGACGGGCGTGGATGGCGATGCGCCGTTTGATGCACTGGCGCTGGTCGGCAACGGTGACATCATGCGCGGCTACAAGCGTGGTCGGTACCGTGATCGCTGGCTGAGAACCGCACAGGCGGAGTATCGCTCACCAAGCTGGCATCGCCTGGGAGGTGTGGTATTCGGAGGCGCGGGCGTGTCGTCGTCAACGCTCGGCGACATCAGCGGGCAGCGCATTCTGCCCACCTACGGCGCCGGGCTTCGCGTGCAGATCGATACCCGACAGCGCACCGGTGTTCGCGCCGATTACGGCCGTGGGCTCGATGGTGCATCGGGGCTCTACATCGGATTCAATCAGGCGTTCTGAGATGAAACGCGACGCGGATTCATCGAACTGTCACCACATGATTTCCACCATCTCCGTCGCGCAGCGGGGTACGGCCGTCACTGGCTCCGGCTTGATGCAGGAGAACGGGCGATCCGAAACAGTCCCCGTCACCGCCAGCGGCTCATAGACTCCGCCGCGCGCTGCACTCACGATTCGCGGCATGCAGTTTGAGGGGTGCGCAGTGACCGGCCTGCTCCGTGCCATGAACGGCGCCAGGATCATGGCCGACACTCTTGTGTTCACTGGTGAGCGTTACGAACGCAAGATGATCGTGTTCCTCAGCGGGCCGTGAAACACATGCCGGCGTGCGCATCGCTCAGCGCTCACGCTGCTGGGTGGCCGAGACCCCCTCCAGGGAGCGATGCGCTTGACAGCGGAGTCATGGCAATTCGTCGCGAAAGAATCCTTCTGGACTTCGCCTAATCTGCAATCGATACTCATTGTATCTATAAACGATCCTAGAACGACGACTCACGTGTCGCACCCCGCGCACCCGCTCCGGTCGCGTTCCGTACCCCACGCTGGAATCTCCAATGCTTCGTGTCACAATCATCGGCGTCATGACCGTGCTTCTCATCACCCAGCCCGCTACGGCGCAGCGGGTTCGTCCACAATTCCGTATCGACGGCGGTGCATCACTGGCCACCGTCACCGGTGACGAGATCGTGGGTGCCAAGACCAAGGTCGGCCCCTACTTTGGCCTGAGCGCGATCGTCCAGCGGCCGGGCAGCGTCCTCGGTCTGCAGACCGGGTTGTTCTACGTGTCACGCGGGGCGAAGGTGAATGCTCCGGATATCGATCCGGATATCACCGCGTCGGTGAAGCTGGGCTACGTAGAACTGCCAGTGATGCTGCGCATTGCACCTGTCGCGAAGGCTGGTGGTGCGGTGCCGGCATTCTTCGTCGGCACCAGCCTTGCGCTGCGGACGGGTTACAAGGCGGTAGCCGGCAGCGTGAATGTCGATTGCGACGACCCCGTCCCGACGTAAAGATAAAGGGGTTCGATTTTGGTTTCACGCTCGGCGGCGAAGTGGCGATTCCCGCCGGTCCGCGACTCTTCATCGTGCCGTCGGCACGATTCACGCAGAGCGTGACGTCGATCTCGGATCAGCCGGGCACCGATGCGAAGAACCGTACCATCCAGCTCGGGGTTGGGCTTCGGCGTCACCGGTAGGTGTGCAAGTCGAACAGCCCGCCCATGAGTGCATGCACGGGTGAGCTGTTTCTCGGCACCGTATCGATGATCATGCACTTGTGGGATGCCATGCGAGACGGCGGTGACACCCTCCAACAGCGCCACCCGTCGGCGCCTGGCTTCAGTCGCGATCTGCCCGGACTTGCTCTGTATGCCACGCGGGCGATTGGCATGATCGAGTTGCGCAGTGCACCGGGCATGACTCCTACTCTCAGGAGGCTTCCGGTCCGCGCCCACGACTGGCGAAGCTGGTGTCGCCGTGGTGCTGGAGGCTGACGTGCGTGCCGAAACCACCGGCTCTGAACGTCGCAGAAGTGCCATGCGATCATCACTCCCGTGCGTACTGTTCGCGACGCTCGCCGAACGCGCCGGTGCCACACCCGCGAACGGGAACCGAGTGGACCTGCGCGCGATGCCGCGTGCA
>Ga0105046_10001964_pt1 | contig 32175 bp, 27 predicted proteins | sample MAT03_FD_78385 | JGI IMG/M metagenome (GOLD analysis project Ga0105046, IMG submission 78385) | Freshwater microbial communities from Lake Fryxell liftoff mats and glacier meltwater in Antarctica - MAT-03 (megahit assembly) | ecosystem: Environmental > Aquatic > Freshwater > Ice > Liftoff...
ACGACGTTGATGGTTCCCAGGGGCAGGGTGATGGCGGGGCACAGGAGGTCCGGAAGGCCGTCAAGGCTCAGCAAGCCGAGAAGGCCAAGCAGGACAAGCAGGACAAGCTGGCCAAGAAGGTAAAGCAGGCCACGAGGGCGAAGCGGGATCGCGAAAGTTCGAACGAAGTCAAAGTCAGGCTCACAGCCCCGGCTGGCGGGGATCTTGACTGCGGCGCTTTCTCCAATCAGGCCGAGGCCCAGAAACGACTGAGCGGGGGCGACCCCTACGGGCTTGACGGAGATGGCGATGGCCTTGCCTGTTCATCTCTGCCGTGCCCATGTTCGAAGGCGAAACCGAAGCCGGGAGCTGCTCCGACCGGCGCGCCCCCATCCAGCGATGGTTTGAAGTTCCGGGCCGAGGTTGCGTCGGTGACCGACGGTGACACGCTTGATCTGATCACGCCGTCCGGCCGGAACGAAACCGTCCGGTTGATCGGCATCGATACGCCCGAGGTTTACGGCGGCGTCGAGTGCGGCGGACCGGTCGCATCAGCCACGATGAAACGCCTGGCGACGGACGCGGCAGTTACCGTTCGGACCGATCCCACCCAGGACCTGCGTGACCGTTACGGTCGCCTGCTGGCATACGTCAATAAAGGCAGTCTCGATCTTGGCAAAGCAATGATCAGCCGCGGGCTTGCTTCCGCCTACGTCTACGACACGGTTTTCCTTCGTTTTCCCGGTTACGACCGGGCCGAGCAACGGGCCAAAGATGCCGATCGCGGCAGCTGGGACCACTGCAACCTCAGCCCCGGCTGAATTCCCCGTTCCGTCACACTTCCGTAACTTCGCCGGTCACCCATTGCGCGAGGGTTCGACGACGAACTTTTGACGAATGGGAGGGACCATGACTGAAGCCAGCACCGCAGCAAGAGAAGGAATCACCCGCCGCGACACCCTGCGTGCCGGGTTGGGTATTGCCGGTGGCGTCGCACTGTCCGGCGGTCTGTTGGGAAGGGCCGTTGAGGCCGCGGCTGCGCCGGCCAGAATTGGGCCGGGCCCCTACGGTCCGCTCAAGGCACCGGACGCGAACGGAATGATGCTTCCGCAGGGCTTCACCTCGAGGAAGATCGTCACTTCGGGCGACGTAGTCGGTCCGCGCGACTATCCATTCCACATCCTGCCTGACGGCATGGGCAGTTACGAGACGGACGACGGCGGCTTCATCCTCGTCTCCAATAGTGAGGCCCCTTACATCGCCGGGCTCTGGGAGATCGGCGCGGGTGCCCTCCGGTTCGACAGCAACTTCAACATCACCGATGCCTACCCGATCCTCAAGGGAACCAACATCAACTGCGCCGGTGGAATCACCCCGTGGGGAACCTGGCTCTCCTGTGAGGAGATCGAAAACGGCAAGGTCTGGGAGTGCGACCCCTATGGCGTAAATCCGGCGGTCGGCCACGCGCCCATGGGCGTGTTCAAGCACGAAGCCTGCGCGGTCGATCCTGACGGCAAGGCAGTTTATCTGACCGAAGACCTGTCGGATGGCTGTCTTTACAGGTTCATCCCCGACAGCTATCCGGACCTCAGCAGCGGCAAGCTGGAAGTGGCGACGGTGGTCTCCAACGGGTCGGTTGCCTGGACCCGGATTCCGGATCCGGAGTTCAAGAACGGCACCCCCACCCGGCTCCAGGTGCCGGGCGCATCGACGTTCAGACGTGCCGAAGGCATGTGGTACGACGACGGCAAGATCTATTTCGCCACGACCCAGGATGATCGGGTCTACGCCTACCACCTGGCTGAGAAAGAAATGGAAGTTATCTACGACGGGGTCGCCCTCGGAGACGAAGCCCCGCTTCACGAGATCGACAACGTGATGGCTTCGCCGATCTCCGGCGACCTCTTCGCCTGTGAAGACACCGACAACCTCCAGGTCTGCATCATCAGCACCGAGGGTGAAGTTGCCGCTTTCGCCGAGATGCCCGGTGTCGAGCACGAGAACTCGGAGCTGACCGGACCGGTCTTCGACCCGACCGGCAACCGTCTCTACTTTGCGTCCCAGCGGGCAACCTCGGGCGGAATGATCTTCGAAGTCACCGGACCGTTCCGCCGCACCCGCGCGGAAGAGGTCACGCCCGACACGAAGCGTCCGCAGCTGAAGGTCAAGACGCTCGGCAAGCCGACCCTTCGGGGTTTTGTCAAGAATGGGCAGCCGTTCCGCCTCACGGTCACTGACGACAGCATGCCGGTGAAGCTCGAAGTGAAGCTCGTCGCGAAGTTGCCGCGCAAGGCCGGCAAAGGGTCGCGGGAGGTCACGATCGGCAAGCTCAACACCACGGTCACCAAGTCCGGCGAAAAACGCATTCAGATCAAGGTCGGCAACAGTGTCAAGGATCGACTGCGCAAGCGTGACGTTGCCCAGGCCAGGCTGATCGTGGTTGCCACGGACAGCGAAGGCAATCGCACCAAAGTGACCAAGCCGGTCCGTCTCGCCTGATCTGGAAGCGAAACCGGGACCGGCAGTCAGCCGGTTCCGGCAAGCAGCAGCCTGCGGGCCTCGCCAGCCTTCGGGCCGCTGATTGCCAGCAGCTTTTCCCGGCCGCGTTCTCCACGAACCAGGGTGACCGATGACTTCGGAATCCCCAGTTTCTTTGCGACGTACTTGACCAGCGCGGCGTTGGCTTTGCCTTCGACCGCGGGTGCGGTGACCCGGATGATGATCACGCCGCCGCGCTCGCCGACTACTTCGTTGGACTTCGCTTTCGGCTGGACTCGCACGGCCACACGCCGCACCTGCTGTTCGGGCTGCTCAGTAACGGTGTCTCGAGGCCCTGGCGCGAGGCTTCTCCAGCGAAGGACGCCCGGAGGCGACGATGTCGACAAAAGTCTCCAAGTGCTCCGTCTGCCAGCACTCGAACGCGCCGTCGCAGTACGGGATGTAGGCGTTCATCACTGAATCGCCGTAGTTCCAGTAGAGCTCCGGCTCGGGATTCAGCCAGAAAGTCCGGTTGGCCCGGTTGGCCACCTTGGCGAACAGGTCCTCGGCCGGCGGGCGGCCGTTGGTTCGGGCGTCACCAAGGACGATCACGGTCGAGCGTGGGCCCAGGTCATCGGAAACGTCCTCGAGGAACTCGCGCCAGACCCGGCCGTAATCGGTGTAGCCGGAAATGTCGGCAACTCCACCCTCGGAAGTGATCCTTTCCGACATGATCCGGAAATCGCGCTCCTCTTCGAAGACGTGAGTCACTTCGGAGATGCGTTCGATGAAGACGAAGCTGCGCAGCTTGCGGAACGAGTCGTGCAGCGCGTGGAGCACCGAGAGGAAGAAGGTCGCAGCCGAGCTAACCGAGGTCGATACGTCACAAAGGACATAGATTTCCGGCTTGCGCGGACGTTTTGGGCGGTAAGCGAGGTTCAGCGGGATGCCACCGGTTTCCAGTGACGAACGCATCGTGCGGCGCACGTCAACCTGCCGGCCACGCTTGGCCCCGCGTGGGTCGTGGCCGAGGGTTGCCAGACGGCGCTTCATCTGGGCCACCGCCTTGTGGACCGCAGCCAGGTCCTGCGCACCACGCATCGGCAGGGCCCGGTTCAGCTCGGAAAGGGGACGGGAGGGAGGCAACTGGCCCTGGCGCTGGATCTGGCCGCGCTGCAGCTCGCGGCGGAGCTGGCGTTCGAATCGGGCCAGCTGGCCACGATCCAGCGGCTCCTTCGATTCGCCCTGGCCATCACCCTCGTTCGCGGTGAGTCCCAGCCCGCGCCGGATCCGCTGGAGGTCGACCCCGACCACGCCGGAACTCTCTCCCTGCTGGCCGAAAGCTTCGATGGCGAGCCGGGCAAGGTCGTTCATCGCCGATTCATCGCCGGCTTCGATCGCCTCCCGAATCGCGTCGGCCAGGGCTTCCATGTCCATTGGAGGCGGCGGACCGTCGCCCTGGGCCTCGGCCATCCTGGTGTTGCGCGCGGCTTCAGACTCTTCCGAGTATTCGAGCGCGGCCGATTCAGTGGCCCGGAAGAAGTGGCGCTCGAAGACCAGCTCGAAGATCTCGCGGTCCTTCGGTGATTTCGCGACGGTGGCCGCCAGCGACTCCTTGAAGTCCTGCTGCCGCTCCCAGGGGACTATCTCCAGGGCGCTGAAGGCATCCTGGATCTCCGAGGTGCCAATCGCAACACCTTCGCCACGCAGGTCCTCGCAGAAAGCCAGGACCTGTTCGGTCATGCCGGATGGACCCGGCCGACCGCTCCTGTCCGCGGCCGCCGCCAACTAATTGCCGTTCTTCGAGGGTCCTGGATCGCCGTCGCGACTGCGTCCCAGACGCGGACCGATGCGCTCCGCGACTAGGTCGAGGTCGGTGCGGTGCTTGATGATGATCGAGAGCGATTCCTTGAACACCTTGGCATCGATGTCATCGGCACCCATCAGGATCAGGGTCCGGGCCCAGTCGATCGATTCGGCGATCGAAGGCGGCTTCTTGAGGTCGAGTTCGCGGATCATGTCAACGACTTCGACCAGCCGTTCAGCCAGGGCCTGGTCGATCTCCGGCGCATGGAGGCGGATGATCTCGATCTCACGCTCAGCCGAGGGGTAGTCCAGCCACAGGTAGAGGCAGCGTCGTTTGAGCGCTTCCGTGAGCTCTCGCGAGTTATTGGATGTCAGCACCACGATCGGGTGGGTGGTCGCTTCGATGCGGCCCATTTCGGGGATCGTGATCTGGAAGTCGGAGAGCAGCTCGAGCAGCATCGCTTCGAACTCCTGGTCGGTCTTGTCAATCTCGTCGATCAGGAGGACAACCGGCTCGGGGTTGGCGATCGCTTTCATCAACGGACGTTCGAGCAGAAAGTCTTCGGTGAAAATCTCGCCCATCTCGATTGCCGCTTGGCTTTCCGGGCTGGAAGATGCGGTCGCCTGGATCTGGAGCAGCTGCTTGCGGTAATTCCACTCGTAGAGTGCCTTGGCTTCGTCCAGTCCTTCGTAGCACTGGAGCCGGACCAGCTCACGGCCGCTGGCCCGGGCCAGGGCTTTCGCCAGCTCGGTCTTGCCGACGCCGGCGGGGCCCTCCACGAGGATCGGCTTGCCCAGCCTTTGCGCGAGGAAAGAAATCAGCGCGGTTGAGTCGTCTGCGAGGTAAGAAGCTTCGCGCAGCGCGCTTGCCACTTCCTCAGGAGTGTCAGGGAGGGGGGAGACGGTGCTGGACATGGGTCCAAGGATAGAGCGAGGGCCCGGAATTACGGGTGCGCCCTAATCGATCGAGATGTCCCTGACCCTGGGTTCTTCCGGCTCGGCCTCGGGTGCCGCGCCGTTGCGGGACGAGCCTGCCGGGTTGGACGCCTCCTGCGAAGTGCGCTCGGTATAGGCAGTAACAAAGGCTTTCATCACCTGCATCGCTTCGTTCTGGATTGCCTGAAACTGCTGCCTGACCTCGGGAGAGGTCGCCGTACCGAGCATTTCCACCGACCGGCAGATCGGGCACCACTCGAGGCATTCGTGCCCGTGGCCATGACCCTTCTGCGGCTCGCCACTCGCCTCGCCGGCGTCGTCAGCCCCGGGGCCTTCGGCCGCAGGCTCTTCTTCGGCCTTGCTGCGACCGTTGCTGGCCTTGGACATCTGGCCCCAGAAACGGTCCGCGCCGGGTGGCAGCGGTGCTTCTGAATCGTTGTCAGACGGGTGCGACGGGCACATCCTCGTACGTGACCTCCAGGGTTCCTTCTTCGAAAGCGGCGCGGGATGGTTCGCGCTGAGCCAACCCCGAAGGCAAAATAATAGTGCGACGAACGTCGCCGACTGTGACAATCAGCTCATCCCCGACCTGTTTCAGGTTGATCTGATCCTTTTCGACGAATGGCGCGGCGATCCGGATCACGGTCGAATCGCCGACGCTGGTCAGCTCCCGGGCCAGTCCGGGGTGGAAGATCGAGGCAGGATCCTGATCGCCGAAAAGCTCGTCAGCCAGGCGGCCGTGCATCTCTTCACCGAGCACCTCTTCTTCGAAGAAACGTGATTTGAGGATCGGAACGGGAGCGAAGCCGTCGGCGACGGCTTCCAGTTGTTTCGCCTGCTGGTCGCGCCAGGCTCCGAAGTACGTTCCTTCGACTTCGTCAGGGAAAATCCGGTTCACGACCACGGCATCGGTCTGGTAGCCATAAAGGCAGAGGTAGGTGAAGGTGCGGCGGGCTTCATTGATAACCATGCGATCGGGGTTCATGACCAGCCGGATCGAGCAGTGCTCATGGTCCCGGAGGATGCCGTCCATCTCCAGCAGGTTCGCGACGAGCTGGTCAACTTCTTCCATCAGCTCGGGATCCGGCAGTGGCAGGTCGAGCGCACGGGCCAGGGGTGCGGCGGTGCCGAGCAGGCCGCGGTTGAAGGGAAACGCCTTCTTGACCCACCACTGCGCCACTTCCGGGAAGCCGAGCAGGCGCAGGGTCTCGCCGCTGGGTGCGCAATCGACGATCACGACATCGAACTCGTCCGCATCCCAGTGACGTTTGATCTGGAGCAGGGAGAAAAGTTCATCCATGCCGGGCGGCACGGTGAGCTCCTCGGCCCGGATCCGGTCGACGCCCTGGTTGAGCAACAGGCCGGTCAGCCAGGTCGAGACCCGGTCCCAGTTGCGCCGCATCTCGGCCGCGGCCAGGACTTCCTGGCCCCAGAGCATCGGGGTGATCTCACTCGGATCCGGTCCCAGCTCCTGCCCGAGCGAGTCGGAAAGGCTGTGGGCGGGGTCGGTGGACATGACCACGGTGCGCAGGCCCTGCCCGGCGCAGCGCCGGGCGGTCGCCGCGGCAACGCTCGTCTTGCCGACGCCGCCTTTGCCGGTGTAGAGGATTGTGCGAGGTGGCATGGAGCCCCGAGCGTATAGGCTGCTCGCCCTTGAAACGGCTAACCCTCAGCCTTCTCACCTGCTCGCTGATTCTGGCTGGCGCTGTCGCTTCGGGCTGCGGCGGCAACGACGAATCCGCGCTGGATCCGGGCGACGTGATCGACCGGGCCTTCGACGCCGAGCCGGCAACGCTCGGCTTTCTGGGTGGAGGCCAGGTTGAGGTGACTTCGCTCGGTTTCGAAGACACTCCTTTGAAGACCCGAACGCTTGCGGTCGACGCCGACGCTTACGGGTCGATCCTCGACGCAATCGCCTCGCCGCAGAAGGGCCTGCGCTCGGTGATCAAGAACATCATGTACGAAGGGACCGAGGAGGTCGACGGGCTCGAAACCGACCATGTGAGCGGCAAGCTCGACATCACCGGGCTGATCGACATCGTCAAGAAAGCCCAGTCCCCGGGCGGTAAGCTCGACCGGAGCGGGGGCCAACTGCCAGGGGCGGGCCAACTATCCGGGCTGGAGGAAACGCTGGTCGACGCAAAGTTCGATCTTTACGCCGCGGAGGGTGGCGGTCCCTTCGAAAGGCTCGACCTGACACTTTCACTCGACGATCGGGACAATGCGCTTCCACCCACCCGAATCCGGTTCTCTCTCACCGAATCCGACCCCACTGAGGTCTCCCTCTAAATGGAATATGTACTTCTACTAACGAGCTTCGCGGTCATCCTCACCGGTGCGCTGCTCTTTACCAACGCCGTCGAGTGGGTAGGCCAGAAGCTGAACCTGGGTGAAGGCGCAGTCGGCAGCCTGCTTGCCGCCGTCGGCACCGCCATGCCGGAAACCCTGATTCCGATCGTGGCGATCATCGGTGGTTCGGTCGGCAGCTCTGAAGTCGCGATCGGCGCGATTGTCGGTGCACCTTTCCTGCTGGCGACGATCGCAATGGCGCTGGTGGGGGTCTCTGCCCTGGCTTACGTGAAGCGCCGCCCGCAGGGACATCGCCTCGACGTCCACGTGGAGACACTGGATCGTGACCTGGTCTTTTTCATGATCTTCTTCGGACTGGCTCTGCTGATCGGCCTGTTCGACACACCGAGGTCCGTTGAATACGTCGCCGGTGGCGTATTCCTGCTCGCCTATGCCTGGTACGTGCGGGAAACCATCAGAAACGGCGGTGACTCCTCCGAGGCTCACGAGATGGATCCTCTGGTCATGGACCGCCGTGGCGAGCGGCACAAAAGCCCGCCGCCGAACTTCATCATGATCACCCAGCTCCTTGTCGGGCTTGGCGCGATGATTGGCGGCGCCCACCTCTTCGTTCACGAACTGCTGAACGTGGCCGAGCACCTCGGCGTTTCGGCGATCATCCTTTCGCTGATCCTTGCGCCGCTCGCGACCGAACTGCCGGAAAAGGCAAACAGCTTCTTCTGGGTCCGCGAAGGCAAGGACGCCCTGGCCCTCGGCAACATCACCGGTGCCATGGTCTTCCAGTCGACGATTCCGGTCTTCTTCGGCATGGTGTTCATCGACTGGAACCTCGACCATTTCGCGATCATCTCGATGTTTCTTGGACTGCTCGGTGGCGCCGTCGCTTACTGGGCATTGCGCAAGCGCGGCGAGTTCGGCAAGTTGGCGATCAGCCTGTGGGCAATGCTCTATCTGACCTTCCTCGGCGTAGTCATGTTCAGCTGATGTATCGGCGGCGACCGGTCGCGCTGGTGCTGACCAGCCTCGCGGCCGCCTTCGTGGTCGCGGGGTGCGGCGATTCGGGCTCTGGATCCGACCCTGCCGCGGAACCGGCTTCCGAGCCGGCCAAGCCAGTGGCTTATGAGTCTTTTCAGTCGAAAACAGGCAACATCAACTGCTTCATGGACAGTGCCTCAGGCGCGAGGTGCGACATCGGCCAGAAAACCTGGTCTCCGCCACTGAAGCCGAAGAAATGCAAGGTCGACTGGGGTTTCGGATTGACCGTCGGATCCGGCCGGGGTCAGTTTCTGTGCGCCGGAGACACGGTTGTGATGCCGGATTCACCGGTCCTCGGGTACGGCAAAAGCTCATCGATCGGACCCTTCCTCTGCAAAAGCGAAAAGACCGGCATGACCTGCACCAATACCGGCACCGGGCACGGCTTCAGCCTGTCGAAGGAAGCCGCAAAAACTTTCTAGGGCACCTGTCCTGGAGACGTCGCGGGTGACGGACCGCTCAGACGGGGGAGCCGAGGGCCAGCAGGTAGGTGCTTGTGTAGCTGAAGCTGCCGTCAGTTGATTCATTGCCGGCTTCGAGCGCGGCCAGCACTTTCAGGGAAAGCGCCCCGAAGCTATCGGCGCCGATCGATTCCTTGAGCATCAGCCACATCGGGTGATGCTGTTTCCACTCTTCATTCGCGGCTTCGGCCGAGTCGGCCCGGAAGACCAGCTGCTTCTTCCCGGTCTGGATCGCGATTCCGTGCTCGGCGAAAAGCATCTTCAGGTCGTTTTCATCACCCCATTGGAACATCTGCGGTTCTTCCGGCGGCAGGTCGAAAGCTTCGGCGGCCGCAGCCCGGCCCAGCCTGGCGATCTCCGGGAGGAGGCCTTCGTCGGTCCAGGTGGTGATTGCGATCCGGCCGTGCTGGTTGAGCACCCGGGCGATCTCTCCGGCAACCGCGTCGGGCGGGCTGCCGAAGATGACCCCGAAAACCGAGGTCACCACGTCAAAGGAATCGTCGGCGAATGGAAGCTCGAGCATGCTGCCTTCGACCCAGTCCACGCTGACTCCGGATTCGGCGGCTCGTCCGGCCGCGACCTCGAGCAGGCGGGGAGCAAAGTCGAGTCCGGTCGTTTCGGCACCGCGTTCGGCGGCGAGCAGGGTCGCGTTGCCGGTGCCGCAGGCGATGTCGAGGGTCTTCTGGCCGGAAACGGGCTCGACCGCGTCAACGACCACTTCAGCCACCGGCACCAGCTGGGCGGCAGTCAGTTCGTAAGAACCTGTGCCCCAGTCAGTCAAGCTCAGACCGTGGTGTTGATTTCGACCAGCGCCTTGAGCACGACGTCATCGTGCTTTTTGGGCTGAACCTTGGGAAAGACCCGGACGATCTTGCTGTCGCCGCTGATGATGAAAGTCGCGCGCTGGACTCCCATGTAGGTGTTGCCGTACATCGACTTCTCGACCCAGGTCCCGTACATGTCGGAAACCTTGTGGTCCTTGTCGGCCAGCAGCGTGAAGCCGAAGCCGCACTTTTCATCGAACTTCTTGATCGACTTGACGTCGTCCGGTGACACTCCGATCACCTTGGCGCCGGCGTTGTTGTACTCCGAAATGTGGTCTCGAACGCCTTCGGCCTGCGTTGTGCAGCCCGGAGTGTTGGCCTTGGGGTAGAAGTAGAGTACGACCGTCTGTCCGGAAAAATCGGAAAGGGTGACGGTTTTGCCGTTCTGATCCTTCAGAGTAAAATCGGGGGCTTTTGAGCCAGCTTCCAGCACGATTCGGGATTCTAAGTGATCAGGGTGGACTGAAGCAGCTTGGCTAGCGCCGTCGCACAGCTTCCATCGTTGTCTTTATCCGGGTTGAAGCAGGTGACGTCAATGCCGATCAGGCCCGGGGACCCGGCCACGGGGGCAAGGACCGCCTTGAGTTCGGGCATGCTCAAACCGTCCGGCATTAGGTAATCAGTTGCGGGGAAGCCGTCGCGATCGAGGATGTCGACGTCGAGGTGTAGCCAGAAACGCCGGCCGCCAGCGGTCAGTTCGTCCGCGATCGACTGCCCGAGGTGGGACAGGTCGGCGTGCCGGAGCGAGTCGCGGTATTCGATCCGGCCGATCCCGAGACCATCGGGCAGGGGCGCGATCAGTTCGAGTTCTTCCTGGTCCCTGGCGCCAACGAATGCCATTCTTTCCGGTTCGACGACCGGGGTCTCTCCGATCGTTTCGAGAAGTTCCGGCGGGGCGAGACCGAGCGCCGCGGCCGCCGGCATGTCGGCGCCTTCACCGGTGGGTGAGGTCCTGCCGGTGAAGAGGTCGAGGTGCCCGTCGAAATAGGCAAGGCCGATGTCGCCGAGGGAATCGCGGGCACCGGCGAGGGCGGCCGGCAAAAACGTGCAGCATCCACCGAGAACGAGCGGGACCTGTCCGGAAGCGGTGATCTCTGCCACCCGCTGGCGGACCTCGGCACTCATCTTGAGGATTTCCGGGTAAGCGAGCCATCCGTTCTGGGTGTCCCGCTCCAGGCCTCTGATCATCTGCTCGGTGTCACCGGCATCCCGTAGTGAGGATTCGCTGAGCTTCTCCCTGAGGACAGCCGGGCCGAGTTCGGTGCCGCCCTGGCGACCGACGCTGTCGATTGGAACTCCCAGCAGCGTCAGCCGGTCCGGTTTCATCAGAGCTCGGGTTCGTCTTCTTCGTCGAGGATGTCGAGGTCCAGGTCATCCGGTTCCGGCGGTGCCTCACCGACCTGGCTGCCACGATCACGGTGGTTCTGGTTCTGGAATTCGTCGATGAGCTCGTCCCGGCGCTGTTCCTCAACCGGGGTTTCTTCGGCGATGCGAATCCATTCCGCCCCTTCGAAGGAGTCTGCGTTGAAGACTTCCTGGTCGATCGATGCAGTGTCATCGACGATTACGACGACTTCGGTCTGGGGATTGAAATAGGTACCTGGCTGGACCACCAGATCCTCGAGTTCAAAGGTGGAATCTTCATTCATGCGGTTTATCCTAGCCAGCGGTGCAGTTTTCAAGGAAGGCCTGCCGCCAGGTCAGCTCCATTCGCGCAGGCGGCGGTCCACCTCGGGCTCGACGTCCAGGGGTTCTTCACCGCGCCGCTCGCGCCTTTCGTTGTTGGCGACGACCAGTTGCCTGATCTCCTCCCGCACGCCCCCGCCACCCATCGCTTCGTTCAGTTCTTCGGCTTCTTCCGGGCTGACTTCAGGTGCCGCGTGACCAAGCAGCCGGTCGATTTCCGCCTGTACGTCGAGATCCCCCTCGCCACGCTCACGCCGGCGGAAGGCGGACGCTTCGACCATCTGGCGGACCTCCTCCTCACGTTCGGCTGCCGCAACCTGCGGCGTGATCGAATCGTTATCCGGAGTCGCCTCGCGATCGATCGAGAAGGGCCCTTTGCCGAGGTTCTCGAGCCCTTTGCCCGATTTGGAAAAAGCGAAAGCCGCGATCGGGGCGGCGACCACACAGAGGAGGATCAACACCAGGGAGAATTCGGACGGGCCGACCGCGAAAGGCATAGAGCCAGATTAACCCCCAAGTGGATGGTACCCGCCGCGCTTATCCGTTACCCTTGTTTTCGCGTTATTGACTGACTGGTCAATCGGGAATGGCCATTGCCTACCAAATCGACCTCTGAACCCAGTTTCCATCAACTTAAGGAGCCTCAGAAGTGGTTGACTTCACGCTTACCGACGAGCAGAAGGACTTGCGCGAGATGGCGCATAACTTCGCTGAAAAAGAAATGCGCACCGTTGCCTGGAAGTACGACAAGGATGGCGATTGGCCGATTGACGTGATCAACAAGGCCTGGGAAGTCGGCCTGATGAACACGCATCTCGAAGAGGCGTACGGCGGATCGGGACTTGACTACCTTTCCGGCTGCCTGATCGAAGAGGAGCTCGCCTGGGGCTGCTCCGGCATCGGCACCAGCATCGGCGCCAACGGCCTCGCTGCGGCCCCGGTTCAGCTCGGTGGCTCCGAAGAGACCAAGAAGAAATACCTCGGCATGCTTGCCGAAGAGCCCAAGCTCGCTTCTTTCTGCCTGACCGAGCCCGACGCCGGTTCCGACGTCGCCGGCATGAAGACCCGCGCCGTCAAGAAGGGCGACAAATACGTCCTCAACGGTTCCAAGTGCTTCATCACCAACGGCTCCTACGCCGACTGGTTCACCGTCTACGCGAAGACCGACCCTGAAGCCGGCAGCCGCGGCATCACCGCGTTCGTCGTCGACAAGCAGGACGGCATCACCATCGACAAGAAGGAAGACAAGATGGGCCAGCGGGCGTCAAACACCGCGACCGTCACCTTCAATGACGTCGAAGTCCCGGCCGCGAACATGATCGGTGAAGAGAACCGTGGCTTCAAGCTCGCCATGATGACCCTCGATCGCACCCGTCCCGGTGTTGCGGCGATGGCCACCGGCATCGCCCGCGGAGCATTCGAAGCGGCAGTCGATTACTCAAAGGAACGCCAGCAGTTCGGTGTGCCGATCGCGATGCACCAGGCGATCCAGTTCCTGATCGCCGACATGGCGGTCAAGGTTGACGCCTCCCGTCTGCTGACCTGGCTCTCCGCCTGGCAGCTTCAGAACGGCATCAGCAACACGCTCGCATCGTCTGAAGCGAAGCGTTTCGCCGCGGACTCCGCGATGGAAGTCACCACCGACGCCGTCCAGGTCTTCGGCGGATACGGCTTCATCAAGGATTACCCGGTAGAGAAGTTCATGCGTGACGCCAAGATCATGCAGCTGTATGAAGGCACCAGCCAGATCCAGCGCATGGTCATCGCACGCGAAGTGCTGATGCCCCGCGCCGTGTAGTTCAGTTTCGTCCAATTCGGGCTGCGTGGCACGGAGCCACGCGGGGTCTGGGAAAGCGGCGTCCTTCGGGACGCCGCTTTTGTTTTGCCTGGTTGGCGAGCGGCGCCCGGGAAGTCCCCGTGCACCACTCTTATGAGGTTTCATCGGGGTAACCCCTAGGGGTATGGGGGATGACCCTGACGTGTCGTTTCGAGGCTCTTTCGAGTGCTACGGTGCCTGCACAATGGAATCCACCCTTGAGGCACCAACCCAGTCAGAAGCTCCGGAAACCGCGATTATCGTCGCCACCGGAATTGAGCGGATCTACGGCGAAGGTGAAGCTGAAGTACGCGCTCTTGATGGTGTCGATGTGTCCTTTGAGAAAGGCCGCTTCACTTCGATCATGGGACCGTCCGGTTCCGGCAAGTCGACACTCATGCACATCCTTGCCGGGCTCGACAAGCCGACCTCCGGTTCGATTCTTGTCGACGGGGTGGAGATCACCGAACTCGACGATGGTGAACTGACCCAGCTGCGACGGGACAAGCTCGGTTTCGTTTTCCAGTTCTTCAACCTGTTGCCGGTGCTCACGGCGGAGGAGAACATCCTGCTGCCGATGTCGATCGCGAAGCGCAAGCCGGACAAGGCCTGGGTAGATGAAGTGATCGAAAGGGTCGGGCTGACCGATCGCCGCAGTCATCGTCCTTCCGAGCTGTCCGGTGGACAGCAGCAGCGGGTCGCCGTGGCCCGGGGGCTGGTGACCAAGCCGGCGGTGCTGTTTGCCGACGAGCCGACCGGCAACCTGGACTCCAAGTCATCCGAAGACGTGCTCCAGCTGCTGCGTGGCTCGGTCGACGAATATGGCCAGACGGTGATCATGGTTACCCATGAGCCCGATGCTGCCGCTCACGGCGATCGCCTGATCGCCCTGCGTGACGGCAAGCTGGTCCACGATGCCCCGCCGGTTTCGGCTGACGCCGTCATCGAGTTGCTGAAGACCCTTGCTTAGCCTTACTTTCAAGAACCTCTGGGCCCGCAAGTGGCGTTCGCTGATGACCGCGGTCGCGGTTGTCTTCGGTATCGCGCTGGTCGCCGGCACCTACATGCTGACCGACACGACCAACGGCGCCTTCGACGACATCTTCACCAAGTCGAACGAAGGCGTGGACGTCACGATCACCAGCAGGGTCAAGGTTGAGCAGCAGGACGGCGCTACCCCGGCGTTCAAGGCCAAGTACCTGAAACAGGTCGAGGCGGTCGATGGAGTGAAGGAGGCCGCTGGTTCGATCTTCTCCCAGGGAGCGATCCTGGACTCTGATGGCGATTCGACCGGCGGCGGATTCTCACCGCAGTTCATCGCCTCGAAGTTGCCCCCGAGCCTTGAATCGCTCGACCTCGTTGAAGGCAGGGAGGTGACTGGTCCGCGTGACGTGACCCTCGATCAGGCAGCAGCGGATAGAGCTGACATCAAGGTCGGCGACACGCTCCAACTGGTTGGAACGGGCCAGGCCACACCTTTCAAGGTTGTGGGCCTCACCCAGCTCGGCGGTGCATCGTTCGGTGGAACCTCAATCGCCCAGGTGCTCGTAGGTGAGGCTCAGAAGGTAACCGGGAAGCAAAACGAGTTCGATCAGATTTCCATCGCGGCAGACCCGGGTGTCAGCCCGGAAGAGCTCAAACAGAGAGTCATCGATTCCCTGGCACCGGCCTCCACGAGCGACCTCCGTGTAGAGACCGGGGCGGAAAATGCCCAGCGGAGCTCGGACGACATCCGTGATTCCCTCAGCTTCCTCAACATCGCCCTGCTCGCTTTCGCCGGGATCTCCCTGTTCGTCGGCTCCTTCGTGATCTACAACGTCTTCTCGATCACGGTCGCCCAGCGCACCCGCGAGTTCGGGATGCTCCGGACCCTCGGTGCGAACCGGGGACAGATCCTGCGCACGGTGCTGATCGAAGGTTTCCTGATCGGCCTGTTCGCATCGGTTGTCGGCATCCTGGTCGGCCTCGGACTGGCCAAAGGACTGAGCGCGATCCTCAGCGCGGTCGGAGCCCAGTTACCTTCCAAGTCGCTGGTGGTCGCGCCGAGAACGATCATCGTGTCCCTGGTGATCGGCATCGGAGTCACGCTGGTCTCCTCGCTGATTCCGGCGCTGCGCTCGACCCGGGTGCCGCCGATCGCGGCCCTCTCGGACAACGTCGTTCTTGCCGGCAAGAATCGAGTGGTCCTCCGCAGCATCATCGCGGCCGCGCTGACCGTGATTGGACTCGGCCTGATCGCCTGGGTCCTGATCAGTGGAACTGAAGGCGGCAACGCTGCCTTGCTGATGGGCGGCGGCGCGCTTTGTGTAGTCATTGCGATTTCGATCTTCAGCCCTCAGCTGGTGCGCCCGATGGCTTCTGCGGTCGGGGCGCCGATCGAAAGGATCGGCGGACTGACCGGCCGGCTGGCGCGCGAGAACTCGATGCGCAACCCGTCCCGGACCGCCGTCACCTCGGCCGCCCTGATGATCGGCCTCGCCCTGGTCAGTTTCGTGACCATCTTCGCCTCCGGCATCAACAGTTCGGTGACCAAAGTGATCGACCAGGACCTGAAGGGTGAACTCATCCTTCAGGGTCCGGGTGGCTTTACGCCGATCCCGATCAAGTCGGTCAGTGCGGCCAGCGAGGTCGAAGGTGTTCAGGACGCTTCCGGCATCAGCTTCAGCCAGGTCAAGGTCGATGGCGGCGGATCGAAGTCGATGTCTTCGGTCGTGCCCGGCACGATCAATCAGGTGGTAAGCATCGACTTTGACCAGGGCTCGACCGACGACCTGTCCGGACTCAAGGACGGCGAGGTGATCATCAGTCAAGGACTGGCGGATCAGGCCGGCGTCAACCTCGGCGACAAGCTCGGAGTCCTCGGGCAGACCGGAAAGAAGCTGGAGCTCTCCGTGACCGCGGTCATGGCCTCCGGCAACCTCGACCTGCTTGGTGATCTCGTGATAACCCAGAACGAGATGGTCAAGGAATTCGGGGTCGACACCGCCTTCTTCGCCCTGCTCAAGACCGATTCCGGTCAGGACGCCGACGTTGTCCAGAAGCGGGTCGAGGATGCCCTCAACAAGTCGTTCCCGACGGTTGACGTACTCAACCAGGACGAGTTGAAGCAGAGCCAGCAGAAGCAGATCAACAGCCTTCTGGCCCTGATCTACGTTTTGTTGGCGCTGGCCGTGGTCGTCTCGCTGGTCGGCATCGTCGTCACCCTGATCCTCTCAATCTACGAGCGGACCCGCGAGCTCGGAATGTTGCGGGCGGTTGGCATGTCCAAGCGCCAGGTCAGGCGCATGGTCCGGTTCGAGGCGGTGATTACTGCGGTGCTCGGAGCGATCGCCGGGCTGATCCTCGGTGTGATCTTCGCTTTCCTGCTCGGCATTCCGCTGAAGAGCGAAGGTTTCACCCTGAGCTATCCGATCCCGACGCTGATCATGATTCTGGTTCTGACGGCGATCGCCGGAGTGCTGGCAGCGATCTATCCGGCCCGCAAGGCCGCCAAGCTCGACGTCCTGGAAGCTGTTTCTTACGAATAGTTCGTGCTGGCGGTGAAATTGCCCGCTGAGCGGGCAATTTCACCGCCAGTGGTTTCAGGTCAGCCTGCGGTTGTTTATCCGAACAGGCCGTGGCGTATCGTCAGCTGTCGAAACCCAGGCCCAGGCGGTCCAGGGTCTTCAGCCAGATCCCGCGTTTGCCATCCTTGCGGTCGGCGGCAGCCAGACGGCCGCGGGTGAACTGGATCGTCGCCCAGCGCAATGGTTCCGGCGGGAACGGGAACGGCTTCGACCGGGCGTATTTCATGCCGGTCACTTCATTGTCGATCCCGTCCAGGAGGTCGAGTCCGACCCCCGCCGAGAACCGGCTGGCGCCGACTCCGAGGCCGGTGTGGCCAACTGCGTAAGCGACGTTGCCGCCGTGCGAAGTCCCGTAAAACGCGAAGAACCTCGAGCAGGTGTCGATCGCGCCGCCCCAGCGATGGGAGAAACGAATGCCTTCCAGCTGGGGGAAAGCGGTGAAGAAACGCTGCGAAAGGCCGGCGAAACTCTCGTCGCGCTGATAGAGCCCGACTTCGGTTTTGCCGCCATAGTTGTAGATCGCGTCGTACCCGCCCCAGAGAATCCGGCCCTCGGCGGTCCGGCGGTAGTAGTGGAACTGGTTGGAAGAGTCGGAAAGGCCCTGGTGGTTCTGCCAGCCGACCGACTCCCACTGGGCCGGACTCAGTGGTTCGGTCATCAGCACGTAGTCGTAGACCGGCACGACCCGGGAGCGGATCGCCCGGAGCGGGCTGCGGAATGCGGCCGTCGCCAGCAGCACTTTCGCCGCCCGTATTTCGCCACCGGCGGTTTTCAGAGACACACCGGCACCTGATTTCGTGATGCCGGTCATCTCGGTGTTTTCGTGGATCTTCACGCCGAGTTTCTCGGCCAGCACGACCAGCCCGTCACAGAGCTTGACCGGATCGACCGTGCATTCACCGGTCTTCTGCCACAGGCCGCCGGTGTAGAGCGGCGAGTTGACTTCGGCCTTCATCGCTTCAGCGTCGAGCAGCACGGCTTCGTGGCCGTACTCATGAAGTTCGTCCACGGCTCCCGCCAGCTCATCGAACTGGCCCGTGGTCACCGCCGTCTCGATCGCGCCGGGGGAGAGCAGGTCGCACTCGATTCCGTGTTCGGTGATCGTTGTCTTGATCGCCTCCAGGTTCTCCAGCCCGAGTCTTTCGAGGGTGGCGACTTCGTCCGGGAACCGGGCCAGTCCGTTGCCGATCCCGTGAACCAGTGAGGAGGACATGAATCCGCCGTTCCGGCCGCTGGCCCCGATCGCGATCGTCTCGCGTTCGATCAGGGCGACCGACCGTTCCGGATTTCTTTCCTTGGCGCGGATCGCCGCCCATAGCCCTGTCAGGCCGCCGCCGACAACAGCCAGGTCGAGATCGAGAGTGCCTTCGACGGCGGGCCGCGGCCTTGGTCTGGACCCCGACAGCCAGTAGGGAACCCGCTCGGCATCTACGTACGCCTGTCGGTGGGCAGCGGATGGTTCGCCGACAGGCCAGACCGGAATGTGACTCAGGGAGCTGATGAAGTCAGACTACCGACGAAGCGAAAGCGGAAAGTGGAACCTAGCTACCATCAGGAAAGCTCAGACAATTAGAGCGAGGCCGAGGAGATCCGCTCGGCCAGGGATGAGTACCGGCCGCCACCTTCGTCCCGCTTGACGCCGTTCTCGAGCGCCGGCCGGTCACCGACCAGGACACACATCTTCCGGGCCCGGGTAATAGCGGTGTAGATCAACGGCCGGGTCAGCATGCCCGTGTGCGACCGGTGGCAGACGAAGATCACCACCGGGATCTCGCTGCCCTGGGCCTTGTGCACGGAGATCGCATAGGCCAGCCGCAGGTCCGTTGATTCGGCGTATGGAAGGACGATCTCCTGGCCGTCGTCGGTGACCAGCACCGCCATCTCTTCGTCAGGATCGTCTTCGAGCAGGAAACAGATCGTGCCGTTCATCAGCCCGAGCTCATAAGCGTTCCTGGTCTGGATCAGCCGGTCGCCGATGCGGAACCGGTCGGTCATGGCCTTACGGCCGTTCGGGTTCAGGGTCTGCTGAAGGCGTTTGTTGAGTTCGTCGATGCCGACCTCGCCGCGATAGATCGGGGCCAGCACCTGGACGTCCCGGATCGGATCGAGTCCGAGGCCGGCGGACACCCGGTCGCCGACCATTTCGACCACGGCATCACGGGCCCGCTCCGGGGTCGTGCGCTCGACGAAGAAAAAGTCCTGAACCTGATCTTCCTGCGGGGTGAGATGAGGAGGGCGACCCTCGTTCACTTCGTGGGCCGCGGTCGTGATCATCGACCGGGCCGCCTGGCGGAAGATGTGGCTGAGCCGCGTGACCGGGACCAGGCCGGACTTGATCAGGTCGGCGAACGGTTTGCCCGCTCCGACCGGTGGCAACTGGTCCGCGTCACCGACCAGAACGATGTGGGTCCCGAGCCCGAGGCCGCCAAGCAGGACCTCGGCCATGTGCAGGTTGATCATCGAAGCTTCGTCGACGATCAGCAGGTCGACCGGCAGGGGATGGCCCGGCTTGAAGAGCGGCTCGGTTCCCGGCCGCCACTCCAGCAGGCGATGAATCGTGTGCGCACCGACACCGGTCGCTTCGGTCAGGCGTCGCGCGGCCCGGCCAGTGGGGGCGCAGAGGCCGATGCGCATGTTTGCCTTGCGCGCCTCGGTGACGATCGCTTTGGTGCAGACGGTCTTGCCGACACCGGGGCCACCGGTGACGATCGAAACCTGGGCGCTGAAGGCCCCGAGGACAGCCTGCCACTGTTCGTTGGTCAGCGACTCGTCATCCGGTTGGTCCGGAACGTGATCAAGGTCGGGTTCCATGATCGCCCGGTCCCGCAGGTCGCCCGCCACCCAGAGTTCGCGGTTGAGCGTGCGCTCGCGGTAGATCCGGCCGTCCTCTTCGATCAATCCGTAGGCCGCGGCGATCACGCCAGGGTCCGGTGTGTGGCCGAGCAGTTTCGCGGCGTTCCGCTGCAGCTCTTCGACCGGCAGGTGGGTGTGGCCGCGGCGCTCGGCTTCGCCCAGCAGGTAGTAGGCCGCGGCCTGCGCCCGACGGTCCGATTCCGGGAGTACGTCCGCGGCCAGCGCGATCCTGTCGGCCCGGACGAACCCGACTCCGTCGATCTCGGTCAAGCGGTAAGGGTCGTCACGGATCGTCTTCATCGCCTGGTCTCCGAAGCGGGCGTGGATCCGGCCGGCCAGGTGGGCCAGGCCGTGCGGGGCGAGTTCCACATGGAGGTCACGCACGGCCCGCGTCGCGTACCAGCTCTCGGTTGCAGCTTCGGCCTGTTTGGCGCCGAGTTTCGGCAGGGAGGAGAAAACGCCCGAAGGGTCGGCGGCGATCGTCTCCATGACTTCGGCTCCGTACAGCTCGACCAGGGTCTCGGCCCGGACCGGCCCGATGTGCCGGAGGGTGCTGAGGTAAGCGACCTGGCCGGCCCGGTCACCGGGGTCGAGCGGGTAGGCGGTCAGCGCTTTAAGCTGGGGCCCGAACTTGGGGTGCTGGGTCCACTCACCAACCAGGCGGGAGCGTTCGCCCGGCTTCAGGTGGGCGACCGTACCGGTGACTACGAACTCCTCGCCGGAGTCGTCACGGACCTCGATGATCGCGAAGCCATCGTCCTCGGCAGTGAAAATGACACGGCTGACCTCAACCGGTCCATCAAAACCGTTCTCATCATCAAAAAGGGGCTCGGCAAGTGTCGACACCCGGTCAGGGTAAACCAGAGGCCGGAGGCCCTCCCAAGGATGGCGGGTTCATCAACAGGGGTGGGGGCGATCGACACGCACAATGCGTGCGGATAGCCCCCACTCCGGATGCACGAGGTTCGGCCTGTTGGAGTGGGGGTGATCGACACGCGTTGTGCGTGCGAATAACCCCCACTCGGATCGTTTTCCGGGGATGGTCCGACTTAGCAGCTCTTTCGTCTTGCATTTGTTGCTCAAGTTGCACATCCGTCTGCGTCGTCTTCCGATACTCGAGACATGGCAAATGAGCAGGAGGGTGATGTTGCTTCAAACGTCCGCGCGGCGTCTGGGGAATATGCGTCCCGACAGCACGGGGTTGTTTCCCGGCGTCAGCTCACTGCGGCGGGGATTTCCCGAACCACCATCGACCGGCGGATGCACGACTTCCTGATTCCATTGTTCCCTGGTGTGTTCGCGGTCGGCCGGCGACAGGTCGACCGCGATGGAATCCTCATCGCTTCGGTGCTCCTGTGTGGTGATGGCGCGGTGCTTGGCTACCGCACTGCAGCCGAGGTCTGGGGTTTCCTCAGTCCCAATCGATCGGTCGAAGTCATTCGACCCTGGAGCCGAAGCAACACCCGGGCCAATGTCGAGATAGATGGAACCGAGATGTCGATTCCATTGGTCGTCAGGCGGACCAGAAATCTGCCTGGGAACGACTGGACATGCATCCGGGGAATCCCCGTGACGTCTGTGGCCCGAACGTTTCTGGACCTGGCAGCGATCCTGTCCGAGCCTGCCCTGAGGCGAGCATTTCTTGAGGCTGACCGCCTGGGACTGGTCATTGACGCGGACTTCATGGACTGCCTGGCTCGCAGCTCAGGACGCAAGGGTGCGAGCAGGTTTCGGCGACTGATCAGCCAAAGGATTCCCGAGGTTGATGAACTCGAGTCGGTACTTCAAGGGATGTTTCTCGAACTGTGCCGAGACCACGGGATCTCTCGCCCTCGAGTGGAAGTTCCAATCGACAAGTATCGAGTTGATTGCCTCTGGAAGGCTGAGCGACTGGTAGTTGAATTGGATGGCGGCGGCTTCCACCGCGGCCAGGAGAAACTAGAGAACGACACTCGCAGAACGAACCGGCTCCGAACCGAGGGGTGGGACGTCATTCGATTCACGTGGCGAATGGTCAGGTACGAACCGGAACTGGTTGTCGGCCAGGTGAAGCACGCCCTCCAGGTCAACGCGACAGATGTCTCCCGTCGGGTAGCAGCCAAGAGTGGGGGAGATCCGCACGCGTAGTGCGTGCCGATCGCCCCCACCCAGGCGCTATCCGGACTTTGGGTGACGGAGTGGGGGTCATCCACACGCACTACGCGTGCCGATCGCCCCCACCCTGGGTTGGCGGATGGGTCGGTAGCTCTGCCCCTCCCATAAACTCGTCCTGTGCCTGACTCCGATCGCAAGCCGCTTGAAGATGCCGTTGCCGAGGCGACTCGGGCTGCGAAGACGTCTGCTCCCGCCCGGCGCAAGAGCGCTGGCCGTTCGGCTGATGTTTTCGGCAGCGAGATGCGACGGCGGGATCTCTTGCCGATGCTGGTTCTCCACCTGATCCGAACCGAGAAGACTTATGGCAATTATCTGATCGAAGCGATCGAGTCCATGACCCAGGGCGTGGTCTCGGTCAACCCGAACACGATGTATCCCCTGCTGAGGGGCCTGGAATCGAAAGGCATGATCAAAGGCGACTGGGAGCACCCGGACAAACGGACCCGCCGTTTCTATTCGATCACCCTCGAAGGTGAGACCGAATACGCTCGCCTGGTCGATGAAATCGAGCCATTCCTCGATTCCCTGACCCGTTCGATCTCGCTGATCAAGGCCGAGGTCTACGGGGCGGAAGACTCCTGAAACGCAGAACGCCCGCCTTTCGGCGGGCGCTCGGCCAAATCAGATGATGAGTAGAAGCTAGATCGCTTCGACTGAAGCCGCGGACGGACCTTTCGGGCCTTCCTCGGATTCAAAGCTCACTTTCGCGCCCTCGGCGAGGGTCCGGAAGCCATCGGACTGAATTGCTGTGTGATGAACGAAAACGTCCTTCGATCCATCGTCGGGCGTGATGAATCCGAAACCTTTTTCATCACTGAACCACTTAACTGTGCCAGTCGGCATTGATTCCTCCATGCAGAAGCGTCGCCGGTTCTCTCCTCCCGGCCGAACGCGCGGCAAGTTAGCAGCTATTCGCCCCCGAATGTTTTGACGAAGGGTCTCCGGGACTGCCGCGAAGCAAATGGTGGGCCGTCACACGTCGAGTTGGACCTGGACCTGAAGGCAGAGGCGGACTCGATCAGGAAATGAAGGAGCGGTCCTCGGCCAGCATCTCCGTGGCGACATCCGCAGAGACGGGCCGGGCCAGCAGGAAACCCTGGGCCATGTTGCAGCCGAGGTCGCGAACCATCTGAAGCTGCGTTTCCGAGCTGACCGCTTCGGCCACCACGGTCAGGGAGAGGGAACGGCCGATCTGGACGATCGCGTCGGCGATCGCCGAGCCTTTCGGGTCGCCGTTGCCAAGATGTTCGATGAACGCACGATCGATCTTGATCGCATCAAGCGGGAATTCGTTGAGATAGCTCAGCGATGAGAATCCGGTGCCGAAATCGTCGATCGCCAGGAATACACCCATCTCGTTGATTTCGGTAAGCACGTCCTTGACGGTGCTGGTGCCGACAACAAGCACGCTTTCGGTGATCTCGAGGGCAAGTCGCTGGGGTGCCACCCCGTGTTTCTCCAGCAGGCCGCCCACCAGGGCCGGCAGGCCAGTGGTCCTGATCTGTCGTGAAGAAGCGTTGACGGCAACGATCAGGGGCCGGTCCTTCCCGATCAACTTCTGCCACTCGCCCATCTGCCGGAGGGACTCGCCGAGGACCCATGTGTCAATCTGGCAGATCAGGTCGCTTTCTTCGGCGATCGGGATGAAGTCGAGCGGCAAAACCATCCCGTCCACCGGATGCTGCCAGCGCACCAGGGCTTCGAAAGCGTGGATCCTGCCGGTACGCAGGGAGATGATTGGCTGGTAATGGACCAGCAGCTGGCCATCCTCGATCGCCCGCCGGAGCTCCCGTTCAACCTCCAGGCGACGCACCGCCTTCTCCCGCATCGGTTTGCCGAACACCTGGGCCTGGGCCCGGCCCATTTCCTTGGCCCGGTACATCGCGGCATCCGCCTCCTGGATCAGATCTTCGGCGCCCTTGATTTCGTCGATCCCGGCCCGGTATATGGCGATGCCGACGCTGGCGGTGATGAAGTTTTCGATTCCGCCGAACATAATCGGCTCGCTCATCGAATCGAGCAGACGGTCGGCGATCTCGCGGGCGTCGTCTTCACCTTCGACCGATTTGAGCACGATTCCGAATTCGTCACCTCCGAACCGGGCGACTGTGTCCCCCCGCCTCAGTCCGGAAGAAAGCCGGGGAGCGACTTCGCGAAGGATCTCATCGCCGGCATGGTGGCCGATACCGTCATTGATCAGCTTGAAGTGGTCGATGTCCAGGAAGAGGACGGCGCAATTGCCACCGGCGTCCTGGAGCACGCCGATCGCGCTGGTGAGGCGTTCGACGAACAGCTGGCGGTTCGGCAGGTCGGTCAGCGGGTCATGGTGAAGACGATGGCGCAGCGATTCATCGGCACGGTTGCGTTCGATCGCGTTGGCGAGAACGTTCGCCGCGGAAACGAGGAAGTGCCCGTCCTCGTCGGTGAAGTGGCTCGGCTCGGAAGAATTCGCGGCGAGTATCCCGAACTGTTCGCGGGGTCCGCTGATCGGAACCACCATGCTGCTGCGGATTTCCGGATCCTTCAGCTCAGCGTAGTCGGCGATCCGTGGGTCGTCATCCCAGTCGGCGATCGAGACGACCTCACCGTTGGCAAGGAGGTTGCCGGGAAAGCGGTCGGGCTCATATGGAATGACGGGCGCAACCGCCTTGCCGGCCGATGTGTGGCAGAGGTAGAGCTGGGTGAATCCTTCCTGCTCCCAGACAGACACTTCGAGGATGCCTTCCTGCCTGGCCAGGGAATCGACGGCGATCGCGATCAGCCGGTCCGGGTGTTCGCCCTGCATCGCGATCTCGCCCAGCTTCGCGATAAGGACCTGTTGGTCGACCCGTTTCTGGATTTCACGTTCTGCGGTCTTCACGGCGGTGATGTCCTGCATTACGCCGTGCCATATGGGAACGCCGTCCTCGTCTTTAATCAGGCGTGCTCGCTCCCAGATCCATACATAACGTCCGTTTTTGGTACGCAGCCGGTATTTGGCGGGAGGATGAAGATCGAGGTCGATCAGTCCCGTGTCCTCGAATGACATGGCGTGCTCGACGTCACTCGGGTGGATCGAGTCGTACCAGAGGTTCGGATCAGCCATCCATTCCTCTGGTGAGTAGCCAAGGATGCGTTCGATCTGCGGACTGACGAAGCGCCAGGGCCCCGCCTCTCCCATCTCGGCTTTGTAGACGATGGCCGGGACCGCCTCGACCAGTGTGCGGAAGTCCTCGGTGGTGCCTTCGAGGGGGTGCGTGATCCCCGCCGTCTGGCGACCCATGAAGTCATCGCGATTTTCCGCAGGATCCGGGTTCATGCTGAGTGAACTACGGCGATATATTCAGCATTATCGTCGGGTACCCGGGTTCAGGCAACTGCAACCGCTGCTGAAGAAGATGTTTCAGGGTTCCACGGCTCAAGCACAGTGGACCACTTTTGCCATGCGTTTCACGGCTTCTTCGATGATTGCCGGGGAGGTTGCGATGTTCAGACGGCCGAACCCGGCACCCTGGCTTCCGAATTGCGGACCCGGGCTGAGCGCGACCCGGCCGGTCTCGAGGAAAGCCTCCGAGGGGTCATCGCCGAGGTCAAGCAAGCGGCAGTCGAGCCAGGCAAGGTAACCCGCTTCCGGCGGTGTGTAACCGACCTCCGGCATATGCTCGCGGAGAAGTTCACCAAGCAGGTGCCGGTTCCGGTCGAGCTGGGCCAGCACCTGGTCGAGCCAGTCGTCACCGCTCTCGAATGCAGCCCGGGAGGAGATCACGCCGAGGTGGCCGGGATGCTTTGCGCCGAACGGCAGGCTTTCGATGACTTCCTTCGCACGGGCTGAAGCCGAAGCGAAGACGGCACAGGTAAGGCCAGCCAGGTTGAAAGTCTTTGAAGCCGAACTGAGGCAGATGCCCCATTCCGCCGCGGCCCCGGAGATGCCGAGGAATGGCAGGAATTCGGTGCCCTTCAGGGTCAGGGGCGCGTGGATCTCGTCGCTCAGGATCCAGGCTTCGTGCTCTGCGGCCAGCTCGGCGATCCGCTCGAGCTCCGATCGTGCCGGAACCGTGCCGGCCGGGTTGTGGGGGCTGCAGAGGATCATCGCTTTCGCCCCGGCCTTGAAGCCGGCCTCGATCGCGTCGAGGTCGAGGTTGCGTCCTTTCAGCATCGGGGCTTCAAACACTTCGCATCCGACTTCCCTGATCAGCTGAAAGAAGGGGTGGTAGACCGGGGGAGTAATGATCACGCCGTCCCCCGGCTCGGTCAGCGCCCGGAGCAGTGAGGTGATTCCGCCGACCACGTCAGATGTGGCAACGATCTGTCCCGGGTCCGGCTTCCAGTCAAGCCGGCGATCCATGAAATCAGAGAAGGCCAGGCCGAGGCCACTGGCTTCAGCGTTGGCGTATCCGGAATCGTCCCGTTCGATCGCGGCGATCAATGCGCCCCGGACCGGGTCGGCCAGCGGGAAGTCCATCTCCGCCACCCAGGCCGGCAGCACGTCCTTGTCGAAATATGTCCATTTGACGCTCCGGCGGGAGCGCAGCCGCTCAAGGTCCAGCTGGTCGAGGTCGTAGTTCACCGGGTCCACTCTTTCAGGTCGCCAGCGGCGACTGGGAGCCCGACCGGGGATCTCTGACGGGTTGATCATCGACGTCGCTCGATTGGAAGAACCCCACCTTGAGGGGGCAGTGGCAGTATGGCGTCATGAGCCGAGTTTGACACCCGTCATGTTCGACGGCACAAACTGTGACGTTCGCCGGTGGCCTGGCCTCCGGACCGGACCTAATCTGCCGGCATGGCTTTGATCGAGAGATTCGAGAGACGGGGTTGGGCACAAGCAGAGGCGAACCTCGCGCAGGCGGCGGAAATGATCGGTCTCGATCCCGGAATCGAAGAGATGCTCAGGCATCCCCGCCGCACAGTAGAAGTCGCGGTGCCAGTGAGGCTCGACGATGGAACCCTTCACACCTTCACCGGCTGGAGGGTCCAGCACAGCCGGACCCGCGGCCCCGGCAAGGGTGGCATCCGGTTCCATCCGGACGTCTCACTTGAAGAAGTCAAGGCAATGGCCATGACAATGACTTGGAAATGCGCCTTGATGGAAGTGCCACACGGCGGAGCGAAAGGGGCGGTGAAGTGCGATCCAGCCGGGCTCTCGGATGCGGAACTTGAGCGGCTGACCCGCCGGTATGCGAACGAGATCATGCCGCTGATCGGACCGGGGCGCGACATCCCGGCACCGGACCTCGGCACCGGCGAGAGGGAGATGGCCTGGTTCATGGACACCTGCGCTGCCTCTTCGGGCGATTCGGCCTGGTCGTTCGTGACCGGAAAGCCGGCGGGTGCCGGTGGCATTGGGGAGCGTCGGGAAGCGACGGGGCTGGGTGTTGCCGCCTGCGCGAAAGTCGCCGCCAAGGGGCTGAATCTGGGGAGACCGCCCCTCTTCATCATTTGTGGGTACGGGGAGGTTGGGCGGGCCACCGCACGCTTTCTCTGTGCGGAAGGGTGGACGCTGGTCGGAGTGAGCGACCTCTCCGGGGGAATTCACAACAGTCGTGGGATTGACGTCGATGCGCTTGACACTGAACTCTTGACTGGCATCGAACTGGTCGATTCCAGAGCTGGGGTCGCTGTGAGCTGCGACGAAGCCCTCGCGCTTCCCTGCGACATACTGATTCCGGCAGCGGTGGCCGGGGTAATAGACGCTGCCAATGCCGCGGATATCGTGGCGAAGCTGGTCGTCGAAGCGGCCAACGACCCGACGACAGCGGAGGCCGAAGGGATCCTCGGTGAACTCGGGGTAACCGTCATCCCGGACATGATCGCCAACGGCGGCGGAGTCATCGCCAGCCACATGGAAAGCTTCAAGGATGCGTCGGCCGGCGTTGACGCGACCGATGGCATGACCAACAGCCGAATCAGGGCAACCGTGGTCCGGGCGCTCGAGGAGAGTTACCTCTTTGCGATCGACCACGACACGACCCTTCGCTGCTCCGCGACCGCGATTGCGGTCCGGCGGGTCGCCGAGGTTCATCAGGCGCGGGGCCTATACCCGTGAACACAGGACTCAATCTCCCCGCCCCCCCGCTCACACCGGCGCCATCTGAAGATCTGGTCCGGACCAACGGTCGACGCCTGATTGCTGCCCTCCGCTCCGATCCGGCCCTCTCCGTAGCCCGCCTGAACGCAATGGCAGTCGGCCGGGTCGCGTCAGATCCGGATCTTCGAGCAGCCCTCTTTCGGCTGGTCGACGTGACCCCGATGTGCCGCGACCTTTCCGACATCTCCACGCACCTGACGGCTCTGCTGGGAGAGATCGAAGAGCCGACCCGGTCGGTCCGGCTGATCCGCGGGGCTGCCCTCCGCCCGGCGCTTTCGCGGACGGCGGGCTTCTTCGCACGAGCGGGCGTTCGCGGCATGGCTTCACGGTTTATTGCCGGTGCTGATGCCGAATCGGCGCTCGACGAGCTCAGCGACCTGTGGAAGAGGGGGGTTGCATCAACGATGGACCTCCTCGGTGAAGCCACGGTCACCGAGACCGAGGCCGATACCTACCTCGAACGCTGCGAACACACGATGCGGGTGTTGGCCGGGAAGATGGCCGGGTGGCAGGCCCAGCCGCACCTCGAAACCGACCGTCACGGATTTGTCCCGAGGACGAACCTTTCGGTCAAGATCTCGGCAATGACCCCGAACGCGCGGCCCGACTCTCCCGGGAGGGGAGTCGCCGGTGCTTCCGATCGGCTGCGCCATCTGCTGCGAGTCGCCCGGGACCTCCAGGTTCACCTCCACGTCGACATGGAGTCACTCGACCTGCGGGAGACGGTCACCGAACTCGTATTCGATCTGCTCGCCGAACCGGAGTTCGCCGATGGTCCGTCGGCCGGGATGGTCCTCCAGGGCTACCTCCAGGATTCGCCGGAAGAGCTGGAAAAGTGGCTTGGCTGGCAGGCAGCAGCAGGCCGTTCGGTCCCGCTTTCAGTCCGCTTGGTGAAGGGTGCTTACTGGGACCACGAAGTGGTCGAAGCGGGCCAGGCCGGATGGCCGGCCCCGGTATTCACCGACCGTGCGACGTGCGATCGGAACTTCGAACTGCTCACTCGGAGACTCCTGGCCAGTACCGACCTGGTCCGTCCGGCGATCGCTTCGCACAACCTCCGGTCGATCGCCCACGCGATGGCCGCGGCCGAGACCATCGCGGGAGGACATGACGCCGTGGAGTTCCAGGTACTTCGCGGGCTTGGCGACGACATTCAGGACGCGCTCTCCGACCTGGGGTTCCGGGTGCGGACCTACAGTCCGATCGGTGACCTGGTCGCCGGTATGGCCTATCTGGTCAGGCGTCTGCTTGAAAACACTTCTAACGACTCGTTCCTGATGGCGCGGGCCGGTACCGAAAACCTCGACTCGCTTCTGGTGGCCCCTTGAACACTTTTGCCAATGAACCCCTGCTCGAGATGCGTCGCTCCTCCGTCCGCTCCGGGCTGCGGTCCGCGCTTGACCAGCTTGATGTCTCTCTGCCGATCGAAGCACCGGCGCTGATCGGCAGCAGCCGGGGTGACATCGACGGCCTAATCTCGGTTGACCCCGGGAACCCTTCCAGGGTGGTGGCGGTTGCCGGAGACAGCAGCTCGGGTGACGTCGACCGCGCGGTCGAAGCGGCCCAGGCGGGCTTCAGGATGTGGGGGGTGACTTCGGCGCGGGAACGAGCTGTTGTGCTCGGACGGGCAGCGGCGATCATGCGGCAGACCCGCCAGCAGCTGACCGCGATGATCGTTCGTGAATGCGGGAAACCCTGGATCGACGCTGACGCGGAAGTCTGCGAGGCGATCGACTTCATCGAGTACTACGCACGACAATCGGTCGGACTGGAGCGGACCCCGGAACTGCTCCAGCTGCCCGGCGAGCGCAACGAGATGCGCTTCGTGCCACGCGGCGTGGTTGCCGTGATCGCTCCCTGGAACTTTCCGCTCGCCATCTCGGCGGGCATGGTCGTTGCCGGGCTGGCAACCGGCAACTCGGTGATCTACAAGCCCGCCGAGCAGACCCCGGGAATCGGCCATGAGCTCGTCTCGATCCTGCGTTCGGCGGGCGTGCCTGATGACGTCATCGGATTCGTGCCTGGTGGTGACGAGCCGGGAAAACGACTGGTCGAGCACCCCGACATCCACACCATCGCGTTCACTGGCTCTTGCGCAGTCGGCCTGGAAATAATTGCGCGCTCGGCGGCTCTGGCGGCCGGGCAGAATCACCTCAAGAGGGTGGTTGCTGAAATGGGGGGGAAGAACTGTCTGATCGTCGATAGTGATGCGGATCTCGACGAGGTAATTCCGGCTGCGGTCCATTCAGCCTTCGGTTTCGCTGGTCAGAAATGCTCGGCGGCATCACGCCTTCTGGTCCACGACGCGGTCTTCGACCACCTTGCAGAAAGACTGACCGGGGCTGTGTCCAGCGTCCTGACCGGCCAGGCAGAAGACTTCGGGATCGACCTGGGACCGGTCATCGATCCCGATTCAGCGGAGAGACACGCGCGATACCTGGATCAGGCCAGCCAGGACGGAGAAATCCTGGCCACGGGCGGAGGTCTGCCTGCCGGCGACGGGTATTTCTGCGCCCCAACGGTCGTTTCCGGGCTGCCGGACGATTCGAAACTCCTTGCCGATGAAGTATTCGCCCCGCTGGTGACGATCGAGCGGGTCGCGGACCTGGAATCCGCCTGCGCTCTCGTTGAAGCTTCGCCATTCGCACTTACCGCCGGACTGTTCACGAGGAACCCGGAGCACGCCCGAAAGGTTGAGGCACGCTCCCCGGTCGGCAACCTCTACATAAACCGGGGGATCACGGGTGCCATGGTCGGCCGGCAGCCTTTCGGCGGAAACCGGCTTTCGGGCACCGGCACGAAGGCCGGTGGACCGGGATATCTGACAGCTTTCGTTGAGCCGAGAGTCGTTTGCGAGAACACGATGCGACACGGCCTGGTGGTCTAAGCGAAGATGGTTGCTGCGACGGATTTCCCACGGTCGTCAAGATGTCTTGACAGTCGTCACTTTCGGAAGTACCCCGAAGGTGCTTGAGTGGTCTGCCAGGAGGATCACACATGACCGAGATCACGACAATGACCCCATTCGAGTTTGATACCACGGTGTCAAGCCGGTTTTTCGACCGACTCAGCGTAAGTATGCCGGGGGCGAATACGAGGACCGCGACCTATTTTGCACCGCACCCGCTGACCATGGCCCGCGGCGAAGGCGCATTCGTCTGGGACGCCGACGGCAATCGTTTCATCGATCTGGTCAACAACTACACGTCGCTTGTCCACGGCCATTCTGCGCCGGCGATTGTTGAAGCGCTCAGGGCCCAACTAGACTCCGGCACCGTTCATCCAGCGCCGATCGAACTTCAGGCAGAACTCGCCGAGCGACTGGTCGCACGGGTGCCTTCGGTCGAGCAGGTGCGTTTCTCCAACTCCGGCACCGAAGCGAACATGAACGCGATCAGGTGCGCGCGGGCTGCAACCGGCCGCACCGATGTCCTCAAGTGTGACTGGGGATACCACGGTTCCTGGGAAGGCCTGCCCCCGGTCAGGTCGGACACGCTCGGCATCCCCGACGCAGTGCTGGGCACTATCCACTGGGTCGACTACAACGCGGGTGACCAGATCGAGGCGGTCATGGCTGAGCACGGGGGACGGATCGCGGCGATCATCGTCGAGCCCCTGCTTGGTGCTGGCGTGATCCCCGGCGAGGTCGATTTTCTCCGCGCCGCCCGCCGTGCAGCCGATGAACACGGTGCAGTCCTGATCTTCGACGAAGTCGTTTCCCTGCGTGTTGCCTGGGGTGGAGTCCAGAAGGAGGTCGGGGTCACCCCGGACATGACAACTTTCGGCAAGGTGATCGGCGGTGGCCTCCCGGTCGGTGCCCTCGGCGGAGCTTCGGACTTGATGTCGCTCTACGACCCGAGGCGTCCCGGGGCGATTCCGCACCACGGAACCTTCAACGGAAACGTACTTACGACAGCTGCCGGCGTAGCTTCGCTCGACCTCCTTTCGGAAAGCGAGATCGAGCGAATCAATGCTCTCGGCACGCGCCTGGCCAGAGGCCTGGCCGCTCTCTCCCGGGATGACACCCCTCAGATCACCGTCACCCAGGCCGGGTCTCTGGTCCAGGCGCACTTTGACACGCCGTCGACGATCCGAAGCGGTGCCGACCTCAACCCCGCCAGCGAGTCGCTGTCGCGGTGTGACATCGCGGCACTCAACGAAGGTGTCTACATGGCACCTCGCGGCGAGTTCAACGTAAACACGG
>Ga0105046_10001965_pt1 | contig 32168 bp, 26 predicted proteins | sample MAT03_FD_78385 | JGI IMG/M metagenome (GOLD analysis project Ga0105046, IMG submission 78385) | Freshwater microbial communities from Lake Fryxell liftoff mats and glacier meltwater in Antarctica - MAT-03 (megahit assembly) | ecosystem: Environmental > Aquatic > Freshwater > Ice > Liftoff...
ATTTGGTAGATTCTGGTCGAAATCTACCAGAATCTATCATCTAATACGGCTTCTATGGCCGATACCCCGCAACCTCTTTCCCTTGTCGCTCGCCTTCTTGCCCTCTCGCGACAGTTGGGACGCGAGGAACGAAAGTTGGCGATCCTGGGTGAGGGTAACACGTCGGTGCGGGAATCCGAGCAGGCGTTTTGGGTCAAGGCGAGTGGGGCCAGTCTGGGCACGCTGGTGCCGGCGGGGCTGGCGGCGTGTCGTTTCGATCTGCTGCTGCCGTTGTTGGCCAAACGGGGGTTGAGCGATGTCGAGATCGACGATGCCTTGCTCGCGGCGCGGATCGATCCCCGGGCGAAGAAGCCCTCCGTCGAAGCCATCTTTCACGCCTATCTTTTGACTCTGCCCGGCGTCTCCTTCGTCGGTCACACCCATCCGGTGGCGGTCAATGCGCTGCTCTGCACCACGCTCGGGCGAACGTTTGCCAAACGCCGCGTATTTCCGGACGAGATCGTTTGCTGTGGCGTCGAGAGCGTCTACGTTCCTTACGCCGATCCGGGTCTGAAGCTCGCCGTGGCTATTCGCAAGGCGACGAGGGAGTACATCGAACGCCTCTCGCGTCCGCCGCGGATCGTTCTGCTGGAGAACCATGGCTTGATTGCGCTCGGGGCTTCTCCCGAAGCAGTGCTCGCGGCGACGCTCATGGCGGTTAAGGCGGCCGAGATCCTGCTCGGCGCAGCGGCAAGCGGGGCTCTTCCCCGCTATCTCAGTCCGGCCCAAGTCGTCAGAATCGCCGGTCGCCCCGACGAACATTATCGCCAACGGGTCCTTGGTCTATGATCCGTGGTTAACCCCGCCTGCGAACCCGTTTCTCTGATGTTTTATCCATGAAAACCTACACCCACGTCAGTTATCTCTGGGACGACGCCAAAGCCGCTTCTCTGGATCAAGTGGCCCGCCTGGTCTATCGCTCCAATCTCCTGGGCAGCGACCAACGCATCACCAACACGGGCGGTGGCAACACCTCGTCCAAGCTGGTGGAACGCGACCCGCTCACGGGCGAGTCCGTCGACGTTCTTTGGGTCAAGGGCTCCGGCGGCGATCTGCGGACGAGCGCGCGGGAGAACTTTTCGTCGCTCTACCAGGACAAGCTCCGGGCAATGCAGTCGCTCTATGCCGGACGCACAGACAAGGGGCTGAAATCGGTCGCGGAAGACGAGATGGTGGGCATGTACACGCACACCACGTTCAACTTGAACCCGCGCGCCACCTCGATCGATACGCCGCTGCACGCGTTTCTGCCGGGCAAGTTCGTCGATCACATGCATCCGAACGCGATCATCGCGATCGCCGCTTCGGCCAACTGCGAGACGCTGACGCGCGAGATTTTTGCCGGTGCGATGGCCTACGTTCCCTGGATGCGTCCGGGCTTCGAACTGGGCCTAGAGATGGAGAAAATCTCTAAGGAGCAACCCAAGGTTCGCGCCATCATGATGGGTCAGCATGGCTTCATCTCGTGGGCCGACGAAGAGAAGGCGTGTTACACGCTGACTCTCGATCTGATCGAACAGGCCTCGGCTTACATCGAGGAAAAATACCAGGCCAAAGGCGGCCATGCGACGGTCTTCGGCGGTGCGAAGTATACCACGCTCTCGGCCGAGCGGCGCATGGCCTCCTTTGCGGCCATCTTGCCGTGGCTGCGTGGACAGGTTTCCATAGAAAAGCGATTCATCGGCACGGTCCAGGACGACGAGAAGATCCTCCGCTTCGTCAACTCGAAGGACGCCGCGCGGCTCGCGGAATTGGGCACGTCTTGTCCGGATCATTTCCTGCGCACGAAAATCAAACCGCTCTACATCGACTGGAATCCCCAGGCCGAGGACGCAGCCGCGTTGAAGGGCAAACTCGCCGCAGGCATCGCGCAGTACCGCAAGGACTACGAGGCTTACTATACGAAATGCCGTCATACCAACTCGCCGGCGATGCGGGATCCGAACCCGACGGTGGTGCTGATTCCCGGGCTCGGGATGATCGCGTGGGGCAAGGACAAATCCGAATCGCGCGTCACCGCCGAATTCTACAACTGCGCGGTCGAGGTGATGCGCGGGGCGGAGGCGATCGACCGCTACATCGCGCTTCCGCTGCAGGAGGCGTTCGACATCGAGTACTGGCTGCTCGAGGAAGCCAAACTCAAGCGCATGCCCGCCGAGAAGGAGCTCGCCCGCCAGGTCATCGTCGTGGTCGGCGCCGGATCCGGCATCGGCAAAGAAACCGCGCACCGCCTCGTCAAAGAGGGTGCACACTTGGTGTGCGTCGATTTGAACGAAGCCTCCGCGCAGGCCACCGCCAAGGAGATTACCGACAAGTACGGCGTCGGTATCGGCGTGGCGGGTACGGGCGTTTCCAACAGCGGTCCGGCCCTCGGCCTCGCGGCGAACGTCACGGACCGCGCAAGCGTGCGCCGGATGCTCGACCAGGTGGCGATCGCCTACGGCGGTTTCGATTCGATCTGCGTGACCGCGGGCACCTTTGCGGCCAGCGATACCACCGGACACATCCCCGACGAGAAGTGGGCGATTACCTTCGCGATCAATGTCACCGGCAGCTACATCGTCGGCGACGAGGCGGCCAAGACCTGGAAAGAGCAGGGACTGCGCGGCAACCTGGTCCTGACGACCTCGGCCAACGCGGTCGTCGCGAAAAAAGGTTCGGTGGCCTACGACACCTCGAAGGCTGCGGCCAACCATCTCGTGCGCGAGCTAGCCATCGAATTGGCCCCGCTCGTTCGGGTGAACGGCGTGGCTCCGGCCACGGTCGTCCAGGGTTCCGCGATGTTTCCGCGCGATCGCGTGATCGGTTCGCTGGCCAAGTACAATATTCCTTACACCGAGGACGAAGCGACCGACAGCCTCGTGAAGAAACTCGCCCAGTTCTACGCCGATCGCACCTTGACGAAGGCACCGATCACTCCGGCGGATCAAGCCGAGGCGTATTTTCTCCTCGTGAGCGACCGTCTGTCGAAAACGACAGGCCAGGTCATCACCGTGGACGGTGGTTTGCACGAAGCGTTTCTGCGGTAAGGGACGATCGAAGTTTTCATCGGCCAACGGGCGCACCTCGCATCGCCCGGCGGCCATGTTGGAGGGCCACGCTCAGTCGTGGCCGGGATTTTCAGATTGGATCGGGCCGCATTCGGTTTGTCAGGGCGTGGATCGTTCGCGGGGAACGATTCAATCGGAGTAGGCTCACACGAAGCCGCGAAGGCGCGAAGGATCCGAGTTATGAGTCGGTCAAACCCTGCGTCGAATTGGCTTGGAGAGGGATGGACCGACTTATCCCTTCGTGCCTTCGCGTGAGACGTTCCGAGGTTGCCGCACATCTCGGGGCGGGGGCCCTTGTCTACGATCCTGGCTTGGAGAGCGCTTCTTGCGCCCGGCGTTTTGCGAATTCGTCGTGGATTTCCACGTTCGGAAGTGCGAGGCCCTTTTCGAATTGCACGCGGGCTTCGTCGGTCCGGCCCGCCGCGCGGAACGCAAAGCCGAGCTCGATGCGGTGGGCGACGACGCCCGGTGCCAGCGAGACCGCTTTTTGCAGGTGCAAGATGGCCTCGGCGTAAGACGCGTTCGGCAGACCGCCGTAAAGCATGCTGACGAAAAACCGCTTCGCTCCGCCGAGCTCGGTGACTTCGTAATGCCACCGTCCAAGAACGTGGTGGGCCCAGTCGTAATTGGGATTCAACGCGAGCGCTTCGTCGGCATATTTACGGATGCGCCGGGCGTTCTCCACCCGAGCTTTGGTGTCCCCGTAAAGCCCCAGTTTTCCGTAACAGATCGCCATCGAAAGCACGTTGACCGGGTTTTTGGGGTCGAGCGCATAGGCTCGCTGGGAAAACACGAGGGCTTGCTCGGAGAGTTCCCGCCGTTTCTCGGGTGACGCTTCGTTGACCGTGGAATCGGAATACTGACGCGAAATGCGCTGCAGAATGAACGGATCGTCGGGTTTGAGCGCGGCGGCCTCCTGGAATAACTTCAGAGCTGCCGGCGGGTTCATCCGAAGCTCGGCTTCGAGTCCCCGTTTAACAAATTCTTCCGCTGTCGCCGCGAAGGCCGTCGACGATCCGACGAACAAAAGCGAGAGGAACGATATGACCCCGAATTGGTGAGGAAGGAGCATGGCAGGTGAGGTCGAGAGCGCGGATGTTGAGGAAGAAACCGAAACCCTACTTCGAAATGGCATCGGCTTTTTTGAAGAGATAATGGCTGACGAGCCACTCTTCGCCGTTCCGGTAGCCCCATAATTCGGCGCAGCTCATGTAGAAGACGCGCCAATACACCCACCACTTGCGCGCGTTTTCGGCGCCGTAGGTATCGACGAAGAGCGGATAAATCTCCTCGCGATGGGCATCCATGCGCTTGAGCCAGTGCTCCGCCGTTTGTCGGTAGTGGCGTCCGTTGACGATCCAATCGCCTTGGAGCGTGAGGTCGTCTTGGAAACGCGTGAGAAGCGAGTGTGCGGGCATCTGGCCACCCGTGAAGAAATACCGCGCCATCCAGTCCGAAGCGTCACGCGCCACGAAATGATAGCTGAATAGCCGATGGGTGAAAATGTGCACGAAGAGCAGGCCGCCCGGTTTCAGCCAACGCGCCACGCGCGAGAGCAGGACCTGGTAGTTCTTCATATGCTCGAACATTTCGACCGAAACCACACGGTCGAATTGCCCGGCCGCTATGTCGAAGACGTTCATGTCGGCGGTGATAATCCGCAGATTGGCGAATCCTCGTCGCCGCGCTTCGCCGTCGATGTATTCCTTTTGCGTGCGGGAGTTGGAGACCGCGGCGATCGCGGAGCCCGGGAAGCGTTCCGCGAGATAAAGAGAAAGCGATCCCCAGCCACAGCCGAGTTCGAGAATCGTCTGGCCGTCCTTGAGTTGCGCTCGCTCGACATAGAGCGCGAGCATCGCTTCTTCGGCAGCATCGAGGGGCTCCGTTCCGTTCGGATAGAGACAACCCGAGTACTTGAGCCGCTTTCCGAGCGAATGCCGATAGAACGCCGTGGGCACTTCGTAATGCTGTTCGTTCGCAGCCCGGGTGTCTTCGGCGACCGGACGATTTTTCAGGTCCGCCACGTAGGCGGTTTCGTCGTACTGCGGAGCCTCCTCGCGGATGCGTTGGGCGAGCAGGCGGCGAATGCCTTTGCGAATCGCCCAATCGGGCAGGAGATCTTTCTCGAGAAGCGAATCGATCATGGTCGTCGTTCCCTATGACTGTTTTTTGGGAAACCAAGGAACGAACGCGCTGGTTTTCGCCTGATAGCGTCGATAGGCGTCACCTCGGCTGCGAATGCTCTGGGCTTCGGTCATGGGAATCCCTGTTACGCGCAGGAGCAGATAAAGGATGCTGGCAGGGGAAACAATCGACAGCCAGCCCCACGGAGAGGCGCAGGCGATGACGAAATAGGACACCCAGATCGTCCATTCGAAGAAGTAGTTGGGATGACGGCTCAGTTTCCAAAGCCCGACCTCGCAGACTTTGCCACGATTCGCCGGGTTGCGCTTGAAGGCAGCCAGTTGCGCGTCTGCGGTCGCCTCCCCCGCGATCGCCAGCAGCCAGAGGACGGCTCCGGCGATTTCCAAGGGATGAAGGCGTGGGGAGGGATTCACGCAGATCAGCGCAAAGGGGAGAGAGAGCACCACCAGCGACACGGCCTGAAGCTGGTAAAAGAGAAACATCTCACGGTCAAAATGAGCCGCCCATTTTGTGCGCATCTCCTGGTAACGGCCGTCCTCTTCGGGGTGATGACCGCGAATGCGGACAAATAAATGCGTGCCGAGGCGCACGCTCCAGAACAATACCAAAGTCGCGATGAGCAGACGACGACCCGGCAGGCCCGCCGCGAGAAAGCCATAAAGGACGGCCAGCGCGCCGAAGGCGTACGACCAAGCGACGTCGACGATGCTGTAGTTGTCAATTTTCCGAGCGAAGAGAAAGAGGGCGGAGAAGCCCAAACAGCAGGCCGCGAGGGCGATCAGCGAAAGCAGGAGCACACTCATGGGAGGGCGGAGGACCGTCGGGCTTTGGTTTGGGCAGCCACCCTGCGGAGGATCGGACGAAGGGCGAACTGGAGCGAAAAAACGATCAGTGGCAAGCTGATGAGCCAAGCGGTGAAGGCGTGCACCCCCGCCAGTCCGAAACGCTGCAAAAACTCGGAGGGCCCTTGGTCGCGAATGCTCTCGAGCAGCACGGAAATGGAAAGAGGGATAGGCTCGGCGCCCCAGATCTTTTCTCCGACGCGGACATACACGATAATCATGACCAGATGAACGGGACCGAGCAAGTAGTTCAGGGTCTGGAGGATCGGCTGGTTGAGGCGCAGCCATAATCCGATTCCCAAATTGAGCAGGGAGGTGAAGCCGAGGAAGGGAAACATCGAGAGTCCCGTTCCTAAAGCGATCGTAAAGGCAAGCCGGTCCGCAGAGACGCCTTGGGTGAGCAGCGAGCGAACCGGATCGGCGACCCGCCGTTGCCAGAAGGTGCGGCGCGGAGCGACGCACTCGGTGGGGGGAGGAAGGGGCGGGGACGAATCGGTCACGCGCGGGAACGACGGACGAGAACGTCCACGAGCGGGGTCGAGGGGGAAACGCGGAAGAGTTGGATCAGGCAATACACCGCCATGGCGATATTACCCAGAAGCAGAATCCCCACCAGCCAAAGGATGCGCGCAAGAGGGGACGTTTCCTTGTAGGCGACCCAGACATAAAAGGTCAAAAATCCCCAGTAGGCATCGAAAAGCGTGGCGATGAACCAGCGGTCGCGGGCCACCGGGCCTTCGATGAAGGCAAAGAGCGACTGGCCGACCGTCGCCCAAGAGGTGACCCAAAGCATGGACGCGAGGACCACGATGAAAAATCCGCGCAGAAAGAGGACGGGTGTCATGGAAGTAAGTGGGGCGAAAGCCTAGCCCGAGACGAAAAGTCGAGCGACGTAAAACGGTGCGGCGGGATGACCTCGTCCTTGGAGGGCCACGGTCCCTCGTGGCCGGGATTTTCTGTCTTTCCGATCCATGCGCCCATGCGCCTTCCGACGTTGGGCGCGGTCGTGCCGGGTTTGCGGTGTTGGCAGCGCGGGACGCGCAATCCCGGCCACGAGGGACCGTGGCCCTCCAAGAGAACGGCTGGTCGCGTGTTTCAAAAACTCAGGTTGTTTGCGCGGGTGTGCAGGGTCTGCACGACCGAGATGTTGCGCATCGCGAAGGCGGCTTCGCAGTAGCAGAGATAGTAGTTCCACTTGCGGACAAAGCGTTCGTCGAAGCCGAGGGAGTGAACGCGATCGAGGCGCGCGTGAAAATTCCGGCGCCATTCCTTGAGGGTGCGTGCGTAGTCGGTTCCGAGATCGTCGATCTTGTTCAAGACGAAATCGGACGTTTCGCTGAGCAGGGCGTTCACCCGGTTGAGCGAGAGCAGGAGCGATCCGGGGAAAATGTACTTCTGAATGAAATCGACGCCCTTTCTCAGCTCGTCGTAACGGCTATCCGGATACGTGATGAACTGCAGCGCAAGCAAACCGTCTTTTTTCAGCACACGACCCAAGACGCGGCAGAAATCCGGCAGGTAGGCGTGGCCGACCGCCTCCATCATCTCGATCGAGACGATCTTGTCGAACTGCCCTTCGAGTTCGCGATAGTCCTGGAAACGGACCTCGATAAGGTGGTCCATGCCCGCTTCCGTCACCCGCCGTTTGGCAAGATCGAACTGCTGCTGGGAAATCGTCACCGTCGTGACGTGACAGCCGTAGGTCTCGGCCGCATGAAGCGACCAACCGCCCCAGCCGGTGCCGATCTCGAGCACGCGATCGCTGGATTTTAGGCGCAGGCTCTGGCAGAGGGCGTCATTTTTGGCCCGTTGCGCCTCTTCCAGGCTGAGCTCCGGAGAAGTCCATTTCGCACCCGAGTACATCATCGAAGGGTCGAGGAACAGCGCAAAAAATTCGTTCGAAAGGTCGTAGTGTTTGGCGATGTTCGCTTGGGCGGTTTTGCGCGAATTCGGCCTCAGGCGATGTTCGAGGGTGTGGGCGAACCGCATGAGATTGAGCACCCACGATTGCGCCTGCTTGCGTGCGGAGCCGGAGAGGGTGGGAGCCTTTTCGAGATTGAGGACAAACCAGGCGAGCACCGACGTGAGATCGGGAGTGTCCCAATCGCCATCGATGAAGGACTCGGCGAACCCAATGTCGCCCGCAAGGACGCATTTTTTGAAAAATGCCTCCCGCTTCACGTGTATCAGCGCGGCGGCCGAGATCCCGACCGGAGCCGGCATCGTCGCCGCGGCCGCGGGATCGCCGAAATCCAGGACCTCGTTGTCGGGCAATTCGATGCGCAAATGTCCAAGATGCATCTCACGAAATGCGCCGACGACGGCCTTGCGGAAAAACGACGGCCGGGCGGTCGATGGAAAACCGGCGACGAGGGACCGCGCGACAGGCGAGGACGAAGAAGGAGTCATAGGTCGGAAGGTTTCGGCTGGAACGAGGTTCAATGCGGCCGGTAGAGGTCGCGTTGATCGGTAAGGCGGGAGCCTTTTCGAAACCACGGGAGCTTTTTGAGGTAAAGCCGAAGGGCGTGCCAGTGAATCGCCGCGACGATCTTCAGGGTGATCAGCGGATAGAGAACCGTGAACCACGCGAGGCGCCCGTCGGTTAAGGGAAGAGCCGGTCCCGTCAGCGTACTGGTGAGCGTGCGTTCGCCGTCGACATAGTCGTCGATCTGAATTCGCAAGCGGTCACCCGGAACCGACAGGTTGAAATCGAAATCGACATCCACATCCGAGAAGGGCGACACGTAAAAATGTTTGGGGACACGCAGGTGAAAGGTGCCATCGGGACGACGGGTTTCGGGACCGAGGAAGAACGGCTTCATCTCCCGAAAGGTGTTGGTGACCTCGGGAATCGCGGCGAGGGGGGCGCCGTAACGGTCGAAACAAAAGTAGAAGGAGACGGGATTGAACAGATATCCCGCAACCCGAGGAAGCGTCACGAGCAGCACCCGACCCCCGGCGGCGTCGACCCCGCGCTCGGCGAGGCAGGCGTGGACCCGCTGCTTGAGGGAACCGCCGCGAGGATGATCGGTGGGGAGATAATCGCGGTCCCGGAAACCGTAAATATTGCGACTTTCTTGCGAGAAAAGACGAAGGTGACGGTCGAGTGCTGGTAGCTCATCCAAATCTATGGCAAAGAGGAAGATGCGGTAGGAGAAGCGATGGATCCGGGGGGAGAAGCGGGCATGCATGACGTCGCATTCATAAAGACAGGAGTTCATGCAATGGCTTGGCTGGAGGCGGTTAAGACAAAGGTGCAGGGGCGGTGCGCGATGGCAAACGCGCTCGGCGGCTTTTTCGTCCGATAGTACGGTCCGATCGCGGTGGCGGATGCGGCGGAAGTCAGGAGGACAAAAAAAGCCGCCCTCGGATGGAGGGCGGCTTTGAGGGTGTCGGAGGGTCGACGTCGGGCCGGGCGTCAGAACTTCACGCGGGCGCCGAATTGTACGCGCCATCGGGATTGCCCATTGTCGAAGACGAATCTATCCGGATTAAAGAAGCCGCGAGTGGCGGTGGCGGTGGTCTGCAACGGACGGATCCGACCGTCGGGGCCGTATTCCGCCGAGCCGGTGAACTGGCGGCGGAAGACGTCGTTGGTCGCGCGGAAGGCTTCCTCGTAATATGAGAAGAACTTGTCGTTGATGAACGAGCCGAAGTTGATGAAGTCGAAGAAGAGCTCCACCTCGACCGGTTTGTAGATCGGAATGCTCTGGGAGAACTTGAGGTCGAGGCGGTTCACCCAAGGCTGGGTGAAGGAGTTCTTCGGGGCGACCGCGCCGGCGTATTCGCCCAGGCCGCTGCTCTGGATGAAGGCGAAATAGTTCTGGAGGAGAGCCGGGTCGAGGGACTGGAGGCTGGAGAAGTCGAACCGGGGGTCCGAAGGGCCTGACGGCACCGCGACCGCGTCGTTGGCCTGACCGTCGCCGTTGAGGTCGTTCTGGTAGATCCAACTGAAGGGGTTGCCGGTGCGGCCCTCGTAGTAGAGGGAGGCGATCGTCTTCCAGTTCTTCACGAACTCGAAGCGGCGGGAGAGCGAGAGCTGCACGCGGTCGCGCACCTCGAAGTCGGACGTGCCGTTTTCCACCGCACCTTGGTTGAAGATCACATTGCGCTGCCACTGGCCGGAGGCGGTCGTCTGTCCGATGGCCTGGGCCTCGGTGGAGCGCCCGCGGGTGTAGCTGAGATCGAAGGACCAGTTATCCTTCATCGGGCGGGACCAGGAGAGCGTGGCGTAGGTCGACCCGCCAACGCTGACGTTTCTGATGCGGTAGAGGTCGGTGAAGGCCGCGAATCTGGCGTTGGCGCCAACCCCCGCGGCAGGGTTGCCGGCGAAGCGCTGGCGACCGTCCGCCCCGATCGTGGTGGCGCGGATGTTCTCGTTGGTGATGGAGAGCGCCTGGTCGATCCGGGTGAAGACGACCTCCGTACTGAGGGTGCTATTGAGGAAGTTAAGCTTGGCGTCGACGCCGATGTTTGCGCGCCAGACCGAGGGAAGCTCGATACCCTTGTCCGACCAGTTGACCTCGCGGCGCAGCGTCGGGATGTCCGTGCCGGTTGCAATCGGATTGGCGGGATCGAAGTCATTGCGGAGAAAAGTGGTCAACGACCTCGCCAGCGGGTTGACCGCATCCGCCGTGGAGCGGGAGAACGCGCCGACGCCGATGTTATTGTACGAATTGGAGAAGAACACCCAGGGCGCGCGGCCAAGGAAATGGCCCGCGCCGCCGCGGACTTGAAACCTGCGCTCATCGTCCAAAGCGAGATTGAAGGATACGCGGGGCGAGATGTAGGACTGCCCGTCGAGCGTGCCCGTATTGTCGAAGCCTGAGGCCGTGAAGAGTGCTTGGTTGAAGGCGGGCGATTTCTCCGTTTGCGAGAACTCGTAGCGGATGCCGGCCATGATGTTCAGACGCGGATTGACGTTCCACTTGACCTGGCCGAAGACGCCGTTGGTCGCAAAGTCCGAAAGATCGCCGAGCGGCCGCTTGGCCGGATCGTAGAAACTGCGTTCGATGCGGGCGGGAGTGTCGGCGAGAAAGTCGGCGACGCTCGCGAAGTTGACCAGGCCATAAGAGGCCTGGCGGAAGATATTGATGAAGTCGCTCTCTTCGCGCTCAACTCCGCCGGAGAGGATCAGGTTCCCGAAAAAATAGTCCCCGGTCGCCGAATACTGCTTGGTATCCACGAAGATCTGATTGCCTTGGCGGAACTGCTCCGTGCCAGCAACGACCGCCCCCGTCGAGATCGCAACGCCGTTGCGGTTGAGGCCACGCACGCCGTAGACCGTCACTTCCGGGGCCGTCGCGGTGGTGGGCGTCTGCTGGTCCTGCTTGACGGTCGCGTATTTCAACTCGGTTTTAAAGTCCGGCGTCCACTGGCTGAGCAGGGTGGCCGAGAGGTTCTTCTCGACGCGCTCCTGGGAGTAGAAGTGGCTGTCAAACGCGGTCACGCCGCTGGCGCTGAGCGACGGCGAGACCGAGGTGAGCGTACGGGAGGTCGAGGTGTAGCTGCCGAACTGTGGGACCTGTCCCTCGGTGGTGGAGTAGCGGATCGAGGCGCGATGCTGCTTGGTGATGTTCCAGTCGATCTTACCGAGGTATTTTTCCTCATCCGAAAGGTTGGCCGCGGTTCCGCCCAAAGTTCCCCATTTGATGCTCTTTCCGGAGGCCGTGTTGTAAGCCGCCAGCCGGCTTGTAATGTCCGCGGCGTCCTGCGCGTTGACGTCGCTCAGCCCGGTCTGGCTCGGGGCCGCGGTGCGCTCGAACTTCTCATAGTTAAGGAAGAAGAAGACACGATCCTTGAGGATCGGGCCGCCGAAAGTGAAGCCGTAGGTCGTGCGCTCGAGCCTCGGCACAACCTTATTCCCTGTGGTGATCCGGGTGTTGACGTCCTCGCCCTGGGTCTGGACACCCCAGAGGTGGTCACCGCTGAAGTAGTAGTAGGCGCTTCCCTTGAACTTGTTGGTGCCCGACTTGGTCACGGCGTTGATCGAGGCACCGGTGAAGCCCGAGTTGCGAATGTCGTACGGGGACACCTGAACCGAGAGCTGCTCGATCGTGTCCAGCGAAAGCGGATTGTAGAACGAGGCTAGCCCCGTGCCGTTGAGACCGAACTGGTCATTGATGCGGGAGCCGTCGATCTGGATGGAGTTGTAGCGATTGTTCTGACCGAGGGCGGTGATCTGAGCCTCCTCGCGATCTCCGGAAAGGGAGCGCAGGGTGACAAACGGCGAGGCGCTAATGACATCGGCGAGGGACCGCTGGGTGGTCGGCTTGGACGCCAGCCGGGCGCTGTCCAGCAGGGACCCGGCACCCATGGCGGCCGCGTCGAGCTCGTTCAAATCGGCCACCACGTTGAATCTTTCCAACGTCACCACCTCGCTGCCGATGGGCTCAAGGCGGAGCGTGACTTCCACATCCGAACCCAGTTCGGTGGAGACAGTGTCCAAGGTCGCGGCATTGAAGCCGGCAACAGTGGTCGAGACGCTGTAGGGTCCACCCACGATGAGTGAGCGGAAATTGAAGCGCCCCAGCGCATTGGATTTCGCGGTATAGGTGGTCCCGGTCGGAATGTGGACCGCGGTGATTTCGGCGCCGGCGACCTCCTTGCCTTTCGAATCGCGGACTAAGCCGGTCATGCCGGCGGAGATGGACTGTGCGAAGGAGGCCGTCGTGAAACTGAGCAGGACGGCAAACAGCGCCAGCAAGCGGAAGGCCGGGTTTGCGATGGGCCGGAACAGGGAGGCCCTGAGTGATGCAGGTCGGAGCATGGTTTGGTTTGGTTGGAAGCGTCGGTCGTAAAGCGTCATCTTCAGCGAGCATCCGGAATGCCGTCCAGAGTTGAATTGGGCGAAGATGTTAAGTTTCCATGACATCCTGCCGCCTTGGTGCATATAGGCTATCGGCTTGCGAAACGACCGTAGCGCTTCTGTTAATACAATAGTGTTTCTGAAAATAGGGTCTACCGACCGTCATGAGGCAGAAAGTTCGAGCCACTGGGGGTGCTTCTCGGCATGACGGGCGATTTCCTCCAGAATGGCCTCGGTCGTCAGGGTGGGGCTCCATGACCAACGCTGACCGGCCAGCCCTGCATCCAGTACAACCCACGGCAAGTCGTAAAGCCGGGGCGTGGGATCGGGGTGAATCGGATGAGCGCCGAAACGTGTGGCGCACCAGTCGCTCAGTTGCCGCAGGGAGCGCGCGGAAGCGCGACCCCCGCCGACGTTGAGGATGCGCGAGGCCGTGGGTTGGTCGGGAGCGCGCAACTGCCTCTGCAGCAGGGTGGCGAGATCCCGGGGATGCAGGCAGTCCCGGACCTGATGGCCCAGCCCGCCAAACCCAAGATAGCGCAGGGGGCGCCGGCGCAGATAGCTATTGATCCAATAGGCGAAGATCCCTTGGTCCGCGCGGCCGAACTGACCCGCTCCCGCCAGCACCCCACAGCGGTTGATGAAGACAGGGAGCTGAAAAGCCTCCCCGTATTCCAGCGCCAGCGCCTCGCTAGCCAGCTTGGTGGCTCCGTACAGTGAGACAGGGGCGGCCGTGGAGAACCGCTCGGTCACGCCCTCTGCGGAAACGCCCCCGGGCAGAGCACCACCCGCATCGTCGGCAGTCGCATCGAGCTCAAAAGCCCCCGTTCGAGCCGTAACGGGAAGTTGGGCAAGGGCGGGTATCGAATACACGCGGCTCGTGCTCAGCAGGACGAAACCGGCGCGATGGCTCTTGCAGAATTCCAGCAGATTGAGGGTCCCACCGAGGTTGTGCTCCACCAACTGCCTTGTGCTGGTTCGGCCATCGACCCCCGCGAGCACGCTCGGGTTGGCGGCGGCGTCGACCACCCAATCCACCGGGCCGAGGGATTCAAGGTCGCTGGCCGCGCGCAGGTCGCCGTGATGGAGCCTGACCCCAAGGTACCTGAGGCTTTCGCGATTGGTTTCGCTGCCGGGTCGGGAAAAGTTGTCCAGCCCGGTCAGGGCGAGGGAGTCGCCGGAGTGCTCCTTCAGCGCCTTCGCGAGGGTACTGCCGACAAAGCCGCACACGCCCGTGATCAGAATACGCATCCGATCACCATGAGCGGAAGGCCCTCGCTTCGGGAAGGCTTTTCACGAGGGCGCTGCGCATGCAGAGGACAGAAGGGGGACAGCGCAAATTGGAAGGGTCTTAAGAATACCTCGGAGGATTTTTACAGGAGCTCGCGCAGGTCGGAAGAGCTCGGACGAGGAAGAGAAGTCAGCGGTCAGAGGTCAGATTCTGACCACTGACCGCTGAACTCTGACCTCGTCCGATGTCCCGTCTCCACACTCCGATCTCTGCGCCCTCCTCCCCGGCTCCTGTTAAATTCTTCTGCCGGTCCTCACCGCTCAAACCGCCCTCGCGAGCGTTTCCACGGTTTCAGGCGCGACCACGCGGTCGATGTCCAACAACGTCTTCACCTGTCCTTTCACCTTGGCCATCCCTAGGAGATAGCTGGTGTCGACGCGCGCGCCAAAATCTGGAGTCGGCTCGATTTCGGCCGCGGAAAGGCTCACCACTTCCTCCACGCCGTCGACAATCAGCCCCATCTGAACCTGTTGGCCGGTGGGTAATTTGACTTGGACGACTACAATGCACGTGCGTTCGGCAAAGACTGCGGCGAGTCCGAATTTGACCCGCAGGTCGACCACCGGGATGACCCTTCCGCGGAGATTGAGCACGCCGCGCACGAATTCCGGCATCTGTGGGACCGGCGTGATCTTCTGCATGCGGATGATTTCGCGAACTTTCAGAACCGCGATTCCGTAAGACTCGCGGTCGAGGGAGACGGTGAGGTATTTGCCGGCGCTTTGCGCTGCGGCGAGAGTGGGAGCGGGAGCGGAGGTGGTCATGAGGGTGGGGCGAGGTGGGTGAGTGGATAAGCCAAATTCATACTTCGTCGCGCGCACGGTTGTCTTTAGACGAAAACGTCAACCAAAAGGCTAAGTTTAGCCCTAGGAGGGTCGAATAAGAGGGAAGCTCTTCATTCCTTGCCGCCGCCGCCATGCCTTTTTCCGCATCCACCCTCACGTTCATCGAGGACACCTTCAACCGGCTCGCCGGCGAGTTCATCCTCGCGCAACCGGGTCGCGACGATGGCTTGATTCCGGCCTACAGTCTGCTCACCGAGCTGGCCGAAGCGGTCGTTCCCGAACCTGCTTTCCATCGGGCGGTGGTGGGAGTGCGGGGATTTCTGGATACACTGCTCGACGGAGCCCGGCCCTTTGACGAGCCCTCGTTGACGGCGCTTCGCGAATTGGTGGAATGGCTGCCGGGAGCGATCGCCTGCCTCCGTGCCGACACTCCCTTCGCGGCTTTTAAGGGCACCGGTGCCAAGGTCGCGACTGCGGCTTCGCCCGCCGAGCCCGCCCGGTCGTCCGCCGGGGTCGACACGGCGCCCACTTTTCCAAAGTTCGATCGTCTGCTCGACCTCAACCTCGACGAGAACCGCGAGCTCCTCGCGGAGTTTCATGCCGAAGCGCTCGACCATCTGGCCCAGATCGAGTCCTCGCTCTTGATCCTCGACGAGCATCCCCAGGATCGGGAAGCCCTCGCGCAGATTTTCCGATCGTTCCACACCATCAAGGGCGTTTCGGGATTTCTCCACCTGACGCCGATGCACACGCTGACCCACGAGGTCGAGTCGTTGCTGGATCTGGCGCGGAATGCGAAGCTGACACTCACTCCGATCGTGATCACGGCGATCCTTGAGAGTCGCGATGCCGTTCAAGCGATGGTCGGACAAATCACGCTGGCACTCGAGCAGGGAACGCTTCCGGCCGAGATCGTTCCCGTCGACCACTTGATCGCGCGGGTTAAGCAGCTGGCGCTCGACCCTCAGTGTGGCCCGGCCCGGGTGCCCGCGACTGCGGCGCTCCCGCCAAGTGCGGTCGAGCCTTCGCTCGTCGCGTTGGCGACACCGCCGAAAGAGCCTGTTTCGGAGAAGGTGGTGCCCTTCGATTCCGCGATGGCTTTCACGGAGTCGGCACCGGAAAAAGCGGGGGAAAAGAAAACCGCGAGCGGTGCGAACGAGACCAAGGGATCCGGTTCGTCCAGTACCGTCCGGGTGAATACCGGGAAGCTCGACGCAATGATGGATGTGGTCGGAGAACTCGTGATCGTGCAGAGTCAGATCGCCGAATCGGGGCGGGCGTATGCCGATGAAAATTCGCAGCTGGCGCGCAACATCGCCCAACTCGGTCGGATCACGAAGGAGCTTCAACATCATGTCATGTCGGTGCGCCTGGTACCGATCAAACCGACGTTCCAGAAGATGGAACGCCTCGTGCGGGACCTCGCCCGCGATTGCGGCAAAAAGGTCGAATTTCAAACGTTCGGAGAAGACACCGAGATCGATCGCACCGTCGTGGAGGACATCGCGGATCCCTTGGTACACATGGTGCGGAACTCTGTGGATCACGGTCTGGAAAAGGGGGACGTCCGCATTTCTCTGGGCAAGCCCGAGACCGGCACCGTGAAATTGAGGGCGTTTCACCAGGGCTCCAACGTCCACATCGAACTCAGCGACGACGGTCGCGGCATCGACCCTGACCGCATTTACGCCAAGGCCGTGGAAAAAGGCGTGATTCCCGCTGGGGCTCAGCTCTCGCGCGAGGACGTCCTCAATCTGATTTTTGCCCCGGGATTCTCCACGGCCGAAAAGGTCACCGCGGTCTCCGGCCGCGGCGTCGGTATGGATGTGGTGCGTCGCAATATCGAAAAGCTGCGGGGCAAGGTGGAGATCGACACCGAAGTGGGGCGGGGCACGACCTTCAGGATCAAGTTGCCTTTAACGATGGCGATCATCGATGGGCTGGTCGTGCGGGTCGGTGCCGACCGCTTCATTTTACCTAGCACGAATGTGCAGATGGCCTTGCGTCCGACCCAGGAGGCGATCTCGACCGTCCACGGCCGCGGCGAGGTGCTCGACCACCGCGGGCGGTTTCTTCCTATCCAACGGCTCAATCGGAGATTTCTCATCCCCGGCGGAATCGAAAACCCGACCGAGGGCATCATCGTCATTCTGGAAACGTCCGGCACACTGACGGCCTTGCTGGTCGACGAAATGGTCAGCAAGCAGGAAGTCGTCATCAAGAATCTCGGAGGGATGCTGGCCAAACTACCGGGCATTTCGGGGGGCGCGATCCTTGGCGACGGCAATATCGCGCTCATTCTCGATCCCTCCTCCCTTTTCGCCGCCTGAGGGTCTTAGCCTCTTCCAAACAGCATGATCGCCCTCGGTGACGTCTGCCAAAAAGCCCTGCGCTTGCCGTGCTCGCCCGTGCTTCTGCCCCGGATCATCGAAGTGATCGACCGTGAGGAAGTGTCGGTGGCTGAGCTCGAGAAGGTCATCTGCTTGGATCCCGTCCTCGCAAGTTCCACCTTGCGCTTGGCCAACTCCGCTTATTTTTCCGCCAGCGCGAACCGGGTGGAGCGCCTCGACGAAGCGATCCAGCGCCTGGGTTTGCGCGAAATCTACCGTCTGGCGGCTTTGTCGCTCGCGGGCCGTTGGATGACGCTGGTGACCGACGGTTATCGGTGGGAAGCGGGGGATTTTTGCCGCCTCGCGCTGGTGACCGCGGTGGCTGCCGAGTACCTCGCGGAACGTATGGACAGCGTCGATCCCCGGATTGCCTACACCGCGGGTTTGGTTCACGAAGTCGGAAAACTGGCGGTCGCGTATTCGTGTGCGGAGCACTTTCCGGAGATTCGCGCTCATCAAAAAGCGCATGGCTGCATCTGGCTGACGTCGGAGAAGGCGGTGCTCGGCTTCAATCATGCCGAAGTGGGTTCGGAGCTGCTGCGGCGTTGGAATTTCCCCGAAAAACTCATCGCGGTGGCCACCTACAACCCACCGCTGCCCACCGCCCCCGCCGAGTTCATGTCGTTGCTCGTGAATGTGCACGCGGCCAAATACCTCGCCACTTCGATCGGCGCGGGCGTGGCCGAGGATGGTTTCCTTTTCGAGTTGAACTCTTCGCTCCTCATCGAATGGGGATATACCTCCTCGGTTTTGGAGAGCGCGCTGCCCGAAGTGGTCGCTCGTTCCAGCCGGCTTTTACAGGAAAACCTCCTACACGGCGCACTGACGTTTTAAGCGTTTTCAAGGAGCACTTTGCTCAAGCGCACTCCGATTTGTGCCGATACTTGCGTAACCCAAGGGATCTCCGGTTCAGGACCCGGAATTGTCCCCGCGGTTGTTTCATAGTGTGTGTTTGTGTGGCTAACCGGCCGGGTACGTGGTGTCCCCGGCCGGTTTTTTTGCAGGGAAAGACGGGCGCGTCGTCCGTGGACCGCCATCATGCCGCAAAGATCGGCTCTTCCTCGCTGCAAAAACGTTTGGAGTCCGGCCTTTAGGCCGTCCGAAATTCGATCGCACTTTCTCCGGACGGACTAAAGTCCGGACTCCGAACTCGAGCCTCGGGACTTTGGGCCTTGTTACGAGGGAGGCGCTTAAGGCGCGAGCGGAACGCTCCTGAGCTTACACCAACTCGCCGGTGTTTCGCTGGGTGGCGTGACGGCCGATGACCGCGAGCAACTCGCCGATGCGGATCGGCTTTCGGAGCACATCGGCTGCGCCGAGATGTCTGAGCTCATCGAGGATGGCAGAAGTGATGTGCCCGCTCAGGACAATCACCGGGGTGGAAATGGTATCGCGCGCCAGGGCCGCCAGCAGATCGCGGCCGCCGAGGTTGGGCATGTTCAGATCGGTCACCACGAGATCGTAGGCGGACGGCTCGAGCCGGATCAGGGCCAACGCGGAGGCGCCGTCGTTGGCGCACGTCACCAGGTGTCCGGCGCGACGCATTCCGAGCGTGAGCGCGCGAGAAACCATTTCGTCGTCCTCCGCCAGGAGAATGTGCCGTCCGGGTCCGGTGAGGAGTTCGGCGCTAATCGCCGGGCGCAGCGTGGCATCGGGCTGTCTCGGGCTGGGGAGGTAGACGCGGAAGGTCGTGCCTTCGCCCGCCGTGCTGTCGAATTCGATCCAGCCGCCGAGGCTTTTCGCGGCCTTGCGCGCGATCGCGAGCCCGAGGCCGGTGCCTTGGCCCGGTGCCTTGGTGGTGAAAAACGGTTCGAAGAGCCGTTGCCGGGTGGCCTCGGTCATGCCGCATCCGGTATCGCTGACTTCGATACACTGGCAGGATTCCGGCGCGGAGGCGGATTTGCCCACGGGGGAGCGAGGCGCCGCCATCGGCGTCGACGTGCTCACGCGGATAAGCGGCTTCCAATCGGAGGGAGGGTTGGCGAATTTGGAGAGAATCGCGTCCCGCGCGTTCGACAGCAGGTTGATGACGATCTCGGTCACGACCGGCGTGAGCAGCGGGAGGGGAGGGAGGTCCGGGGCGAGCAGGACGATCACCCGCAGGCGCGGATCGAGGGTCCGTCGGATGAGGTCCACCGTGTCCTGGACGTGAGGATTCAACGCCTGCCAGGTGGTGGGTTCCACTTCGCCGGTGCGCCCCAGGGTGAGGATGCGCTGGCTGAGGGCGATCGCCTGGGTGAAGGCCTCGCGGATCGGTTTGACCTGCTCGAGCATGCCGTAGACCTCGCGGTGCGCGTTTTCGAGGAGATCGACGTGGATGATCGCGGGCGTGAAAAGGCGATTGAGCTCCTGAGCGAGGCCGGATGCCAGCTGGCCCATCGAGTCCAGACGCTGGACGTGCCGCAGCTGGGTTTCGAGTTCGGCGCGAGCCGAGATGTCCTGCACGAAGGAAGCCAGTCCGATGACCTTGCCCTCCGGGTCGGCGAGCGGCGTGTGGTGCCATTCGCACAGCCGCCGTTGTCCGTCGCGGCGCGTATGCATGTGCTCGGCGTGTCGCTGGCCCCGACCGAGGAGCAGCTCGCGCCATCTCGTTTCGGCACCGGAGCGCTCGTTGAGATCGAAAAGAAGATCGAAACCGTTCTGACCGATCGTCTCGTCGGAGGGCAGATTGAAAATCGCTTCGATCGCCGGGTTCCATTTCTTGACCGAGAAGTTCAGGTCCCACTCGACGAAACCCAGCGGCGTCTGACGCATATGCAGCGCGAGGCTGTCCTCGGATGCGCGGCGTGCCGCGTCCGCTTCGAAGCGGGCGGAGACGTCCAGATTGGTCCCGATGAGACCGACGATCTTATCGCCGGAACGTACGGGCGCGATGACACCATGGAAGTGCCGGGTGCGACCCTGGTCGACGGAACGGTAGCTGTATTCGACCGACTCGCCGGCGAGCGCACGACGACAATGGGTTTCCCAGACGACCAGCGTTTCCGGTGCCGTCTGGCCGGCGCATTCCGCGAGCGTTTTTCCGAGATAGTCCCCGCCTCGCGCCGTGCGGGCGAATCGGTTGAAGAGCCAGAAACGTCCGTTTTCGTCCATCGCCCAGCACTCGTAGGGCAGACTGTCGAAGTAGGCTTCGAAGCGGCGTTCGCTCGCGCTCGCGGCAGCTTGCAGGACCGAGAGCGAGTGAGTGGACGTGGCGACCCAGATGCCGGCGCCGATCGCGACAAGCAGAGCGAACCAGCCGATCCATTGCCAGCGGGCGGCGGACACGGCCGCATTCCACGTGACCGCGTCGTAGTCGAGGCCGAGCACGCCGGTGACTTTTCCGGTGGCGTCGCGAAGCGGGGCATACGCGCTGATCCCGCTTCCCGATTTGTCCTTGTAGACCTCGGGGTCGATCAGGGTCTGTCCCTTGAACGCCCGTTCGAGATCTTCGTTCGCGCCGGTATAGGGTTTTCCGATGGACGTGCGTTGTACGCGTTCGCCCTGAAATTTTCCGTTCCGATCGATGTCGGATTCGGAGTCGGCGAGCAGCACGATCTCGTTGTCGCCGGTCCTTCCCCACGTGTAGATGTCGATCACCGCCGGGTTGAGCTTCAACCAGCGCTTTTGCGCTTCGACGATGGCGAGATAAATCGGGTCGTCGGGGGGAGTGTCCGCCGAGAGCCTGTCGTGGTGGAGCAGCTCGATTTCCGCCGCATAGGTCGGTGCGAGGAAGCTCAGGGTTTCGCCGAGTTTTTCCCGTTCGCGATTCCCCGCGCTGCGGACGACGAGGAAGCCGGCGACCAGGACGACGGCGAGAATCACCCAGACGAAGGGCGACGAGCGATGCCGGTGCGTGCGACGCAACCAGAGATGGAGCACCCCGACGAGCGCGACGCAGGCGACACAGAAAAGGGGATACGCGACGTCGTTCATCGCCGGTTCACCCAAGATTGTACTGTTCGGTGCGGTCCGGCGTTTTCAGCGTCAGCATCGCGGTGGCGAGCTCGAGGTGGACCGTGCGGTTGACGTTGCCGCCGAGGTCCTCTCCGCAGACGGGGATCTGGTAGACGTTTAGGATCTTCTTCACCGCAGCGGCATTGCGCTCGCCGATCTTGAAGGGGTCGGTCCCGTTAAGCACGCTCGCGCCGCCCGCGAGGAAGACCCGTACGCGTCGGCGTTCCACTTTCATTCCGACGAGCGAACGAAAGAAAAAGGGAAGACCGGTGTCCGCAAACATCGCCGGTTGCTTTCCCGCCTTGTCGGGGGAAATCAGCGAATCCGGCAGCATGATGTGCAGGATGCCTCCGGCTTGGACGACGGGATCGTAGGCGATCACCCCCACACAGGAGCCGAGTGCATAGGTGCTCAGCGTGACTTGAACGTTGTTGGAAACCGCCAAATCGCCGACGCCGATCACAACGCGCTGTGCGAACAAAGCCGACACTGTGGGTGCTCCAGGCATGGGCTAACGCTTCTCCCCTCCGCAGCGAGTCGAAAAGGGGCGAGAAAACGAGACGACAAATTCCGAGATTGGGACGAAAGCGTCCATCCAACTTTATTCGGTTCTCCACTGGCGAACTTGAGGAACATACCGGGATCCTACGAAGAATTGCGCCCTACGGAATTCGCTCCAATCCAAGTGCTTTGCGGCATCGGAAGTGGCCGCCGCCGCTACCCCTGTCAGCTGTAGACGAGCAGACGCTGGCTGATGGGGTTCATCACGTTGTGATTTCGTATTTTGGAAATCGTATTCGCGTTTAGCGTCTGTCCTTCGCCCACCAAGAGGAGCCCATGTGGACTGTAAAGACCGTGGGCCAGCACCATCCCCGGTTGGAGCTCCTCCAGAAGCACTTCGTTCACCTGACGCGGGAGCTGAAGCAGATGAGTGACTTTTAGGAAGAGACGAACCGCTTCCGGGTCGAGCGCCGCGCCGGACTGGGAGAGCACGGACTCGATCGCTTGGTCTTTAGGCAGCCCGCTTTCGACGAACCACACGGCGACCGCAAGGCAACGCGCGGTCCACGGGATGGACTCGCGGGACAGGCCATCGGGAAATCCTGCGCCGTCGAAACGTTCGTGGTGGGCGCGGATGGTTTCTCCCACCTCGGCCTGGCTGTCGACGTAGGAGGCGAGCGTCTGGCTATAGATGGGGTGACTATTGATCGTGAGGCGATCCGGTTCGCTCAGTCGATCCGGATTGGTCCGGAAAAGACGGAGTGTCTCCCGAGGAATCCCGATCAGGCCAAGATCGCACAACCAGGCGCTGGCTTTGAGGATCCGACGTTCTTTTTCGATGAAATGTTCGGTCTCGGCCATTTTCCGCGCGATCTCGACCATGGCCTTCGTTTGGCCTGCGAGGTAGGGATCGTAGGTGCTGAGAATACGGCTGCACAACTCCAGCGACCGATCGTAGCTCGTGGAAAGCTCTCGATTGGCGGAGGCGAGGGCGGACTTCTGCTCCTCCAGAAACTTGATTTGCCCGGCGAGGGCACTATTGGCGATGCTGAGCTGTTCGTTGAGGCGCCGGGCCTCCAACGTGAGCCGCTCGTTCTCCGCGACCAGCTGGTAGCGCGAAATCGCATTCTTGACCGTGGCCGTGAGTTCTTCGCGCAGCCACGGCTTGGCGACGAAACGAAAGATTTCGCCCTTGTTGATCGCGTCGACAATCGTCGGCAACGATAGAACGGCCGTGATCAGAATCCGCGACGCCAGTGGATTGAGTTTTTTCGATTCGATGAGGAAATCCAGTCCCATCATCTCCGGCATGCGTTGATCCGAGATGATGACGGCGAACTGTTGCGTCCGCAGAATCTCCAGTGCCTTGAGCGGATTGGTGCTCGCGACGACGTGGTATTTCTCGCGCTCTAAGGTTTCCTTAAGTGCGGCCAGAACAATGGGTTCGTCATCGACGATCAGCAAGGACGGAGCAGCGGAGGAAAGGGCGGGCGTCATGGGAGACGGAGCAGTTTCGCGAGGGCGTCGGCCGCGTCGGGTTCGTTGATGCCAGCTGGCAGGAAGAGGTCAACCTGTGCGCGCAATCCTCCCGCCGCCTCGTCCGTCGAATGCCGGAAATTGAGCGCCACCCGCAATCCTGGATGATCCCGGCGAATTTCGGCCACAAATCCCTTGAGCGAAGTATCCGGTTCGTCCTGATAAATCAGAACGAAATCCAGACGGGCGCCTTCCTCTCGCAGATAGCGGCGGGCATGTTCGAGCGTGGCGATCGTCCGGATCGACCAGTCGCGTGTCCGCAGGGCGTCGATCAACGGACCTTCATCCGTCATGTCGGGTTCGAAGTAGAGTCCGCGGATCGTCCGGGGAATCGCGGCGGAGCCCGGAATCGGAGGCAGCTTTTGGTCGAGATCGGCCAAGGGCAGGACAATGACGATTTCCGTGCCTCGCCCGGGAGTGCTGCGCGCGGTGATCGCACCGCCGCAGTTTTCCACGAAGAGTCGAGCGTGATACAGGCCGAGGCCCGAAGCGCGCGAGGCATCCTTCGTCGTGAAAAAGGGATCGAAAATCCGTTCGAGGTGAGTGGCGGCGATGCCGGTTCCGTTATCCGAGAAAGTGAGTTCGACCGACGGGCTCAGTTGCGGACGAAGTGCGGGCTGGGAACCGGGCGCGGGAACGTCCCCGGTTTGAAGTCGGTTCAGTGAGAGCTTGATCTCGCCGGCGCCGCGCAACGCGTCCCGCGCATTCATCGCGAGGCTCACGAGCGTCTGGCGGAAGGCGGTTTCGTCGACGAAGATCGGCCAGTCGCCATCCTCGTCGGGGCCGTTCAGCTGGGTTCCGCGCGGAAGGATCACTTTGATCAGATCCATTTGCTCGCGGACGATCCGTCCCAGGTTGAGGTAGGATTTTTCGCCGGAGTTCTCGCGATTGAGGTCGAGGATCTTGCGCACCAGCCGCTGCGCCTGCCCGGCGTTGTCCTTGATCAGGCCGAGGCCGTCGCGGAGGGGATGACGGACGGGTAGGGTGTTGTGATAGAGTTCGCTCAGGGAGAAAATCCCCGTCATCACATTGCTGAAATCGTGCAGCAGGCCCGTCGTGAGGGTGGACAACGACTCCCTCCAAGAGCGGCTGTTCAAACGGTGCTCGGCGATTTTTTGGCGGGTGATGTCGAGCCAGATGCCTTCGTAACCGAGGACGAGACCGCCGGGCATGCGCACCGCGGTGCGAATGTCGAGTAGGTAGAGGTAGGTGCCCGTTTGTGGGTTGAGGATACGGTAGACCTGGGAGAACGGACGGTCGTTCGCGCCATTGCGTTCGAGCTCGGCGTGGAAAGTGCGCTCATCGCCCTCGTGAATCAACCGGAGGAAGGATTGCCCGTTTTTTGCGAGCGGTTGTGGTGCGATCCCGAGGAGCGCTTCGAAGCTCGGACCGATAAAAGCGAAGGAAAAGTCGGAGCGTTGATGGAAGACGACGCCGGGGAGCAGCGTCAGCGTCTGATCGAGGCGCGTTTCCACCGTGCGCAGCCGAAGGAAGAGTTTTGCGAACGTGGAGGTGTCCGGGGTCAGGTCGGCGAGACCCACTTTTTTCAATTCCAGCGTGGACGGCAGTTCGGGCACGAGCGTGACGCTCATCGTTTCGCCAAAGCGCAGGCGGTGCACACCGAGGCCGAGGCCGTGAACGCCGGGAGTCAGCTCAGGCAGAAAGAGAGACTCTTCGGACTGAAAAAGCGAAGCGGGCAATTCGCGCGCCCAAGCGGGCGTGAGGTCGGCGAGCAATTGACGCAGGGATTGGCCGTCGAGTTGGCCGGCGCGGGCAAAATGCACATCGCAGGTAGCGATCCGGTGGGAGCGAATCCGATCTTGAGCGTCGATCACGAACTGCGCGCACTGGGTCGGGCCGCGGGGTGCCTGCCGTGACGTGTCGGGGGCCCACAAAGGGGCGGCAGCACCGGTACGCGCCCGGGCGGGGAGCATCGCGGGTGGATCGTCGGACAGGACGGCGAGAGAGGGTTCAACCGTTGACATGCGCAGAAGGGACGAGGGAAGGCATCGGTTGTGAAGCGGGAATCGAATCCCTGGTAGGAGGAGTATCGGCCAACGACACAAGATGATGAGCGATAAGATCCAAGGGCACCTGCCGTTGGGCCCCGCCCAGCTCCCACGCCGCTTTCGGCATTCCGTAGACAATCGAACTTGCTTCGTCCTGAGAAAACGTCAGCGCGCCCCGACCGCGGAGATTGAGCAGACCCTCCGCTCCATCCTTGCCCATGCCGGTGAGGACGCCGGCGATGGCGTGGTGCCCGCAGCAGTCGAGGGCCGACTTGAAGAGCATGTCGACAGCCGGACGCTGATGCCAGATCTGCGGTCCGGAGATGACCCGCGCGCGATAGCCGTCACCGGCCCAATGTACCAGCAGGTGATAATTCCCAGGTGCGATCAGCGCCAGGCCCGGGACGAGGCGATCGCCATCCACTGCTTCTCGCACCTCGAGCCCGCATTGCGCGTCCAAGCGTTGGGCGAACGCGAGGGAGAAAACCGCGGGGATGTGCTGGACAATGGCGATCGGGGGGAGATCGCCGGGGAGGCGCGTCAGGATCTCGCGCAGCGCCTCGGTGCCTCCGGTGGATGCACCGAGGAGGATCAGTCGTCGCGAGTGATTTCCCCGCGGCTGTTCGAGCGCACGCAAGGCACTCACGGCCGGTCGAGCGATTCGCGCGGCCCCTTTCGCCTGAGCCAACCCCGCGGAGACCGGTGTTTCCTGCGTCGATACCGGGCGAACTCGCGCGATCGCGGCGGCTTTGATTTTTTCGCGCAGCTGCGGGCCGAGATCGCCGAACGAAAAGGTGCCATTGGGTTTTGCCAGGACGTCGACGGCACCCAGGCGCAGAGCCTCCAACGCATGCTGGGAACCGGCTTGGGTGAGCGAGCTCATGATGACGACCGGCATGGGTCGTTCTTTCATGATGATCTTCAAAAAGGTGAGGCCGTCCATGCGCGGCATCTCCAAATCCAGCGTGAGGACGTCTGGCTTGAGAGACACGATCTTATCCCGCGCCGCGTACGGATCGATGGCGGTGCCGACCACTTCGATCTGGGGATCGAGTGCGAGCGCTTCCGCGACGAGTTTGCGGACGACGGCAGAGTCATCCACAATCAGCACGCGAATTTTGCGAAGGGACATGGCGGAGCGAAGAGCGTTTACCGGGGGCTCCGATAAACGGCGGAGGTGACCAATTCGAGCTCGTGACAAACGCCCGTCAGACTTTCCGAATGGCCGACCATGAGGTAGCCGCCGGGGACCAACAACCGGCCCAGTTTCCGGATCAGTTCCTCCTGTGTCGGGCGATCGAAGTAGATCATCACATTGCGGCAGAAAATCACGTGGAAGCGGTCGCTGAACGGCGGCGCGCCCTCCAGCAGGTTCATCTGGCGAAACGTCACCGTTTCCTGGAGGGAGGATTTAACGCGGTAGTTGCCGTCCTGCGGCCCGAAGCCTTTTTGAAACGAGTTGCGCAGGAGATCCGGCGGCACTTTTTGCAGCGCTTCCTGGCGATAGACGCCGACGCGGGCGCGCTGGAGCACCCGATGGGAAATGTCGGTCGCTTCGATCCGGACCGGCCAGGCCGGCGATTCCCTGTCCAAGGCTTTCGCGAGGGAAATGGCGAGCGAGTAGGGTTCCTCGCCGGTCGAGCAGGCCGCACTCCAGACATTGAAGGAGGGCCAGTTTTCTTGTTTGCGACGAAGCAGCATTTCCGGAACCACGTTTTGCGTAAGGAATTGGAAGTGCGTGGGCTCGCGGAAAAAGTACGTGTAATTCGTCGAGATCGCGTCGATCAGGTGCGAGAGTTCTTCCTCGCCTTTCTTGTCTTGGAGAAAGCGGCAGTACTCCCCGATGGAGGTTTGATTCGTGGCGCGAAGGCGATTCCCGAGTCGCGCCGACACCAGCTCCTTTTTATCGGGGCCGAGGTTGATGCGACTGTGGTTATACACCAATTCGCGAATGAATTCATAGTCGCGGTCGAGCATGCTTGATCTGGACGCATATCGGCGCGTTTCGCCTTGAATGAAGGTTGCCCCAATGGAATTGGGGTGTTTCCGCCGGTCCGGTTTTCGACTCGGCAAGTTTTGCCGACCGCACCCAGAAGGATCGCCTCGCAAGGTCCTTCGGGGGCCCGGCACAATTTTCCAAGCTAAATTATGTAACGTATAGTGAACGCGATAGGTGTTCGGTGAGATTCGTGGCACAACCATTGCAATGGAGGCCGGGCATGGTCGATCCGATTTTCCAGTCCTCCAACTACCAGCTGAGCCGCAAGCTGCTCGACGCCTCGGTCCTAAGGCAAAATGCCATCGCGTCCAACATCGCCAATGCGGAGACACCCGGGTACCGCCGCCTCGATCTTTCGCCCGACTTTGCCGCCCAGCTGAAGGCTCGCCTTGCCGCCGGCGGTCGGGTTGTCGCCGATCTCATCCCGAAGCTGAGCGAGGACACCCACGCTCGCAGCGTTCGTCCCGATGGCAACTCGGTCGAAGTCGAGCGCGAGATGCTCGAGATGAATCGCAACACGGTGGAGTACGAATTTCTCACCGACTTGGTGAGCAGGAACATCAAGCAACTGCGTCTCGCCATCTCCGGCCGTGCAGGCTGAACGCGCATCTTTTTAAACGTTTATGAATCTCATCGGCGGAATCGACGTCACTTCGGGAGCTCTCAACGCCCAGCGCACGCGCCTGGACGTGATCGCGCAGAACATCGCGAACGCTCAAACGACCCGCGGTCCCGACGGACAGCCCTATCAGCGGAGGGTGGTTTCGTTCGAAAGCGAACTTCTTCGCAAGGAGAATGCGCCCGGAGCTTCGTTGCAAAGCGTGCGGGTGGCGGAAATTTCCGCCGATAAGACGCCCGGCCAGCGGGTGTACGATCCCCAGCATCCGGACGCCTCCGCGGATGGCATGGTGCAGCTGCCCAACGTGAATCTCGCCTTCGAAATGGTGGATTTGATCACGGCGTCCCGCGCGTACGAAGCGAATCTCTCGGTCGTGAAAAACGCGCGCCAGATGGCGATGAAGGCCATGGAAATCGGCGTCTAAGTTTCGCTCGCGCTCCAAAGCTCTCTTCCAGCGATCTCTTTTACCATGTCTCTCATCGGTTCCATCGGCGGACTTCAAAATTCTCTCCTCTCCCGGCTGCAAGGGGCCGGACAGGCGGATGCGCCGCTTAGCCCGATCGCGCCGAAGATCGGCGCTTCCGGCACACCGGCGGGAGTGCAACCGGCGAGCTTCAGCTCCGTTTTCGAGAAGATGATCGGTGCGGTGGACGCAAAGCAGTCCGAGGCCCAGGCCGTGACCCGCCAGGTCCTGCTCGGCCAAAACGACCAGTTGCACACCAGCGTCATCGCCATGCAGGAATCGGGCGTCGCGTTCCAGCTGATGATCGAGGTGCGCAACAAACTGGTGGATTCCTACCAGGAATTGATGCGCATGCCGGTGTAACCGCACCGCCCTTACATTTTTTCTCCCTTTCACCCTTCGTCGGCGGTTGCGCCTAGCGCATGAAATCCTTCGCTTCTTCCCTCCTCGCACTTTGGCAGCAACTCGGCCTCAACCAACGGGTGACCCTGGCGGTCGCCACGCTGGCGGTCGCCGCGGGTTTGACCGCCATGGTCATCTGGTCGCGCCAACCCGACTTCCAACTGCTCTACGGCCGTCTCTCGGAAAAGGATGCGGCCCAGATCGTCAGTTCGTTGCAGACCCAGAACATTCCCCATCGTCTTTCCAATGGCGGCAGCACGATCTACGTGCCCGCCGATCAGGTCCACCGTCTGCGGATGGAACTCGCCGGCAAGGGCGTTCCGTCGGGCGACGGCGTGGGCTTCGAAATTTTCGACAAGGGCCAGTTCGGTCTCTCCGATTTCGTCCAGCGCACCAACTACATGCGCGCGCTCCAGGGCGAGCTCGGCCGCACGATCGGCCAGCTCGACGGCGTGCGGAGCGCCCGGGTGATGATCGTACAACCCGAAAACCGGCTGCTCCTCACGGATCAGGGCATCAAGCCCACCGCCTCCGTTTTCGTCGAACTTTCCGGATCTCGTTTGGAGACCGAAGCGGTCAACAGCATCCGCCATCTCGTCGCCAACGCCGTCCAAGGCTTGCAGCCGGATCAGGTGGCGGTCGTCGATCAAAAGGGCCGGGTGCTTTCCGAAGACTTGCGCCAGGACCCGCTGCTCAGCAGCGCGTCCTCGCAGATGCGGTATCGCCAACAGATCGAGGACTATCTCGCAAAGAAGGTGGAGTCGATGCTCCTCCCGGTCGTCGGCATGGGCAACGCCGTGGTCCGCGTTTCTGCGGAAATCGACACGGAATCGACCACGATGACCCAGGAAAAATTCGACCCGGATGGCCAGGTGGTCCGTTCGCAAACGACGACGGACGACATTTCGAACTCGACCGAGCAACGCACCGGTGGAGTCGTCGGTGTCACGGGGAACACCCCCGACAAACCCGGCACGCCGTCCGCGGATGCCCGCCCCGCAAGCGTCACGGAAACCAACCGCAAGAATCGGACCACCAGCTACGAGATCAATCGCTCCGTGACCAATGTCACCCGTCAGCCCGGCTCGGTAAAGAACATCACGGCCTCCGTCTTTCTCGCCCAGCGCTCCGCGATTCCGGTCCCGGTTGCAGGAGCCGCTCCCGGCCCCGCCCAGCCTCAGCCGCGCACTCCGGAAGAATTGCAGGCCTTGCGTCAGATCGTTCTGAACGCCCTTGGAATCAAAACCGCCGCGGGGCAGTCGATCGAGTCCGTCGTCAGCCTGCAGGAAGTTTCCTTCCAAGTGGAACCGATCTCCGCCCGCATCGACCGGATCGAGTCGGCGACGCGTGTACAGGGTTGGATCGAAGGCGCCAGTCGTTACATCGCGATGGCCGTCGCACTCGTCGTACTCTTCGTTTTCTGGCGGATGCTCGGCAAACAAAAGCCCGAATCCGTTCCGATCGAGCTGCTCTCCTCCTCTTCTCGCGACTCCCAGCGCCAGCTCCAGAGCAACGGCGTGCTCACGCCCGACTTGCTCAATGAGCTGATCAAGCAGAAGCCGGCCAATGTCGGAACCGCTTTGCGGGACTGGGTGGCCGTGAAGAAGCCTTAATCTTTCGCCCGAACCCTTTTTCGTCCCTTTCGCCGCCTTACCATGGCCAATTCCGCGCCCGAAGCCACCTCGACACCCGCTGCAGCGATCGACTACGGCAAACTGAATCGCATGCAGAAGCTCGCGGTCTTTTTGATCGTGATCGGTCCCGACTCGGCCTCGCAGCTTCTGAAAATGTTCGACGATGCGCAGATCGAGCTGCTCTGCCGCGAAATGGCGATGTTTCCGATGGTGCCCGACACGGTGAAGAAGCAAGCCGTCGAAGAGTTTTCCCCGATCGTCGGCGAGAGCATGACCTCGACTTTGGGTGGATTGGACTACGCCCGCCAGACCGTCGAGCGCGCCCGCGGCGATTATAAAGCGAACACGATTCTCGGACGCGTCGGTCTCTCGCCCGGCGGTACCTCGCTCGATGTGATCGAGGACATTGCGGAAATGGAAGGCCGGCAGATTTTCAATCTGATCAAGGGCGAACAGCCGCAGACGATCTCGTTCGTTCTTTCTTACCTTAACACGGAAAAGGCCAAGGAGATTTTCTTTCTGCTCAGTCCCGAACTGCGCGAAGAAGTAATCGAGCGGCTGGGCACGATCGACAGCACCTCGCTCGACCTGGTCGGTAAAATCGTCCGCAACCTCGGCAAACATTTCGATTCCAAGGCTCGTCCCACCTTTCATCGCAGCGGCGGCGTGCGGGCCGTGGCCGATCTTCTCAACGGCCTCGACAAAGATACGTCCAAAGGATTGCTCGCCCGGCTGGAAGAGCGCAACAGCACCCTCGGCTCGGCGATCCGCAAGAAGATGTTCAGCTTCGAAGACCTCATCCGTCTGCAGCCGGCGGACTTGCAGCGCGTCCTGCGCGAAGTCGACTCGGCCAACCTCGCGGTTTCGATGAAATCGGCCACCGAGCCGCTCAAGGAAAAGCTTTACGGTTCCATCTCCAAACGCGCTGCCGAGAGCTTGCGCGACGAAATTTCCATGCTCGGGCCGGTGCGCCTCAAGGACGTCGAAACGGCCCAGGATGCGATCATCCAGGTCGTCCGTCGTCTCGAGGAAGAAGGCGCCGTCTCGCTCGATGGCGGCGAGGGTGCCGTTGTCGCCTAAATCCTTTTGACCGAGCGGTCTCTTTTCATGGCAACGTATCAAAAACTGGTCGCCTTCGATCGTCCGCTGTCTTCGGCCACGATTCCCGGCCGCTCCTCGAGACACTTCACCGAAAGCGAAGCGTCCGAGATCCGGGTGGAGGCTTATCGCGAGGGTGCCGATGCCGCCCGCGCGTTCGCCGCCCAACAGATGGTCGATTTTCGCGCCGAGGTGCAGTCGCTCCAGGAAGGTCTCTTTGCCAAGCTGACCGACTCCGAAGCGCTCATCACCCAGCAGGTCCAGACCGCCTTGCCCGCGCTGGTGGTGGAGATTGCCCGACGTCTGCTCGCGGGTTTCGAACCGCCGGCCGAGGCCGTGCAGAAACTCTGCAGCGAAACGCTGGAACAGTTGTATCCCGAAAGCGAAAACCTCGAAGTCTCGATTTGCCCCCGCGATGCCCGTCTTCTCGACGAGATCTCGCCGGCGTGGAAAAACCGCTACGCCGGTCTCCGGATAACGCCGACGCCTTCCCTTTCTTCCGGCGACTGCCAGGTTCGCAGCCGTTTTGGAATCACCGATGCGCGTCTCTCCGCAAAGTTGGAAACCTTGAGCCGCGAGTTGCTCGCGACCGGTTAACCGCCCCATGGCCGCCGACGTCAC
>Ga0105046_10001966_pt1 | contig 32168 bp, 32 predicted proteins | sample MAT03_FD_78385 | JGI IMG/M metagenome (GOLD analysis project Ga0105046, IMG submission 78385) | Freshwater microbial communities from Lake Fryxell liftoff mats and glacier meltwater in Antarctica - MAT-03 (megahit assembly) | ecosystem: Environmental > Aquatic > Freshwater > Ice > Liftoff...
AAGAAGGCATTTATCTTTTCCCGATCTCTTCCTATATCCTTAAGAAGAGTTGTCATTCTTTTGTCTGAAAGACAAGTATTAGAAAAAACCTCTGATAGAAAATCATTACCAAAATGAAGCTCCATGTTTTTTAATGGTGATTGATGTGCAAGTCGCATCAAACTGACACAAAATATCGATTCGGCTTCACTTCCAAAATGCTTTTTGAATGCTGGGAAAACATCGCTGATCACCGATTCGACGAAGGGACCTAAACTTGATGATTTAGCAAAAACCTACTCGATTTGTAGTAATGGCTGTGCCCTTTCTCCAGATGGAGTAAAACCCTTGTCTTTGGTGATGCGTCCTAGAATCTTACCTGTGACTTTTTGAGCTCTTTTCTTTTCTTTATTCCATTTGCTTAAAACCTCATACAGGTAATAACGTCCCTTCATAAGTCGAAGTTCCGTTCCTGATTTTTATGCTTTAAGGCACACTCTGGATGTATATTTTTTTATGACTAACTAAATATTACGCATTAATACGTAACGTGATAATGACATAAAAAGAGCAATAAGCTCAAGCAAATCATGAGGTTATCGCTTTAATATTACGTAACTGTCAGCGGAGTTAGGGATCAATCTATTGCTAACTATCCCATCTGGTTTGAAAACAGAAAGATTTGTGCTAAAGTAGATGGGGAAATCGGCTCGGGCATTTACGCCATTGGTAAAATCACCAGTGGGGGGCGTCGCAAATGGTATATTGGGATGGCTGTTCATTTACGCCGAAGACTTTTGGAACACATGGCGCATGCAAATAAGAGTCTACAAACAGGCCAGCCAGCGTCGTCTTTGATTACGAAGAAACTCAGTCACAATCCTCTTCGCTATGAAGTCATGATCCTCTTTCGTGGCTCTTCTGGCGAAAGCCTCGTCCCACATGAAATCGCCTCCATTGGTCTGCATCAGGCGGTCACGCAAGGTTACAATCGGAACAGAGGTGGTGGAATTCCCCGCTCTCTCGGATTTGGAGCCACTCTCGAAACAGAATAGCGGGCTCTACGTGCTCATGCCTTAAAAGCAGCTGAATGGGCACTTCTAAGACATGCCGCGAATGAGCCGCCATCCCCCTGCACAAACCGCAGAACTGTAATAAAGCCTCCTCTCGTTGTGAACCCCAGTTCCCTCGTCTCTTCATGGACTACCAACGATGCATGAGGAAGGATTTGGAGATCCGTTTCTAAAGAGGGAGATTTCTGACGTAGATGCAACACCAGTTTAAAAGTCTGAAGATCTAAAAAAAGGACTGAAAAAAGATAAAGCGGCGACCCTAGCGAGGCTGAAAAGAGATTCAATTTCCATGTGGTGGAAATCATTTCACTGCTTGTCAACTGGAGATCGTAGTAAACCCCTTCTCGGATAGAGAGAAACAAGGCTCTTCCTCATTTTTAATGAGTGGACACGGGGACTTATATTCTTCCCCTCTTGGTGGGCAGTAGTGAGGGCTATTGGATATCGTGATACAGGGTACTATGCCATTTATCAAAAATAAAGTCATCAATTACCACGATCTCGTTGACATCTTCCGACTATCTTTTCTCGTTAATATTCAAAATATTAACTTCGAAAAGATGCTCAAAATCTCTTAAAGATTTAACGCTAATTGATGTCTTTATTTTTGATAAATGGTATTAATCCCTTAAAAGGAGAGATAAACCGGATATTTCAGGATCGGAAAACACCTCGATAGCTATTTGCAAACGATTTTCACACTTCCGCGTCATACCCCCCTGTAAAAAGACGAGAAGACACACAAATTGCATACGATCATGAAGAGTCACTGTCAGCGTGTGTTCCGCAATTTCCACTTTTTGAGGCCGCAATTGTAAGAAGGCTTCGGCAAATGGACCTGTTTCTCCTGGTATCACCAAACGCACTACAAAAGGTACTTCACCCTCTTTTGTATGTTCAAAGCCAGCTTTTCTATCGCCCCCCTACCAGCTTGCAATACTTTACACCACTGCTTTTCTGTGACAGTTTCTCGACAACTATCAAATTCAACTCTGGGACTCTTAAGGAGGGATAAAAATTCATTATCCTGAGGGGGAACTGTCGGAGGACGGGGAGGTTGCAGAACAGATAAAACCATTTCACTTTTCCTTGATTTATTTTCGAATTTAAATTAGTACATTTTTTGAGTTAATTTATAAACATCCATCTTTTAAACAAGATAGCTTTAGTTTAAAAATAATTTAAGGCATTGTTGCGCTTCGACGGAAGTTTTAGAAGCGATATGAAGAGGGAGAAGTGCTTCTAGACGAGCACGTAAGCCTTGGGAAAGCAACTGTTTTGTCGCGGCAAACGCGTGTGGTTCCATCTGCAGAAATTGCTCAGCGACGGTGAGAGCGAGTGTTTCTCCGCCCGAAGCGTTAAGGAGTTGGCTGGGTTTGACAGGACGCCCCGAAAGAAGTAAGGCGGGAGGAACTTTCTGAAGACCCACGATAAAAGCGGGAATAATCCCCTTTTGGATTTCTGGAAAAGCGATTTGGGCCCCTCGTCCGGCAATCGAAAAATCGCAAGCGAGGGCTAAACCTGCACCCCCACCATAAGCCCCCCCTTCCACATAACTGAGACAGGCTTTGGGAGTGGTTTGGAGGAGAACATAGAGTTCCAGAAGGGCTTTAGCAACGGGTTCAGCTAGCTGTAAATTGAGTGTTTCTTGAAGATCCATCCCCGCAGAAAAAAACCTCCACTCCCTTGTAAAAGACACACACGGGCAGGATGCGTTTGGAGTGCCTCGATCAAGGCTTGGATCAATTCCAAATTCAATGCGTTTTTCTTATCGGGGCGATTGAGACGCAAACGAACGATGTTATTTTGAATGGGCTCAATGGTCAACATCGGGAATCTCCTTCATCAACACCTGTTGGGCCAGTCCCTTGCCTTGCGAATCGGCAGCCAGTGATAGACTAGCACCCCCTTCCAAAACCCCGTGCAAAATGAAATTTAAAGCGCTTAAATGGGGCACTTCATAGCGTGTGACAGGGGCATGAAACTGTCGTTCCATCCACTCAGCTGTAAGATGTTGCCGCAAATAGGCATAATGGCTGGGATGGCGGGTAATAATGGCCACATTGGCATCGCTACCTTCATCTCCACTTAGCCCATGTGCGATGTCGATTAAACGCATAAGACCTCAGGATGAACGAGGGAAACATCGAGTGTATGGGGTTCATATGCAAATAAAGGACGGATAATGGGTCGTCCCGTGATGTACCCTGTGGTGCCGGGAGGTTCACAGGTGACCATAGGGGCAAATTGATGCGTGAAGTGTTCTAAATCGTCACCTGCTGCCGCAACGCGCACATAACAACGTGTGTCATCTCCTGTACATTCGATGAGATGACGCTCCGGTTGAGAGCGTGCGACAATCATCTCACCTACCTCATGTGCTTTTTGACGTGCATTTGCCCCAATAATTAAAAGAGTGCCTTCCGCTTTATATCCTGCATGAACCGTTGTACTCACTTTCAAGGTTGTAGGAGGTGGAGAGCCTTGTGCTCCTTGAATACGCACACCGTTAACGACCTCTTCCAAATCCAAATGGAGAAATGAAACCGTGACATCAGGACTCAAATAACGGCCAGGATCTCTAATTTCGTAAAGTAATTGTTCTTTTACAATTGGAATATCAACACGCCCCCCCGTCCCTTGAGGTTTGGTCAAAACAAAAGTTCCATCCTGTGCAAATTCGACAAACGGAAAGCCAATATCTCGATGTCCAGGAAGCGTTAACCAATCTGTAAATAATCCTCCTGTGGCTTGTGTCCCACATTCAATCAAATGGCCAGCTACGGTCGCTTGAGCAATCAAATCCCACGTGTTCCATCCAAAATGATAAAGGCAAGGTGCGACAGTGAGGCTAGGATCAGCTACGCGTCCCGTGATCACAATTTCAGCCCCCATCTCTAGGGCTTTTACAAGAGGAGCGGCTCCTAAATACGCATTTGCCGTCAGTTTGTGAGGGAAATGGGACCTGACATCATCCCCAAGTACCAAACCCATTTTCCGTTGCACACCCGCCTTCCGTAAGGCTTTAGCCAATCCCATCGGATTTAAGCCACCCGCATTCGTGATGATTTTCGCGTGGCTCCCCTCTAATGAGAGAGCCACATCGATAAAATCGCGCGCATATCCAAGCGCCGGATCTTTTTGTTGTTGAATGGCCATGATCGAAAGGGAGACTTCAGCTAGATAATCGAGAGTCAAAAAATCGAGATCGGGTTGTTGAGCGAGCAATCTTTTGGCAGCGGTCGCATCATCCCGCAAAAATCCACCTGCATTTCCTACCTTCACGTTTGAATCACCCCAGTGTGAAAAGTGGGAGCTATTAAAGGGCGCCTGGCCACTAGTGTGAGGAGCCTACTTAACCACTCACGGGTTTCTGTCGGTTCAATAATCGCATCCACCCAGCCCCGTGCCGCCGCATAATGAATGTCTGCTTGTCGGGTGTATTGCGCTTTTAATTTTTCTGCATCTTCTTTCTTTCCTACAGCCGCAAGTGTTGCCGCCGCTTGTTCCGCTTCCATCCCTGCATAACGTGCCGTGGGCCATGCCAGGATAAAACGGGGATCATAAGCTCGTCCACACAAGGCATAATGGCCCGCTCCAAAGGAGCGACCGGTTATCAATGTGATTTTTGGCACAATTGAATTGCTAATCGCGTTCACGAGTTTGGCGCCACTTCGAATGATGCCGCTTTGCTCCGCCTCTTTTCCGACCATAAAGCCCACGACATCTTGCACAAATATTAAAGGGATATGAAGTTGGTTGCACTCCAGCGCAAAACGGGCGGTCTTATCAGCACTTTCGCTATACAAAACCCCTCCGAGTTCTATTTCACCACGGGGCGTTGTAACACGCGTTCTTTGATTCGCAACAGGGCCTACCTGATGTCCTTGAATAGAGGCGAATCCCGTAATTAACGTACGCCCATACTCGGCTTTATATTCTTGAAAAGAGTCGGCATCAATCCACATCTTCAAAAGATCGCGCATTTCATATTCCCCTTGTGTCACATCGAAAGCACCATGCGTGATTTTTGGTGCGGGGGAAGGATCGGAAGGAAGTAAGGCGACAAGAGATCGTAGGCGTTTTAAAGTCGCCCGATCGTCCGGTTCTCGAAAATCAACAGTGCCGCTGATCGCACTATGCATCCGTGCACCGCCTAACTCTTCTGTTTCGACCACCTGTCCAATCGTGGCTTTGACGAGAGCGGGACCTGCTAAATAAAGGCCACTGCCTTCCGTCATCACCAATTGGTCACACAGCACGGGTAGATATCCCCCACCTGCAATACAATTCCCCATGATGGCCGCATATTGGGGAACGCCTTGTGCCGAAAGAACGGCATTGTTGCGAAAAATCCTTCCGAAATCATCTTCATCGGGAAAAATTTCATCTTGTAATGGGAGAAAAACACCTGAAGAATCCACGAGGTAAAGAATCGGCAATCGATTCTCAAAACCGATCCGTTGGGCTCGTATCACTTTCTTGACGGTTTGAGGAAAGAAAGCACCCGCTTTCACCGTCGCATCATTGGCGATCACCATACATTCTCGCCCAGCCACTTGTCCGATACCTGTGACAACACCGGCTGCGGGCAGCTCCCTCCATTCTGGATAGAGTTCATAGCCGGCCCATAATCCTAACTCTAAAAAACGGGAAATATCGTCCAATAATCTTTCAAGACGCTCCCGAACCGTCAAACGATTCAATTTCCGCTGCCGGGTCGGATCGCCTCCTTGCTTGATCTCTTCGTCTTTCATGAGATCCCTGTGAGCTGCTCCGCGAGGTTGAGAATCTGCTGATCTGTCGGATGAAAAAGATGATCGAGGGCATTGTGAAAGGTTTCAAATGCCAACGTACAATAGAGTTTACCCGCTACCAAATCCACTTCCGAAATGGAGGTCGTTGATAAGCGGCTTAAGACCGCAATCGCTGTGTAAAGAGCCATCCCTGCGGTCGCTAAACGATCGAGATCGAGCTGTTGTTCAATCACCTCTTCGCGATAAGAACCAAGCACCCGCGTCGACGCTAAGGTTAAACGACGAATGGAGGATTTGAGTTGGCGCGCTTCTCCTTTTAATTCATTATTTGAAACGGGAATATCAGCTCCGATAATTGCATCGATCACATGTCCAATAAAAGGAGCAAAGTTGCGTAAGGGAGCTTCTACAATTCCTTTGAGTTGCATGCCATAATCACGCAGCCCCACCAAACCTATAAAAGCGCGCAACACTTCGTTTGAACCTTCTCCGATCATATTCAGACGGGCATCGCGCATGATTCTTTCTAAAGGAGCATCGGTAAAGAAAGAGCGTCCTCCAAAAATCTGCATCGTGTCATAGATAATCTGCCAAAGAGAGTCACTCGTAAAAACCTTTAACATGGCAGTCTCGAGCATAAAATCTTCATAATCACGATCGATAAAACTCGCTGTCAAAAGTGTGGTGCTCTCCATGGCGTAGGTATATGCCGCCATTTTGGCTAGTTTTTGTTTGACCAATCCAAAGGAGGCGAGCGGTCGTTTAAATTGATGCCTTTCGACTGCATGTTGAGTGGCGCGTTGGACTAAGTCTTTAGCGACTCCGGTACACGTCGCTCCAAATGTGGTTCGTCCAAAATCGAGAACAGTCAAACAAACTTTGAGACCCTTTCCTTTGGGGCCTAAAATATTCTCTTCGGGCACTTCTACATTCTCAAAACGCAAATTACTCGTCCGCGTTCCCCGCATACCTACTTTTTCAAGTGCTGGAGCGGTCACTTCAAAACCTGGCATGTCCGGCGTGACTAAAAAGGCGGTTACTTTTTGATCTTCTGTTTTGGCCATTACAGTCAGAAGTTGTGCAATACTTCCATTCGTCGTCCACTGCTTTTGCCCATTTAAGCGGTAAACACGCTTTATCGGATCATAAGTGGCCGTGGTTAGAATACCTGCCGCATCAGAGCCTGCTTGCGGTTCGGTCAACGAAAAAGCGGCAATCGCTTTTCCATTCGCGAGTAAAGGGAGCCACTTTTGTTGTTGAGCTGGTGTTCCAAAAAGCACTAAAGCTTTCATCCCTACACTTTGATGCGCATTCACAAAGAGGGCTGTCGAACCACACTGTGCGGCTAACGCTTCCATCACACGGCAATAGGCATATTGTGAAAAACCCAGTCCCCCGTACTCTGGGGGAATGCTCATACTCAGCACTCCCAATTTCCCCAATCCTTGAATAACTGAATCGGGGATGGCACTTTGACGATCGATGGCGACAGGATCCACTTCCGCTTCTACAAAAGCCTTTACTTGGGCAACATAGGCTTCGACTTCCCCTTTTTCTTGAGGATCGGGTTGGGGAAAAGGAAAGACCGCACGTGTATCAAAAATCCCTCGATAAAGATTTTTGGCAAAGCTGGGTTTTTTACCATCGGAAAACAAAAGTTCTTCCGCTAATTTTTTTTGTTCATTATCCATAGCTAGACCAAGACTATCAAAACATGTGTTGAAACTCAAATACGTGCTTAAAATATTACACATGTAATAGAATGACAGGCATGTCACACGATCTCGATTGGATGTACGCTTTTAATCTCATCGTCAACAGCCTCCTTTCGTTCATCACGTTAACCGTTTTAATCCACCTTATTTTGGCCCTTCTTCCTTTAGAACAGCCCCGCTTCAGAGCGTGGATTCAGTGCATTCCCCTTTTGAAAATGGGCATCGATCCTTTCCTCTACGATTGGGAGAATGGGGCTCTCCTCCATCAGATCAATCCGCTGGAAACCGAGATAGGATCTCGTTCTCTCAACGCTACGCTTGCCTTTTCCTTTCCACCTACTCATTTGACTCAGCTCGTCTTTTCTTTGCAGGAACATTTTTTTTACCGTGGCTGATCTTATGGCTCTTTCTCTAAATGCGCAGTGGATTCAAAGGCTTGTCTTGTTCACAGGAAGTGTTTTTGTGTATTGCTTTGGTAGAAAATGTGGGCAACTTCGACGAAGCTGGCAAACCTTTTCAGAGATTCCTCGTACGCTTTGTACCCGTTCGATACAAAATGAGCTGTTGGCCGCACAATTACATAAGCGAGGCGTATAAATCATGGTGTCCTCTGACGTCTCAATCCCTTGCGTGATCGGTCGCACGATCTATTTTCCTTTATCTTTCATCGATTCCCTTTCGCAAGCGGAATTTGAAGCGATTATCTCCCATGAGTTGCATCGCGTTATTGGGTACGATGGCCTGACACGCACTCTACTCAGCCTCATCTCCACTATTTTCTGGTGGATTCCAACCACATGGAGGAATAGGCATCAAGTGGAATATCACCAAGAAAGCGCCTGCGACGATGCAGGAAGCACATGGCAAATTACGAAACACGATCTTGCTTCAGCTATTTTTAAATCGTCACAATGGAATTGTCACAACAGCCCGCTGCTTGTGCAATTCGCCCAAAATAATACCCTTAAAAAACGTCTTTTTAAAATCGTAGAAGAACCCCCTACAAAACGTTTTCAAACTACTTCTTTGGGCCCTTTAACTCTTTTCCCATTTATTTTAATGAGTGGAAAATTTTGGATCTTTTAACTGTTTTTATTTAAACTATAATACTACAAACGTAGTAAGGAGAAAATCATGCCTCTTTTACTGACCTGCTTTTTACTTAGCGCTACCTACGTAGAAAATTTCTACGTGATCGAGCTTTCGGATTGTACGTCCTTTATTGTAGAAGACTTTTTTGCGGGAAAATCCCCTCACACCGTATTGGAGTGCAAAGAGGGAACGCTTTTCCCCTTGAATTTGTGCATCACGGGAGATTGTCTCGCTCTCCAAGGAGTCTCTCCTCAAACCGTAAAGATTCTGCAAACCTGCTTCATCCGTCATGTGAACAACACCTTTCTGTTCAGCACAGACCTTGAAAATTGGAAAGATTTTCACTCATTTTTTGCAGGCTCTATCGGTGTCTCTCTCAGTGTTCAAGACCTCACACGCGTTGGATTTAATCTTGAACTTCAAACGCGCGAAGCCCCACGTCTTGATTAACAACCCAGGGCATTGTGAAAGCAATGCCCTCTCCATTGCATAGCGAGCTTACGCCTTCAACTTTACGGGAAAGAAGAGTTTAAGTTAGTATGTAATTCTAAATTTGGAGTGTAAGTAATGAAAAAGTGGATAGCACTATTCACCATGTTTGTAGGTTCTCTTTCCGCGGTTGCAGGAAGCTGTTGTGGAAAGGTGGATGTGGGTCCTGTCGTGATCCGTACCGATATCCTCGATTCAGGACATAAGGTTCGCTCCTTAGATATTTGGGGTGCTAAAGCGGATGCGTGTGCCCGCTTTTTCGAGTTCATCGTCGTCAAACCCACGGCCACTTGGGCGGGGGGCGATGCCGATTATTGGACCGTGGGAATTGGCTTAGGAGCCTGCATTCCTGTCTGTGACTGGTTATTGATCACACCCACAGTCGGTTATAATTATTCCGAATTTCAATCCACCTACCATTACGATCTTGGGTTTCTTTTCCTTCCACGCCTTAAAATCCGTGAAACCTTTAAATCCCAAAGCCCCTACCTCGGCTTTGACATCCAAATCCGCTTCTCCCCTTGCTGGCGTTTGAATGGGGTTTTTCAATATTCCTTCTCACGTGTGCACACAAAGATTCACTCCCGTCTCATAGGGAGCGTACGTAATAAAAGCAACTGCGAAGGCCCCGCTTACGCGTTGCAGCTCGAAAGGGATTTAAACGAAAAGTGGTCTGTGACCGCAGGCGTAGGGTATAATATTTCCCTCACCCATGAAGAACATGGTTTGCGTGGATATGGGGCTAAATTGGGGCTTGTCTATTGGTTTGGGGGATAATCCCTTAAGCCACGCTCTAAGTGAAAGCGGCTTGACAACCCGCTTTTAAAGCTTCTTTATCGATTAATGCGATAAAACCATAACAGACATGTAGATATGTATCACGACTTCCAACAGCTTGCCAAAACGATCTATCTCTTCGGTTAAATGTCTGCCTATCCCTATAAGCTTTGGCGAATAGAGGAACAAAAACATTTAATTCTTGATCTAAGGATATATCGTCTTGATGGGTTGTACACGCTTTAAATAATTTAAGAGCGCCATCAAATTTAAAATCAATCTCCTCACAATCAAAATTTTGGGTGACCAATTTGATCATCATTTGCCAACCTATCTCTGATTCATTGGGGGGGAAATTCTTAAATAGATAGAGAATTTTGTTTAATAGATTGGGTTGCAAAATCTTTTCGCGTGTAGGAACTTTTAAGTCAGCAAGACGAGTCGCAATCGGATGTAAATTAGGTAGAGCGATAGCCCGATTAATGAGCAGAGGATCGCTAAACAGTTCAATTTGCGCTGCTGTTGTTTGCTGCTTGTTAATATACGCATCCACATTTTTCACTTGCAAAGGACAATGAGGATACTTCTCGGTAAACCAAGTCATCAGCTGGACTTTGACTTGATTTGCAAAAGCCTCTTGGTTGGGATGCGTGTTCCAATCCATACAAGGGCACGAATTATGAGTAAACACTCTTTGCCATATTTGGCTGAGAATCTCCTCACAATTGCTTCCCTCCGGAGCAAAACGCTGAAGAATGTCTAAATAGTGCGCGCGATGATGAACAGTCCATAATTCCGCAAATATCTCTTGAGCGCTCTTTGTCAGAGGATCGAACGCAAGAGGAAGCGTTTTAAGCATTTGATGAAATCTTTGGACATCCTCTTCCGTTACCTGGATGAGCAACTTGTTTTGCGATTCTAATAAAAGCGTAATCAAACGGCCAAACTGAATTAAAGATAACCCAAGCCTATGGCGTACGTTTTCTAAATCTAAGATTTGTGGAGTCACTGGGAATCCTCTTCCATACATCCAATGAGAAGGGGGGGGATCTGTTCGCTGAATTTTCAATTCGAAATCACGTAATTGGGCGACTTGCTCAAGAGTTGCATTGTACATTGTAGGGTGCCAAAACGTTAAGAAGGTCGGAAATTGCGCATGCAAACCTGTTAATACGGCCTCTGTATTTTCAATGTGCCACTGATTTAATTTCGCGACATGCAAACCATGAATGATTAGCCTTCCTTTTCTTTCAAAATAACCGGGATTAATAATGCGACAGAGGATAGCTATTTTGACCACGATTCGAATAAGAATATAACTATGGGGATGTGAGTGCTCATAAACTTCTTTTGCACTTAAATAAGTATTACCTGTAAATCGCTCTAAACTAGATGGCATAATGAGACAAGCATGGCAGAAAAATTGTTAATTTTCAATTAAGAGAGTACGTTCACCTTCAGCGCGTGCGACAAAAACGGCTGAACAGCTGTTAGTCAAAACATTAAGGGTTGTACGTGCCATATCTAACAAACGTTCTAGAGCGAGAATCAAGCCCACTCCTTCCACAGGTAAACCGATGGTTTGGGCGATCATCATAACCGATATTAAGCTTGCTGAGGGAATCCCTGCAGAAGCTAAAGAAGTCAAAAGCGTCATGCCTACAATCATCAATTGGAGAGGAAAATCGAGGGTCATTCCATACACTTGCGCAATAAAAAAAACCGCCACGCAGGTTTGAAGAGCAGAGCCGGCAAGATTTACAGAAGTTCCCAAAGGAAGGGTAAAGCTGCAAATACGATTCGAAATTCCCCCCGCTTTCTCTAAGCTTTCCATCATGACCGGCAAGGTAGCGGCTGAAGAGCTTGTTGAAAATGCCGTCGCAAGGGCAGGTGCTATCGCCTTTAAATGCGCCCTAGGAGAGACCCCACTCAATACTTTGAGAGCTGTCAGAAGAATCAAACCATACACCACAAGACCTGCCACTACAGTGAAAGCAAACATCCCCACGGATTGCAAAGCTTCGGCCCCCGTGGACGCAATCGCATGGGCCACAAGCGCAAAAACACCCAATGGAAGGGCTCGCATAATGAAATGCGTCATTTTCATCATGACTTGAAAAAGGCCTTTCCAAAAGCCGATCAAGATGGAAGCCGGTTGACTTTCAATTTGGGAAGTAAAATATCCAAAAAGAAGGCTAAACAAGATTAATCCCAACATCTGGGTGTGAGCCGCCGCGTAAAGAATGTTGGAGGGAATGAGACGTGTTAACACCATTTCGATTTTAGAAAGAGCATCTCCCTGAGCCAGTATTTCAAGCTCGCGCGAAGCTCCACTAGACAAAGGATGTACAGAAAGACCGGGTTGAATCATTATGACCAACAGCCAACCAATCAAAATAGCCGTGAGATTAGTCACGATGCAGGCCCCAAAGGTTTTACGTCCCATCGTCCCAAATGAGGGTTCACTTCCAATTTTAGCTGTGCCTGTAATAATAGAAGAGACCACGAGCGGGACCACCACAAGCATCAATGCGTTGAGGAAGAGCTTTCCCACTAACCCTAAACCACGGATAACAATTCCCTGAGGGTCAAGCGTAAGACCCGCCAAGGCAGCTCCTGCCATTGCGATGAGAACTTTTAAGAGTAAACCTTTTTGCATGTGCAAAAGTATCTCTTATGTCCTGTAAAAACTCAAGTTTCCCTTCCATGTAAAAGTCGCTTGCAGTTCGGGTCGGGAGGTTTTATAGTGAGTGCATGCCGTTAAATCCTACTGCTTTAAAAGAGTTCTTCGAATTTTTATCGATTCCCAGTGTGAGCTCTGAACCGTCCCACCATGCCGACGTGTTGCGCGCAGCCGACTGGGTAGAAAGGTATTTGAAGGGGTTAGGGTTTCAAACAGAAAGATGGGAAACTCCCGGCTTTCCCACTCTTTTTGCCCATTTTCAAGTGAATCCTTCTCAACCAACCCTCCTGATCTATAACCATTACGATGTCCAACCTGTTGATCCCCTGCCTCTCTGGACCACGCCCCCCTTTACCCCGACTATTCGAGAGGGTGAGGTGTATGCACGAGGCGCCCAAGACAACAAAGGGCAGTGTTTCTACGTTCTTCAAGCTTTGAAATCCCTCTTAGAAAAGAAAGGCACCTTGCCCCTTAATATCAAACTCTGCATCGAGGGCGAAGAAGAAGTAGGCAGTGCAGGTCTTGCCTCTATTTTAGAGCGCCACTCTAAAGCCCTCCAAGCCGATTATCTCGCGATCGTCGATGTGGGGATTCCAGCTTCTCACATTCCTTCTGTCACGCTGGGTGTACGTGGGCTTGTGAGTCTCGATGTCACTTTTAAGGGTTCTTCGACAGATTTGCATTCCGGATCCCATGGAGGTATTGCTTACAATCCGATCCATGCTCTTATTCATGTGTTAGCGGAAGCGCGCCATCCCGATGGTTCGATTGCCATTCCCCGTTTTTACGACGGCATTCAATCAGGATCTAAAGATGATTTCGATCTGATTTTTGACCCTCAGCAGTACCAAGAACAGTTCAAGGCCCTTCCAGTAGGTGGAGAAACTCGCTACTCCCCTCTTGAACGTAATTGGCTTCGCCCCACTCTCGAAATCAACGGCATTTCTGGAGGCTATGCAGGCGATGGATTTAAAACGGTCATCCCCGCTGAAGCAAAAGCTAAACTGTCGTGCCGTTTGGTTCCCGGTCAAGATCCCCAAAAAATAGGGGAATGTGTCGCCGAATTTTTGTTAGAAAAAGCCCCCAAATCGATGCAAGTCGATGTACGCATTCGTCCGGGAACTGGACTGGCTTTGCGAGCGTTGCGTGATTCCAAAGGGGTGCAAGCTTTTGCTCAGGCTTTTTCTGAAGTTTTTGAGCAGCCTTGCCGATTTATTTTAGATGGAGCTTCGATTCCAGTTGTCAGTGCGCTTGCTCAATTGAGCGGCGCTGAAACGGTTCTCGTTGGATTAGGTCTTTCAACCGATAAAATTCACGCCCCCAACGAACATTTTGGTCTCGATCGTTTGGAGCGTGGACAAGCCGTAATCGTGCGTGCATTGGAGATTTTAGGTGAAGGGTAATCGCTTAGTTTTATGGCTGCTTGTGTTGACAGGTTGCGTCTCCAATCCTGTCACAGGACGGAACGAAATCGCGATCCTGAACCAATCATCCGAAGTTGAGATCGGCAATAGCGCCTACCCCCGTATGCAACAAGCAGAAGGAGGCCTCTATGTAGGAGATCCCGCTTTAAATGCCTATGTCACAGAAGTAGGTTTACGATTAGCCGCTGTGAGCGATCGCCCTGATCTCCCCTGGGAATTTAAGATTCTCGACAACTCTATTCCCAATGCGTGGACTCTTCCAGGAGGCAAAATTGCCATCAATCGTGGCCTTTTGACTGAGCTTCAAACAGAGGCCGAATTAGCCGCTGTTTTAGGCCATGAAATCGTTCATGCAGCGGCACGTCATGGGGCGAAAAGTTTAGAAAGAGGGCTGCTTTTACAAGTAGGAATGATCGGCCTTGACGGCGTTCTGCAAGATAGCAAATATCGCGATATATTGATTCCTGGTGGAGCAGTCGGAGCCTCATTGATTCATTTGAAATATAGCCGTATGGCCGAGTTCGAAGCCGATGCGTATGGGATCGATTATATGGCCGCAGCAGGCTATGACCCTTTAGCTGCGGTTCAAATTCAAGAGATGTTTATCCGTCTGGCAAGCCGTGGAAGCTATGGATGGCTGGATGGACTTTTTGCCACCCATCCTCCTTCTGATGAGAGATTACAAGCCAATCGTGTAAGATTAGAAAATTACCCTTCTGGAGGCTTTGTGGGACGGGAACGTTATCAGCAAGCTATTGCAAAACTTTTGCAGCAGAAAAACGCAACTGTGAAGGGAGAAGAAGCCGAACATGCTTTTAAAGTCGGTAACAAAGAACGTGCCATGGCTTCTTTGACAGAAGCCCTTAAAATCCATCCCGATGATCCCCGTTTACTCGCTCTCAAAGGACAAATTCTCGCCTCAAAAGGGGATAAAGAGGTAGCTAAACACGCTTTTGACGAAGCGATTGCACGCAATCCCCTTTACTATGAATTCTACCTCAAACGAGGACAGCTTCTCAAAAATCAATCCGACCTTGAGAAAGCCAATGCGCTTTTAGAAACGGCTGAAGCGCATCTGGCTTTAGGCATTATAGCGCGAAAAGCAGGCGATCTAGAAAAAGCCCGTTCTCACTTTCAAATCGCGGCTGTCGCTCACTCACAAGCTGGCCAACAAGCCCTTAAAAAATTGGAGGATTTACCATGAAAATGCACTCTTTCCTCTTCATTCTCTTCCTTTTAGTGAATCCTTGGATCCACGCAGAAGATTTCCGCGCATTAGCCAAAAAGGCGATCCCGGCTGTTGTCGCCTTACAAGTAAAAATAGCGTCTCCGACAATGAATTTAGACCCATTAGGAGATGATTTATTTCGACAATTTTTTGGGTTTCTTAAACAACCTTTAGAACCTCAAATGGCTTCAGGATCTGGCTTTTTGATTTCCGATGATGGCTATATTGTAACCAACAACCACGTCGTCAAGCAAAAAGGGGAGATTTTGGTTAAACTCCAAGATGGGCGCGAATTTCCGGCGAAGGTAATAGGAGAAGATGCCTCCACAGACCTCGCGGTGATCAAAATCGATGTGCAAGATCTCTTTTTTTTGCATTTCGCGGATCCTAACGCCTTAGAAGTGGGTCAATATGTGGTCGCCATCGGGAATACATTCGGGCTGCAAGCCACTCTCACTGTAGGCGTCGTCAGTGCCAAAGGACGGACCCATTTAGCGATCGCGCGTATTGAAGATTTCATCCAAACTAATGCCGCTATTAACCGCGGCGATTCGGGAGGCCCTTTACTCGATCTTCAAGGAAATGTCACCGGTGTGAATACAGCGATTGCTGTTCAAGGAGGAACTCAAGGCTATGCAGGCATTGGGTTTGCTATTCCAAGTGGGATTGCCGAATATGTTACGTCTCAATTAATAAGTAATGGAACGATTACACCCGGATTTTTAGGCATCTCCCTCCAAAGCCTCGATCAAGATCTTGCCCAAGCATTAGATCTTAATACGGTGGAGGAGCCTTGATTACAGACGTTTTCCCTCATTCTTCTGCCGCGGCAGCCGGTTTGAAGCAAGGAGATATTATTCTCCAAATCAACGGACTTCCGATTGATATAGCCGGCGTTCTCCGGAATAAGATTGCCTTGATGGCTCCAGGAACTGAAGCCACCTTAACCCTCTTGCGCGATCAGCAGACACTTAACCTTAAAGCCACTATTGGAAATTTCTCACAACCCGTAAATACAGGAGACATTCTTGGCCTTCAATTTGAAGATCTCAATCCCGCACTCTCCAAACAATTCAGTTTAGAAGAAGCACGCGGAGTGGTCGTCACCAAAATGAATCCACGCAGCCCCGCTGCAAACGTGGGTATTTGCAAAGGAGCCCAACTTTTAGCTATTCATCAAACTCGTGTTGAAACTGTGGAAGGGGCCCTCAAAACCTTTTCTACCCTCGACAAAGCACGCCCTGTAGTTCTTTTGATCAAACAGGGTGATAAAATTCGGTACGTCACACTACGTATTAACCTTTAAAACGAAACAGAAAGACGGAAATGCTTGAACAGAACATCTCGCTTATGGACCGCTGCGTGGCTGAAGGTATGGACATTATTATTGTCTCTACAAACTCCGCCTTGCAGGAAAAATACTGGCAACAAAGACTCGAACAAACACGAGGAACAATCACTAAACCTTCTACCATTCTCTTGGCAGTTCATGAAGATTGGTCCGGAGGGGCTGGAAACGGCCTAGGAACTCTCTACAGTTTTCAAAAAGCCCAACTAAAAGCGCGTGCATACCATAACGTAGACTTATTGGAAGCCCTTAACAAAGGGGCCTCTATTGCCCTCTATCATACGGCAGGTGATGGGAAGCGCCTCTACCCGCTTACAGCCGCCGAATATGGGAATAAATCGGCTGTTAAATTGCCGGGCGTAGTCAAAATAGGCAATCGTTTTGCGCCTATCACACTCCTTGAAGCGGTGATTAAACAGACAGCTCCTTATGCAGCAAGTCGTAAAGGAAGACTTTCCGTTTTTTGGGGAGATCAATTATTTGTTCCTTCCACTTCCTTTACTTATACACCGTCTCATCATGTCGACATTCTCGTTAAACTAGCTCCCTTTCCAACAGCCCAACAATGGAAAGAGCAAGGCTTTCAAAATTATGGATTTGTCGCTTTGCAAACGAGTGGTGAAGCCCTGCATATCGAAAAAACGAACTTTGAAACCGTACGTCAAATGGAAGCCGAAGGAATTATCCCGGCCCACTCAAAAACGGGCATGAGTTTTGGAGCCTTCAGTCTTTCCGCCCACATTTTAGACCTGTTTCTCGCGGAGTATGAAGCCGAATTAAGAGAGAAAACCAGAAAGTTTGATACAGATCCTCATTTTTGGATGGCGAGTACACTTCCTCAAAGGACATATGTAGCCGCGATGAAAGAAAAGGGAACTTCCGAAGAGCAATCGGAAACCCATTGGCACCGCATGCAAAATTTCCGAAAAAATTGTGGAAATGCTCCTTTTTTCACGGCAGTTGATTGTGGAACAGAGTGTTGTTGGTGGGATTTCGGCACTCTCCAAAATTACTACCACAATATTCTCAAGCTTGTTTCAGAAACGGCGGAAGGTGCACTCATCCGTCATTTTTTTGGCGCGAAAATGGAAAACGGTTCTTGCTTTCAGGCTAGCAAAATCAAAGGCGGAACGGTTCGCAATAGTGTCGTCGTTTGTACCACAGCTGAAACCCTTGATGCTGAGTATTCCGTTATCATCGGATGCACAGCTACTTCTCTTAAAATTCATAGCGGTATTCTCTACGAAATTCTCGAAACAGCCAATACGACTTTCGCGCCGGAAACCGTGCGTGCCGACTTGATGCTGCCTCGGAAAGGAGAACATGTAAAGCTCTCCACACTTCTCTCAAGTGATTCGAAAACAGAATGGCACATGCGCCTTCCAGGTAATTCTTACAGTTTCGAAGAAATTCGGGATAAAATCCTTCCCATAGATTTTACAGTCGCTCAAAAGACTTTTGAAAAACTCAAAGTGATCGCTTTTGCCTGGTAATAGAGAGGGGCAATTTTTCTCTTGCCCCCTTTATTTCAAATAGACATTTCTCATGTAACCTCTTTGTTAGCAAGAGCTTATCCATACCTTTTATGGATAAGCTCATAGGCAAAGGACATATAAATGAAAATTTGCGCTACATTTTGTTATGTTTTTCTTCTAAGCCCTACCTTGAACGGAGCCGAAAGCCCCCCTCCTCAAAATGCCCGCCAGCAAATGCGAAACATGATTAAAAATATTCTCGTCTACAATCAGGAGTTTCGCGATGATCTTCTAAACGATGAAGCCTACTTTAGAAAACAAACCGCGGGTCAACACCTCCGGACGACTATTGTCTCATGTGTAGACTCACATGTATATACCTCCAATTTTGACCTTCGTCCTTTAGATGACATTTTCTTCGTCCGTAACATTGGAAACCAAATCGAACCTTACTTAGGATCGATCGATTATGGAGTTTATCATCTCAACAGCTCCCTGCTGCTTTTTCTAGGCCATTCTCAATGTGGGACAGTCAGGGCTGTTACACAAGGATTAGAAGGATTAGAAACCTTCATCCAAAACGAATTAAAACCCGTGCGTGTTATTCATCAGACTTCCCATCCAACCGATGCGCAAATGGCGGACAATGCTGCCAAGAATGTCTATAACCTGGTGGAAAAAGCCCATCGTCGCTATCAAGAGTTCATTCAAAGGGAAAAACTTTGGGTGGTAGGGGCTGTTTACGACTTTACCCCGCAAGGACAAGGTCAACTCAAAATCATCCAAATCAATGACAAAATAGATTCTACTTCCCTGTCCCTCTTCCTAGAAGACCTGGAACTCCATGGAAATTATGAAGACGATCCCGGTCGTCCTCACTACTAATACCATTTATCAAAAATAAAGCCATAAATTACCGCGATCTCTTTGGCATCTTCCGACTATCTTTTCTCGTTAATATTCAAAATATTAACTTCGAAAAGATGGTCAAAATTTCTCAAAGAGATCGCGGTAATTTATGGCTTTATTTTTGATAAATGGTGTAGTTCATTGACAAGGGTTAATTCTCCGTCACCTGTACTCACTCATTTGAGCGGAATAATGTATTTACAATTTCCATAGGTAACAAAAGTGAACGTCCACTTTTTTTACTTAGAATAAAACCAAAAGTTCCTAAATGATTTGTTTATTGTATTTTTTTTAAAAAAATCATTTGTAATTTAATTTTCTTTATTATTTTTTAACAATTAATAGTTAAAGTAACTGTTAATTTAAAATGAAACCTATGGATTACTTTATGAGTGTACCCCGTATAGATTCGTCCACCGATTCGCGTTCTAGGGATGCAAGCAGAGCCCCTTCTGCATCATCTATAGAATCGGCCATTCATCGCGCAGATATCGTTGGTACCATAGTCGCAACGGCGGCAACAACTACGACCACCAACGCGATTATCTTAATAGATGCACGCGAAGAACCTCCACATGATCCAGTTGTGGAAGCGGTAGCTGCTGCTGCTCTCGTGCGACCTTTGGCTCATCGCATTGGACTTTTTGTGAAAGCTTTTATACCCGATAAGCCTTTTTACAAGCAAGCTAAAAAGGCTATCCCTCTTCTTCATGAAATTCTTCGCCTTCCTTCGATGCCTCCTCCCCTAGAAATTTTAGAATTTGAAGGAATTATTCGTCATTTGCTTGATTCTAGACCCACTTCTTTGGAAGGTCACGTATTGTATCTTCAATTGGATGTATTGTATTTGGAATTACAGGCACTAAGAGATCGTCCCATCGAACGTGTCGAAGATTATGGTTTTAAACAAGTAGAAGTTCTCGATTTATTGCGAATTTTGAATAGTGTCCCAGAGATTCTGGAAGGAGACAGGATCCTTTTTAGCCGTATATTAGCCGATCCTGGGAGGCGTAGAGGACTGTACATTTATCTGCAAAGATATGAAGAGAACTTGATTGCCGCACTTTCCCAAAATGGCCGCACACATGAGCATAATACAGAATGTGTGCAAGATCTTTTACAATTAACCCTCGTGCTAGCCCGTATTCACCAACCGGAAAGACTCTTACATGAACTTGTTTACAAAATTGAATGCATGAAGTTAGAACATTTTGATCAGTTTCGCCTAAATCTCGGTGAAGTGTGGGTACTGGAAACCCTCCTTAGTCGTCCCGCTAACAACAGTTTCGAAAGGTTAGTTGGAAGGTTATCGCAAATTGAACCTTCCCTTTCTATGATTTCTAGTCTTAACGAATTAATGCTTGCAAGATTACCTGTCAGACGATATGTGCGTTATTTGTTCGAATCGCGGCGAACGGGGGACATTCAAATGAGTGATAGTGTGCTAATTAATTTTTGCCGTCAAAATCCTTCTGAAGATCTTTTAATGCGTCACGCGCGTGCGCATACAGGGATATTGATCTACGATCCACTTACACATATGCCCACTACACTCGATGTTTGGGATGCTGACGTAGGAGGGATGATGACGCGTAGAGCTTCTCTATATGATGCACATGTGACGATCAACGCTTCATGGCAATTAGAACAACTCTTGACACCGGACGCTAACCGAGAAACCGAAAGGATTCGTCTCAATGTAAGTGACCTTTCCCAACTCTATGAGAGGGCTGTATGGAATACATGCGCGCGTTGGAATAGGCAAAATGACATAAATCCGACCGTGGACTCTACTCCAAGGCATATTTTGTCTCACGTTCCGTCTGTTTTTACACATGGAAGAGAGACGAGTACAGTAGTTGAGCTCGCTGAGAAAAAATCGCGTATGTTGGCTCCAGAATTTTGTGTCGCTTTTACCTCCGCTTGTTTGCTGGAATTTGAAGGTTTATTAAGAGTACGAATAGGTCCTGCAGCCCCACGGGATCTTCTCCGCTTTCCTTTTGCACATGTTTTGTGGGGACATCGTTTGAACATGCGGAGGTTTTTACGTCTTATCGAAGAACTATTGAATCAAGGAGTGCTAAAATTATCGGGAACCCATCGATAGAGCTCACACCCCTTGGGATTGATGTAAAGCACACCATTTCCCCCTGCTATATGATAAACAGGTTGATCAAAAGAAAGAGTCGTATCTGTTGCACCATTAGTTAAATTGATAATCGAAACGGTATTGTTAGGACGGGCAACAGCCAAAAGAGAAGGGGTGACAAACTGTGGGGTGGTGTCTTCAGCTATCTCTCCTAAATCCAATCGAGTGACGTTTCTATTGACCAGCCAATAGACTTCAGAATTACGCAATAGAAGCGAAGAGATATCGGCCGGTTGATGAACAACGCTCCCTTCATATACGCGTTGACCTTGGCGGTCGTAGAGACCTTCGGCCGTCGCAATTAAAAGCCTCAGGCCGAACCAATATAATCCCTTAATCGCTGCACTGTCATTTCGATTGATTACACGTACCTCAAAGGCCACTTTTGATACAGTGCGGCGATCTAAAAGATCGTGAATTTCGACCCCTCCCTTATCAGTGCCAAGAAAAACCTCATTCCCTCTCACAGCCACAGCAGTAATAGTGCTCTTTTTCATTTTTAACTTAAGAGTACGCGGCTTTAGGCCAGGTACCCCATATTTAATCGCCTTTCCTGCCACGACATACACACGACCCGCCGCCTCACAATAAGAGGTTGCAAATGTGGCTTTACGCACCCACCGCGCAACATCAAACAAAGCTCCCGTCGTCAATAAATGGGTTGTCGCGTTAATAGCTTGGGTCGATTCCAATTCAGAGAACAATTCGGGCTCAAACCCACGTGTTAAACATTGATCTGGCCTCGCTTCTGCCAAGCCATTAGGAGGTCGATGAAAAGTAGTGACATGCATTGCTTTGAAACACCTCTTATTACACAAGATCTGCTTCGGATAGTATCATATTCTAAGAATTAATAAATATCATATTCTAAGAGCCGCCCATCAATCCCCCCGTTATCAATGAGATGACGTTGGGTGGTGGCAAGACCCACCTCTTTCGTGAGGTCATTGTTAGCAGCCAGAATGAAACCACGAGACGGTTTGGCACTTTGAAGCTTCATGAATTGGCCCAGATCACGATAGAGAGGAGCTAAAGACATAGGATCATCCAACCGAATACCGTAGGGAGGATTGGCAATGATGAAGGTTGGGGCTGCGGGAGGCGCATATGCTTTTAAATCTCCATAGGAAATTTCAATATGGTTCCCAAAACCCGCGAGGCGGCAATTGGTTTTGGCATTTTGAACCATAGCGCGATTGATATCATTTCCGAAGACCTCACGTCCTTTTAAAGGACGAATTTTTTGATTGGCCACCGTCTTCACACGTTCCCATTCACTCGCGTCAAAGTCGGGAAGTTTCATAAACCCCCATTGACTCCGCAAAAAACCCGCGGGGGTTTGGGTTTTCATCATAGCGGCTTCAATTAAAAAGGTTCCAGAACCGCAGCACGGGTCACATACACTATCATTTTCTTTGAGGCAAGCCATTTTTAAAAGGGCGGCCGCCAAATTTTCTTGCAGAGGGGCTACCCCTCCTTCCGAACGGTATCCCCGTTTGTGAAGAGGGCCTCCCGATGTATCAATGCTGATGACACCCCCACTTTCATTGAGAAAAAGGTTAAATTGGACCTCAGGATTATACGTATTCACACTGGGACGCTCTCCCGTGTGTTCTCGAAAACGGTCACATAAGGCGTCTTTGACGACCTGCGCCGCAAAAAGCGTATTGCTGAACGCTCGATGTGAAACATGGGCGTCGATTGCAAATGTTTGCTCGAGTTTTAAGTAACGCATCCAATCAATGGCACACGCTTGGTTGTAAAGGCTATTTTTATCATAGGCCCGAAAATGATGAAGCGGCAGAAGGACCCGTGTCCCAATCCGACTTTCATAGTTAATCCGATAGACATCGGTCAGACTATCTACGCGGACGTTGACACCACGAAATCCACGCACGCATTCCACATAGCCCAATTCGCGGAGCTCGGCTTCTAAAATAGGCTCCAAAAGAGCCCCACAGGTCACAAATAATTCAATCATGAGTTTGTAAAAAAGAGAATGACATCGCCATCATTAACGATGTATTTCGCCCCCTCTGAACGGGCTTTTCCAGCTTCACGCGCGCCAACGCGTCCTTTACAGGACACAAAATCGTTATATCCGACCACTTCGGCTCGAATAAACCCTTTTTGCAAGTCAGTATGGATTTTACCCGCAGCTTCTGGTGCACTCATCCCTTGTGGGATCGTCCATGCACGCGTTTCAATTTCACCCGTGGTTAAATATGTAATCAAACCAAGCATGCTAAAACAGGCTCTTATAAGACGCTGTAAGCCCGATTCAGACAATCCCATTTCGGCCAAGAAAGAACCTCTCTCTTCACGAGCGAGTTGCCCAATTTCGGCTTCCAACTTAGCACAAATCGGAATCACGCGATTCCCTTCTTTTTCCGCGTATTCACGCACTTTTTGCACATGTGCATTTTCCATATGAGGAAGATCTGCATCGGACACATTCGCCGCATAAAGCACTTTTTTCGCTGTCAGAAAAGGGTAGGGTTTAAGAAGCTCTTTCTCTTCTTCCGTGAGAGCCAATGTCCTCACAGGCAAATTTTGATTGAGGTGGGTCTGCACTCTTTGGAGCAATGTAAAGACCTGACCTAGCTCTTTTTTGGTTTTGAGTTGTTTTTCAATTTTTTGCAGAACATTTTCGACCATTTGCAAATCAGCAAGACCGAGTTCAATATTGATCACTTCAATGTCGCGAATGGGATCGACTGCACCTGAAACATGGGTGATATCTTCCGACTCAAAGCAACGGACGACATGCACAATCGCATCGGTTTCCCGGATGTTAGCCAAGAATTTATTGCCCAACCCCTCCCCTTGTGCGGCGCCTGCCACTAGACCCGCAATGTCGACAAATTCCATATCGGCATATACCAATTTCTTACTTTTGGAGAGAGCGGACAGAATTTGGAGACGTGGATCGTAGACGGGAACAATCCCCACATTGGGATCTATGGTGCAAAAGGGGTAGTTCGAAGCTTCCGCCTTTCCGGCTGTTAAGGCGTTAAATAGGGTTGATTTTCCTACATTGGGAAGTCCTACAATTCCACACGAAAGTCCGGGCATAATTCTCTACCTTGAAAAGCAAAAATTCTACCATAAAAGGGTCCCTATTCCAATATAAATAATGGTTTGGGTGTATAATGGAGGCAGGGAGCTTCTAAAATTTATGGCCGAAAAAACCGAAAAAGCTACACCCAAGAAGTTAAAGGACGCTCGTAAGAAAGGACAAGTCGCTAAGTCTCAAGATCTTCCGTCTGCTTTTACGTTTATTGTCTCCTTATGGGTCGTCATGGCTTCAACAGCCTTCCTCTATCACAAATTAGGAGATTTTTTGATCGCGACCTTTAAAGCGGTCCCCGTTTCTAATTTGGCTGAAAAGCTGGGGGGAGTCTTTCAAGAGGCTTTTTTAGTCATCTTTTTAGCTTCCTTACCCGCTATGGTCCTCGTGTCGATGGTGGGAGTTCTCATCAATTTCTTGGCCGTAGGGCCTGTCTTTTCAACAGAAGTTTTTAAGCCCGATATTAAAAAGTTTAATCCTGTTGAAAATCTCAAACAAAAATTTAAGCTGAAAACCTTAGTTGAATTGATTAAGTCGTGTCTCAAAATCTTTGTTGCTTCCTGGATTATCTACGACGTGATGTATGCGAGTATTCCGACGTTGATTCAGGCCGTTGCTATGCCTATTTCCTCCGCTTTGATGATTTTTTACGCTTTTACGATGGAGGTGATCATCAAAGTCGGTCTTTTCTTCATTGTAGTCGCCGTGGCGGACTTTGCCTATCAAAAATACAATTTTGGCAAAGAGATGATGATGGAAAAGTTCGAGATAAAACAGGAGTATAAAAACACAGAGGGTAACCCTGAAATCAAGGGTAAACGACGCCAAATTGCGCAAGAAATTGCCTATTCGGAAGGGCCGGCCGGCGGTGTCCGGAGAGCCCAAGCTGTGGTCACAAACCCGACCCACTTAGCCGTTGCCCTGGGTTATGAGCGTGAAGTGGACCCAGCCCCCTATATCATCTCGATGGGAGAGGGGTATAAAGCCGCTGAAATGGTTAAAATGGCCAAAAAGCTCAATGTGCCTATTGTCCGTAATATTAAATTAGCACACCGTCTCTGGGAAGATGGGGAAATTTATGAGTATGTTCCCGAAGACTCCTATGAGGCAATCGCCGAAATCATGCGCTGGATCGTGGCTCTCGAGAGCGAAACCGCCTATGAATACCAAGAAGAAAAAGAATAGGCTATTCCGCTATAATGAAAAAAATAGATATATTGTCAATCGACTAGCAGGAGCTGCAACCGCCCCATGATGCAAGTGATCCGGAATATTTTGGACGGTATTACCGCCCGCTTAGGAGGCGAACGCTCCATGGAGAACATCTCCAGGTCGAGCGACATCGCCTTAGCTCTTTTGATTATCGCTATTTTGGCGATGATCATCATCCCTGTTAACCCCTTTATCATCGACTATTTGATCGCCCTCAACCTCTCGATTTCCGTCGCCGTTCTGATGGTGGCGCTATATATTCCGGGTGCCACACACTTATCGATTTTTCCCTCTCTTCTGTTGATCACGACGTTGTATCGCTTAGGCGTTAACATTGCCTCTACCAGGCAGATTCTTTTGCAAGCCAATGCAGGGGACATCATCTTCCAGTTCGGTAACTTTGTGGTGGGAGGTAATTTTATCGTCGGGGGCGTGATCTTCCTGATCATCACTTTGGTTCAATTTATCGTGATCACGAAAGGTGCGGAAAGGGTCGCTGAGGTCGCCGCCCGCTTTACCTTGGATGCGATGCCAGGTAAACAGATGGCAATTGACGCAGACCTCCGAGCAGGCATGATCGATTCGAATCAAGCGCGTGAAAAACGGAACATGATCGGTAAAGAGAGCCAGCTTTACGGCGCCATGGATGGTGCGATGAAATTTGTGAAAGGGGATGCGATTGCGGGTATCGTGATCACGCTGATCAACATCGCTGGGGGGATTACAATCGGGACCATGACGAATGGAATGTCAGCTGGAGAAGCCGCTCAAACCTACGCTCTTCTTTCCATTGGTGATGGTCTTGTGAGCCAAATTCCCGCGCTTTTGATTTCGATTTCCGCGGGTATTGTGACCACACGCGTGACCAGCGAGCGCGCCGACAGCAACTTAGGAAGTGAGATCTCGAGTCAACTGTTAAAGCAACCTAAAGCGTTGATGCTAGCAGCTGGCTTTTTGATGGGAATGGGTTTGCTCCCAGGTTTCCCCACCCCTCCTTTTATGATTTTGGCCGCAGGGCTTGGATTGATCGGTTACGCCATTTGGAGCAATGAAGCCAATATGTTGAAAGGGGGTCCTGGCGGTACCATTACGTCAGCACAAGGGTCAAGTGATTCGCCCACAGTCGACACAGGAGTCAAAGGACACCGCGTGATCTCTGGCGGAGGTATTGATAGTTACTCCCTGACCCTGCCCGTTGTCCTTGAAACGGGAAAAACATTAAGTACCGAAATCGCCAAGGCTCCTCGAGGACAAGGTTTTATCGATCAGATGGTCCCTAAAATGCGACAAGCCCTCTATGCCGATCTGGGAGTACGTTATCCGGGTGTGCACGTCCGGACCGACTCCCCTATTCTCGAAAAAGAAGAATATTCGATTCATTTGAACGAAGTCCCCATTATTCGCGGCAAAGTGCTCGAAGGGTTTGTTTTGACCAACGAAAGTGAAGAAAACCTCAAACGGTACAACCTTCCCTTTATGACCTATAAAAACTCCTTAAATCTTCCCTCCCTTTGGGTGGAAAATCAATACAAGGAGTTGTTAGAAAAAGCAGGAATTAAATTCTGGGGACCTCTTGAGGTGATGATTCTCCACCTCTCTTACTTCTTTAGACATTATGCAAATGAGTTTGTAGGGATTCAAGAAGTCAAATCGATGCTTGAATTTGTCGAAAAGTCTTTTCCCGACTTAGTGAAAGAAGTCACCCGTCTGATACCTCTCCAAAAAATGACCGATATTTTCAAACGCTTAATTCAAGAACAAGTGTCGATTAAAGATCTACGCACGGTTCTAGAAGCTTTAGCCGAGTGGGCCCAAACCGAAAAAGATACGGTGCTTTTAACCGAATATGTACGCTCATCCCTCAAACGTTATATCAGCTATAAGTATTCACAAGGGCAAACCGTGCTTTCCGTCTATATTCTCGATCCAGAAATTGAAGACCTTGTTCGAGGTGCGATTAAGCAAACATCTGCCGGTTCTTACTTAGCCCTAGATCCTGATTCCGTCCAATTGATTTTGCAAGGAGTTCGTTCGACAGTTGCCCCTCCTCCCCCTGGTGGCCAACCTCCAGTGGTTTTAACGGCTATTGACGTACGCCGCTTTGTGCGTAAGTTGATTGAAATGGAGTTCACAGACATTTCAGTCGTCTCGTATCAAGAAATTGTGCCGGAAATCCGGATACAACCTTTAGGAAGAATCCAAATTTCTTAAGCTAATGGAGCTTTTCTATGTCGGCCCCAATTGATCGTGGTTTGGGAAATATCACGAACAAGGCCATGCAAGAAGTGGCCAAGGATGAGGCTATCGAGAGAATAGCCGAAGCGGAAACGGCTTCTGACAGTGCCTTAGAAAGCCTGAAGGAAGCCGTTAATCCTCTGGCCGCCCGTCTCCGTGAGAAACGCAAAATCGATCGTCCTGCACGAGAACGTGTCTCCAAAATGATGAAAGGAGGCGAAAAAGCCGAACGGATGCTCCCCATTGGGCAAATTAAAGATGCTGCTAATCAATTTGAGCGTCGTAATCCCGAACTCAAAGCCTCGGTCCTCACCCTTCTCCGCCAAAACATCAAACCCGACGACACGAAAGAAGAACTGCTCAAAAAAATCCAAGATTTCTATGGAGATATTTCCCTTGCCGACGAAGCCCTCGAATTTCTTATCGAAACATCCGAAGGAGACTTGGCCCGCAAACTTCTCGAAATCAAAGATGAAATCAATAAAGAACGGGGTCGCGAAATCATCGCCGGCCGCAACATCTCGATTCAAGCCCGGATGGCCTCTCAGGAGGGCTTGGGAACCCCTACCAATCTGCGCGATATGTACCGCGACATCACAGGCAATCCACGCGAATCGACTCAGCTTTTCGACGAACTCTCTCGCAAATATGCATTCAAAGACCTCAAAAAAGTTCTCGATTTCATGCTCCATTCCTTGGGCTCTGACATGAAGTCCAAAGGCCCTTCGATCGAAGCCGGTCAACTCCACAGCCTCTTTACCGAAGTACGCTCCATGCAAGCCATTCTCGGTGTCTATCGTTTCTTCCGTGGACGGATGCATCTTGTCACTTCGATGTTCCAAAAAAATGGGCTCTCCGTGCCTCAAGAACTCAATTTCGAACAGCTGGCCAAAGAATTTATGGGCCTTGCCGCTGAACGTTATCCTTCTTCCGATAAAGTCATGCAACGCGCTGTGCGGCTCGGGATTAAAGATTGGATCTTGGCCAAAATCATCGCCTTCAGCCAATTCCGGGACGCTGTGAAAGAGGTCTCCATGGCTCAGATTTTTAAAACAATTCAACACCGTGACGAAGCTTATATGGCGCTCTTAGAGGCGTTGGAAGAGCTTGAAGATCTATTAGAAGAGGAAGAAGAAGAGAAAGACGAACAGGAACAAGCAGAGGAAGAAGGAGACGGTAAAGATGGTCACTGATGCATTTGGAACGCTTCTACAAGAAATCAGCGCTGAGCTCAAAATCGATAAAATGGCTGCAGGCGAAAAAAATTCGTGCATCGTTCACTATCCCGACGATCTAAAACTTCAAATCGAAGCCGATCCTACCCAAACCGATCTTCTTCTCATTATCGAAATTGGCTCTCTTCCCAACGGCCGCTACCGTGAAGTGTATTTTAAAGAAGCCCTCAAGGCCAATGGCCTTTTCCCTTCCCCTGTAGGTATCTTTGCCTATAGCCACAAAGCCGATAAATTAATTCTCTATGAAAAAATGACCCTGAAAGGACTTTCTGGAAACCGTGTGGTCGAAGTGTTGACTCCCCTTCTTGAAAAAGCCCGCCAATGGATCGAATGGTTTAAACGGGGCGACTTCCCCGTCGCCAAACAAAACGCTTCAAGCTCCGGCATCTTCGGTCTTCACTAAGAAGAGACCGCCTACGGATTCCAAGAAATAGAGGCTCTCATGCGTTGTCTTGCATGCGTTTCCATCTTATCCAGGTGTTCAGCAAAGGAGGCCTTCACATCAGGATTTCTTTGAAGAAAAAGGTGGATCTCATTTAATTCATGTTTAAGATTCATGATCTCTATTCTTAAAGTGGCGCACATTCCTAACCAATCGTGTGGCCCGCGTATCTCGATTTGTGGGGAAGCGCCTATAAAAGCAATGTTCTGTTTATCTGCCTTAAAAAAGGTGAAAACCAGCTTTTTGAGATCTTCTCTTTCTAAAATGAATTTTAATACCATTTGTCTATTATCACGTAAACCTTGAGCGGCAACTCGTAACCTTCGATATTCAGCCCTCCATGTCTGCTGATCGGATACAGCGCGATGAGAGCGAGACTCCCCATTCAGAATCCCATTTCTTAATTTGCTGAAAGCTTGCGCACACGCTTGAAACGCTAAAAGGGCCACGCGTTGAATACATGCCATAAGCCCTTTTGCTGCCTGTATCACGGGGTTTATACAGATTGAGAAGGTGGCATAACACGTATTTATTCTTAATATGCATCAATTATAACCTATCCTTCTATTTTATGTATGATTGAGTTGAGCGATGATTGCCTGTAAATTTTCTAAAGCGGGGAGGATATAGCGTGGGAGAGAGGATAAATCCCCCTACATCTTAAACACGCTTCTTGCGTTGTTAAAAGAACTCCGGAAGACGACCTGCTTTGAGCGCCCTACGCTAAAATGTCCCTTGGATGTAAAAGAATGAAGTTTTAAAAGTGTGCCTATCTTTGCAGCCAATCGGTGCTACGGTTCGCGGGAAAAAGCGCTCGGCCGAAAGGTAGGGGGTTTAGAAGTCAAAAGGGCGGTTGTTGCAGGTGACATAGGAAAAATCAGAGCGAATTTAATTATAATTAATTGCAAACCACTTTGAATTTAAATTATTTAGGATTTGAAGGTATTTTAGAGGTCGCGTAAGATTTGAGAATGCGCCACTTCTTTTGGATTCTCCTTCCCTTCTTCTGTTACGCCGACCTTTACTTACCTCTGAATGGACATCTCACATGGGAGGCTTTTTGGCCTTATGATGGGGGGAAAGGAGAGGACAATCCTGTTAAAATGGATTTTTCCCAACTGCTTAATTTGGAAAAAAAGCTCAATCAACAAATTGTCGGACAACCCCAAGCCATTCAAACCACGGTTAACGCCCTTGTCCGTTACACGGCCGGACTGCATGAAGGACACAAACCAATTGCAACCCTTCTCTTTTTTGGACCTTCCGGTGTGGGAAAAACAGAATTAGCGAAACAGCTCGCTAAAGATCTATTAAAAACAGAACAGCAATTGATCCGTTTTGATATGTCAGAATTCTCTGAACCGCACACAATCATGCGGTTGATTGGAGCTCCTCCAAGTTATGTGGGTTACGAAGAGGGAGGACAACTGACAGAGAAAGTGAAGAAATGGCGTACCGCCTTGATCCTGCTAGATGAATTTGAAAAAGCCCACCCTAAAATTCATAAACTCTTTCTTCAAGTGCTCGATGAGGGGCATTTAACCGACAGTAAGGGAGAAAAAATCGACTTTAGTGAATGCATTTTAATCATGACTAGCAATGTGGGAAGTGCCAATATTCTCTCTCAACAGTTGAAAGGGGCTTCTTACGATGTGATTTTGCGTGATTTTCACCCCCTCGCCATACACGCTTTTACACCCGAACTCTATAATAGGATGGAACCGGTTCTCTTTAATCCCTTGTCTGCGGAGATGCTCCAACAGATTCTCCACAACATGCTTCAAGACATCAAAAAGAGCGTGAAAACCAAAAAAAATATCACCCTTCACATCGACACCTCCTTAATCGATTTTTTATCCTCCCATGGGTACAAACCTGAATTAGGCGCGCGACCTATGAAAAGACTCGTCAATCGTAACATTGTCGATGCCGTGGCTTACGCCATTTTACGTAAAGAGATCCATTCAGGAGATACCGTCACCCTCTCCTATCAGCAGGGGATGATTGTGATTAAAAAGAAATGAACGCTCTCAACGCCCCATTCCATGGAGTGAACACTCCTCTTTTTTCATTACGTACGGAAAAAAGTGGGGGAATTGGAGAATTTCTCGATTTACTCCCCTTCATTGATTGGGTCGCCACTTGTGGATTTAATACGATCCAACTCCTTCCGATCAATGATTTAGGTCGCGATGCAAGCCCGTATAATGCGCTTTCAGCTTTTGCTTTAAATCCTCTACACCTTTCTCTCGATGCCTTGCCTGATCCTCCCTCCACAGCTGAACTTAAAGTGCTCAACGAACTTCCCTCTGTCGATTACCCGGAAGTGCGCAAGATCAAAGAGGCCCTTTTTGAAAGCTATTTTACTCCCCGCTTAGGGGAGTTAATGAGCCATCCCGATTACATTGCCTTCAAAAATCAAAATCCGTGGCTCGAAGGCTATGCCCGTTTCAAGGGACTTAAAGTCGCCCACAATTGGAGTGCTTGGAAAGATTGGCCCAACATGGCGTTAACCGCCTCGAATATCGAAGTGGAAATTGCCGTCCAATATTACTGTTTCAAGCAAATGGAAGAGGTTAAGCAATACGCTGAGAAAAAAGGGATTTTCCTTCTCGGTGATCTTCCGATTTTAGTCAGTCCAGACAGTGCCGATGTATGGGAACATCAGGAGATGTTCGATCTCTCTTTATCTGCCGGAGCGCCCCCCGATATGTATGCCGCAGAAGGCCAAAAATGGGGTTTTCCCCTTTATCGATGGGAAAGCATGGAAACAAATGGGTATAAATGGTGGAAAGAGCGATTAGCTGTCTCTTCACGCCTTTTTCACCTGTATCGCATCGATCATATTGTAGGTTTCTATCGTATTTGGGCCATTC
>Ga0105046_10001967_pt1 | contig 32157 bp, 31 predicted proteins | sample MAT03_FD_78385 | JGI IMG/M metagenome (GOLD analysis project Ga0105046, IMG submission 78385) | Freshwater microbial communities from Lake Fryxell liftoff mats and glacier meltwater in Antarctica - MAT-03 (megahit assembly) | ecosystem: Environmental > Aquatic > Freshwater > Ice > Liftoff...
AGCAGCCTATGGAAGATAGACCTCAAGAATTAATACCGTTTGAACGTTGGCTGCCCCTGAAGACTTCAGGATGCTGCTGCGCATGCGGACAATCGGCGCACGACCTCTGGTGCTCAGTCCGCTGGCGGTCATCAACCCGTGCGGATCGACGGCCATCAAGCTTCCGCGTCACCGCTTCAAGCGGGCCGCGACTACCCGAGTTGCAGCCACCAGCTTGCCAGGCCAAGGAAGGCGAGAAAGCCGATGACGTCGGTGATCATGGTGGTGAACACCGACGAGGCGATGGCCGGGTCGGCGCCGAAGCGGTCGAGCAACAGCGGGATCAGGATGCCGCCGAGCGCGGCGGCCAGCATGTTGATGATCATCGCCGCGGCGATGACGTAGCCGAGATCCACGTTCTGGAACCAGGCCGCCGCAATCACGCCGATGACGGCGGCGATCAGGATGCCGTTCAGAAAGCCGACCATGACTTCGCGGCGAATGACGCGGCCGGCATTGTAGATGTCGAGATCCTTGGTAGCGAGCGCGCGCACGGTAACGGTCATTGTCTGTGTGCCGGCATTGCCGCCGAGCGATGCCACAATCGGCATCAGCGCCGCCAGCGCCACCATCTGTTCGATCGTCGCCCCGAACTGGCTGATGACGGACGCCGACACGAAGGCTGTCGCGAGGTTCACCAGCAGCCACGGCACGCGCGAACGGGACGTAGCGAGCACCGTGTCGGACAATTCCTCGTCGCCGACGCCGCCCATGCGCATCAGGTCTTCCTCGGCCTCCTGCTGGATGACATCGACCACGTCGTCGATGGTCAGTACGCCGACCAGCCGCTCGTTCTCGTCGACGACGGCGGCCGACAGGAGATCGTATTGTTCGAATTCGCGCGCGGCCTCCTCCTGGTCCATCGTCGCCGGGATCGCATGGCGCGTCTCGTGCATGATGTCCTCGATCTTGACCGCGCGCTTGGCGCGCAGGATCTGGTCGAGGTCGACGGCGCCGAGCAGCTTGAAGGTCGGGTCGATGACGAAGACCTGGCTGAATCGGTCCGGCAGGTTCTGGTCTTCGCGCATGTAGTCGATCGTCTGGCCGACGGTCCAGAAGGGCGGCACCGCGACGAACTCGGTCTGCATGCGCCGGCCGGCGCTCTCCTCGGGATAGTCGAGCGAGCGGCGCAGCCTGATGCGCTCGGTGAACGGCAGTTGCGCCAGAATCTCGTCCTGGTCCTCCTGGTCGAGATCCTCGAGGATGTAGACGGCGTCGTCGGAATCCAGTTCCTGCACGGCCTGCGCGATCTGCGCGTTCGGCAGATTGTCCACGATATCGAGACGGATTGCCTCGTCGACCTCGGTCAGGGACGAAAAGTCGAAATCCGCGCCGAGCAGGCCGACCAGCGCACGGCGCTGCTCGGGCAGCAGCGCTTCCAGGAGGTCGCCTAGTTCAGACTGGTGAAGGTCGCCGACATCATGCTTCAGCGTGATCGTGTCGCGGTCGGCGATGGCCGCGCCGATATGCGCGAGAAAGGACGAACGAATGACGCCGTCCTCACCGTAGATGTCGGCGCGGGCTTCAGGCGAACCGTCGCCGGGCGTCGTTTCGTGCTGGTTTTCCAACGGCGCCTCCCGCTCGAGCGATCCCTGCGGCCGGGTGGACGATGCGGGTCAGGTCTAGCCTGTAAAGCGCCGGAATATCAAACGAAATACGTCCGTGGCGCCGGTGTTTGCGGCTCTCGCAGCGGCAGGGAATAAAACAGGCATCGCACTTGTTTCGCCGGAAGCGATTTGCTACACGCCGCGAGCCGGTTCGGTCCGGCCCCTACCACGTGCGGTCGTGGCGGAATTGGTAGACGCGCAGCGTTGAGGTCGCTGTGGGGCAACCCGTGGAAGTTCGAGTCTTCTCGACCGCACCAAGGCCTTTTGGAGAACCTATGTGTTCTCAGGCTTTCAGGCCGAATGTGCACTTGGCGTCCTTGTCCGAACAGTCATTCGATGGTAACTCTACCCTCTTGATTTTGAAGGAAGAAGCCATGAAGCGGGTTTACATCAAGCCAACCCTGCTGAAGTCGCAGATGTCGCTCCAGACAGTAACCGCCACGTTGCCTATCAGCCTGAAGAAGGTCGGCTGACGACTATTCTGTTTGGCTGATCGAACGGGTTGACGTTGGACTCCAGGCCAACGAACGATCTGGGCTGGGATAGCCGTTGATTTAGCCATTCGAAGGGGAAAACAAATCATGAAGCGCGTCTACATCAAGCCAACCCTGCTGAAGTCGCAGATGTCGCTCCAGACAGTGACCGCTCTGCAACTGGTCTCTATGCCCGTGTGCTCCTAGGCTCCATATCGGGCAGCAATCGGAGGGAAGCTTGCGCCTGCTTCTGTCAGCCGTATCGCTCCTGAGAGTTGCGGCATCTCCCGTCCAAAACCGCTTGCGCAAGACCGGCAGAGCGAGGAATCATTTCTCCTCCTATTGGGCGAATTCATTGATCCTCGATCACGGGGACCGGAGCAACCTGTTCCGGCCACCGATTGTATATGGTCAACACCGTGCTTGCGGGGTTACCTTGTCTCGGCCAAGCGAGCGAGGTGCGTCATGAGTTGCGAATGCGCCGAACAGTGCCCCGGTGCCACAAGCTGTTCGTGTATCTACACCTATGACGAAGGCATTTGTCTCTGTATCTGCGACTTTCCGATGGTGCTGCCGGCGTCGGAACGCCAGGGAGGCAGGAAGTCACCGGCGGCGAAGATCGACCTGTGCGTCCGCAATGTCGATCTCCTTTCGATGGCGCTGTTCCTTGAGCATCATTGCGATGGTGAGTTCTTTGTGCCGGCTGCACGGGCGAAAGAGATGGTATCGATCGGCTTGAAGGATATTTTCATTGCCGACGCGGCTGCCAAGCTTGGGCTGATCGTGGGAGCGCCAAGGCCGGCTCCGACCGGAGCCTGACACGCAGACGGACGCGCTTACCGCAGAATCCCGAGACATCCTGGGTTCGGCAGCTCGATCTGGACCTTCGCTCCCTCTCTCGCCATATGATGCGGCAGCCCCGGAGGCCTGATGCCCGAACGCAGCCATATCGCGCTTTCCTTTCTGCCAACGGCCGATTCCAGGCCGGTGGAATGGCGGATCGAGCCGGGATTGACGCAGTATGAGGACGCGCTGACCTTCATGGAGGCGCGAGCCGACGCCATCCGTCAGGCCAGCGCGCCCGAAATGGTGTGGCTGGTCGAGCACCCTCCCCTCTACACGGCCGGCACCAGCGCCAGGCAGGAAGACCTCGTCGACCCCGACCGCTTTCCGGTGTTCGCGGCCGGGCGGGGCGGCGAATACACCTATCACGGGCCAGGCCAGCGGGTTGCCTATGTGATGCTCGACCTGAAGCGCCGGCGCGAGGACGTGCGCGCCTTCGTGGCCGCGCTCGAGGAATGGATCATCCGCACCCTCGGCCGCTTCAACGTGAAGGGCGAGCGACGCGATGACAGGGTCGGCGTCTGGGTCGTCAGGCCGGACCGCCCGCCCATGCAGGATGGCTCGCCAGCCGAGGACAAGATCGCGGCGATCGGCATCAGGCTGCGACGCTGGGTGAGCTTTCACGGCATCTCGATCAATGTCGAGCCGGACTTGTCGCACTTCTCCGGCATCGTGCCGTGCGGCGTGTCGGACCACGGCGTGACCAGCCTCGTCGACCTTGGGCTTCCGGTGACGATGGCGGACCTCGACGTTGCACTGAAGGCTGCGTTCGGCGATGTGTTCGGCGCGGCGGAGGAGGAAATGCCTCGGACAAGAAAGGCAGGCTGATGATGCGCTCGCTCACACTTCTTGCCCTGCCGCTGGCTGCTTTGCTGGCCGGCCCCGCGAATGCACAGCAGGCCGCCGACTCGGTGGCGCCGGAATCGCGTTCTGCGATCACGGAGAGGCTGCCCGCTCAGGCGTCCCGTCAGATGGTCGTCGCCGCCAATCCGCTTGCGGCAGAGGCCGGGCTGGACGTGCTTCGCGAGGGCGGCAACGCGGCCGACGCACTTGTCGCGGTCCAGACTGTGCTCGGGCTGGTCGAACCCCAGTCCTCCGGGCTCGGCGGCGGCGCGTTTCTCGTCTGGTACGATGCCAAGTCCTGCACCGTGACGACCCTCGACGGCCGAGAGACGGCCCCCGCAACAGCAACCCCGGACCTCTTCGTTGGCGCGGATGGCAAGCCGCTGGACTTTTTTCAGGCGGTGATCGGCGGACGTTCCGTCGGCGTGCCGGGCGTGCCCCGGCTGCTTGAGACAGTCCACGCGAAATACGGCAGGCTGCCTTGGGAGCAACTGGTGCAGCCGGCGATTGATCTTGCCGAAAGCGGCTTCGCGGTCTCGCCCAGAATGCACACGATGGTCGCCGCCGACATCGGCCGGCTGGACACGCAACCGGCGGCGCGCGCCTATTTCTTCGATGCGCTCGGCGCGCCGGTGGCGGCGGGAACCGTGCTGCGCAACCCGGACTATGCGGCGAGCCTGCGCACGATCGCCGAGGGCGGCGCGGATGCCTTCTACAAAGGCCCGATCGCGGGCAAGATCGTCGCGGCGGTGAGCGGGCATCCGACCAATCCGGGCAGCCTCAGCCTCGACGACCTCGCGAACTACCAGGTAAAGGAGCGGCCGGCGGTCTGCGCGCCCTATCGCGGGCATTCGGTTTGCGGCATGGGTCCGCCTTCCTCGGGCGCGCTGACGATCGGACAGATCCTCGGCATGGTCGAGCCGTTCGATCTGGCGACGCTCGGGCAGGACGATCCCGAGAGCTGGCGCATCATCGGCGACGCAACCCGGCTCGCCTTCGCGGATCGCGAGCGCTACATCGCCGACAGCGATTTCGTCAGCATTCCCAAGGGTTTGTTGAACCCGGATTATCTGAAGACCCGCGCCGCCCTGATCCGCCGCCCGACCGCCCTGCCCGACGACCAGGTCACCGCCGGAGAACCGCCCTGGGACAAGGCCGAACTACGGCTCGACGGCAAGGTGTTCGACATGCCGGCGACCAGCCATTTCGTCATCGTCGACGGCGAGGGCAATGTGCTCTCGATGACGACGTCGGTGGAAAATGCCTTCGGCTCGCGCCAGATGGTAGGCGGCTTTGTCCTCAACAACCAGCTGACGGATTTTTCCTTCGCGCCGGAGAAGGGCGGCAAGGCGGTTGCGAACCGCGTCGAGCCGGGCAAGCGGCCGCGTTCGTCGATGGCGCCGACCATCGTGCTGAAGGACGGCAAGCCAATCTATGGACTGGGCTCGCCCGGCGGCTCCAGCATCATTCCCTATGTGGCGACGACGCTGATCGGGCTGGTCGACTGGAAGCTCGACATGCAGGCGGCGATTTCCATGCCCCACATGCTGAACCGCTTCGGCACCTACGAACTGGAGGCGGGGACCGCGGCGGAGGACTTCGCCGACGATCTCGAAGCGCTTGGCTACAAGACGAAGATCGGCGACCAGAACTCGGGTTTGCACGGTGTCGCGATCACCGACGGCGGGTTGCTGGGCGGTGCCGACCCGCGCCGCGAGGGCGTCGCCCTCGGCGACTAAAGCATCGGACCGAAAAGTGGAATCCGGCTTTCGGACGGTTCCGATGCTCAATTAAAATTTAGATCGTCCTTTGTGCGTCCGATAGGACGCACGGCGATCCACCTACCGCCGCTGCAAAGTCACTCCGGGCGGCAGCGAGGCGACCTGCTCGGATGCCTGCAGCACCCTTTCGCGCTGATGCTTCTCGAATTCCTTCCAGTCTTCCATCCTCGCTGACGCCCACAGCAACCCCGATGCGTGGACGCTGAAGACCGCCAGCAGCGCGCCGACGATCGCAATGCGTTCGAATCCTTCGAGACGCCTCAGTTCGTGGCGTGGCTTGATGCCGCTGCCCGCCGTGATCAGGCTGAGGATTGCGAAGATCGCACCCGCGCAAATCAGCAGCAAAGCCGGAAACCCGGCCGCGTAGCCGAGCGCCAAGAAGGCTGACAGCAGCACAAACGACGCGAGCGCAAGTGAAACCGGACCGGGACAGATCTGGCGCAGCACCTGGCCGCCGTCGAACTTCCAGACAGGCACGAGGTTGGCGACGTTGAACAACGCGGCGATGCCCGCAAGCGTCGCGAACACGCTCGCCGTGAACCGCCAGCCCTCGCCGACCGAATAGTTGCAGGCGGCAATCGCCAGCGGCACGAGGAAGGCGGAGAAGCCGGCGCCCATCAGCGAGACGAATGCCACCTCGAAGCGGCTGTCATAGGGCCTGCCGCCAATGGCGATTCCGCCGAGCAGTGGCACGAAGATCATGCGAACCTTGCGGTGACCCATGACCCTGAATGCGGCCATGTGGCCAAGCTCGTGCAGCGCGACGACCACGGTCAGCACCATGGCAAGCACGAAGCCGCCGATGTTGAGGCCGAAAGCCGGCCACATGATCAGCACGGACAGGAGGGCGAAGCCGACCTGGCTTGCCGGATGCTCGAAAATCCCGCCGGCGCGATATCTTCCGGTTTCGGCCCAGATCTTAAGCTTGCCGAGTTCGCGACGCAGCGCGAAATAGCGAAACAGCAGGAAGGCGGCGCCGCGATAGCGGTCGGTGCGCGTCAGCGTCACGCGGGTCTTGCCGGACTCAGCGGACAACTCGGCATTTTCGCGGTAATCCGCGAAGAAGGACGCATCGAGCGAACTGTCGTCGACAACGCTTGATGAAAACCGTTCGCCTTCGACGACGTCCTCAAGCCTGACGATGCGTTCGATCGGCCTGCCGTCGCGCCCCTCCCAGCCGAGGCGAACGCGCGCCAGTGCGGGATCTTCCATGCGCTCGCTTGACAATTGCTGCCCAGACCAGGCGGCGTTGTCACCGAGGGGCCAAATCGCGCTCCAGACGCGCTCGCGGTCGGCAGCGATCAGCCGGCTCATCCTGACCGTCCTGACGCCGAGCGGCAGGGCGAAGAACACGAAGATCAGCCCGAGATTGAGCGTTACGAGAACCACCGCCAGAATGGGCGACAAGGGCGTCACTCCTAGGGAGCGCCTGGCCCGGGACGAGTCGGGACAGGCGCTCACCATTCGATTTCGGCGGAGCCTAGCCGGTCGGGCCAGAAGAAAAGCTTAACGCTTGCGGCCGTCCGAGATCGAATGACTGAGAAGTGATGAAGCGAGCAGAGTGCCTAGAGAGCGCCGATCCACATCGCGGTCACGATGAGGAAGGTGCTCATGCAAACAAGCGAAACGACGTCCTGGAACATATCGGCCATAGGTGCCTCCTGTTTTTGGTATGTTTCCACTTTGTTCTATTTTTGTTCGTGTTGTCAACAACGCGGCGGCAGGCTCCTGCCAAGCCTGGCCAAAAGGGTTAAGCGAACGTTGCGGATGTTGGCGTCAGGTTAACGCCGGAGAGGGCAGAGGATTACAGCGGGACGACCTTGCCATCGGCGAGCGTGACGCGGCGGTCCATGCGATCCGCCAGCACATGGTTGTGCGTGGCGATCAGAGCCGCGAGGCCGGACTGTTTCACCAGCGCCGCCAGCGCGTCGAAGACATAGGATGCAGTATGCGGGTCGAGATTGCCTGTCGGCTCGTCGGCAAGCAGGACGAGCGGAGCGTTGGCGACGGCGCGGGCGATCGCCACCCGCTGCTGTTCGCCGCCGGAGAGTTCCGAGGGACGATGCTGCGCCCGCTTGCCGATCTGCATGTAGTCCAGCAGCTGCTCGGCGCGCTTGGCCGCCTCCGCGCGCGGCAGTCCCTTGATGATCTGCGGCATCATGATGTTTTCGAGCGCCGAGAACTCGGGCAGCAGATGGTGAAACTGGTAGACGAAGCCGATATCGTTGCGGCGGATCGCCGTGCGTTCGTCGTCGGACAGCCGGCCACAGGCCCGTGCGCCCAGAATGACGTCGCCGGCGTCCGGCCGTTCCAGAAGACCCGCCGTATGAAGCAGCGTCGACTTGCCCGCACCCGACGGCGCGACCAGCGCGACCATCTCGCCGGGCACCAGCGAGAAATCGGCGCCGCTGAGGATGGTCAGCTTGCGCGAGCCCTGGACGTAATAGCGCTCGACGCTCTTGAGTTCGATGACCGGCGCGTTCACTCGTACCTCAACGCTTCGACCGGATCGAGCTTTGCCGCGCGCCATGCCGGAAACAGCGTGGCGAGAAAGGACAGAACCAGCGCCATCAGGACGACGGAGATGGTTTCGCTGACGTCCATCTTGGCGGGAAGCTGGCTCAGGAAATAGAGCTCAGGATTGAACAGCACGGTTCCCGACAGCCAGGAGAAGAACTCGCGGATGCGCTCGACGTTGAGGCAGAGCACCACGCCGAGGATGACGCCAGCGACGGTGCCGGTGACACCGATCGCCGCCCCCGTCATCAGGAAGATGCGCATCACCGCGCCGCGCGTGGCGCCCATGGTGCGCAGGATCGCGATGTCGCGGCCCTTGTCCTTTACCAGCATGATGAGGCCCGAGATGATGTTGAGCGCGGCAACCAGCACGATAAGCGTCAGGATCATGAACATCACGTTGCGCTCGACCTGCAGCGCCGAGAAGAATGTCTCGTTGCGCTGCCGCCAGTCCGAGATGAACACCTGCCGCGCGGCCGCTAACTCGACGAGCTCGCGCAGCGAATCGACCGCGTCAGGATCTTCGACGAACACCTCGATCGTCTGCGCGCGGCCCTCCATGTTGAAATAGAGCTGCGCTTCCTCGAAGGGCATGAAGATGACCGACGAATCGAACTCCGACATGCCGACCTCGAAGATCGCGACAATCGCATAGGCCTTGACGCGCGGCGTGGTCCCGAAAGGCGTCACGTCGCCGTCAGGCGAGACGAGCGTGATGACATCGCCAAGCACGAGGCCGAGATTGTTGGCCATCCGCTGGCCTATTGCCACGCCTTCGGACTGGTCGAAACCGACCAGCGACCCGTGCTTTATGTTGTTGGAGACAACGGTCAGCTTGCCGAGATTTTCGCCGCTTATTCCGCGCACAAGGGCGCCCGTGCCTGCCCCTACACTGCCCGAAGCCAGCACCTGGCCGTCGATCAGCGGGATGGCATATTTGACGCCGGCAACGCCGTTGATGCGCTGGGAGACGACATCGTAGTCCTCCAGCGGCTGGTCGATCGGCTGCACGATCAGATGGCCGTTGATGCCGAGGATGCGGGTCAGCAGTTCGGCGCGGAAGCCGTTCATCACCGCCATGACGACAATCAGCGTCGCAACGCCGAGCATGATGCCTAGGAAAGAGATCGATGCGATGACCGAGATCACCGTCTCCTTGCGCCGCGAGCGCAGGTAGCGCCAGGCGACCATGCGCTCGAAGACCGAAAACGGCCCGGCGCCGGCTGGTTTCGCGGCCGAAGTCGAGGTCCCTGAACTCATCCCTTTGGCTCGAGCGACGCCAGCAGGGTTTCGATCTTCTTTGTGTCGCGCTCTCCGGTCGAGCGCCGCTTGACCTCTACCTCGCCCGCTGCAGCGCCGCGCGGCCCGACGATCACCTGCCATGGTATGCCGATCAGGTCGGCGGTGGCGAACTTGCCTCCGGCGCGCTGGTCGGTATCGTCATAGAGCACATCCCGCCCGGCTGCCTGATGCGCGGCGTAGAGCTGCTCGCACAAGCGGTCGCAATCGGCGTCGCCGACTTTCATGTTGATGATGACCACGTCGAAGGGCGCGACCGATTCCGGCCAGATGATGCCGTTCTCGTCATGGCTCGCCTCGATGATCGCCGCGATCAGGCGCGTCGGGCCGATGCCGTAGGAGCCCATCGAAACGAAGTGCTCCTTGCCGTCGGGTCCCTGCACTTTCGCGTTCATCGGCTTGGAATACTTCTCGCCGAAGTGGAAAATATGGCCGACTTCGATGCCGCGCGCCGAAAGCCTCTCGCCCTCGGGGATATTTCCCCAGGCCGCCTCGTCATGCATCTCGTCGGTCGCCGCGTATGGTGTCGTCCACTCCTTCACGATGCCGCCGATCTCGGCGTCATCGGTGAAGTCGGTCGCCTCGCCGGGGACGGGCAGGCTGAGGAACTGCCTGTCGCAGAACACCTGGCTTTCTCCGGTGTCGGCGAGAATGATGAACTCGTGGCTGAGATCGCCGCCGATCGGCCCAGTGTCGGCGCGCATCGGGATTGCCTTCAGGCCCATGCGCGTGAAGGTGCGCAGATAGGAGACGAACATCCGGTTGTAGGCCGCCTTCGCGCCCTCGTAATCGAGGTCGAACGAATAGGCGTCCTTCATCAGGAACTCGCGGCCGCGCATCACGCCGAAGCGCGGGCGCACCTCGTCGCGGAACTTCCACTGGATGTGGTACAGGTTGAGCGGCAGGTCCTTGTACGACTTGACGTAGGTGCGGAAGATGTCGGTCACCATCTCCTCGTTGGTTGGCCCGTAGAGCATGTCGCGCTCCTGACGGTCCTTGATGCGCAGCATCTCCTTGCCGTAGTCGTCGTAGCGCCCGCTCTCGCGCCACAGCTCCGCCGACTGGATGGTCGGCATCAGGATTTCCAGCGCGCCGGCACGGTTCTGCTCCTCGCGGACGATCTGGCAGACCTTGTCCAGCACGCGCTTGCCAAGCGGCAGCATCGAGAAGGAGCCCTGCCCCTGCTGGCGGATCATTCCGGCCCGCAGCATGAGCCGATGCGAGACGATTTCGGCCTCGCGCGGATTTTCTTTGAGGATGGGCAGGAAGTAGCGCGACAGCCGCATTTGATATCCGTGAAAAAGGCGTTGGTGTTTGCGCCGGAATCGGCAGGCTACGCGAAACGAAGCAAGCGCTTCATACCGATTTCATGACCGAATGAAAACCCGCAGCCGGAGTGTCATCTTGACCAACTTGGCTTCTGTGCGTTCGGCAGGCAGATCATGCCGACGAATTGTGCAGTGCAGCACATCTGCAACGCAACAGACGCAAAATTCCGCGTGACAATTTGTCCGCCGTTGGTCTAGTGTGCGCCCATAACCGAGAGGGCGGAGAATAATCTGCCTTCCTACGCGGTCAAAGTCTTGGGAGGATGCGATCTAGGCGCGTTATCCGCTGCCGCCGGACACCGGAAACAGATCGGACGCGTTTAAATTGCAAGGCCTCGTGCCTTGCATTTTTTTTGTGCAGTCGAAAGATTTGCCGGCAAAATCGGCGACGACATCGGCCTCGAAAAAGGGCGAGGATTTAAGGAGCGGGCTTCGCGCCGCTGCCGAACTCCGGCACAATTCTCGGGATGTCGTCAATTGTGAGACCGAGGCCCCTGGTCACCAGATAGAAACCGCCGAGGATCACCGCCGAGACGATCGTGGTGCGCAAAAACGCGCGCATCACATGAGGTCCCCTCGGGGCACTGGCCACAGTACCGAGCGTGACATCGCTGTCCTCGTCCTGCGTCTTCAGCCCAAAGGGCAGCGTCGCGAAAAGCACGAGCCACCACAGGACGAAGTAGAGCGCCGCGACAGAGACCCAGGTCATGACTGTTCAAGCTCCACCAGCGTGCCTGCGAAGTCCTTGGGATGCAGGAAGAGCACGGGCTTTCCATGCGCCCCGATCTTGGGTGTGCCGTCGCCCAGCACGCGCGCGCCTGAGGCTTTCAGCTTCTCGCGCGCGGCGATGATGTCGTCCACTTCGTAGCAGATATGATGCATGCCGCCGGCCGGATTCTTTGCCAGGAAGGCGGCGATCGGCGACCCCTCCCCCAACGGCTCAAGCAGTTCGATCTTGGCGTTTCCGGTATCGATGAAAACGACCGTCACGCCATGATCCGGCAGCGCCTGCGGCGCACTCACGCTCGCGCCCAGCGTATCGCGATACACGGCGCTCGCGGCCGCGAGGTCCGGCACGGCGATGGCGACATGGTTCAGGTGTCCGAGCATCCAAGGCTCCGTGCAGAGAGGTAAGTAGGGGAATAGGTTAGTAAGTGAGTAGGGGAAAGAATGGAAACGTGCGGCAAGCCGCCGCGTCTTTCTTCCTGCTCCCCTATTCCCCTGCCAACCTACTCCCGCAACTCTCACCGCGTGACGAACACCGTCACCAGCGGCTTCTTGCCCCATATCTCGTTGGCCGAGCCGCGCACGGCGCGGCGGACCGCCTCCTGCACGAGGTCGAGATCCTTGCGGCGCTGGCGTGGAATGCTGTCGATCGCGCCGACCGCCGCATCCAGCATCAGGCCTTCGATATCCTCGCCGCGCCCGTCGACCTTGGCCACGCCGATCGCCACGATGTCGGGATCGCCGGCCATCTCGTACTTCTCGTCGAGCACCACGTTGACGGCCACGTGGCCGGCAAAGGAGAGCTTGCGCCGCTCGCGGATGCCCATGACCTCGTCGTCGCCGGACAGCCTGCCGTCCTTGTAGATGCGGCCGAACGGCACTTTTTCGAGAATCTCGGCCGCACCGGGCGCCAGCCTTATCATGTCACCGTTGCGCACCTGCGCGACCTCGGGAATGCCGGACTGCGCCATCAGTGCACCCTGCGCCACCAGATGCGCCGCCTCGCCGTGTACCGGAATGCCGATGCGCGGGCGCGTCCATTCGTACATCTTGCGCAATTCGTTGCGACGGGGGTGCCCGGAGACGTGCACCAGCGCGTCGCCGTCCTCCAGGATCTTGATTCCCTGGTCGATCAGCTGGTTCTTGATCTCGAGGATGGGCTTTTCGTTGCCCGGGATGGTGCGCGAGGAAAACACCACGATGTCGCCCGGCGACAGCGCGACAGTCTTCATTTCGTCACGCGCCAGCTTGGCGAGGGCGGCGCGGGATTCGCCTTGGCTGCCGGTGCAGATGATGACGAGGTTCTGGCGCGGGATGAAGCCGTAGTCCTCCTCCGCGATGAATTCCGGGATGCCTTCCATGTAGCCGAGTTCGCCGGCCACACTGACCATTCGTTTGAGGGAGCGGCCGAGCACCAGCACCTGCCGACCGGTGTCGCGGGCCGCCTCGGCGATCGAGCGGATACGCCCGACATTGGAGGAGAATGTTGTGACGGCAACGCGTCCCGGCGCCTTTTCGATGACAGCACGCAAGCCGACGCCGACCGCCTGCTCGGAGGGCGATTCGCCCTCGCGCATTGCGTTGGTGGAATCGCATATCAGCGCCAGCACCCCGGCGTCGCCGAGCGCGCGGAAACGCGCCTCGTCCGTCATCGGCCCGATCTCGGGAGCGGGGTCCAGCTTCCAGTCGCCGGTGTGGATGACCGTGCCAAGCGGCGTGGTGATGGCGAGCGAAACCGGTTCGGGAATCGAGTGGCTGACGGGAACCGCCTCGATCTTGAAGGGTCCTATCTCGAAGGTGTCGCCGGCGCGGTAGATCGTGACCGGGATTTTTGGCGCATTGTATTCGCCCTGCCGCTTGGCTTCGAGCAAGCCGGCCGCGAAGGGCGTCATCCAGACCGGCGCCTTCAGGCGCGGCCAGATTTCGTGCAGCGCTCCGTAGTGGTCCTCATGGGCGTGCGTGATCACGATGCCGCGCAGGTTCTTGACCTGTTGTTCGATGAAGCGGGTGTCGGGCAGCACCAGGTCGACGCCGGGCAGCGTGGCGTCAGGGAAGGTCACACCGACATCGACCACGATCCATTCGCGGGCGCTGGCGGGACCGAAACCGTAGAGCGCGAAATTCATGCCGATCTCGCCGACGCCGCCAAGCGGCACGAAGACGAGTTCGGGACCGGAATACTTCACCATGTCGACACTGTCCTTACGCCGCGCTGGCCGAAGCGACCGCGCCAAAATGCACATCGCCAGCGGCGATCTTCACCACGCCGTCCCCGGCGCGGATGACGAAGCGGCAGTCTTCGTCGATTGTCTCGAAGACTCCGCGCACCACATTTCCGTCGACCCGCACCGCAACCTCGGACCCCAGTCCGGCGGCGCGGGAAAGCCAGCGTTGGCGGATGGTGGTCAGGCCGGCGCCGCCGTTCCATATGCGAATGTTTTCAGCCCACGCGTCGGAAAGCGCAAGGAACAGGGTCTCCCCGCTCCCCGTGAAGCCCAGAGCCTTCAGGGAGACCGCAGGATAGGGCACATCCTCGGGATGCGCCACCACGTTGACGCCGATGCCGATGGCAAGCGCGACGCGATTGCCTGGAAGCAGCGAAGATTCGAGCAGGATGCCGGCAAGCTTCGCGCCTTGGGCCAGTACGTCGTTCGGCCACTTCAGTTCGAAGCGGTCGCCCCTGCCCGCTTGTCCGCCGCCATCGGCGGCAATGGCGATGCGCCGGTCGGGCACGACCGCGTCAAGCGCGTCCGCCAGCGCCAGTCCCGCGACGAAGCCGAGCGTTGCGGCAAGTTTCAGCTCGTAGTTCTCGACAAGGAGCAGCGTCGCGGCGAGGTTGCCCTCGGGCGTCGCCCAGGCCCGCCCGCGCCGGCCGCGGCCGCTTTCCTGCCGTTTCGAAACGATCCATAGCCTGCCGCCATCGCCGGCGACCGCGCGCTCCAGCGCAAGCGCGTTGGTGGACCCTACGCTATCGTGTGCTTCGAGCCGGTAGTCCGCCGCATTTGCCGTCGGAGCGAGGGAGAACCCCATCGCCTAGAAGAAACTCTTCGCAGCCGCTCCGGCATAGCTGCTGACCGCTCCGCCAAACAGCATGTAGAAGAGGACGAATGCACCCGACAGGCCGAGCACGACGCGAAGCGAGCCTGCCATCGGCAGGAACCCGCCAACCGGTTCGTCGAACCACATGATCTTGATGATGCGCAGGTAGTAGTAGGCGCCCACGACCGAGGCGAGCACGCCGATGACGGAGAGCGCATAGAGCCCGGAATTGATGGCGGCGAGGAAGACGTACCACTTGGCCCAGAAACCGGCCATCGGCGGGATGCCGGCGAGCGAGAACATCAGGATGGTGAGGATGGTCGCCATGACAGGGTTGGTGTTGGACAGTCCCGCCAGATCGCCGATCTCCTCGACGTTGCCCTCCTTGCGCCGCATCGAAAGGATGAAGGCGAAGGTGCCGAGCGTCATCACGAGATAGATCAGCATGTATATGGCGACGCCGCGCACGCCTGCCTCGCTGTTGGCGGCGAGCCCGACCAGCGCGAAGCCGACATGGCCGATCGACGAATAGGCCATCAGGCGCTTGATGTTCTTCTGGCCGATGGCGGCGAAGGAGCCAAGCAGCATCGACGCGATGGAGATGAAGGTGACGATCTGCTGCCAGTCTGCGGCCAGCGGCTCGAAAGCGCCCATGACGACGCGCACGGTCAGCGCCATCGCAGCCATCTTCGGCGCCGCGGCGAAGAACGCCGTGACGGGGGTCGGCGCGCCCTCGTAGACGTCTGGCGTCCACATGTGGAACGGCACGGCCGATATCTTGAAGGACAGGCCGGCCAGCACGAATACAAGACCGAACACGAGGCCCATTTGCCGTTCGCCGCCGGTGAGCGCCGCAGCGATTTGGTCGAACCCGGTATTGCCGGTGTAGCCGTAGACCAGGCTGACGCCGTAAAGCAACATGCCTGACGACAGCGCGCCCAGCACGAAATACTTCAGGCCGGCCTCGGTGGAGCGCAGGTTGTCGCGATTGATCGCGGCGACCACGTAGAGCGCGAGCGACTGCAACTCCAGGCCGAGATAAAGCGCCATCATGTCGTTGGCCGAGATCATCAGCAGCATGCCGAGCGTGGCGAGCAGGATGAGCACCGGATATTCGAACTTGTCGAAATGCTGTTCGCGCGCGAAGCCCGTCGACATGACCAGCGTCAGCGCAGAACCCACCAGCGTCAGCACCTTCATGAAGCGGGCGAATGCGTCCGAGACGAAGGCGCCGCCAAAGGCCTGCCCGTCGCCCGTGTTGAGAAGCATCCAGCCGCCGGCGACGACGAGAACCAGCACCGCAAGCGCGTTGACAAGCCCGTAGGAGCGCTCGCCGGAGTAGACGCCGATCATCAGAAGCACCATCGCGCCACCCGCGATGATGAGCTCGGGTGTCAGCAGCGACAGGCTGGAGATCAGTTCAGGCGTCATGGTCCCGCCCCTCAGTTCGCCGCCGCGGCGGGCGCGGCGTCGAGCGAAATGGTGATTGAATTGACGAGCGCTTCGACCGAGGTGGCGGTCGCATCGAGGATCGGCGACGGATAGACGCCGAAGAAGATGACAAGCACGATCAGCGGATAGAGGATGGCCTTCTCACGAGCGGACAGGTCCAGCAGCCCCTCCAGACTTTCCTTGGTCAGCGCGCCGAAGATCACCTTGCGATAGAGCCACAGCGCATAGCAGGCCGACAGGATGACGCCCGTGGCGGCAAACATCGCCACCCAGGTGTTGACCTCGAACACGCCGAGCAGCGTCAGGAATTCGCCGACGAAGCCGCTGGTGCCGGGCAAGCCGACATTGGCCATGGTGAAGATCAGGAACGCGACCGCGTATTTCGGCATGTTGTTGACGAGACCGCCATAGGCCGCGATCTCGCGCGTGTGCATGCGGTCGTAGACGACGCCGACGCACAGGAACAGCGCGCCGGACACCAGGCCGTGCGACAGCATCTGGAAGATGGCGCCCTGGATACCAATTTCGTTCATCGCGAAGATGCCCATCGTCACGAAGCCCATATGGGCGACCGACGAATAGGCTATCAGCTTCTTCATGTCCTCCTGCATCAGCGCCACCAGCGAGGTGTAGATGATGGCGATCACCGAGAGCGCGAACACCAGCGGCGCGAAATCGGCCGACGCCAGCGGGAACATCGGCAGCGAGAAGCGCAGCAGGCCGTACCCGCCCAATTTCAACAGAATGCCGGCGAGGATCACGGAGCCGGCGGTCGGCGCCTCCACGTGCGCGTCGGGCAGCCAGGTATGGACCGGCCACATCGGCATCTTGACCGCGAACGACGCGAAGAAGGCGAGCCATAGCCATGTCTGCATGTTGGCTGGGAAATTGTGCGTCAGCAGCGTCGGGATGTCGGTCGTGCCTGCCTGGAAGAACATCGCCATGATGGCGAGCAGCATCAGCACCGAGCCGGCGAGCGTGTATAGGAAGAACTTGAACGCCGCGTAGACGCGCCGCTTGCCGCCCCAGACGCCGATGATGATGAACATCGGGATCAGGCCGCCCTCGAAGAAGACGTAGAAGAGCACGATGTCGAGCGCGCAGAACGTGCCGATCATCAGCGTCTCGAGCAGCAGGAAGGCGATCATGTATGCCTTCACGCGCTTCTCGATCGCCTCCCAGCTCGCCAGGATCGACAGCGGCATCAGGAAGGTCGTGAGGATGACGAACAGCATGGAAATGCCGTCGACGCCCATGCTGTAGGACATGCCGGTGTCCAGCCAGTCGACCTTCTCGACAAACTGGAATCCGGGCACGGAGTTGTCGAAGTCCTTCCAGATCAGCAGCGACAGGAGGAAGGTGAAGATCGTCGTCCACAAGGCGATCGCACGGATGTTGCGGCGCGCGTTCGGCCCCTCGTCCCGGATGAACAGGATGAGCAGCACGCCGACAAGCGGCAGGAACGTGACCGTCGAGAGAATTGGCCAGTCGGTCATCTGGAACCTATGTGACTTTGATGCTTCAGCATGGCCCTAGTGGCTCCCGAACATCATCCAGGTGACCAGGGCGGCGACGCCGATCAGCATGGCGAATGCGTAGTGATAGAGGTAGCCCGTCTGCAGCTTGACCACGCGGTCGGTCACGTCGACCACGCGCGCCGACACGCCGTCCGGCCCGAACCCGTCGATGATGCGGCCATCGCCCGTCTTCCAGAGGAAGGTGCCCAAGCGCTTCACCGGCCGGACAAACAGGAAGTCGTAGAGTTCGTCGAAGTACCACTTGTTCAGCAGGAAGGCGTAGAGCCCGCGATGCTGCTCTGCGAGGCGTTTCGGCGTCTCCGGCGAGCGGATGTAGAACTGGTAGGCGACGAGGAACCCGAGGATCATCGCGACGAACGGCGCGAGCTTCACCCAGACTGGCACCTCGTGGAAAGCATGCAGGATGTGGTTGTCGGGCAGCGTGAACAGTGCGCCCTTCCAGAACTCCTCATAATGCTCGCCGACGAAATAGCCCTCGAAGAGCACGCCCGCGAACAGCGCGCCGGCAGCCAGGATGAACAGCGGCACCAGCATGACGGGTGGCGACTCGTGGACATGGTGCATGACTTCGTGGCTGGCGCGGGGCTCGCCGTGGAAGGTCATGAATATCAGCCGCCATGAATAGAAGCTGGTGAACACGGCGGCGATGACCAGCGACCAGAACGCATAGAAGGCGACCGGGCTGTGCGCGGCGAACGCCCCCTCGATGATGGCGTCCTTGGAGAAGAAGCCGGCCGTGCCGATGATGGTGAAGGGGATGCCGACGCCGGTCAGCGCCAGCGTGCCTATGATCATCATCCAGTAGGTCTTCGGGATGAGTTTCCTAAGGCCGCCCATCTTGCGCATGTCCTGCTCGTCGGAGACCGCGTGGATGACCGAGCCGGATCCGAGGAACAGCAGCGCCTTGAAGAAGGCGTGGGTGAACAGGTGGAAGATCGCGGCGGAGTAGAAGCCCAGGCCGAGCGCGACGAACATGTAGCCAAGCTGCGAGCAGGTCGAATAGGCGATGACGCGTTTGATGTCGTTCTGCACGAGGCCCACTGTCGCGGCGAAGAACGCCGTGAAGGCACCGATGCAGGTCACGAAGATCAGCGCCGTGTGCGACAGCTCGAAGATCGGCGACAGGCGTGCCAGCATGAAGACGCCGGCCGTAACCATGGTGGCGGCGTGGATCAGCGCCGAGACCGGCGTCGGACCCTCCATGGCATCGGGCAGCCATGTGTGCAGCGGCACCTGCGCGGACTTGCCCATCGCGCCCATGAACAACAGCAGGCATATGACGGTGAGCGCGCCGGCCTTGTCCAGATGGTAGCCGAGGAACGTGAAGACGGCCTCACCATGCGCGGCCGCTTCGCCAGCGGCGGCCTCGGTCCCATGCGCGGCGGCCGGAATGAACGAGGCGGCATTGGCGAAGATCGTGCCGAAATTGACCGAGCCGAACAGCACGAAGACGCCGAACAGGCCAAGCAGGAAGCCGAAGTCGCCGATGCGGTTCACCACGAAGGCCTTGATCGCGGCGGCGTTGGCCGACGGCTTCTTGTACCAGAAGCCGATCAGCAGGTAGGACGCCAGGCCCACACCTTCCCAGCCGAAGAACATCTGCACCAGATTGTCCGACGTCACCAGCATCAGCATGGCGAAGGTGAACAGCGAGAGATAGGCGAAGAAGCGCGGGCGGTTCGGGTCGTGGTGCATGTAGCCGATGGAATAGATGTGCACGAGGCACGACACCGTGTTGACCACGACCAGCATGACCGCCGTCAGGGTGTCGATGCGCAGCGCCCAGTCGGCCTGCAGGCTGCCGACTTCGATGAAACGAAGCACCGGCACCGTGAAGACCTCGCTGTCGCCAAGCGCCACGCTGAAGAACGCAACCCACGACAGCACAGCGACGATGACCATGAAGCCGCAGGTGATGTATTCGGACGCCTTGGCGCCGAGCGACGCGCCCAACAGCCCGACGATCAGGAAGCCCAGCAGAGGAAGGAAGACGATGATTTGGTAAAGCATAGCTCGCCCGTCAACCCTTCATCATGTTCACGTCTTCCACCGCGATCGAGCCCCGGTTGCGGAAGAAGACGACGAGAATGGCAAGTCCGATGGCTGCCTCGGCGGCGGCGACCGTCAACACGAACAGCGCGAAGACCTGTCCGACCAGATCGCCAAGCGCGGCGGAGAACGCCACGAAGTTGATGTTGACCGCGAGCAGGATGAGCTCGACCGACATCAGGATGACGATGACGTTCTTGCGGTTCAGGAAGATGCCGAACACGCCGAGCGTGAACAGGACCGCCGATACCGTCAGGAAATGCGCGATGTCGACGGTCATCTCAGATGCCCTTCCCCGTCTCGACTTTCTTGATTTCGATCGCGGTGGCCGGCGTGCGCGCCACCTGGGCGGCGATCGACTGCCGCTTCACGCCCGGCTTGTGGCGCAGCGTCAGCACGATCGCTCCGATCATTGCGACCAGCAGAACGAGGCCGGCGATCTGGAAGTAGACGACGTAGTCGGTATAGAGGATGTCGCCCAGCGCCGCCGTGTTGTGGCGCGTGGCAATGTCTGGCGTCGGCTTCGCCACGGTGCCCGCCAGTTTCGGCGCGAAAGTGTAACCACCCACGACGACAATGAGCTCGGCGGCCAGGATCAGCCCGACGATAGCGCCGATCGGCGCATATTGCAGCGCGCCGCTCTTCAACTCGGCAAAGTCGACATCGAGCATCATGACGACGAACAGGAACAGCACCGCCACCGCGCCGACATAAACGACGAGCAGGATCATCGCCAGGAACTCGGCGCCGGTAAGCAGGAAGAGGCCTGCCGCGTTGACGAAAGTCAGGATCAGGAACAGCACCGAATGCACGGGATTGCGCGCGGAAATGACCATGAAGGCCGATCCGACCGCGACAAAGGCGAAGAGGTAGAAAAATACCGCTTCCAGTCCGTTGAGCATGGGTAGTCCCCGGTTAAGTCCTGGTCCCGCGCCCTCCTCCGGCCGCGAAACCGCATGTGCCTTAGACGAGCCTTGCAGGCGCGTCCATGTCTTCCCTCATCCTTCTCCCGTCAATCCGGGAGAGGAAACCTGCGTCAGCGATACGGCGCGTCGATCGACAGGTTGCGGGCGATCTCCCGCTCCCAACGGTCGCCGTTCGCCAGCAGCTTTTCCTTGTCGTAGTAGAGTTCCTCGCGCGTTTCCGTGGCGAACTCGAAATTCGGTCCCTCGACGATGGCGTCGACGGGGCAGGCTTCCTGGCAGAAGCCGCAATAGATGCACTTCACCATGTCAATGTCGTAACGCACCGTGCGGCGCGTGCCGTCGTTGCGGCGCGGGCCGGCCTCGATGGTGATTGCCTGCGCCGGGCAGATCGCCTCGCAGAGCTTGCAGGCGATGCAGCGTTCCTCGCCGTTCGGATAACGGCGCAGCGCGTGCTCGCCCCGGAAGCGCGGCGACAGCGGCCCCTTCTCGTTCGGATAGTTGACGGTCTCCTTCGGCGCCACCAACTGCCGCATCGACAGGAAGAACGCGCCGACGAAGTCCTTCAACAGCAGCGACTTGGCAGCCTGGGCTAGCGCTGACATCTCAATCTCCAACGACAAAAGGACCGGCGAACCAGCCCACGATCGGCAGCAGCACGAACTGGCTGATACCGGTGATTTTCAGGACGCGCTTGGTATCGTCCAGATCGACGCGCGAGGCGAGCAGCCGCAGCAGCAGATAGTCAACCGCCGCGATGACGAGCCCCACCAATGCGCCGATCAGGCTCGCGCTCATCACGCAAACCCCATGATCTTGAGGAAGGCGGCGGTGGCGACGACCATGAACAGCGACAGCGGCAGGAACACCTTCCAGCCGAGACGCATCAACTGGTCGTAGCGGTAGCGCGGAACGAACGCTTTCACCATCGCGAACATGAAGAAGACGAAGCAGAGCTTCAGCACGAACCATATGACGCCGGGCACCCAGGTGAACGGCGCGAAATCGAAGGGCGGCAGCCATCCCCCGAGGAACAGGATCGTCGTCAGCGCGCACATCAGGACGATGGCGACATATTCGCCGAGGAAGAACAGCAGGAACGGCGTCGACGAATATTCGACCATGTGGCCGGCCACGAGCTCCGACTCTGCCTCGACAAGGTCGAAGGGCGGGCGGTTCGTCTCGGCCAGCGCCGAGATGAAGAACACGATGAACATCGGGAACAGCGCCAGCCAGTGCCAGTCAAGCAGCGTGTTGGGCAGGCCGAGCATGGTGCCGAGCCCGTCGCGCTGCGACAGCACGATGTCGGTCAGGTTGAGCGAGCCGGCGCAAAGCAGCACGCAGACGATGACGAAGCCTATCGACACTTCATACGACACCATCTGCGCGGCGGAGCGCAGCGCGCCGAGGAAGGGATATTTCGAGTTCGAAGCCCAGCCGCCCATGATCACGCCGTAGACCCCGAGCGAGGAGATGGCGAAGACGTAGAGAATGCCGACATTGATCGAGGCGATGGCCCATCCCTCGCTGACGGGGATGACTGCCCACGCGGAGATGGCGAGTACCGCTGACACCACTGGCGCGAGCAGGAACACGCCCTTGTTGGCGCCGGAGGGAATGATCGGCTCCTTGAAGACGAACTTCAGGAGATCGGCGAACGCCTGCAGCGTGCCCCACGGGCCGACGACATTGGGACCCCTGCGAAGCTGAACGGCCGCCCATATCTTGCGGTCCGCATAAAGCAGGTAGGCGACGCCGATCAAAAGGATGACGATCAGCACCACCGACTTCAGGACGATGATCAGCGCCGGCAGGACATATGTGAAGAAGAAGTCTTCCATCGACTATTCCGCCGCCTGCCTGAAGCCGTTTTTCGCGAGAGCCGAGCATTCAGCCATGACGGCGGAAGCGCGCGCGATCGGGTTGGTGAGATAGAAATCCTTCACCGGCGAGCTGAAGACGCCCTTGTTGAGACGCCCGCCAAGCCGCGCGACCCGGTCGAGGTCGGCGACGCTGCCCGCCGCGATCTCGTCGATGCGGGAGAGATGCGGATACTCGCCATGGAGCGCGCGCCGCAGTGCCACGAGCGAATCGAAGGGCAGCTTCTTGCCGAGAACGTCCGACAGCGCGCGCAGGATGGCCCAGTCTTCCTTGGCCTCGCCCGGCGCGAAACCCGCGCGGCTGGTCTGCTGCACGCGCCCTTCGGTGTTGACGTAGGTGCCCGACTTCTCGGTATAGGCGGCTCCCGGCAGGATGACGTTGGCGCGGTGGGCGCCGGCGTCGCCGTGTGTGCCGATATAGACCACGAATGCACCACCCGTGCCTGTCATGTCGATCTCGTCGGCGCCGAGCAGGAAAAGCACGTCGCTGTCGCCGAGCATCGCGGCTGCGTCCTTGCCGCCCTTGCCCGGCACGAAGCCGATGTCGAGGCCGCCGACGCGCGCGGCTGCGTTGTGCAGCACCGAGAAACCGTTCCAGTCGTCGCGCACGGCATTGATCGCCATAGCGAGCTTCGCAGCCTGGCCGAGGATCGCCGCCCCATCGCTGCGGGAGATTGCGCCCTGCCCGACGATGATCAGCGGATGTGTCGCCGCCTTCAGCGTCTCGAAGAATCCGCCCGAACCGTCGGCGAGCGACTTGAGTGTCTCCGGTCCGGCGCCAAGCTGTTCGTAGTCGTAGCGCATGTCGCCCAAATCGCCGATCACGCCGACCGGCAGCTTGCCCTGCCGCCAGCGCTTGCGGACGCGCGCGTTGAGCACCGAGGCCTCGAAACGCGGGTTGGCGCCGACGATCAGCACCGCATCGGCCTGCTCGATGCCTTCGATCGTCGCGTTGAAGAGGTAGCTTGCCCGCCCGAGCGCCGGGTCGAGAGCCGCGCCGTCCTGGCGGCAGTCGATGTTCGCCGAGCCCATCGACTGCATCAGAGCTTTGAGCGCATACATTTCCTCGACGGTCGCAAGGTCGCCCGCGATCGCACCGATCCGCTCGGGAGCAGCTTTGCCGACGGCCGTCTTGATCGCGTCGAAGGCTTCCGGCCATGTCGCGGGCACAAGCTTCGCGCCTTTGCGCACATAGGGCCGGTCGAGCCGCTGCGAGCGCAGCCCGTCCCAGATGAAGCGGCTCTTGTCGGAAATCCACTCCTCGTTCACCTGGTCGTTGACGCGCGGCATGATGCGCATCACTTCGCGGCCCCGGCTGTCTACGCGGATCGCCGAGCCGACCGCGTCCATCACGTCGATGGACTCCGTCTTGGTCAGTTCCCACGGCCGCGCCGTGAATGCGAAGGGCCGCGAGGTCAGCGCGCCGACCGGGCAGAGGTCGATGACGTTGCCCTGCAATTCGGATGTCATCGCCTGTTCGAGATATGTGGTGATCTCGGCATCCTCGCCGCGCCCGATCAGGCCGAGTTCGGAGATACCCGCGACCTCCGTGGTGAAGCGCACGCACCGCGTGCAGTGGATGCAGCGGTTCATGATCGTCTTGACCAGCGGACCGATATACTTGTCCTCGACCGCGCGCTTGTTCTCCTTGTAGCGCGAGGAATCCACGCCGAAGGCCATCGCCTGGTCCTGCAGGTCGCATTCGCCGCCCTGGTCGCAGATCGGACAGTCGAGCGGATGGTTGATCAGCAGGAACTCCATCACGCCTTCGCGGGCCTTCTTGACCATCGGCGTGTTGGTGAACATCTCGGGCACTTCGCCGTTCGGACCGGGGCGCAGATCGCGCACGCCCATCGCGCAGGAGGCCTGCGGCTTGGGCGGTCCGCCCTTGACCTCGACCAGGCACATGCGGCAGTTGCCGGCGATCGACAGCCGCTCGTGGAAGCAGAAGCGCGGCACTTCCGCGCCCGCCTCCTCCGCCGCCTGAAGCAGCGTGTAGTGGTCGGGTACCTCGATCTCTTTCCCGTCGACCTTGAGCTTAGCCATATCGCCTCAAACCCCAGCGGCCGGAGCCGCAATTCTTTTCCCGGGCGACGCCCGGAAGACTCAGCGCTTCTTTTTTCCCGACAGTTTCGCCGCCTGCGCGATCCAGCCGTCGCGGCCAATGCGTCCCTTGAATGAAAGATAGTCCTCGACCCAGGCGATCTCCTGCTCGGTCCATCCAGCGATCTGGGCAAACGTCCAGACGCCAAGGCTGTTGAGCACGGTCTCCAGCTTCGGCCCGACGCCGGAGATCGCCTTGAGGTCGTCGATCTTCTTCGGCTTGGCCATCGACTTCGGCTGGCGAAAATCCTCGGGCAGAAGCTCGACGGACTGCCCAGCGTCCGCTTTTGCCGGGCTGGCAGCCGGCATCGCCGACCCGCCCGCTATCTCAAGCGCCGTCGACTGCACATCGTCGATCAGGGTCCGTGCAGCCTTGCTGGCCTTGGTCGCCGGCGAACGCTGCTTCTCGGCAGGCGGTGCCGTTTCACCCTTGTTCGCAGGCGGCGCGAACATGCGCTGCGAGGCCTGCGCCATGCCGGTCATGGCGCCAATCCATAGGCCGAACACGTGGCTTGCGAGCCCTATGTTTGCCGCGGATGCCGCAGCCAATGCCGTGAGCGGATGAACGAGCAGATTAGCCGCGCTCGCCATCTCGCGTGGCAGCACGGTTGTCATTCCGTTCGCCACCGTCTCGGGGCGTTTTGCTTCGACCATCTCCGTCTACTCCGCCGCGACCAGCACCGGTTCGGCCCGGTGCGCATTGCGCGAAAACTCGTCGATGCGGCGCTCCACCTCGCCGCGGAAATGCCGCATCAGGCCCTGGATCGGCCACGCCGCCGCGTCGCCAAGAGCGCAAATCGTGTGTCCCTCGATCTGCTTTGTGACGTCGAGCAGCATGTCGATCTCTCGTTTCTGCGCCTCGCCGCGTACCAGCCGCTCCATCACACGCCACATCCAGCCGGTGCCCTCGCGGCACGGCGTGCACTGGCCGCAGCTCTCGTGCTTGTAGAAATAGGAGAGCCGAGCGATCGCCTTTACGATATCAGTCGACTTGTCCATGACGATGACAGCCGCGGTTCCAAGGCCGGACTTCAGGTCGCGCAGCGCGTCGAAATCCATCGGAACGTCCATGATCTGCTCGGCCGGCACCAGCGGCACCGAGGCGCCGCCCGGAATCACCGCGAGCAGATTGTCCCAGCCGCCTCGAATGCCGCCGCAATGCGTCTCGATCAGTTCCCGGAACGGGATCGACATCGCCTCTTCGACGGTGCACGGGTTGTTTACGTGGCCCGAGATGCAGAAAAGCTTGGTGCCTACATTGTTGGGCCGGCCGAAGGACGAGAACCACGATGCGCCGCGGCGCAGGATGGTCGGCGACACAGCGATGGACTCGACGTTGTTGACCGTGGTCGGGCAGCCATAGAGGCCGACATTGGCCGGGAACGGCGGCTTGAGGCGCGGCTGGCCCTTCTTGCCCTCCAGGCTTTCGAGCAGCGCGGTCTCCTCGCCGCAAATATAGGCGCCGGCTCCATGATGCACGATGATCTCGAAGTCGTAGCCGTTGATGTTGTTCTTGCCGATCAGGCGGGCTTCGTAAGCCTCGTCGATCGCGCGCTGCAGCGCCTCGCGTTCGCGGATGAATTCGCCGCGCACATAGATATAGGCGGCTATCGCGCCCATCGCGAAGCCGGCGATCAGGCAGCCCTCCACCAGCGTATGCGGATCATGCCGCAGGATTTCGCGGTCCTTGCAGGTGCCCGGCTCGGACTCGTCGGCATTAACGACGAGATAGCTCGGACGACCGTCGCTCTGCTTGGGCATGAACGACCATTTGAGGCCGGTCGGGAAGCCGGCGCCGCCGCGGCCGCGAAGGCCGGACGCCTTCATCTCGTTGACGATCCAGTCCCGACCCTTGTCGATCAGGCCTTTGGTGTTGTCCCAATGCCCGCGCGCCATGGCGCCTTTCAGCGAGCGATCGAACATCCCGTAGATGTTGTTGAAGATGCGGTCCTTGTCCTGAAGCATGTTCTAGCCCTCAGACCGGCTTCTTGCCGAAGATGCGGAAGTATTCCTCGACGCCGCCCCGATGCAGCGCGTCGGCCTGCTTGACCCAATCGTCACGGTCTATGCGGCCCTTGAAGTTGAGGTAGCTGTCGACCCACCCTCGGTGGTCGTCTTCCCAGACGGCGATCTGGGCGAAGGTGTAGATGCCGAGCGAATGGAGAATACCTTCGATCTTCGGCCCGACACCGGAGATCAGCTTGAGATCGTCCACGGAGGCGGGCTTCTCGATGCCGGCTGGCCGCTTCGGATCGTCGAGCGAGGGCTTTTCGGCCGACGTCCGCGACTTGCGCTGCTTGGCCACGCCTTCGACCGCAGGTTCTGACTGGTTGGCGGCAACGGCGTCGAAAGCCGGCGCCGGGGCACTTGCTGCTTTTTCTGATTCGGGGCTTGCCTTTACCGGCGAGGGCGACTTCAGCGCGGCATTTGTTTCGGCGGCATCCGTCTTCGGCTTGGCGGCGTTGGACGGCGGAACGTCGCCAGCAGTCGTGCCGGCCGCCCGCTCCTCACGCGCTTCAACGCGCATTTCCCTCTCGCGTGTTGCCTTGAGGATGGCTTTCTCGCTCTTCAGCGCGGTCAGGCCGGCTTGCGGCTCCGACACGGTGCGTCCGTTCTGCGGTCCGACCGGCACGGCCGGCCCCTTGCCGATGGCGAACTCGTCGATGATCTCTTCCAGCCGTTCCGGCGTCAGGTCTTCATACGTATCCTTGAAGATCATCACCATCGGCGCGTTGACACAGGCGCCGAGGCATTCGACCTCCTCCCATGACAGCATGCCGCGATCGTTGGTGTGGAACTGCTCGGGATGAATTCGCTTGCGGCACACGTCCATGAGCGCTTCCGCGCCGCGCAGCATGCAAGGCGTGGTGCCGCAGACCTGAACATGCGCCCGCCGGCCGACTGGCTTCAACTGGAACTGCGTGTAGAAGGTCGCGACCTCAAGGGCTCGGATGTAAGGCATGCCGAGCATGTCGGCGATCGCCTCGATCGCGGGCTTCGTCAGCCAGCCCTCCTGGTCCTGCGCGCGCATCATCAGCGGGATGACCGCGGACTGCTCGCGGCCCCTGGGGTACTTTTCGATTGTTTGCTGGGCCCAGTCGCGGTTGACGCGGCTGAACGCGAAGCTCGGCGGCTGCTCGGAGACGTCTGCTAGGCGGCGAACGGACATTTCTAGCGATCAACCTCACCAAACACGATGTCGAGGGAGCCGAGGACGGCGGCGACGTCGGCCAGCATGTGGCCACGGCAGAGGAAATCCATTGCCTGGAGATGCGCGAACCCAGGCGCGCGCAGCTTGCAGCGATAGGGCTTGTTGGTGCCGTCGGCGACAAGATAGACGCCGAACTCGCCCTTCGGCGCTTCGACGGCGGCATAAACCTCGCCGGCCGGCACGTGGTAGCCCTCGGTGTAGAGCTTGAAGTGGTGGATCAGCGCTTCCATCGAACGCTTCATCGCGGCCCGCTTCGGTGGGACAACCTTGCCGTCGAGATTTGCAACCGGCCCGCCTCTGTCCTTGCCGAGCAGACGGTCGAGACACTGGCGCATGATCTTCGCCGACTGGCGCATCTCTTCCATTCGGATGAGATAACGATCGAAGTTATCGCCGTTCTTGCCGATCGGAATGTCGAATTCCATGTCGGGGTAGCACTCGTAGGGCTGCGACTTGCGCAGGTCCCACGCAGCGCCCGAGCCGCGCACCATGACGCCGGAAAAGCCCCAGGCCCAGGCGTCGTCCAGCGACACGACGCCGATGTCGACATTGCGCTGCTTGAAAATGCGGTTGGGGGTCAGGAGACTGTCGAGGTCGCCGAGGGCCTTCAGGAACGAGGGGATCCAGCGGCCGATGTCTTCCAGCACCTCGTCGGGAATGTCCTGGTGCACGCCACCGGGACGGAAATAGGCCGCGTGCATGCGCGAGCCGCTGATGCGTTCGTAGAAGACCATCAGCTTCTCGCGGTCGATGAAGCCCCATAGCGGCGGCGTGAGCGCGCCGACATCCAAAGCCTGCGTCGTCACGTTGAGGATGTGCGACATGATGCGGCCGATCTCGCAGCACAGCACGCGGATCAACTGGCCGCGTATCGGCACCTCAAGCCCGAGCAGGCGCTCGACCGCGAGGGCGAAGGCGTGCTCCTGGTTCATCGGCGCGCAGTAGTCGAGCCGGTCGAAATAAGGCACCGCCTGGAGATAGGTCTTGGCTTCGATCAGCTTTTCGGTGCCGCGATGCAGGAGCCCGATATGCGGATCGACGCGGTCGACCACCTCGCCGTCGAGTTCCAGCGCGAGCCGCAAGACGCCGTGGGCAGCCGGATGCTGGGGCCCGAAGTTGATGTTGAAATTGCGGACGGAGGTTTCAGCCATTACTGCTTCGCCTTCTCATCGCCGGGCAGAACGTAATCCGTACCCTCCCATGGCGAGAGGAAATCGAAATCGCGGAACTCCTGCTTCAGTTCGACAGGTTCGTAGACCACGCGCTTGACTTCGTCGTCGTAGCGCACCTCGACGAAGCCCGTCAGCGGAAAGTCCTTGCGCAGCGGGTGGCCGTCGAAACCGTAGTCGGTCAGCAGGCGGCGCAGGTCGGGATGGCCGGAGAACAGCACACCGTAGAGATCGTAGGTCTCGCGCTCGTACCAGTCGGCGCCGGGAAACACACTGGTGATTGACGGCACAGGCGTGTCCTCGTCGGTCAAGACCTTGACCCGGATGCGCAGGTTCTTGCTCGGCGAAAGCAAGTGGTAGACGACGTCGAACCGCAGGACACGCGACGGATAGTCGGCGCCGCATACGTCGATGATCGACACGAACCGGCAGCCCGGATCGTCGCGCAGGAATGTCGCGATCTCCACGATGTCCTCGCCGGCGACCGTGATGGCGAGTTCGCCGTGAGCCATCTCGGTCGCGGCAATCCTGTCGCCGAACCTGTCGGCAAGCTGCGTGGAAAGCCCCTGGAGCGCTTCACTCATGGGTCACCGCTCGATCGTGCCGGTGCGGCGCAGCTTCTTCTGCAGGAGCAGAAGGCCGTACATCAGCGCTTCGGCGGTCGGCGGACAGCCGGGGACATAGACGTCGACCGGCACCACGCGGTCGCAGCCGCGCACCACCGCGTAGGAATAGTGGTAATAGCCGCCGCCATTGGCGCACGAGCCCATCGAGATGACGTAGCGCGGCTCGGGCATCTGGTCGTAGACCTTGCGCAGCGCGGGCGCCATCTTGTTGGTCAGCGTCCCGGCGACGATCATCACGTCCGACTGGCGCGGAGAGGCGCGCGGAGCGATGCCGAAGCGCTCGGAGTCGTAACGCGGCATGGCGGAATGGATCATCTCGACCGCGCAGCAGGCGAGCCCGAAGGTCATGTACATCAGTGACCCCGAACGCGCCCAGGTGATCAGCGCCTCCGACGAGGTGACCAGAAAGCCCTTGTCGGAAAGTTCCTCGTTGATCGCGCCGAAGAACGGATCGTCCGCTCCGACCGGCTTGCCGGTCGACGGATCGAGTATGCCCTTGGGCCTGGGGGCGACGAGCGTGCCCTGGCCCTGACTTGGGGTCGGCGTCACGGTAGGGCTCAATCCCATTCCAGCGCTCCCTTTTTCCATTCGTAAATGAAGCCGATGGTGAGCACCGCGAGGAACAGCATCATCGACCAGAAGCCGAACATCCCGATTTCGCCGAACGAAACGGCCCATGGGAACAGAAATGCCACCTCAAGGTCGAAGATGATGAACAGGATCGCCACCAGGTAGAAGCGCACGTCGAACTTCATGCGGGCGTCGTCGAACGAGTTGAAACCGCACTCATAGGCCGAGAGCTTTTCAGGATCGGGATTGCGGTAGGCGATCAGGAAAGGCGCCGCCACGAGCGCCACGCCGACAAACAGCGCGACGCCGATAAAAATGACGACTGGCAGGTAGCTGCCCAGAAGTTCGCTCATTGCCGCAGGTCCGTGGATACGTTCCAGTTGGTTTACAGCACGGTACCCGATTGAGGAAGCGCGACCAACCGTTTCGGGGGCATGCTGCGATGCGGCGAGGGTTAGCGCAGCGGTGGGGGTGAAGCAAGACAAACCTTGACCAAAGCGGGGCACTTCCGACGTTTCCCATGCGCATGTAATCCTTCGCATTTTACTCCACTTTATGCTGCTGACATGTGTGGCCGTAAAAGCCTGATAGCATCGGCCCGAAAGCAGCGATTCCCGCGCAGTCGCTGTGACCACTCGCAACTTGCCGCAAGGACATCTTCATTCATGGGGGAAAGGCTTTCGTTGCAGATGGCAAGGCGCATCGCGCTGGCCGCCCAGGGCTTCGCCGAGCAGCGGCCGGCTGGCCCGATCGATCGCCGTCACCTGAACCGCGTGCTTGCCCGCCTCGGGCTGTTGCAGATCGATTCGGTCAGCGCGGTCGTGCGGGCGCATTACATGCCGCTGTTCTCGCGGCTCGGCCCCTACCCGATGTCGCTGCTCGATGACGCAGCGTCAGGCAAGAAGCGGCGCCTGTTCGAATACTGGGCGCACGAGGCCTCTTTCCTGCCGCTGGAAACCTGGCCGCTGATGACCTGGCGCATGGAGCGCGCCGCCGCCAACGACGAAAGCGAGATCTATAAGGGCCTTGCACGCTGGGCCGCCGAAAGGCGCAGCCTGATCGAGGACATCTTCGCCGAGGTGAAGACGCGCGGTCCGATCGCCGCATCCAGCATCGAAGGCGCCAAGGGCAAGGGCGGCTGGTGGGGCTGGAGCGACGAGAAGCATGCCTTCGAGTGGCTGTTCTGGGCAGGCCGCATCACCACCCATTCGCGCCGTGGCTTCGAGCGGCTCTACGACCTGCCCGAGCGGGTCATCCCGCCGGCTATCTTCAACGCTCCTGCCCCGAAACCTGAAGACGCGCACCGCGAACTCTTGAGAATGTCGGCTCGCGCGCTCGGTGTGGCCACCTACGGCGACATTCGCGACTATTATCGCCTCAACCCCGGCGACGTGAAAGAACGGCTGGAAGAACTCGTCGAAGAAGGCGAACTGCTGCCGGTTTCCGTCGAGGGCTGGAAGCATCAGGCCTACCTCCACACCGCTGCGAAGATGCCCCGAAAAATCCATGCCCGCGCGCTGCTCGCGCCTTTCGACCCGCTCGTCTTCGAGCGCTCCCGCGCCGAGCGGCTGTTCGACTTCCGCTACCGCATCGAGATCTACACGCCTGCTGAGAAGCGGCAATTCGGCTACTATGTGCTGCCCTTCCTGCTTGGCGATACGATCGTCGCACGCGTCGACGTCAAGGCCGACCGCCCGGCTGGCGTGTTGCGCGTGCTTGCGACCTATGCCCAGCCTGGCGCACCGCCCGAAACCGCCGCCGAGCTTCTGGATGAATTCAGGCTGATGCAAGCCTGGCTCGGGCTGGAGCGGATTGAGATCGTTCCCAAGGGCGACCTCGGCCAGGCGCTGGCGGAATTGGCGAAGTCGCAGCCGAACGTTGACTTGTAGAGGCCCGCAAGCCTAAATCCGGCACGACGGTCCCCTTCCCGCAACGGAAGGGGCTAAGAGGGAATGCGGTGAGGGCGAAAGTCCAATTCCGCGGCTGTCCCCGCAACTGTAAGCGACGAGCCCGCGCCAAAAGCCACTGGACATGTCCGGGAAGGCGGCAAGGGCTAGGACCCGCAAGCCAGGAGACCTGCCGTCTTGAAACTGATCCGACCGTCCGGCGGGTGTCCCGGACAGGGAGCGTGGTTTGAAGGC
>Ga0105046_10001975_pt1 | contig 32073 bp, 28 predicted proteins | sample MAT03_FD_78385 | JGI IMG/M metagenome (GOLD analysis project Ga0105046, IMG submission 78385) | Freshwater microbial communities from Lake Fryxell liftoff mats and glacier meltwater in Antarctica - MAT-03 (megahit assembly) | ecosystem: Environmental > Aquatic > Freshwater > Ice > Liftoff...
CACACCGGCCCGAGCCGCCATCAAAGCACTGGCGGACAGGAATCCGAAACGCCCCAGCTACATTTTCGTGAACAACCGGCTTGAGGGAAATGCACTGGCAACCATCGCTGCAACGATTCAAGACACCCTGGCCTAAATTTCGGCAGGGTGGTTCGCCCTCGGGAGGCGCATTTCCGAAAAGTGCAAAGACGCCTCTTCACGGGAGCGTGGGCTTCTCGCCCGCTTTCCGAACCATGCGGGGCAGGACGCCAAATAGTGTCAGTTTTGCGGAAAAAACGTAGCCTGGGCATCCTGCCTATGTTCAAGCATCCAACATCGGCAGGATGCCGATGCCACTTCTCCGTACACTAATGGGCGGGACGCCCAAGCTTCTTTGGTTTGCAACTTTCGGGGATGCGCCTGCCCTCGGGCGAGAGATGAAATGTCTTTGTCATTTCCGTTGAAAATCAAGCGTACTGGCAAGCCTCGCCAGCTTTTGAGCCGTCCGTTGAGGAGGTTGTATGACCCGCTTCATTGAGGGCAATGACACCAAGCAAACCGCCCCAGAAATATAGCGGCTCGCAGCGTGGGTCGGCACTGCCAAGGCCGTTGTGGGGGTTGTAGTTTTCCAGAACGAAATGGTTCAAACGCCATTCCCCGAGCAGGAGAGCGAGAGATTTTTCAGCGAGTTCCTTGCGGACGGATCGAACCTCTGGAGAATCGTAATTCGTAAGCCCCAGCCAGACGAGGTAGTTCATGGGAGCCCAGATCCGCCCTTGCCAATAAACCAGCTTTTGAAATGACGGATCGTTCCGTGCGATCGACGGTATCACCCATTCACCCCAGAACTCTTCCGGGTTGAGCAAATGCTCTCGAACCATCCGATCCACGCGGTCCGCTGGAGCACCTGCCAGCGCGGGATAAAAACATGTCGGAGACAACCGAGGAGAGAACTCTCCGGTATCGGCGCGGCGGTTTTGGTAAATACCGGCATTCTCATTCCAAAGTCGGGAGTGAAGGTTCGCGTTGTATGCGTCACCGCGCTCGCGAAGTTCCGCAGCGGCGTTGTCCCGTCCAAGGAGCCCGGCCAGTTCAGAGAGCGCAAGACAGTCCGCGACCTAAAGGCTATTTCAGCCACTTTCGTTGACGGCAACACGCCCATACTGACAGCGAGGATGTCCCGTTTCGGGGATTTCGCTGCTTTGGTGATCGCTATGGGGATGAGTGGCAGGGCGGATTGGCGAATCCGGTGTGCCGGATTTCCCCGTCCACACAATCCTGAAGCGTGGCGTAGCTCTTCAACGCCTTCACCGAGGTGTTCAAGGAGATCAACCCACACACCGCCATCACGCGCGGAGATGCGCTGCACGGACTCTTCGATGGCGCGGTGGCTTTGGCATCATGAGCAGGCCAACACCAATCGAGGTGGCACACTACGAAAAGTTGGTGGGCCGCAAAATTGTGGGGATCCAGCGGGAGGACTATGAAGGCCATGGACTGCCATCCCTCATCCTGTCAGGCAAAGGTCCCGAGTGGCGAGTCGCCACCGTCGCCGTAATGTGCGACCCCGAGGGCAACGGACCCGGCCACTTGGAGCACTCGCTATGAGCACCCGACGCGAGCACCCGCGCATCCGCTCGGTCCACCTGAACCGCTGGGAGCGTCCAGCCCGAGCGACCGTCTGGACACGGTTCGGGATTGTGCGCGTCGTGTGGAAGGCCGTGGCGGGAAACCGGTGTTGTTTCTCCATTGGCACCGGGGATGCCAAGCGGGAGGCCGTCACGGCCATTGAGCACATTGAGTAGATGTGTGAGTTCCAGCGCTGATCGCGCTGGGGCGGAAAAGCCTGCCTGCGCGGCAGGCTTTTTTTAGCTGTCAACAAAAGGAACTAGGAGAATCGTGAGGGCGGCATTGCATCGCACGAGAAGGGAACTCTTTTTCTTCCATGCATCGTTTGCCCGTAACTCGCTAGCAGCCTCCTTGGGTGCACGTTGCCGGTTTCCTAGTTGGAAACCACCCCCGACTCGGCAGGCCGGTGAAGCCTGCGAAGCACGTCCAGAAGCTCAGAAGATCGATACATGGTCGTTTTCCCGTCAACCCTCTCACATCCGGAAACGGATTCGGCCTCGTCGGCGAGTTGCGTGGAGATCCAACGGATCGTGAGCGAATAGGGTGCGGCGATTTGGATCGGAGCAACCGGTGTGCGGCGGTGGGCTTCGACTGCGAACTGAATCCGTTCACGGATCAACTCGTGAGAGGCCGGGGCCGACAGGGTGATCTCGCTGTTTGCTCCCTGCCCCCATTTCACTGTGGCCGTCACGATACCGGGAACATCCGACTCAGCCTCCCGGCAGGCCGCCTCATCGCCGCTTAGAAAAATCAAAGGAACGCGGCGCAGTCCCGCCCAGATCGCCAGATAGAGAGTTTCCCCCACTTCCTGATCATTGATCTTCATCCAGTCGATCTTCCGGCTGTCAAAGGTATGGTTCTGGTTTCCACCGGCCGTTCCCGCCCGGGCGTGCTGCCCGACGATTGCCACGGCATCATACTCCCAGGCAGGGTTGAGCAATTGCTCGCGGGTAATCGGGCGTCCGTGCAGCAAGAGAGCTTTTGGGTGCAAAAGATCAAAGCAGATGCCACCCGGACCATGGGCGTCAACCACCAGGACTTTTGAGACGCCGGCTTCCAGCAGACCGTCCACCGCGGCATTCACCTCGCGTGTCAGGCGCTTCCGCGCCTCCTCGTAGTATTTTCCCTCAGGATAAGAATGCAACTCATGGGAGGAAACACCCGCCACCCCCTCGATATCCGTCATAAGATAGACAGTCATCAGAACACCCTATCAAGATCTGGCATGACCCGGCGATACACTCCCGGAAGTCATATGAACTGACAACCCCCGCATGGTCCGGCCAAATGTCTGCCAACGCAGGCGGAAGACGATGGTAGCCGATGCGCCCCGGCGCGATTCGAGCGCATGCCCGAAAGTTGCAAACAAAGGAGTGCGGGCAGGACTCCGCATGGTGCAGAAAGCGGGCGGGACGCCCACGCCCCCTTGAAGAAGTGTCTTTGCACTTTTCGGAAATGCGCCCCGGCGCGATTGAGTGAGCAGAAATGGTTTGTCCGGTCCCACCGGGCAATCCAGAATAACTCGTATTTTTAAATTCGGGACATTCACAAATTTCTATGAGCGCTAAAGAGTTAAAAGGTGTGCTGCCGGTGATTCAAACCCCGTTCCGGCAAGATGGGTCAATCAACCGTGACATTCTGCATCGTGAAATTGACTGGCTGTTTGCCGAAGGGGTTGACGGCATTGTCATCGCCATGGTCAGCGAGGTGCTCAGGCTGACGGATTTGGAAAGGGACACCCTCACGCGCCATTGTGTCGAGATTGTGGCCGGGCGGGGCCCTGTGGTGGCAAGTGTCGGGGCCGAGAGTTCGGCCCAGGCCATCCGCCATGCCAAAGCCGCAGCCGACGCGGGTACTGATGCGCTGATGGCGATTCCCCCCAGTTTGACACGCTGCCCGGTCGATGAACTGGTTCGCTATTACCAGGCCATTCTTGATGCCACCCCTTTGCCTTTGGTCGTGCAAGACGCCAGCGGCTATGTGGGAAACTCCATACCGGTGCCCACGCAGGCGGCATTGCTGGAGCTGGCTCCGGATCGTGTTCTTTTTAAACCTGAAGCCCAGCCGATCGGCCCGAATGTTTCGGCACTCCTGGAGGCGACCGGGGGGCGTGCCCGGATCTTCGAAGGAACAGCCGGACTGGCACTCATGGACAGCTACCCGCGGGGAATTGTGGGAACGATGCCGGGAGCCGATGTGCCCTGGGCCATTGTGGCAATCTGGCAGGCCATGGCAGCAGGCGACGAGAGACGGGCTGGGAACATCCACGCCCGACTGGCAGCCCTGGTCAACCTCATGCACAATCTCGATGCCTATCTTGCCATTGAAAAGCTGCTCCTCGTCGAACAGGGAATTTTTGAGAACGAACTGGTGCGGGGACCGGTGGGGTACCAGGCAGACGCGCAAACACGCGAGGAAATCCTCCGCTTGTTTCGCGCCCTCCGGGAGGAATGCGGAAAATAGCTTCGCGGGCGATCATTGCCGGTGGACGCCAGACGCTGCTTTTTATCGGGAAAGCCTCCCGTCCATGGGCTCGTCCCCAAGATCGCTTTTCAGACGGATCGGTTCACGAGTCCGAGCTGCGTCGGATAATCACCTGGCTGATTGCGCCGGGCATGAGGGACTCTATCTTGTTGAGGATTCCGCCGGATCACTTGGGCAAGGAACGCTAAACTCGACCGGGGGAAGGCCGCCGGGCAGGTGCAGACTCAGGCGGTAATCCTCGCGCTTCCCATTGACGATGGGAGGAAGAGGCGGAGCCGGGAACGCAGCGGTGAAGGTTTCCGATTCGCCCGGGGGCAGGTTTGCACTGTCTTGATCCAGCCGAAGTTGGGTTGATTCGGAAACTTCCTGCTCGCGGGGATTTTCTCGCCGGTCCGGATATCGATCAGCCAGCTTTCCTTCGTGGTGAAAAGCGTGACGCCCTCGTCGGGATTTTCTGCGTCCTTGCCGAGCGCCAAGGGCTGTGATTTGGAGGCTGTGATGCGTACGCCGACCACCAACTGACGATCCGCGCTCCAGCCGAAATCGACAATTTCCACGCGCGGCCCGGCGGACTTTGGCTCCTGGGGGTATGCCGTGGCTACCATGGCGGACATGGAAACGACGGCGAGCGCCGCCCAGATCGGAAGTTTGTAGAGAATACACATAAATTTAACGCGGGATATCCTCCACGCTGACGATCCGCCAGAGATAGGGAAATGGTGGCTGCATGGCAGGATGAAAATTTGGATCCACTAGATCGTCTTCGGTGCCCACTACTCCATCGAGGCCTCGATTGATCGCGTTGCCCGGGACGCCATCGGTTCCGGGATCGATATACCGTTCGACCACATAGCGCCGCCGCACTTCGCTCGTCATCCGGTCACTGGCTTCGAATTCCCCGTAGTTTTGATTCGTCGGTCTCTTTTGAACCGTCTGGGCTACCACCCAGATGGAAAAGACGTTGCTCTGGGTTGTTGTCGCCCCGAGCACTTGCTTGAGAAGATCGTTTCGCGACTGCGCACCAGCGGGCACACCCTTGTAGGTGAACTGATCCATCTCGCCCAACTCCGCTATTTGACCGGGCAAAACGAACGGACCGTTTGACTTCACGCGCGACTGGATCGCCTGCACCAGCTTATCCAGAACCTTGCCCCCCTGGCCGTCAACCAAGGCATCGTTCAGGATGGAAAAAACCGGAGCGTTCAGGGCGTCGTAGCCGGTGTTGACCCTGAGATTGAGAAACAACGCCTCCAGCGGTGCGGTTCGCTGGGGAAACTGCGCCTGTTCAGCCACGGACAGCGTTTGCGAAAACGGGTAGGGCACGGCCGGATTGTTGATGTTGATTTTTCCTTCGGTGGCTCCGCCTGAGGTGAGCTTGCGCTTCGGCGTAGCCGTTCCACTCACGCGAAACGGAAGCTGTGGAAGGAACGGCACGGTGAACAAATCGAGCATCGCCCAGTCAGGATAGGTTCCGATGAGCGTGGCCTGACCCGCACTCGCGCTCGGGGTAAAACTCAAGCTGCGCCACGGTGTACCCCGTTGTTGGGGTAACGGCACGCTGAGGTCATCGGGCGCAACGCCGGTGCGAACGTAGTTCAAGGCGCCCACCGACGGAAAACGCGATTGCTTGGGATACGCGACATCGAGCCGTGGCATCCAGAGCGAAAGCGGATCCCCGCCTTCGGAGGGTTTGAAGCCGGGATTGGCTCCGTCTTTGGATTCAGCAGCAATCGAACTAGTGACTCCCGAAGTAACCAACGTGGCATCGTTGTCATTGGCTGCAACCACCCAATCCGCCGGAAATTTATTCACAAGGGGGTCAGGCACATAGCCATGCCAGATGGTTTCCACGGAAGGAATAGGTATGGAAAAACCTGCGGGAATGGGGATCACGGCTTCCTGAAGTTCTGCCTTGATGTCGGACGGCACCTCGTTCGTGTAGATATAGTTCGATTGGGCGCTGACCGTGCTGTAATTGCCCCGAAGGCTGTCCAGCGGCGCCACATCCCAATTTCCCCGGACAGCACCAGAACCGCCTGCCGCGGTCATTAGCACAAGGCCACCGCGCACGGAGAAAGCGGTAAGTGCGGGATCATTGGGTCCATAAAGGGACGTCGATCCCCTCCTGAGTGAGACGATACCCCGGTATTCGCCGGGACTCCAAGCCGTGTCGGGAGAACTAATGCCAGTGGAGAAGCCGAACGGCGGACGACGGTCTTGGTTCGGCTGGGAATTACTCGATGCGCCTCTGCCATTGCGGTAAGCATGATAAGTCGGCTCGCGCAAGTCTGTGGCGTTGCCATTATAAGACAATCCACTGAGATCGATCCCGGTGATGGACAAGAGATTGTCCATCCACAGCCCACCCATCGGACTCGATCCGCTCAGAATCTCATCCATCGGATTTACAAGCCCGGATCCGTTCTGACCCACCCGCCAGAAGGTAGAAAGCTGACCGTTCCTCCACTCCATGCCCTCGTAGGTCTCCGGGAACAAAAATTCCAAACTCGGATCAACTTGCAGCGTGGGAATATTCGCCGTTGCTGGAGCCACCAGCGGCACCCCGGACAGTGGAATCCGGTTGGCGGTGCCACGGATGGCATCGAAGGAGACCGTGAACTCCGTGAATTTCGGAGCGCGGCCCACGCCGATCGCGTTCTTGCCACTGAGCATACCGGTGGTGACGAGCGAGGGAAGACTGCCGCCCCGCGCTTCATCGCCCATGGAAGCCCGGGTGCCGATGTCGAGGATCTGCAAGGCCAGCGAGTCGATTTGTCGGTCATTATATTTTCCCGCAAAACCAGCCGCTCCCGAGAAAACCGGCCACTGAAAACTTCCCCGAAGGGAATTGACGCCCTTGATCGCCTCCGCAATCCGCTTGGCAAAGATGTAGTTCTCCGGATTGGTTCCACTTGGGGAAGAGGAGAGAAACTGGGAGTTATCGAGATAAAACTGACGTCCATATTGAAAAAAGGGCGCTTTCGGCGGCAGCGCTGCTTCGATTTGCCGAGACGTCGGATAAACAAAATCAATCGGGTCAGTAATGGAAATTCGTCTCGCATCGGTGCTGCCAGTGTAGGCCAGGTAATTAGTCAGCCCGGCACCCAGCTCCACCCCATAGGCATTCGTCAGCCAGGATCGAAGCAATCCATTGGCATTCGCCGCGTTGGCCGAGAGTCGCACCACCGGAAACAAATAGATCCTCGGGTCACCATTGAAGCTAATCTCCGGAGTTTTACTGTAGTGCGTGATCTGGAATTTATTTCGTTCGAAGAAGTCGGCGTCGATGTCCCCGGTCGATGAAGCCCGGGTGATTTCCGTTGGTGAGTTAAATCCATTTTGCCAAGCGTAGGCGCTGATTTCAGCCGCTTGGACACTGGTCAATCGCGTTCCCGCCCGATTCTTCAAGGCGCTCAAACTCACCTCGGAGGGCGTGCCAAATCCAAAACTCTGCACCGTATCCTTTTTGCTGCCGTCTGCGACGTTGAGGTTGATCTTGCAGCTCTCGTCATCCACCCAATAGGCGATGCGTCCGACCAGAGGGTTATCTTTGGAAGGAGGATCGTTCAAATTGGCGCGAAGATTAATCCATCCGATTTTCATCGCTGCGGTCGATGCAGAGGTTACCGGCTCCACAATCGGGTATAACCCCTCATACGAAGGACGGTTCAAGTCCACACTCCGACGATCCGGCGTGGACGGATCGTCCGGTCCGGGCAGGGCCGAGAAGAGGTTGACATCGGAATAATCCGAAAGATTGGCGACCGGGTAAACCCGGATCCGTCCAGGCTCCGAACTCCATAATTTCCCGGATTCCATGCCCTGCTCGGTGCCGGACTTTAATTTCGCCAGCGCCGCGTCAACCGCCAGGTCGGCGAGTGAGCGGGCGACGGTAAGCTGGAGGGCCTGACGGGAGGATCCCCGTTCCGTCCGGGCAAACACGAGAAACACCACGGTTAACATCGTGACCATAGTCACACAGACGAGAATAACGATCAGGGCCGAGGCGCGCTGCGGGAAATTTGCTCTCATATGTTCACGGATCGGCGGCTAATATCGGGATGATCCGGGTGTAGGCGGAAATCGTCTTTGCCCCCGGATTCAGGCTTTGGATGCCGGTGACAAAGTTAGTCAAATCCTGGTAGAAATTCGCCGGCTGATTTGTCTGCGCGATAGGAGGGAAAGTTTTAATCCGCCGGATATCACTTGGTGAGCACGTCACCAGTCCAATTTCAATGAAAGGAGGCAGCGCGGAGAAGCCGCTTGCCGGATAACGTTGACTCCCGGTTTGATAGGCCTGCCGGGAATTAAACGAAAACCCCGTCAACTGCCCGGCGGCATTGGTGGTTATCGGGGTTCGGCTGGAGTCAAGGCAACGGACCCAGAGCGCGAGAACGCCATCGGCGACCCAGCCTTTGTAGCCCTGGTCCGCGTCAGGATCGCCGGAGGGGGACGTCCGTGGGGGAGTCGCAAAACCGGGGGCCAGCACCTGATACCAGTCGGGCGTTGAAAACAGGAGGTCGTAATTTCCGGAATCGGATTGATTGACGTAAAGTCTTCGAAGCTGGAAACGGTTCTCCTCCGGGCTTGCTCCAAGCGAGCGCTCCACAAAGTAGCCGACGGAAGACAGGTTGCCTTTCGCCGGGACACGGGCAAGAGGAGCCTGCCAGAAAAGCGAGTGCGGATTGGCATAGGCCGCCGCAAGATTCGCAGGACTGGCAAGCAGTTGGAGTGAGTTAGTGGATGTGCGGTTATAAGGCAGCATGGCGGGGCTCAGATCGCGGTGAATCAGATCCAGGCATTCCCGCGCCACTTTGGCCGCCTCCATTTTAGCCATGCTGCCGGAAGAAAGCGTCCCCGCCTGCCCGATCACGCTCAGCGTCAGAACGAGCAGCATGGAAAAGACCGCCATGGCCACGAGCAGTTCCAACAGGGTAAAACCTGGGTTGCGAGACCTCATCTCCATTGCCTTCCGCCAAGGCTGATCCGGAAAGTCTGCCCGTAGGCAGGCGATGGGTGGCCAATCGAAACGCTCCAAACTTGAAGGGAGTTTCCATTTGTGAGGCCGAATGTGGAAGCGACGGCCGCCGGGTTGATAGGCGTAAGCGAGGCGCGGAAATAGGCCGACGACATGGCGTTCGTCTGGACTGGCATCCCGGCCTGGTCAAAAAATAGGCTGTTGGAATCCAGCGAGCCAAGCCTTGCGCTGAGGGTGCTGACCAAACTGCTGATCGAGGAATCGGTTTGCGAATCGCGGCTGGAGGACAACGCCACCTGCATCAGCCCAAGCACCGAGATGATGGCAAAGGAAAAGATGCCAAGAGCAATGACGACCTCCACCAGGGTGAATCCAAGGCGCGTGGATAAGACGGCCTTATTGGGCAACGACTTTGACACGGCCTGTGTTTTCCTGGGCAACGACCACATAATCAGTGATGTCGGGTTTGGTTTGGCGGCGGATTACAAGGCCCGGCGAGATCTCCGGCGCGTCAATGGAGCCGTCGGGGCGGTAAACAAGATAGAAATAGTCGGCGACTTGCCGACCATCAAAGGGAGCGAGCGCAGAGCCGTCAAAGCGCCCTTCCGATTCCTCGTAAAGCGAATCCTTATCGTCTCTTTCTATGGGATCGACCATGACCCCGTTCGAGAGCGGGTTCCAAGGTGAAGACGCCTCCCAGTTTAACGAGCCGCCCGTCAGGGTTCCTTTGAGCAGGACGACAGCTTGACGGGAATCTGGTCCGGAACGGCTTGCAAAGACCACCGCCACAGGCAGACCGGCGCTCAGCGCCTGCTGGCGGGCGGAATGCAATAAATTCGAAACCAGCGTGACCCCCCCCGCAGAGGCCCGCGAGGAAAGCACGGAGGAAAGGTTCGTGGCAAGCAACCCTCCCAGAACGGATATAATCGCAATAACGGACAGGAGTTCAACCAGAGAAAAGGCGGTGGCCCCCTTGTGCGAAGACAAGGGGGCCGCCTGCTTGGGCAACCATGAACCAGACCTCGTAGTTGGGGTTTCCATGGACTCACAATTTAGTGCCGCATGGCAAGATGTTCAAGTGGCGAAGGCTTGTTGGTTTTACTGACAGCAGCCCGATATTCCCATGGCACAACGGACCAGGGGGATTCCTGTTGCCAGAGGGCGGGCCTGATACCTGTCAGCATTTCTGACAGGCGGATTCCTTTCGGTGATTTCCAAGCCTGCTGGTAAACCGACGTGTAACCGACAGATCGGAGGGTGAAACCCCTCCGAAAAGCCCGGAGCATCCTTCACAAAATACCATTCCCCATGCACATCGCGAAGCTCTTTTCACTGGACGGCAGGGTTGCCGTTGTAACCGGCGGCACGGAACGTCTGGGATTTTATTCCGCCCAAGCTTTGTCGGAAGCGGGAGCAAAGGTTATTATCACTTCGCGAAGCCTGGAACGCGCGGAAGCTGCGGCGGAAAAACTCTCGACTGGCACATCCAATCCCGTGACGGGTCTGGCTTTGGATGTGACCGACGAACGCTCGGTCTCCGACTTTTTTTGTTTGCTGGGCGAAACCCACGGGCGGGTGGATGTGCTGGTCAACAACGCCAGCGGACGGGGAACAACCAAGGAAAACGGGGCGTATGCTTATCACCATCCGGAGCAACAGCCGCTAGAAGATTGGGAATACACGATCCGGCACAACCTGACGAGCACCTTCCTGTGCACGAAGCATGCCGTCCGCCAGATGAAAACCACGGGCGCAGGATCCATCATCAACATGAGCTCCATCTCGTCGCTGATTGGGCGGGATCGTTCGGTTTATGCCGACTCCCCGGATTTGGTGCCGAACACTGCCGACTACACTGCGGCAAAAGCCGGCATCATCGGCCTGACCGTGGATTTCGCAGCCCAGGTCGGTCTCTCGAAAATCCGGGTGAACGCACTGCTTCCGGGCGGCTTCCGGCGCGATTCGCATCCGACCGGGTTTGTGAGCCGCTACTCCTCCCACACCATGCTCGGGCGGATGGGTGAATTCGAGACGGACCTCAAGGGGGTGATCGTCTTCCTGGCCTCCGACGCATCCCTCTACGTCACCGGGCAGATGATTGCGGTGGATGGTGGGTTATTGAATTATCGCTAAAGGTGCCATGAGAAAGCGCCTTGTTATTGTCGGAATGGGGTCCATCGGGCTGCGGCATGCGCGCCTTTACTCGCCGCTGGACGGTCTCACGGTCGAGGTTTGTGATCCCCGCCCGGAGGGTCTGCAGGAACTCCTGACCCAGGTTCCGGACACGAGGTGCTGGACGGATTTCCAGGAGATGTTGAAGTCAAAGCCCGATTATCTTTTGATTGCGACTCCCCATCATCTCCACGCCGGGATGACCTGCGCGGCGCTCCATCGGGGAATTCCCGTGCTCTGTGAAAAACCGCTGAGCCACCGGCTCGACGAGGCGGAGAAAATGGCCCGGACGGCGGAAGAGACAGGCGTCCCGTTGGCTGTCGGATTCCATCTCAGGTTCCATCCCGCAGTGCGGCGGCTTTCGCAGATGCTGGAGTCTGGTGAGATTGAAAACCTTCTTTTTGTCAGGTATTGTGTGGACTCGCTCATCACGCTGGAAAACTCCCGCTCGCGCTACCAATCCAATCTGCCCGGAGCCTTGGTGATGGACTACAGCCACGGACTGGATCTCCTGTTTCATCTTCTGCAAAAAGAACCATCCCGCATCTCTGCCAGGGGCGTGGAGGGGGAGATCCTGGGGTTTCAAGCCAACCCTCTTCTGCTGAGCGGAATTTTAAGCTACGATGGAGGCCTGCAAGCCGAGCTGCACCTCAGTTACACCGGCAAGCCCGAGGTTCACACCCTGGAGTTGGTCAGCCGCAAATTCCGCCTGATCCTTGAGCTCAACAGCGGAAACTTTCAGCAAACATGGGTGGAAGATGGAGCGGTCACCGACCTCTCGGTCCCATACAACCGGGATGCCCTTTACCTGAAGCAATGGCAGTCTTTTCAAGACTACTGTGACCAAAAAAGCGGGACGATTTGTTCCTTTGATGAGGCCGTCAAGGCCAGCCGTCTGATGGATCGCCTCCTCGCGGAAGCAACCCCTGTCCGGGCTTAACCGGCGCGCCGGGCGAGGAAAGGATCCCGGTCAGGTAATCTTACTTCGCCAACACCATTGAGCAGCGGAAAAAAGAGCACCATTTTTTTCGGATGACTACCTCGCCTGGATTTCAGGAATTTGAAACTTCGGCCTTTCGGCTGATCGCCGCCCCCTTCACGCCGTTCCACGCCGATGGTTCGCTTGCGGTGGACATGATCGAGAAATACGCCGACTCGCTGCTGGCGGACGGAGTGGCCGGGGTCTTTGTTTGCGGGACAACTGGAGAGGGAATGTCGCTGACCATAGCGGAGCGGAAAAGGGTTGCCGAGGCCTGGAGCAAAGCGGCGGTTGGAAAACTGGAACTCATCGTCCATGTCGGGCACACCTCACTGGAGGAATCCCGGCACCTCGCCGAGCACGCCGAAGGCATCGGCGCGAATGGCATCGCTACAATCGGCCCGGTTTTTTACCCGCCGGCAAGCCCTGAGGCGTGGCTGGAATACTGTGCCAGAATCGCTTCCGCCGCCCGGCAGACGGCATTTTACTACTACCACATGCCCTCCATGAGCAAAATCGGCTTTACGGCCAGCAGCCTCCTGCCGCGCATGCTGGAATTGATCCCGAATTTCAAGGGGATCAAATTTACGCACGAAGATCTGCCGGATTACAAAAAGTGCCTGGATCTGTCCGGGGGGAACTGTGAGATTTTCTTTGGTCGTGATGAGTTGCTTCTGGAAGGGTTGGAGCTGGGGGCCGTGAGTGCGGTTGGGAGCACTTACAACTTCGCCGCTCCCCTCTCTCTCAATCTCGCCCGCCTTTTCCGTGAGGGAAAAAAAGAGGACGCGGCCGCGTCTCAGCGCGTCTGCAACCGGGCAATTGACTCCATGATTCGTCACGGCGGCCTGGCGGGCATCCGCGCTACCCTCGGGCTCAGCGGACTTGACTGCGGCCCAATGCGCCTTCCTCTGGCTTCTATTTCCCGCCAGGAGCTGAAGTCCCTCGAGACCGAACTGCTGGATATCGGTTACTTCGAGCTGATTCAGGAAGCGAGGGATGCCGTCGCAAGCACCTGATATCGTCCGCTTGTCACCATGCCGATCCTCCAAACATTTTAATCAGTTCCGGGACTTCCCGTTCCGCGTGGCCCATTCACCCAGGCAGTGGCCGCCTCCGGAAGCTTCCTGTTTATCTCAGGCCAAGGGCCTTACGATTCGGTAACCGGTGCTTTTGTCCGGGGCTCCATCAGTGAGCAAACGCGGCTCACGCTAGCGTGCGTCGATCGGATTCTTTTAGCGGCTGCCGTTCCGAGGGAGAACATCGTCAGCTGCCGGGTCTACCTGCAACCGTTGAACGCTGAGACGTTCGCGGAGATGAATGCCGCTTATTCGGAGTTTTTCGGTGAGCACAAACCGGCGAGAGCAACCCTGGGAACCGCCCTTCTTGGAATCGATGTGGAAATCGAGTGTGTGGCAGTTCTCAATTGATCCATGATCTACGGTCATCTCACCTCCCCCGACTTAGGTTCACAGGCGGCGGATCTCATCGCCGTCCTCCCTTTGGCCGCCATGGAGCAACACGGGGCTCACCTACCCTTGGCCACAGACACCGCCATTGCAGAGAGGCTATCCCGTCTCGTCGAAGAGGCGCTCCATGAACAGATCGCGCTCCTTCCGACCTTGTGGTGCGGGTCATCCGACCACCACAAAGGATTTCCAGGAACCCTGAGCCTTCGGAGTGAAACCTATGTGGAGGTTATCCTCGACTTAGTCCAGTCGCTGGTTGAATCCGGATTCCGGAGAATTTTTCTACTCAACTGTCACGGGGGAAATCAAACGCCATTTTCCGAAGCCCTCTATCGCCTGAACCTTCAATTGAAAAGCGGGAACGAACCCTGGATTGCCGCTGCGAGCTATTGGTATCTCGCATCGGAGGAGCTTTCGCGGCAGACCTTCATGCAGTCTTCAAGACTGTCTCATGCTTGCGAATATGAAACATCCATGATGCTGGCCCTTGATCCGGTCCAGGTTCATGGTGTCAGTTCTGGTTTCGAAGGAAATATTAAGTCCGACTTCTACGATCCGCTCAATTACCATCCTTCCCGTGTTGTCATCATGCAGTCATTCGATCAGCTGAGCGCAAACGGCGCGTTGGGCTCTCCCGAGTTCGCCAGCGCAGAAAAGGGGCAGTAGCTTTTCCCGTTGATTGCGGACGCAATTATTAAGTTTTTGCAGGAATTCGCCACTTGGCCCTATCCTCGAAATAAGCCGCCTACACCGTAAGGAGCCGTCAAGAAATTCGAATGAGTAGAGAGCCGCGGCCCCTTGCTTGCCATCCATGTTCAATGTGCCAACGACGAAGCGGCCTACGGGATCCCATTTCCCATCATTGCTCGAACCAGAGCAGTCGCTCGGCGAGCAGGTGCCGGGCCTCGACAAACAAGTCGGGATTCAAAAAGCGCCCGCCCATGATCTCAATTTCTCCCCGAAGCGTGAGATGTCTGCTTGGTTTCTCGAGCGGGAGTTTTCACAGGAGCTTTTTCAATTCCGCCTGAAGGAACGAAACGGTTTGCTCGAAACATCCCTCCGCATAGGGGCTGATCACCGCAGCGTAACCGCCCGCCGCGAAGGTCTGGCTAGGCGTTAGATATCCGTTCGATCCACTCGCCAAAGTGGCCACGAATACAGGCAGCGCGCCAGCCTCCCGGCGCAGAGCCAATTGGAGCTCGGAGTAGACCTCGTCCGGAACCGAGACAATGAGGAGATCGCCAAATCGCCAGAGGTGGTGAGTCTGCGTGACTGACTGGCCATCCCCCACAAGCTCTCTCTTATTGAGGCTCCGCTGAACACGCTCGCGTTCCACGCGATCCTGGCACGAAGCGAGGGCAGACCTTAGTTCGTCAGCGCGGGGCAGATCAGCGCGCAGGGCCAGCTCAAGCCGGGCCTCGATGGCCTTGATCCCTGTTGACGCGTGGCGACGCGGCTGAGACGTCCACATGGCCAGTGGTGCACCGGACTCCACAGCTCCCGAATACACCAGCTCTTGTCCCGGACGGAGCATTCCATAAAACAATCCCACGGCCGTGTGCCCCAGAGCACGTCCCGTGCGGTCGGCAACCGCTGGATCCCCGACATATTGCTCACGGGGAGCCAACTCGCCGGAAGCCCCTTGGAGGAAAAGGCATGGTGCCTGCATCTCGCGCTCGACAACCTCGCTCATGGCACCAACGAAATCTGGCGACAGCAGGCGATTTTTCCCATCAAGAATCGTCGGATGGCAGGCATAGTTGACCACTGTCGCCAGGCACTTGCCCGAGAGATCGCTAATTCTCCCCACCAACAAAGTATCATCTGCCTCCTGTTCCGGGTTCCATCCAACGAGAAGCCGGTCGGCATAAGGATCCGGCAGGTCGCGGTTCGACGCGATGCCACAGCGTCCGGACGTTGTCTCCCAGATCCCCGCCTGCGCATTGCGAAGCGCTTCCTCCACCGATTCCCGCAGACGGGAGCAAAGAAACTTCAGGTAGGGCGCGATCAGGTCGCCGCCCGGTTTTTCAGACAACACGGGACTAAAAATCGGACCCGAATGCGTGTGGGTTAGTGAGAGAAAAAAATTCCCGGCAGGCACGCCTGCGGCAACCACGGCCTCGCTGAGCGCCACCAACTCGATCTTCGACCGCCACCAGCCAAGGTCGAAAGAAATCAGAGCAAATGGCGACTGATCGCGTTCCGCTTGAACCGTCAACACCTTCAGCCCGAACGGCCGGTGAATCCCCTCCGCGGTGTCGTGCGCCGCAGCTCCCCAATTCCGGGAATGGATGCCGACCGGCGGAGTGATGTCACAGCTCGCTACGCCAAAGACCCCTTGAAATGCGGGGTGGTGAAATGGAGGCGGGGTCATTCGAAAACAGGCCCTTGGATCAGTGAGAGCCCGCCGTCCAGTAAGAGGGTCATGCCCGCATAATGGGCCGCATCCCCGGTGCACAAAAACACGACCTGGCGGGCCACCTCGACTGCGGAAATCAAGTGGCGCACCGGAACCTGCCGGGCAGCCGCGTCTGCGATTTCAGGCTTCTCGGAAAACACCCGTCCGCTCAATCCCGCATGCACGTAACCTGGTGCCACTTCATTGACAAGAATCCCGTGGGGAGCCAACTCCAGAGCAAGCGTCCGTGTGAGCATCCTCAGCCCCGCCTTGGACACGCTGTAAGCCGGAAGATTTCTATGCGGGGCATGTCCCGCCCAGCTGCCGATCAGGACGATCCTGCCCGGCCGGGCGGCTTTCAACAGCCTCGAAGCCCCCGCGTTAGCAAAATGAAAAGCCCCGTTGAGATTCACGTCAATCTCGCGCCGCCACTCGTCGCTGCTGACTTCGAAATGCCGTTTGAACGTCGCCGTGGCGGCATTGGGAATAATGAGGTTCGGCGCACGGCCAAATTTCTCAGTCACCGCATCGAACCATTTTTCCACGGCTGCGGGGTCAGTGACATCGAGCTGGCCGTAATGGTTCCCCTTCCCGCTTTCCGGCGCGAGATCTGCAAGCGCGACCTCGGCCCCCGCCGCCTGGAGTTCCCCGGCGATAGCCAGTCCGATGTCTCCCAGTCCACCGCTTATGGCCGCCAAGGCCGGCTGAAGTTCGTTAGCGATTTGCATACTACCAATCTATGACCGCGCCGTCGGCCGAAAAGGAACGCTGAAGAACCTCTTGCTCGAACGGGTGGGCGGCCAGTTCCCGTTCGTTGATTTCGATTCCCAGGCCCGGCTTATTCGACGGACGAACGATGCGTCCCTTGGCTTCGACCACGAAGGATTCGGAAACCACATCCTGACGCCACGGAACATCATTGTGGACGGATTCGCAAATGATATAGCTCGGCGTTGCAAATCCGAGCTCGAGTGAAGCGGCCGTGCTGACCGGCCCCTGCGGATTATGGGGTGCCATCGAAACGCGATACGCCTCGGCCATGGCGGCAATCCGCCGCGCCTCGGTCAATCCTCCGCAATGCGTAATATCCGGCTGGATCACGCTCGCCGCACGCTTTTCAAATACCTCCCGAAACGCGTGCTGGGTCACAAGCCGCTCGCCTGTCGCAATCGGCGTCGTCACCGCCTCCTGGATCCTGGCAATGTCCTCGATCGTCTCCGGCCAACAAGGTTCTTCAAGAAAGTAGAGACCGTAAGGGTCGAGCGCTTTGGCGAACCTCATGCCCATGCGGGGCGAAGGTCGTGCGTGGCAGTCGACCATGATGTCGATGTCCGGCCCCACCGCCTCACGCATCGCTTTCACGCAGGCCTCGGCTGCCAGCACCGGCTTGAGCCCTTCGAGGGAGGCCGTTTCAGGAACAGCCATGCATTTAAAAGCCGTAAACCCGTCGTCAACCGCCGCCAGAGCGAGTTCGGCAAAACGGGATGCATTTTGGGTTGAGGTCTCGTAAAAGTCCTCCATTTTTCCGCCGCCGAGATGGCAGTAAAGCCGCACATAGTCGCGCACTTTTCCGCCCCAGAGCTCATGGCAGGGCACGCCATGGACCTTGCCAAGAATGTCCCAGAGCGCGATATCGATGCCGCTGATGGCAGTTCCGCGCACGATGCCGTTGCCGTGCCAAAAGTGCTGCCGATACATCATCTGCCAGAGGTGCTCGATGCGCCGTGGGTCTTCCCCGACGAGCAATTGCGAAATATCCTCAATGGCACCGACGACCGACCGGGTGTGCCACTCGAGCGTCGCTTCCCCCCACCCCCAAAGGCCGGGTTGGTCGGTGACGACCTTGACAAAGATCCAGTTGCGCATGCGCGCGTGGCAGACATGAGTTTCGATTGCGGTAATTTTCATGGTATAGGAGATCGGAAGTTTGGAATGGCGACAGGAGCGCCGTTTGCAGCGATGGATTGAAGACTAAGGGGAATCAGAGAAGACCAGGTGACCGCGTCATAAACATCGATCAGCGGAGGGCGTTGCTCGCGAATGGCCGAGGAAAATTCGCGCAGGAGAAAATAGTCGCCGCCGCCGTGGCCTGCCTTCGTGGCGGCTTCGCGGTGGTCACGCCAGAGCGGATGCGCAAATTCCGCGCGGTAGTTGAAAAGAGGCTCCCAATTTCCTGCAATGCCACGGGCATCAGTCTTGCTGCGGCCTTCGATCCAGACAAGCGGCTGGGGATTGATTCCATCCGGCAGCACATACGCCGCCTTCGTGCCCTGTAACTCGTAGCGCATGAGCTGATGCGGGCGGGCGGAAGCAATATCAAAGCGGAGATTGATCAACGCCCCGTGCTCCGTCCGGATGTGCGTGGTGACGCTGTCGGCATGGGCCCAGTATCCGGGTGCATGGTAGTCGGTCCGTTCGGGAAAATTCCTGCTGGCATAATTCGTGATGCCCCGTGAATTTGTATGCCAGCTCGCGGTGGTGACGAGGTGGTCGGTGCGATTGATTCCAAGCCAGCGGGCGACCGGGCCGAGCGAGTGGGTCGGGTAGCCATTGGCCGGCCCGAAATCCCGGCGCAGTTCACCGCGCCACGTCAGTTCGCCCTCTGGATCAAAGAGCAGGTTTCGCGCGTCGTGGAGATAGCTTCCGGAAGCATAGGTCAGCTCGCCGAAGACCCCCTGCTCGACCATGTTCTGGACCTGCATTGCGGCCTCGGTAAAGCAATAGTTCTCGGCCATCATGTAGGTTCGGCCCGAGCGGTTCACGGCTTCGATGAGATCCCAACATTCCTCCAGCGTGAACGCTGCGGTCACCTCGCTCAGGACATGCTTTCCGGCATCAAGAGCCGCAATCGCCTGGCGGGCATGCTGGTTCACTGGCGTCGCGAGGCAAACCGCATCGATCTTTGGGTCGTTCAACACCTCCTCCAAATCCGTGAAGAGCGACACGCCGGACTCGCGCCATTGTTCCAGCGCGGTGGGCCGACGATCACAAACCGCTACCAGCTCCACGCCGGCATCGGGGTTTGCAGCGGCTTGGATAAAGCTTTTGCCCCGGCCGGCACCGACCACTGCAAAACGGATGGTGGCGGGTTGCGACATCGTTATTTCGGACGGGCTTCCTTGAAGTTCGGGACGGTCACCGGCACGTTGCCCTTCGCGATAGATTCCGCACTGAGCGGCGTGATCGAAGACCAGGTGACCGCGTCATAGACGTCAATCAACGGCAAACGGTTCTCTGCAATCGAAGCAGCGAACTCGCGCAGAATGAAATAGTCGCCGCCGCCGTGTCCGGCCTTTTCGGCGCGCTCGCGGTGCTCCTTCCAGAGCGGGTGCTCGAATTCCTCCTGATAGTTCGAGAGAGGCTCCCATTGTTCGGCGATACCCCGCTTATTCGTTGGGCTGCGATCCTGAATCCAGATCAAGGGATCGATGCCCGGTGCACCCACGCCATCGGGCAGCGCAAACGCGGCTTTCGTGCCTTGCAGTTCGTAGCGCGTCATATGGTGCGGACGGGCCGACGCAAAATCCACCCGGATGTCAATCAATGCCCCGTTTTGCGTGCGGATCGACGTCGTGCTGGTATCGGGATGCGGCCAAAATGCGTCGGCGGCATACTCCGCGCGGTCCGGCAGGTTCCGCTTCGCGTAATCCGCCACCGCGCGGCTCTTGCTTTGCCAGGTTGCGGTGGTGGCCAAAAAGTCTGTACGATTGATGCCCAACCAGCGCGCCACCGGCCCCAGCGAATGGGTGGGATACGTGCAGGCCACCAAATCGTGCCGGAGGTTTCCGCGCCACGTCAGATCACCGTTTCCACCGAAAAAGAGATTCCTGCAATCGTGAATGTAGCTACCGGATGCATAGGTGAGCTCACCAAACACGCCCTGGTCGACCATATTCTGTACCTGCATGACTGCGGCGATATAGCAATAGTTCTCCGCCATCATGTAAGTGAGACCGGTCCGCTCCACCGCAGCGATCAGATCCCAGCCCTCCTCGAGGGTGTAACAGGCCGTCACTTCACTCAGCACATGCTTGCCGGCTTCCAACGCGGCGATGGATTGCCGCGCATGGATGGGCACGGGAGTGGCGATGCAGACCGCATCCACATCGGGATCGTTCAGTACCTGCGCGAAATCGTGGTAAAGGCGCACGCCGTCGTGCCCCTTCCACTTTTCCAGAGCGGCCTCATTCTGGTCGCAGATGGCAACCAGCTCGATTCCTGAGTCAGAGTTTTGAGCGGCGTTGATGAACGTTTTTCCCCGCCCGGCACCTACCACGGCGAAGCGAAGTTTTTTTGGAGTTGTCGTCATACTTAGGATTTTGCTTGAGATTCAGAGTGGGCAGAGGCGCGGGCCGCCTCGAGGAGGGCCTTCACTGCGGGCCAGGTGACCGCGAGGCTGCCTTCGGCAGTTGGATGCGTTCCGTCCGGAATAAAGGCATGATACTTTTCAGGCTCCTCCTGTTTCAGGCGGAGCCAGTTGGGATAATTATCGATAAATGGGAAGGCCTGCTCGCGGGCGTAACGGCGGTAGTTTTCATTGAAGACTTCGAGCTTCGGGCGGCGAGAAAACGGCAGGTGGTCCGGACGCGGATCCCAGCCGACATTCATGGTTTGGAGCACGATGGCGACCTGAGGGTTCTGCTCACGAAGGCGTGCGACCATCTGGTCCAGATTTTTCCACGCCTGCTCGGGGGTTAAGAGGTTGTCGCTGGCATCGTTGTAGGAAAACTCCATCAAGACAAAGTCGGGCCGGTAAGCCAGCACCCGCTCGTCCAGTTTCTTGACGCCGAAATCCGAATTGGCTCCGCCTTTGGCGCTGTTCACAAATGTCACCTGATTCGGATAGGCTTCATCGAACCAGGCCTTCATCGCCTTCGCCCATTCCCCACCGATCGTCAGGCTTGTGCCGTAGAGCACGACCGTTTGCTTGTCGCCATTTTGCAAGTGCCGGAATACGCCGGTCAATTGCGGCGACACGTCGCCCGCGAAGGAGGCACCAGCCAGCAAGTGGATCATAAGTACTGTTTTTCTAATCATTCAGTTTTTCCGCAACAGCGGTTCCGATGCCGGTCGCACCATAGCCATTGCCACAGTAGAACAAACGCAGGTGACCTTCCTCGTCGAGGACGAACGGGTATTCAACCATTTTGCTTTCCCAGCCCTCTCCCTGCGGAGCGAGCGAGAGATTTTCTCCAGGCACACCGCGATGCCAGACCAAACCGTCTTCGCTGGAGGCCTCGCAAAGCGCGTAGTATCCGAACTGCGTGCCGATGGCAGCGTAGATCGCGCGCCATCCGGATTTCACCGGCCAGACATTAAGGCCGATCGTCGCGGCATCCTCATAGCCCGCATCCAAGCGGGGGCCGAGCAGATGGCGTTGGTCGAACCATTCGATGCCGTCGTAGGAATGCGCGACGACCGAGTGCTTTTCCTGATCGGTCTGCATATCCGTGCTCTTAGTTCCCACGGCGAGGGTGTAATACATGCGATAGAGAGTCCGTCCGTCGGGTTGAGGAATTTCAATGAGGCTGCCGCCGCCCGCGATTCCTTTGTTGTCCGGCCATTGGGGAAATCCATCTCCCCTCAGAACCGGTTCGCGGGAATACTTCGTCCACTTCCGCAAGTCCGGGCTCGTCGCCAGGCCGATCCCGGTGAAGCACTGGAGGCCCTCGCCCAATTTCGGATTGCGCCCGGTGTAATACAAATGCCACTGGTCGCCGAATCGGTGCACGCAGGGAAGCACACACCACGAGGCATCGAAACTGTCAGGCTCTCCGACGGGAAATAGCGGTCCCAGCCGCGTCCAATGGCCGACGTCGTTCACAGGACAGATCGCGAGGCAAATCTGCCTGCCGCCGTCGCGGGTACCGCCGGCGTAAAATAGAAAATACTCCTCATCCTCGCGTATCACGAACGGGTTCATGCAGGCCTTCAGGTCAAAATCCGCCGGACCGGGCGGGAGCACGGGGTTGCGCGGGTCGCGTTGCCATGGGTGGACCTGGAACTCGCGGTGAGTACTCATAACATTGGAAGCGAGACTATGCCGCTTCGATCGCCGGGCGTCTCTGCGTTTTCGGAGCCGTCGATTGGGATGGGCGCATCTCCGAAATGTGCAAACCAAAGGAATGCGGGCAAGATGCCCACGCTCCTGTGAAGAGGCGTCTCTGCGTTTTCGGAACCGTCGGTTGGGATTATCACTCTTCGGGGGCGGCCGGTTCCGCTGTGGGAGCAGTCGCTGCGGGGTCAGCCGCTGCGGGGGCGGCCAAGGTGGTTGACTGGGAGCCTAGTTGCTTCAGCACCGGCGCAAAGTCCTTCCAGCGGTGGGCGAAAAAAACGGTCTGCGTGGCAGGAGCCCAGGTCAGATTCGGCGCACGAACTTCCGCCCGCACGCCCTCGGGTCCACCCTGGAGTTCGACCGAATCCACCGCCCGCGAAGAACCGTAAAGGAGGTTGGTCTGGAAAGTTTGCGAGTCATCGAGGTTCTTGACCGAGAAATTCTGGGGCCGCGCGGCGCCTGCCGGTTTGCCGACCGCAAACTTCAGCGTCAATTGCCTGGCTTTCGGGGCAAAAAGAAAGCCATTGACCGCCAGCGAGCCCTGCCCGAGCACGGCGACTTCGTTCGAGAGATCAGTCAGCGGCGCGCGATAGATCGGAAAATGACCGTAAAATTCGATGCGATAGAGGCCCGGAAGCCCGCCCGGAAGGTCAAAGACCGGCGCGCCCTCGCCGAGGTATCTCAGGATCCGCGGTTTACCGTCTGCGCCTTTGGTATGCAGGGGAATTTGCTGAATTTCTTTTCCATCCGGCGCGATGATTCTCGCCAGCCCCGGCAGCATATCAACACCCATGAGGCTTTCAACGCGGAGCTTGAACGCGCGGCCGTCCGGGTTGAGCGCCAGCACCAGCGCCGCCTCGGTGCCCGCCCGCACCTGCACCCTCCCGGACCGGGCCGGAAATACCGGATCAACCGGAACCCCGGCCCCGCGAATCTTGTCGAGTTCAGCCGGGCTCAAAGCCGCCAATGCCACCTGCACGGCCGGAATCTCATCGAGGGTGCGCGAATCAACGGCGCTCGAATACGACCCGAATCCATCCAGCGGATCGCCCGGACTGCGGAACACGTTCCGGTCCGCGTTTTCGATGACGCTCAAGAGCCGGGGGGCACGATCGAGTTGCGCTTTCTCATGAAGAAGAAATGCGGCCGAGGCCATCCCGTAAGGGCCAAAATTTTCCGTGGGCAACGATTCCTCCAGCCGCTCGATCACCTTGGGGTCGCGGGCAAAGTCGAAGTAGCGAATTGGCCAGGTGCGGTTGAAGAACGCGAAGCCCAATTGGGATTGGTAATTGCGGAATGGAGTGCCAAGAGCGGAGTCCGCCATCGGGCGCAGATAGCCGACCAGGCGCGGATCCCAGAGGGTTTGATAAATGTCGAGCAGCTCGCTGATGGATTGCGTAAGCTCGCGGCCGACTCCGTAGTGGGCGCGGTAGCGGTAGGAGTTCACCAAGAGATTATACCAGAGGTTAAAGACGTCGAGCGCCTCGAGATCAACCTCTGCGAGGTAACGTTCCAAAAACACCTTGGGATTCGTCCAGTGCTGGAGAGTGCCGGCATCGGAATCTGTGCGGAACTCACCCCGCAGGCGCACGCCCCACGGCAGCCATCCTTTGGCGTGGTAAAGGCTGCCGGGCCATTTGCCCGCATAGGCCCCGACTTCCTCCGGCGGGACGTAGTGGACGATTCCCACATCCATCAGATTGCCGGTCTGGGCGCGGGCCATTTTCAAAAACTTCGGATCGCCACTGCGGAAGTAGTATTTCCACGGAAAGCTGGCGTGGCCGTAATGGGAATTCTGCCAGACCCGGTGGAGGAACGGTGCCTTGATGGATGTGTCCCAATTGTTGTTGGTATTGCCGTAGATCCACATCCCGTAAGCATTTCCCGCTGCGGCGACGTTGTTCATGCCGGTCACAAAGGCCTCCAACAAATTATCGGATTTTTCCCAGCGCGGATCACCGGCGGCGGTGATGAACGGGATGACCCCGCTGGCGGCATTCCACTGCGGGTCGGTTGTCGCGGCGGGCGCGGTCTGGTTGACGTTGGATTGGGCGGCCACCGCCTCCACCGGCGTCTCCGCCGGGAAATACTCGACGCCAAAGCGGATGCTCATGCTGACCCCGCCGCCCGTGCTGCGGAAGCCAATGGCCGCCGTATTCTCGCGGTCCCATTGCTGCTGGGTGTTCCACTGCTGCAATTGATTGAAATAGGATTTCGGCAACTGCAGATCGAGGAGCGGGCCCTGGTGGGCGAAAAGATTGCGATGGATATTTTCGCGCGAGATTTCCTCCTCGGGCGTCACGATCCGCCGACCGTGCTTCGGCCAAGAGTGGAATGTCATCAGACCCCCGGCATACGAGATCTCTTTTGGGAATTTTTCCCAGACATCGCGTAAGAAACCGGATGTGATGAGCGGGCCGCCGCCGATGGCGAGCCAGCCATCGGAGCGCTTCCCGGCGGGCTCGCCGGTTGTTTCATTCAGCCAGACGGCATCGGGGCCGGCCTGCGCGAAAAAGACAGCGGCTTTCGGATCCACCTCGCCCTGCCTGATGGTGCCGTCAATGCCGGCCATCCACTGAACCGCTCCCCCCGGGGATGGTGAAGCCGGCAGCGAGAACCCCACGTCGGCCAGCTTCCTCGCTCGCGTGTCGTAGGTGATGATCGTCCGCTGGAAGCCGTCGATGCGGGCCAGACCGGCATAGGCATAAATCCGAACCTGATACTGACAAAGTTTATCATCCGGATTGGATGGGTCAGCGTACCAACCTCGCACGGAGACGGCCGCGCGAGCCGGCCCGCGTTCCTCAATTTTTACCTCGGGAGCGACCCCGGCGGCGGCCTCGTAGCGCCGACCCTGTTCGTCCACCACATAAGCTCCCGCCGACCCTCCGCCCGGAAGATTCACAGGCCCCTGCGAGCCGGTTAGGGAAATGTTCTCCGGTCCGCGAAATTGTTTTTTGGAGATCGTAAACGAGAGCGCTCCCGTATCAATGCGGACCGCGTCCTCGGTTTCGGAAACGGTCAGCGGGGCCTTCGAGGACGAGGTTCCTTTTTTCAGCAGGTAATTTCCAGCCTTCCCATCCTGATACCTGGCCAGGAAGGAAATGCCCATCCAGCGGACGGAGGCATCCTCCCCCGGTCCCCAGAAGGCGAGCGGACGCGACTGGGTCTGAATCGGTTTTCCATCCTCCCAAACTTCGAGGGAGTCACCGTGCCCGATGGCACCATAGGCGAGCGGCGCCCCGAAACTCACCGGCGCCACGGTCAATCCCGCAGCCGCGACCGGCGGCACGACCAGGGGGATGCCTGCGGCGGGAAACGAGGCCACAAAGCGGGGTTGGTTGCTGACGGAGAACTTCGAGCCAACCAAGGCCTGCTGCGCGCCGTCGGGGGGGGAAATCCCAGCGCTTAGCGAATAGTCTCCAGCCGGCAGGAGGCTCACGTCCATCTTCCCCGCCACGAGGAATGCCGGTTGCCCTTCGGCCACCACAAACTCGCGGCTGTCCAGCTCCTTGCCTTCGGAGTTGATGACCGACACTTTGAGCCGGGAACCCACGGCGGCTTTGCTCAGGGATTGCGAAACGACAATCACCTGGGCCAAGGGGTCATTCGGGGCATAGACCACACGGTCGGACCAAACAGCATCCGGCGGAACCTTGGTTGACGAGGCTGCCAGCGGAGAAGGAATCACCTCCAGCGGCCCCAGCGCGGATTCGTTCTGGCGGGCTGGCAGAGTTCCCGCCGGAGCTGGAGCCCACAACCCGGGAACCCTTGCCTTGCGGACGGCTCCCGACCCGGCGGTGGTGGCATGGGCTGGCGACTTGACCGTCTGCGCATCTGTCTTGCGCAACTGTCCGGACCACCAGGCCACCGAGCGATCAAGGATTGGCTTGCCCGAAGAAGTGAACAGCCAGCCTATCATGAGAACAAGCAGGAGCGGGACCAACAGGCGGATCGAAAAGGACATCTCGTTGATTTTTAATTCAGGGGTTTACAAATTCATCGTTCTTCCGGTCCCAGGCCCGAACCACCGCAGGCGAGCCTTGCTGGTCTTCCCGCAACGCAAATTCTCAAAGGTCCCTGCTGGAGCGACCTGTCAGTCCGCTACGCACGAAGAAAACTCGCCGCTTTAATGAGTTCGCCGACGGCGGAAGAACATCGTCGTCATCAGGGCGATTCCGAGCAACGCCCAGGTCGAAGGCTCGGGGACGGCCGTAATATTGACAAAATTTGCCCCGGCGTATTCGCCGCTGAAGTTCAAGCCGCCGGTGGTGGCATTATAGTCCAACTGCCAGATGTTCAGTCCGGCCGTGAAAATGCCGCCATCCGCGATGGCATTGCCGCCGAAGGTGAAGAGTCCATTATTCCAAGCTCCGGAATAGTTAATAAGGGTGAAGATCGTCGTAGTCTGGGCAAACGCGGCTGGCGTGTTCGCGATATCAGCCAGGGTCAGGGTGACCGTGCCGCTCAGGTTCAAACCACCCGTGACTTTCTGCAGATCCGCTCCCACGGATGTCGCCACACTGGAGTTCACTTCGTACTCGAAGGCCGAGCCGGTGTTGAAGGTCAGGGTGCCGGAACCAAGCGTTTCGATGGACGAACCGGGCGAGAGCGTGCCGCCTGCGTTGATAGCCAGTGCGCCGGTGAAGGCCCCCGAGCCGCCGATTTTTCCGCCGTTCACCACGACATTGCCCGTGCCCGCACCCGAGCCCGCCGTGTTGCTGATCAGGAGTGTTCCCGCGCTGACCGTCGTAGTCCCTGAGTAGGTGTTGGCCGCAGTCAGCACCCATTGGCCATTTCCAGTTTTCACCAGACTGGTCTTCCCGGTGCCATTGTCCGCGAGGGCACCGGTGAGGGTGTTTGTTCCAGTATTTGACCCCGCCAGCGTCAAGGAGCGGGCCGTGTTGCTTCCCGAGAGGAAAATTTGAGATCCCGTCATGTTGAGCGCACCGCTGCCCGAAGCGTCCAGCGTGCCGCCGTTGGCGCCGATGGTGAAATCGCGATTCGAAGATGTCGCGGTGCCAGTGTAGAGCAACGTGCCCCCGTTGAGAACCAGATTCCGATAGCTGCTGGTCGAGGCTCCGATGCCGCTCGCGGCGGAACCGCCGGCTCCGTAAGTACCGCTATAAAACTCCGCACCGTCCTTGATAGAGGAAACGGAAAGCACGCCGGCATTCAAGACCGTCGCGCCGGTGTAGGTGTTCGAGGCGGTGGTGACCAATGTGCCATCGCCGGATTTGGTCAGGCTGCCGAGGGTGGTGTCCGTGTAGGTCGCCAGGCCGTTCACTAGGTTATTGCTGAGAGTAAGCGTTTTGCCACTAGCGACGCTCAGCGTTCCCCCGTCCACTCCGAGCGCAATTCCGCCCGATTTGGCCAACGAAAACGTTTCCGTGGCTTCGAGGGTGCCGCCATTGATGACTAAATTGGTGCCTGAGCCCAAGACGTTCCCTGCGCCAATGCTCAGTGTGCCTCGATTCACATACGTCGTTCCGGTGTACGTGTTCGATCCGGTGAGAATCAGCGTGCCTGTGCCTGCCTTCGTGAGGCCGTTGGCGCCGGTGCCGCTGGCAATCACGCTGCCAATAGTGAGTTTACCCGCATCGGTCACAAAAATTTTGAGATCGTTGTTGCTCGCTGCTGCCGCTCCGACTCCGAGCGTTCCATTCGAGATCGAATAGTCATTGGTCCCCGCAAAAAGGAGGCCGCCGGAAGAGAGCGAGAGCGATTGACCGGAGCCGATGTCGAGCGATTCACCCGTTCCGCTGGAGAGAATTTTCAGGGAGTTCTGCGTGCGGTTGGCGGTCAGCGCCCCCGTGCCCGTCAGGCCCAGATTTTGGGTCGTGCTGGAAATATCGTTGATGTCCGTTTGGTAGCTGGTGAGACCGGTGATGACGTTGGCGGAATTAAATCCCCAATTGTTTCCCACTAAGACGTAGCCCCCAAGGATGCCATTCGCGTTAGCCGTGGTGGTGTTCACCAATCCATCTAACGAAACGGCGAGAGTGGCTCCATTGCCAGCCGCACGCGTCATCGCGCCAAGCGAGAGTGTCGCTGACCCGGATGTGCGGGCCACAGTTGTCGCGCCTTGAGAAAGCGTGGTGCTGGCCACGGTTTCCACGTGGGTGCTGCCCGCGCCTTGCAGCGTGATTTTACTTCCCCCGAGCGTGAGAACGCCTCCCGGCAGTTTGGAGGTATCATTCGTGCCATAATCCAAAACCACTTGCCCACCAGCTAGCGAGGAGAGGCCCGTGCTGGTGATGTTTCCGGAAATCGTCAAGGTTTGGGAGTTGTTCCAAGCGAATGCGTTTTTAATTCCATTAACGCCGTCCACCATATTACCAGAAAGCAAAACACTGCCGGACCCAGCCAAGTTGACGATCCGATCGGTAGACGAGTTTGTCGCTGTCGCGGTAATTCCCCCGGCCAGCGTGGTTGTGGCGCCGGTATTAAACATCATGGTCGACTGGAAGGGACCTCCCGTGAGTGCAGCAAGAAAGACTCCATTGGTAATCGTGAACGCGTTTTCGCCGGCAATCGTGGCGCCCACAAAGGCAGCGTTGACAGCGACGCCACCAAGATCAATCGCTCTCAAGATCGTCCGATCTCCCCCAAAAGCAGTCAACTGGGCACCCCTCGCTCGAACGAGGCCGCTAAACGCCGAATTTGAGTTCACCTCGACGACATTCACATGATTGCCCGAATTAAGTCCGGTGTTCGACAAAGCCGAGTTAGACCCCGAGAGCCGAATGGATGATATTCCGGAGGTGTTGTTTAGGCCCAGGGTAAAGGCGTTATTTGCACTGCCTCCAGCGATGTTTCCGCCAAACAGCAAGGCACCACCCGCTACGTTAGAGTTCAGGGTGAGGCCAGAACCGCCTCCAACACTATAAGCGAGATTAATATTAAACGTCTGGGTCTTTGAGGAGTTGTTCGTGATCGCGTAGGCAACGGCGCTATTGGTGGTCCCGATGGTATTCCCACTCAAAGTGAACGCACCCGCATCGGCATTGAACGTGATGCTCCGAAAAACAGCGGTCAAGTTCGTGGTGTAGTTGTTTGTCGCGCTAAGCCGCGTCGTGCCATCAAACTGCAAATCCGTCGTTCCGCTAGCAACCGGAGCCACATTGCCCGCCCAGTTGTCGGCCGTATTCCAATTGTCATTCGCACCACCGCCGTCCCAGACCGACTGGGCCGAGGCATTCGCCACAAGAACCAAACACGGCAGCAACCAGGCAACACGGCGGAACATGTTGTGCTTCAATGAATTTTGAATGGGGAGGGGCATGGATTTGCGCATGCCAACCTCTAAACTTCGATTCTCCAGAATGCTAAGACATTTATCCTGTCTGTTTTGCTTACAAGTTCGCAGCGTGTCATGCACTTTGCCGAACACCCACGGCGTTCCCGGCGCTCCATCAACCGGCCCACGGTTGTCACGCAAGGAGGGGCTATCCCGGGAAAACAACCCACAAAAAAACCAACCACGACGCGGTTGAATCGTCTTCCAAGAAGACGACGGTGCGGCAACCACTTTTAGGGTGGGTTATCCTGGAAAGGAAGGGTCGCCTCCACAGCGCAGCCCACGCTCCCGCGATCATTTTTCCACCGGCACCACGATGCCGCGCATGATGATGTTTTGGCAGAAAACAAAAATGAGGAGCGTCGGAATGGCCGCAATCACGAGCGCCGCAAAGATGATCGGTTGCGCGTAGGACTGCTGGAGCTGATAAACATAAACCATTAAAGTCCACATCTCTTCGTTTTGGCAGACCAGCAGCGCGAAGGCAAATGCCCCGTAAGCACTGGTGAACGCGCCGAGCGCCGTAAGGGCGAGAATGGGCGTGGACATGGGAATGGTGATCATGAAAAACGCCCGAATCCGACCGCACCCATCAATGTCCGCCGCTTCGTAGAGTTCCTGCGGCAGGCTATCAAAAAAGCCCTTCAGCAGAAAGATCGAGAACCCCGTCGCCGCCCCGGGAATGACGAGCGCCGCAAACGTATTCAGCATCCCAAGATCCCGCAGCAAAAGGAAAGAAGGGATCTGCGTGACCTCAGCGGGGAACGCCATGGTGGCCATCATAATAAAAAGAACCTGCTGACTCCACGGCGGACGGAAGCGCGAGAGCGCGTACGCCGCCAGGGGATTGACGATCAAGTTGGTAATCACACTGAGGAAACAAAGGATGACCGTATTTTTGAAGGCGTTGCCGTTGGTATAAACGAGGTTCCAAGCGACGCGGTAATTTCGCGTGAGCATTTCCCAGAGGATTTCCCCCTTATGGCGAAGCACAATCACTGCATCATATTCCAACAGGGGCATGGGCACCTGATCAAAACTTTGATACGAAGTGCCAAACGCGGCATTCAGACTGCCAATTTGATTTTTGAATTGCTCGCGGAGGAAGTCCACCCACTGAAAGTCCGCGGCGACGAGGGAAACCCCCACAGGCGAGGCGAGGCGCGTGAGCAAGTCTTCCACGTCACGATTACCCAAGGGCGACCGGGGAAGCGGGGGCAGCGGAATCTCCGGCCAAGCGGCCCAATTCGTCCCGTGGGCGCGGTTGTAGCGCTCGAGATTTTGGTATTTTTGCTGGAGCGAAGATTGGAAGTCCGGGGCGAGCTCTGGACTCAACACAATGAAGCGTCCCGCAAGCGCATTCTGAACAAAATCCCACCAAGCCTTAAGCATGGCCGGGTTTTCCGGCGGGGTGCGCGGGAGTTCGATGTCGCTGAAACTCGCGTAGTGCGTCCCCCAATCCGTATTGAGCTGCGCGAGCCCCTCGGGGGAAATCGGGTATTCGGGTTGAACGGTCGTTTGGAGAAACGCTCCGCGGAGGGAGAAGGGATGGAAATAACGTTCGTCCGCTTCCGAACGCATTTGATTATAGACCTCCGCGTAGGCTCCCTGGATCGGCTGGAATCGCCGCGCGCCGATGTTTTCCACAACCGTCCCCGCGCTGTGGTCCTTGCGCGGCAATTCCGGAAAACGCACGGCGAGCATTTTTTGATAGCGCAATTGTAATTCCGCAATGAGTCGGCTCCCCGCCACGTGGCCCATTGCGAAGTAAGGGGAATTCACGACGTCCGCTTGTTTCAAAAAGGCTTCCCATTCCCGAATCAACGCCGGCGGGGTGTTCGTGGGCATCTCGAGAGTTTCGTAACTATAAAGCCGTTTGCCATCGGGTGCCCGCTGCAGCGTCATGACCTCAAAACTGCCCAGCGATCCGTATCGCTTCTCGACGTAGGTTTGAAACAACGCCTGGTCATCGACCAACGGCTGCGGAATCACGGACAAGGTGTTGGTCGCCGCATCGCTGGTGGCCATCGCGCCATTGAGCATGAGCAAAAACGGATACACCATGGTCGCCGCTCCGAGCGAGAGGAGCACATAAATGCAGAGCATCCAGATCCGACCGACCGGGGTGCGCTGTTGAATGCGATTAAGAATGGGCATAACTTTATTTCGCGGTGCGGAATTCGACCTTGGCGAGAACGCGCATTTGATACGCGGTAAAGGCCATGAGCATGAGCGCCAAAATCCAGGCCATCGCGGCTCCGCGTCCGTATTCGAGGTATTGGAAACTGCGTTGCCAGATTTCAAACCCAACCACCTGGGTGGAGAGATTCGGCCCGCCGCCGGTCATGGCGAGAATCACCCCGCCGGATTTGAACCCACCAATAATGGCGCCAACGGCATTAATCACAATCAGCGGGCGCAGGTAAGGAATGACGATGAGGCGAATTTTGGCCATCGCCCCCGCCCCATCAATGTCCGCCGCTTCGTAAAGTTCGTCCGGAATCCCCTTCAGTGCGGCCAGGTAAATGAGGCAACCCGGCCCCAGATGTGCCCACGCGAGGGGCACGACGACGCAAAGCATGGCGATCGCCGGATCTTGCAGCCACGTTTGGGACGAGATACCAATAAGCCCA